>Ga0210377_10002750_pt1 | contig 15256 bp, 12 predicted proteins | sample PLM4_65_b1redo_FD_155480 | JGI IMG/M metagenome (GOLD analysis project Ga0210377, IMG submission 155480) | Groundwater sediment microbial communities from an aquifer in East River, Colorado, USA - PLM4_65_b1 redo | ecosystem: Environmental > Terrestrial > Soil > Riparian zone | place: USA: East... | reverse complement strand
CCCTCACCGACGACGATGTGATCCGTTGCCTGGCCTCCGCTGCCGGCGCGTGACCGGAGTCCGAGGAGATCGCTAAGACGCATGCATCGGGCCGCTACCGTTTCCAGTGCAGTTTTTCGACAACGAGATAGGTGCGCGTCGTCTTCACGTCCGGGCTCCCCTGGATGCCGTCCATGATCACCTGGTCAAGCTCGATCAGGGAGGGCGCTTGTACCTTGACGATAATGTCCGTGTCGCCGTAAACGGCGGCCGCTTCCTGTACCTCGGGATGCTTGCGGAGCGCTTCCACGACGTCGCCGGAATGCTTGCTGGGGACGGTGATGAGCACGAATGCGGTAATCATGTTGACCTCCCTCTCTGTCGGCATTCATATATGAATGCCAAACTCTAATTTAGTGAAGAACCCTGCTCCAAGAGCGCAGGGAGTTCTTGCCATTTCATTAAAGTTGGAAGAAACTTTCGCGCAAAAACGCAAAAGAGAAGCAATGTGAAACAAGAAAGCAAGGCGTTGGGCTTTTCTTAAAACCAAGTATAAGCTTTCCTTTATGTGATTCCCTAAATGGCCGATTCATTTTCTAGGCTATTGCGCCATTGCTTGCACCCAGCGTTAACGAGTGCACGAGCGCGCGTGCAGGGCGCGAGAGACGCCTTTTAGCTTTTGTCTTTTGGTTCCGTCTGTCGGGGTTAGAATTTTTTTTATTATAAAGACAATTAAGCCGTTACAATTCATGGCTCTGAGTTCTTGTTTTTATTATAGCTCGAAAATACTTAGACACCAACAATGTCCTTCCTTTTTTGTCTTCCGAACAATAAAGTACTTGCAGCGGCAAACAATAAAGTTCTTACTTATTTCGCAAAAATATGACAAAAACATCTCATTAGACTGGTTATATTATTCCAGATAGAAGCCAACGGTAGCGCAACGTGGCATAAAGGACAAACAATGATGAGTTTCCAGTTTAATCGTAGTCGATGATACCAAGCAATTCGCAAGGGTTTTGTGGATCTCCTACGTCGTCGATCTGTTCAGACCAAGTCATTTTAGTAGAATAGCCTTTCCTAATCATATGCAACGACATTTTGTACTTCAACTTTTCCTTTTGATTTATTAAATAGAACGCATTGACTATGCACTCTTATCTGAGATTGGGATGCTGAAGCTTGCTGACGATCATTTAGGCCATTCTCCTTGGCCACCTTCAACAACAGCAGCAATTCCTGCACTATAAGAGATTCGCCGCTAGAAGCCAAGCAACTCCGGCTTAAAATGCGTCAGAAGCATATCACACTTTTCTTTTATTGGAAATAATTTGCTTAAAAAAAGAAACTGAAAAAAAGACTCAAATTTTAGCAAAGCAACGAACTCGCCTGAAGTAGTTATAGTTGCACATGTTTGATACAAATCTTTTGCATTCCGTCTTGGCGGAATACCCTAAAAATACCCCATCTAAATTCTTGACAAAAAGTCGCACTGCCGTATAATCAACGCATCCATACACGGGTTACTCACCACCCATGCACGAAGCAGGAGTAGTTTGAACCAAAGCAATAGAGGACATGCTTTAGTGTTTGAACGCAAGACTTTTTTTGTGCATCACAATAATCAACTCTATTCTCACGACATATCTAGAACCTCGAAACTTTCGGAACTGTATTTTCTGTCAACTGAAAGTTTTGTCCGTGCAATTTGAACTTGGAACTGCGTTGATTGCATAATTTCTAGATTCGCTTAGAACACTATACTGCCGTTATAAATCTATAAACATCGTAGAGCGATGTTGATTGGCTTACCTACTTGTGTTTTCGCGGTGATGAAATTGCGCGAAAAAAATTGTCCCAAAAGGGGGCTAGTCAAAAAGTGATTCGATTTTATCGTTGGAAACGTATTCGAATAAGGTTTTAGATGAAAATTCTTCAGCCAATAGACGTCTTACTTCTCAATGACCGGCCCTTCGAAGTTATCAGCGGGGGAATGGATGTATTGGTTTTGCACAGCCGGCCGTTTGATGCTCGCGAACAATTCAAGTTTCGAATTGTATCGGCTATACACAGGTTTCTTCAGCGCGCTCCCTTAAAAAATATCCGGAATCGCCAGGAAGATCCACGATGGGACCTTGGCGCAGATGCCAATCTATCATTGATAAGCGTAGTACTGGCGACTGGTTTGGAGGAGTTGGGTGTCCGGTACAAGGTGTGGGACACAGACAATTTACTATTGTGCCACAGGGAAGACGTCGTAAAAGACTTAAGGAAAAATCCCAAAATTATCGCCGTGTCGTCTAGTCATTTCACGACTGAAGATGAGTTTGTCTCATTTATTCAGTTCATTCGTAAATACAATCGGACAGCATCATTGGTCGTCGGCGGACAGTTATTGGATATATGCCCGAATATTGAAGAGCAAATTCCTGAGGTAGACTATTTTGTATATGGCGATGGAGAGCTCGTTTTCCCTCGTTTGGTCAAGGCCATTTTAAGCAATAAGGACACGGTTGACGATATTCCTGGCGTTCGGTATCGTAAAAATGGATCTTACCATAGCTCACACGAACGTGATATCGTCGATATAAACACTGTTCCTCTTCCTCGCTGGGACCTAGTTTTAAAAAGGGATTTCAATAATTTTGGCTGTAAAAATTCGCCATTCTTACCAATGGTTTTTATTGAAGAAGTTAGAGGGTGTAGGAAAGGATGTGCCTTTTGTTCATATCCGAGAAGCACTCCAAGAATGAAGACCGCTGACCGGATCATTTCCGAAATCAGACAGAGTGCTGGTGTTGGCCTGAAGCACTTCAATATATATAGTGCTCTATTTACATCGCCCGTTCGACACTGCCGGGAGGTCCTAGAAAGGATAATTCGCGAGAATCTCAATATAACATTTTCTTGCCAAGCCCGCATCGATGATCTCTACGGGAACCCGGATCTTCTTGATTTGATGAAGCGTGCAGGGTGTATACACATCAGCACAGGGATAGAATCGGGGGATAGCGAACAACTGAAGAGGATGAAAAAACCGTTGGACGTTAAAAAGATACCGAGCATCGTAAAAAAAATACATAAGCTCGGCATCTCTTTGACTGGGAATTTCTTTATAGGATTCCCCGGTGAGACGAAGAAAACCATCGAGACGACGTATTCACTTCTAAGAAAATGTAATTTCTCGACTCTGTATTTAAGCGCTTTTGTCGTTGAGAAAGCTTCAGCAGTGTTTCGAAACCGGGACAAGTATGGTCTTGAAGTTAACGAAGACGGCCGACAATGGCGACATCCGACCATGACATCAAAGGAAGCCGAAGAGCAAACAGCGCGTCTCTTTATCAAAGTAGCTAATGACCCGGATTTACGATCCGTTTTATGGGTCATACAGTGGCGATTCGCACGATTCTTCACGAATCTATTGATGCAAGCACACCATCCCGAAACATGGCAGCTTCTTCGTCTATTGCAAAAAGGTGTGGCCAATGAACTGGAATTTGCTCTCGATAATAAGCTCGAATCTGGTCATATTGCAAGACAAAACCGGCTATGGAAACGCATACTGTCAGGCAACATTCTCTTAAGAGAGGGAGAATGATATGCCGCGAATCGCACTAGGTCCAACAAAAAATCAAGTACTGCTGAAAAGAGCAATTTTAGAACTTACCAGAAGCTGTAACTTATCTTGCGTGCATTGCAGCCGCGATGCAGGCTGCAGGTCTGAAGCTGAGATGGATACCGGCAAGTGGATTTCTATTGTTGACGAGCTCATAGACTATGGAGTCGATAATTTAGTTCTGGGGGGTGGAGAACCCTTTCTGGTCGAAGACCGTCTCCGAAGCATTATATCGCATTGCTTTTCTCGAGGGGTAACAACTCGGATCACAACTAACGGGCTGCTTCTTCGTGAAGACTTAGCCGATTTTATTTACGACAATCGTGGCATAGTCTGCTACGGTATGGATGGAACAACTGCGAATTCGTATGATTCTTTTAGAGGAGTCAAGGGAGCTTTTACTAAATTGTTAAAGTCAATAGACTTGGCCATGAAATTTAACATCCTCGATCTGATTGCAGTTACAGCTACAAAATCAAATTTAAACCAGGTACCCAAGGTAATCGATTTTGCAGCACGTTTGGGCATTACATGTATCGTGAGTAAGTATGTCCCAACAGGCCGTCCAAATTATAATACACTTTTACTTAGTTCTTCTGACCGCAGACGGGTACTAGAACTGATAGGAGAAAAAAGACTTGAATACCCACACATACAGATCACGACTACGAGAGAACCCCTTGAAGCGGTCCATTACGACACGGGAGCAATGAATATGTTAGGCTGTATTGCTGGCGTAGGCTGGTGTTTGATTTCTGCAGACGGCAACGTACAGCCGTGCCCATATCTGCCTCTTGCGGTAGGAAATGTTATGAAAAAACGCTTTGCAAACATATGGGAGTTATCGCCTCATCTAAAACTATTGAGGGACCGTACAAATCTTAAGGGCAAATGTGGAGCATGTACATACGTAGATAAATGCGGCGGTTGTCGAGCCATTGCATATGCAGTGACAGGAGATTATCTTGCACAGGACGCGCAGTGTTGGTTAACAAAAACGTGCCATTCTTCAACAAAGACACTGAACAAACTAACCTGTCAGGCACCCGCTTAACCACTATAATTTCTTGAAAAAGGAGGTGAAGAAATTTTAGATGATTTTCTTGCCTATACATTGATTAAATTACTTAATAAAAAAGGAGGGGTATGATGTCCAAAATTGGGAAACTGATCAGAAAAGATTTTGAGTTTACCGGGTGTACAGACGCGACATTAAGTGTTATACGATCAAGTGCACCATGGGAAAATTTGCTAAAGAGACCTTCGATCGTGGTCGGGGGTGGGGCACCAGGGGTTTATTTGAAAGATTTTTTAAAGGCTGGTAAGCCACGTGAAATAGCCATACAATTAACGGATCAGCAAAAAAAGTTGGCAAAAAGGGTTCTTGGCAAAACGCCTTCAAAATTGAATATTTCCATTATTCCAAAACCTAAGACAGTAGAAATTCCGTTAACACGCAAGCAACAGAAATCGATAGAAGCGGACTTGGGCATTGAGGTCAAAAGCTTTTCCGTCTTTCGTGACACAATTGAATTCGGATTATGGTAATTGACTAGTCCCGATGACGTATTCGAGCACAATTTTCTCGCACGTGTCCAACATAGCAGACTACATACGTTAGATCACTTCATGACGGAAGACATTTAGTAGCGAACCAGCCATGAGTGAGGGTTGGGAGAGCGAATTATGATCTCGCTCTGATGAAACAGTTACGCGCTAAAATCTATTCGGTACCCAACAAAACGGCGCCGCTCCAAAGTTTCCGGCGCGGCGCCGTGAACTGATGTTGTATTCGCAAAAAGATCCTATGCCCTGAACGCCTCAGACTCATAGCGAATCCGAGCATAACAAGACCTACGATATTCGGATTGGCACAGCGTTGCAATTCGTTCCTGCACCACTGTTGCTTAGCGCCATCAGATCAGAAGTTAAATGACAGGTGATAAATGCCCTCCTTGCGAGCAACGATTTTCCAAAAAAACACCGCTGCCCTGGTTCCGCCCCTTGTAAGCTGGATACTGACGAAGCGGTGCAACATGCGTTGCATTCACTGCTACACTTGTGCAGGCCCAGCTTATAGAGGGAAGGAACTTAATTTGGCGCAACAGAAAGAAATCATCAAGCAGTTGGCAGATGATGGAGTACAGGGTATATTTCTGTCCGGAGGAGAAGCACTCTTGCTCCCCCATTTGTTTTGTCTTGTAGACTCAATTCAAAAGCTTGGGATGGCGTGCTGGATCTGCACTAATGGTACATTAATTGATGACAATATGTCCCGTAAGTTGGCGTCTTTAGGGGTAGCGGGAGTGAGTGTAAGTGTCGATAGTAGTGAATCCACAGTACATGATCGCTTCCGTTTGCACGCCGGCGCTCACTTTCAAGCTCTACGTGCTATCGAAAGTCTTGCTGAAAAGGGCGTTACGATAAACGTGGATTGTACTATAACAAAACTAAATAATGATAAGTTAACTGAATTGCATACAATGGTGGACTCATTAGGTGTTAAGTCCGTTTTTTTCAAGCGATTTCGCCCTCTAGGTCGTGGTTTCGAAAATAGAAAAAAACTGGCTCTTAGTAAAAAGAACTATTTTGATGCAATTGTAAAGCTACTGGAATTCCATAATTATAGGGCAAAAGGTACGGAAATATCTTTTGAAGATCCGAGTATTTATGCATATTATCGCAAGCAACAGCGACAAGATAAACTAAAGATGAATGGCTTGTACTCTCAATACGGATGTTTGGCAGGAGTCGCCTGGTTAGGTATTCAGCCAAATGGCGACATTACACCATGTCCGTTGCTGAAGATATCGATCGGCAACATAACACGTACTTCACTCGAATCCGCTGTGATGCATTCGGATAAAATAAGACGTATTGTTAACCGTGATGATCGAACGGGGCATTGCAGAACATGCGACCAGCGTTGGCAATGTGGTGGATGTCGAGCGCACGCTTTTACTAAAGGAGGAGATTATCTCGCAGAAGACCCTTTCTGCATATACTCCTTTTCGGAGCGATCCATCCGATGAAATACTCGCTGAATCTCCGCAATTACGGCAATGATGAATCACATCTTGTACGACTTCGGTTCGAGCCCATGATTAATAAATATATTCTTGCATATTCGGACGATTTGCATTTGCGCGTTGCTGATGCCAAGGAAGTAGGTGAACTTGCCTCGTTTGCGCTTTATCCTAAGAGAACGGCGCAAGGAGCTCTTGCGTCTCCTCTTGTTGCACAGATCGCAGCTACGTCAGCCTGCAATCTTCAATGCTCATTCTGCTATGCAGAGCTAAAAAAGGGTAATGCTCATACCATGAACACGAGTGATATCATAAAAATACTTCAAACTCTCAAGCAATACGGCGTGATCTATCTTGAATGGGCAGGAGGTGAGCCTTTCTTAAATCAGGATTTTCTGATTATTTTACAATACGCATATAGGCTAAATTTTAAGCAATCTGTACTGACAAATGGAACAAAGCTTTGCACTGACTTTTTTACCTATGCACATTCGTTTGTTAATACTGTTCAGATCAGCATAGATGACATTGGAGAGCATTTTAATAAGCTAAAAGGAAGTGGCAGCTGGGATGATTTAGAATCAAATTTACGATTAGCAGTTAATGCTGGTCTTCCAATTGTTGCCAGTCTTGTCTTAAATAAGCAAAATGCCAGACGGTTAGGGAAAATAGTTAAATATATTTGGGAATCTGGTATCCGCTTCGCCCGGATTTCATGGCAGGTCCCCATGGGTGAGGCAAAGGAGACATCATTGGAGGAGTATCGAAGATTAGTAGAGCAGACCAGAAAAGAGATACACTACCTGCAGCAAAGTTACCGCGGCAAAGGACTATTAATTTTTGCACTTCAGGAACAATCTAATGATGATCTCCATGAATTTCCGCGAGAATTCCTATTGTGCTCGGCAGCCCGTACGCGTTTGTATATTGATTGGAACGGCGACGTATATCCGTGCCCTGTCTTAAAATATCCTGAGTTTCGTTCTGGCAACATTCTCCTTAATAATTTTGAAGACATTTGGCATTCGAATGTTTGGGACGAAATCCGGAATGTAACAAATGGGCCGGAATGCAAGACCTGTAAATTATTTTGTAGTTATTGGTGCCGTGCGATTGTTTATGGTTTTACAAAAAATATTTCCCTCACCCCTTCGCCATTATGTCCACGTGCAAGACATATCAACAAAAAATAAGTGGTTTTAATTTGATTTGATATAAACTCTGACCGCTGCGCTGTGAGAGTAAATTTAATGTAGAATAGATCTTATTTCTACAAAAACATGATGCCATTTTCCAATTTCAATTCACAAATGATATATTTGCTGCAGTGCATCACGCGCAACGGTCTGATCTGAAAATGGCAACGTTTTTTTGCCGATCGTTTGCGTTGTCGCGTGCCCCATGCCAGCGAGTAACACCAAATCCCCAGGTCCAGCGTTGTTAATTGCAAAATAGATAGCAGACTTTCGGTTTGGCTCAATGATTACTTGCTTTTTTTTCTCCCGCGATATTCCACTCATAATTTTATTAATTATTCGAATTGGATCTTCGGATCGTGGATTGTCAGAGGTAAGGACCACTAGATCACTGAATCGGGATGCTACATCACCCATGGCCGAGCGCTTAGCTTTATAACAATCTCCTCCACACCCAAAAACGCAGATTATGCGGCCACTCGGCACGAGTAGCCTAGCACTCGACAATACGGCCTCCAGACTTTCTGCCGTATGAGCATAGTCAACAATTACCCATGGGGTCCGCTTGCTTGATCGGTGAATGATTTCAAAACGGCCCGAGGGTGGGATTAAGTGTTTGATTACTTCGACTACCGATCTCATCGGAATACCATATAGTAAAGCGCAGGTTGACGCCGCAAGAATATTGTAGATGTTAAAAGTTCCGTGTAAATGCGTTTTGCATCGTTGTAAGCGAAAGCCAGGAGCATATAAATCAAACTTTGTTCCCTGCTGGCTGTGAACGATTTTTTCTATACGAAAGTCCCACTTTGATACAGGGTCTCCCTTTGGCGAACCGGCAGAATACGTTGCAACGAGTACATCTTCATGAACGGCTTTTAACATAAATTTCCATGCAGGGTCGTCACGATTTAATATAACCCATTTAGGATTAAATGATTTATTTTTTGGTTCTATGCACGCGAAAAGCTTTCTCTTTGACGACATATAGTTTCGCATTGAACGGTGAATATTGAGATGCTCTCTGCCAATATTTGTGAATACAGCACAATCGTATTTACAGACGGAATCCAAAGGGGTGATCGTTGTGACTATGGAAGTAACTTCCAGTACTACATACTGTACGCCCCGCTGCTTAGAAAATATTACAAGGTCTCTAATATCTTCTGTCGTTTGACACGGTTCAACCACATATGTATCCATCCGACAATTAACCGTACTGTCATAAGCTACACCTTGTCTGGCACCACCCATTAATTGCGCAATAAAATGAACTGTAGACGTTTTGCCTTTCGTGCCCGTTACGCCGATGATTATTGGTTCCGTCATGTCGCTGATTCTCCTGTCCGGATTATGCAGCTCTTATAAAGGACTTCTAGTATTCTGATCAGGATATAGTAATGGTCAGCCTAGACCACTAGCTGACCGATTCCCACCATGTGGTGGGCGTACTATTTATTCTACTTACCAACTTCTTAATTCTTACAGATGGTATGATCTCTGCATCTTCACTAATAAAACGGAGAAGTTTCGTCCAGATCGCATTCCTCATTGGCTCTTGCAAAAGTCCCGCCGCCACAATTTGCTGTAAATAGATAGATAGGCGTGTTACGGTAGTCGAATCATATTCTCGAACGTATTCTTTAGCGATGCTCAACAGACCCCCTATGTTACTGTCTGTTTCTGAAGAAATAAATAAAATGAAGTCTTCCATAATAGCGGGAATACTATAGGAATCCATTGTCAAATGCTTCCATGCACCGTAATGATTAAGCATGGTTAATCCGTACTGTTTGCGCATTTCGTAAAGGACGGTATCTTTAAAGATGTATAATCCTTGAAGTAAAACTGTGTGAAAATTAGCGGATTTTAGCAATTGTTTCGTATTTTGAAGAGATTGCGCGCATTCACCGGGATACCCAATTATGAAAGAGGCAAATATTTGAATTCCTATTTTCTTCTGAAGGTACTCTGTGAAATTGGGGATAGATTCGATGTTTGCTTTTTTACCCATTGCAGCAAGAATCTTTCTATCACCTGATTCTATTCCACAAAGCAGCCATTTCCAACCGGCCAGTTTAATATATTCAACAACATCAAGTTGATTGGATAGCAGATCGAGACGCGCATACGAGGACAAGTTCAGATTAAGTTTTGCGTCATAAATCATTTTGCATAGGCGCTTGATATCTTTGGTGGAAGATAGCGCATTTGAGCCGCACAAATATACTGATTTTGCACCAGCGGCTTTAGCGAAACGGAGTTCTTCAAGAATTCGCTCTGGTTTTTTTCTTCTAAAGGTATTATTCCCAGGGAAGGAACAAAATCGACATTTAAATCGACAACCGCGCCCTTCTTCCATGGATACAGTCCATGAACCGGTTCGTATTTCCGAGGTGAAATGAGGGTTGTATGAAGACAACCTAGGTAGAGAATAGTCAGGAAGAGAAACGGCATTGAGGTCAACAATAGACGTTTCATCACATTTTTGATATCTTTCTTTATACCATACGCCGCGGATGCCATTCAAGTCATGTCCTGCCTTGATTCTCGAAACGATTTCCGGGAAGGCTATCTCGCCATCGCCAAAAAGTAAGATATCTGCTTGATGCAAGGTCTTAAATAAGTTGCTGTTATGTGCTCGTTCAGAGATAAGTCCCTGTCCACCTACGAGAATTTTTATTCGTGGAGCATATTTCCGTACAAATTCTAGCACTGCGAGCGTACGCAAAATGTTTACTTGATGGGTTGTTGATATAGCGACACAATACACGTTTTCTTGTAATACGCCGATAATTTGCTCGGCATGTGTTTCGATTAAGTCTGGTCCTTCAAACACAATATAACTGTGACCGTTCTTATTGAGACCTGTGCATAACACTACACCTGTAAGGCTGAATCCCGAATCGATTCTCGGTCCAAAAAATTCTTGGCTGCTTCGCTTGTTAAATTCCAACGGATTTATGTTTTTCCAAAATTTATGAAATAAATGAAGCTGCTTATAAATCAAGGCGTCTAGAGGGTTAAGACCCTCTAAACCATGATCGATCAGTAGGAGGCAATCCACCATATCGGAGTCTACCAATTAGGACAACATATAATAATAGCTACTATAAGTGTTGAGGGCTTTGTCCACGGTGTGCATTAGTAGCTGCCAGTTTTATGAACGGTCCATAGAGTTTCTGAAATGAATGAAGTTCTGGGTAGATTTTGTGTATACGAGAATAAGGCGTACTCGCCAATCTCGCCAGTTCGTCAGGTGAAAAAATTTTATTAAACTTAATCGGTTTTGTTTCAAAGGCAGAAATAAGGTTCGAATCGATTTTGAGGTAGACTTCTATAGAGAATAATAATCTGCCATTGCCAGTATGAGAGCCTACAAAAATATGACCGGAAATCGGCATCTCAAGTAATAGTGTCATCCGCTTCTTGAACCATTTATAAAAAGTCGAAGACATATTTCTATGATTCCGCCAACCTATTGGTGTAACTACACCAAGCAATCCGCCATTATCAAGGGCCATAACTGCGTTTTCGAGGTATGCAAAAAAAGTCGTAAGTTTCCCTTTAGAATTTGTTGCTTTATAGATTCTTTTTGCATCGTCTAATGTCGCAGTCATGGGAGGGTTGCCGATGCAATAAGTAAATTTTACGCCTGTATCACGATAATTTAATAGATTATCGTTCACAATCGATGCTTGACGCCCTAACAAGGCCTTTGCGACTCTGCAAACTTCAGCATCAATTTCTATGCCAGTAACGAAGACGTGCTTATCGATTCCGGCAGTCTTTAAGAATAGTCGCCCAGAGCCAATTGCAGGATCATATATAAATGCTCTCTTCGGGATTTGTAATATTTTACAAAACAAAATACCAACATACGGGGGGGTAAAAAACTGGTCTTTATAAGCCCCATTCAACGGATTCTTGAGCCCGCGATTTCCATATAAACATTCGTTATAAATGATAGAAAGTCCTTTCCCGACGTACAGCTCTGACAACTTTTTTTTCTGATAAATTGATAAATCACCTGTTGCCTTTTCTATAATCGACAATGCCTTACTGTTTAATTTTTGGTAGAATTTAGTTTTCATTATTTAGCAATGTGCTGGTTTGATTTGAGTAAAAATTAAAAAAATAAACATATCACGTTACATCCAATATCAGCAGCTGCAGGGGACGCCTTGATTATTTAGTAATTGAAAAAGCAAACGACGTGCCCAGCCGCCTACCGCTACTTTTTACTTGTTTCCCAATCCAATAACTCACCAGTCAGATAATCAGTGCACGCCTCAACTATTTTTTTGCCTATATCAACACTTGCGAGGGAGGCATCGTTTTGCATTACCCCATCCGGATAAATGGCTCTGATTTGATCTGGATTCGGGAAGAACGGCAAAAATTCTGCCTTGTTGTCCTTCATTTGATGCACATTTACAGATTGAGGCATCAGGTAAAGCATGACTGACGTTTCTGCAGGACCGGCGTGAGAGTCGAGTGCTTTAAATCGACGCAAACAGATGTCCTGAACCGTGGGGATCATCCACCACTGATGAATTTTTATTCTGATGTCATGCATCAGACGAACAGTCTCACTCATGGCACAGTTTAACGCATTAAGATTGCCACCATGGCCATTTAGAATTAATATTTTTCTAAAACCATGGTTGTACAATTCTCCAATAAGTTCTCGATACAGTGATATTAAAGTTTCCGGTTTTAAACAGACCGTTCCTGCAAATGCTGAATGTATCCAAGACATCCCATAACAAAGAGGAGAAGAGCAAAACACCCCTGTTTGGTCCGAAAGTAGCTGCGAAAGAGAATACGGAATCATCCAATCAGTTCCTACTGGCATGTGCCTTCCGTGCTGCTCTTGACTACCTACTGGGACGATGACCCTGTCGTCTTTTTGAACGTATTCTTCGATTGTCGGCCATGCAATGTGCTCGGCGTAAAAGCGCTTTTTCAAGCCTTTCGGCTTAATGGTATTTGTCTTTCTCAACTGTTTTGTTTTTAAGTTAATGGAGATCCGCACTTATCTCACTTCCCTTCTTACTTACATAACATTTGTCTCGATCCCTAAATTTGCATTTACGTTATTGTTTAGTAAGTTGTTTTACGCTTTTTTCAATGACTGTTGCCTGTGTTTTAGGGGGATGAGAGTACAGTATGGTCATAAACGCAGCCTCCTCTTTGCTTATGTGATCACTAAAGCCTGAAATACTATTCATGGTGTCAATACGAAATCGGGGTGAATGGCCGGAAAACCCGATTGCGTGGCCTATCTCATGACGTGCCACATTTCTCTGAACGTGACTTCTATTCATCCTGTGCGGGTGGCACGTCAGATTTCTTTTATCGCAAACGCTGACAGTTACGATTTCATTGCGTTTTGGACCACTGCTTGAAAATGCATATTTACCTTGTGTAAAATAAATCCCTTCCTTCAGGGATGTGTTCATGAATTGAAATGTTATTCTGCCACTAGAGAGTTCTGCCCATTCATAAAAAACATCTTTTACATCTTCGACGCTCATGTCGATTAATCCCTCGATACGCACATGCACTGGCAATCGATCCCATCGATTTGTTCCTTCCCATAAGCCGTGTGAAGCATATAAGTTGTTTTGTTTTAAAAAATGCATTACGATATTATAATTTGGATTTGTTCTATCTTCAGCATCGGCGCATGTATCTAAAACAAATATATGGGCGTGATCACCTATGGTTTGTGGCAGAACAAATTCTCGACTAATGGCATACAACACGTCGCCTTTATGACCGAACGCAATATCTAGCGGACAAAAACCAAATTTCGTTGTATCGATCCGTCTTATGTTGTGGCCATCACAGGTGACTTCTACTATACCCCATTCTCCGATAAGGCCGTTTTCCTCAGGTAGTAGCGGTGCATATGAAAGAAAAAGATTTCCTGAACGTGGATCACACGAAACTCCTCGAATTATCGCACGGGGAGCTTGCTTTAACGATATTTCTTTGATTTTTTTGCCTTTTTTACTTATGTGGCATATCAGATTACGGCTGCGGTCAAGAACGAAGAGTGATGACTCATCTGCAGATTCGGCGATGACCCCCGGCTGATAAATTCCGTGGTTTTCGAGTCGCAAATTGGTAAGGATACGCCCATCACGGCTGATACGCATTAAACAGTTCGCTGCAGTATCTGTTAACCAGATGGCATTCCCTTGCAATTCAACGGCAATCCCGTATGAGTCAAAAAGACCCAGATTCGGTAGAGTGAGCACGCCCACCGGTTTTCCTTTATGACTAAGCTCGTAAATACCTGTTCCTTTTCTTGTAAGTGGATTGGGATCTACCACAAACAAATTATTTGATTTTGAATCAACAGAAAGTCCTGACGCCACTCTCATTTTGATTAATAGTTTCTCGGTATCTTTGGAATAAGACTCAGGGAATGGATAGAACAGGTCTAACAGTTTCATCCTATATGCCTTTTACTTTTCGTACGGCACCCCCACAATGGATGCGTTAATTCTGAAACTTCGCTATCAAGGGCAGCTTTGATAAGTCCCCAGCAAAATCAAAGCAATCTTTAACCCAAACCATCGAATCACTTATAGATACATTTACATCTAGATTCCTTGCGCTTTCCCGAGCCGATGCCACTCTGACATCAGTTGCGCGTATCCTCTTGCGCGTCCCTCGCCGCCATTATTCTCCCCCACAAGAACCGTGAGGTCTTTACACAGGGGGATTTCAATCCTGTCAAATGAACGATAATTATGAATTGTAATCGTATCAAGTCGCATTTTTTCTCAGTAATTTACATTTCAAATAGATGTTAAAAAATAAGGGAGGATTCGGCGAGATGGAAAACTTTTCAGTGGTGTTCTCCCGATGAGACGAGGATACTATACTTGGGCGAAAGGGGCAAGAAAAAAGAGCTCAAAGTTCGGGATTAAGGGTTCTGAGTCAAGAGTGGTTTATATGATAATCGGCCATATCAATAACGGGTTGTAATCTGCATCAATCACGATACACCTTTTGACTCCACAGTGCTGAAAGTCAAACTTGAACGAAGGAGACAAAAAATCGGCATCGGTGAGACATTCAGAAAATCGCTACCTGCGGTCTTTTGCCTGCAGATAGAGTCGGCACCACCGCTGCTCATATTATTCTAGAGCCAGCTTCCTCGTGGTGCCCCGTGAGGTTGTCAAATAAACTTCTGCAGATCCTACCCACGCCATTAGTGACTTTGGACAACTTAATTGTTTACAAAAGATTTGAGAAACTTAAAATATCGGCGACTTAATTGTTTCTTGACATATTAATCATCCTTATATATCGCAGACGATGTTCGACAGCTCCCGTGAAAACGTTTCGTAATTGGCGGAATAGTCGATCGGACATTCGACCAGGACGACGGTGTCGAGCGAAAACGCCCTGCGCAGCGT
>Ga0210377_10002749_pt1 | contig 15258 bp, 9 predicted proteins | sample PLM4_65_b1redo_FD_155480 | JGI IMG/M metagenome (GOLD analysis project Ga0210377, IMG submission 155480) | Groundwater sediment microbial communities from an aquifer in East River, Colorado, USA - PLM4_65_b1 redo | ecosystem: Environmental > Terrestrial > Soil > Riparian zone | place: USA: East... | reverse complement strand
ACGTCCAGAGACCTGTAGACGGCTTGATCGTGCACCAGGGGCGCGTCGCGCTCGGCCGGATCGCGAAGGGCGAGACCGTGAAGCTCGAGGTCGACGCGCGCGCGCGCGCCGCCACCGTGCGCAACCACTCGGGCACGCATCTGCTCCACTGGGCGCTGCGCGAGGTGCTGGGTCCGCAGGTCACGCAGGCGGGCTCGCTGGTCGGGCCGGAGCGGCTGCGCTTCGACTTCACCCACGACTCGGGCCTGAGCGACGAGCAGGTGCGCGCGGTCGAAGACCTCGTGAACGAGCTGATCCTGCGCAACCTGCCGGGCAAGGTCGACGAGAAGTCCTACCAGGAGGCGCTGGCCTCGGGCGCGATGGCGATCTTCGAGGAGAAGTACGGCGATCGCGTCCGCGTGGTGAGCTTCGGCCCGTCGACGGAGCTCTGCGGCGGCACGCACGCGCACGCGACCGGCGACATCGGCTCGTTCCGCATCGTCGCGCAGTCGGCGATCGGCGCGGGCGTCCGAAGAATAGAGGCGCAGACCGGCCGCGGAGTGCTCGAGTACGCGCGTCGCGAATCGCGCACGTTGCGCGACGTCGCGGATCTTCTGCGCGCGACGCCGGCCGAGCTGCCGGCGCGGATCGCGAAGCTGCTCGAGCAGCAGCGCGAGCTGGAGCGCGAGCTCGAGAAGACCCGCGCGCAGATGCGGCGCGGCGGGAGCGCGGATCCGATGCAGCAGGTGCGCGAGGTCGGCGGCGTGAAGGTGCTCGCGACCGAGATCGAGGGCGCGAACCCGAAGGAGCTCCGCCAGCTCGTCGACGAGCTCAAGCAGCGCCTCGGCTCGGGGATCGTGCTGCTCGGGGTGCGCGACGCGGGCAAGGCCGCGCTCGCGCTCGGGGTCACCAAGGACCTGGTCGGCCGTTTCTCGGCGGGCGATCTCGTGCGCGAGCTCGCCAAGGAGCTCGGCGGAACAGGGGGTGGCCGGCCCGATTTCGCGCAGGCCGGCGGCCCGGATGCGAACAACCTCGCTGCGGCGCTGGCCCGGCTCCCGGAGCTGCTGGCTGCCGACCCCCGAGTAGGGGCCTAAGCCCTTGGAAATGCGCTAGAACTGCCGGTCGGGTCCGCGCCACCGGACCGCCAGAATCGCCACTTGGTGTAGAGTGCGGCTTCGCCAGGATCTGAAGGGGGCAGCGATGAGCGTGCGCAGCAAGGCTCGGACGCTCGTGATTCTGCTCGCGGCCTTGGCGACCCCCTTCGTGGCGCAGGCAGACTTCGATCCGACCGCGCCCCCGGCGGGCGAGCACACCCAGACCGAGGGCCCCCGCTATTGGGTAGGCGAGGTCGAGATCCGCTACGCGGAGGATCACCCGCTGCACCCGCCGGTCGACCTGATCCGCTCGGGCCACTACGCGCTCGGCCAGGCCGCGGACGGGTACGTGGGCGCGCGCCGCGGCGGTGAGAACGTCTGGTTCGAGATGAGCGAGCTCGGCGCCGAAGGGCCGGCGCCGGTCTACGCGACGGGCGTGCGCGATCTGTGCGAGCAGGTCGTCGGCGAGCTCGGGAACCGCGGGCTGATCGGCGTCTACGTCGCGCCGGATCCGGCACAGATCGACCCCGACACGGGCGCGGACCTCCGCGGCGACGCGACGAACCTCACGCTCGTCATTCACACCGGCCGCGTGCGCTCGGTGCGTACCTTCACCGCCGGCATCCCCACCCCCGGCGCGGCGCCGGTCCCGACCGAAGCGCCGGGCTATCAGCAGATCGCCGAGCGCTCGCCGCTCCAGCCGGTCGGCGCGGGCGACCCGCTCGCGAAGACCGAGCTCGATGCCTACGTCGCGACTCTGAACCGCCTGCCGGGCCGCGTGGTCGACGTCGTGATCACGCCGACGCTGACGCCGGGCATCGTGAACCTCGACTACCTCGTCTCCGAGGACAAGCCGTGGTCGGTCTCGAGCTCGATCTCGGACACGGGCACCGAGCAGACCGGCGACTGGAGGCAGCGCTTCGGCTACGCGAACTTCCAGCTCACCGGGCACGACGACGTGCTCCTGCTCGACTACGTGACCTCGGGCTTCGACCAGGTCAACGCGGTGGCCGGCTCGTACGAAACGAGCCTCCCCTTCGCAACCGGGCTGCGCGCGCGTGCGAACAGCTCCTGGAGCGAGTACTCGGCCGACGAGTTCGGCTTCAACGACGCTTTCAAAGGCGAGCAGTACGAGTTCGGCGGCGCGCTCGTCCAGAGCCTGGTCCGCCGTCCCGGGGTCTTCCTCGACGGGACGCTCGGCGCGCGCTGGATGCACATCGACGTCACGAACTTCAGCACCGACGCGAGCATGCCGTTCTTCGTGCCCGAGCTCGCGCTCGCCTTCGAACGCCAGCGGTCGACCTCGCGCATGTTCGCGCGGCTGGGCTTCGAGCAGAGCCTGCCGTTCATCGCCGGCACGAGCTCGAGCGACATCCGCGACTTCTCGAGCGCCGGCCGCAGCGACGTCGACGACAGCTGGCGGCTTCTCTCGCTCGACATGCGCGGCTCGTTCTTCCTGCGCCCGTGGCTGCGCGGGGTGCCGGTGCGGGCAGGGCGCGCGCTGCGACCGCGCGAGCTCGCGCACGAGCTGGCGTGGCGGATCGGCGGTCAGTACTCGCTCGGCACGCGCCTGATCCCGCAAGCGGAAGGCGTGCTCGGCGGACCGGGAACCGTGCGCGGCTATCCGCAGTACATCGTCGCGGGTGACTCGCTGCTCGGCGGCAGCGTCGAGTACCGCTTCCACGTGCCGCTCGCGCTCACCGCGGTGATGCCGTGGCACCTGCCGCTCGTCGGCGAGTTCCGCCCCGGACCCGATTCGTACCACCGCCTGCCCGACTGGGACCTCGTGCTCGCAACCTTCTTCGACTACGGCCAGACCTGGAACGAGAAGGCCGTCCCCGGCGAGGAGGACGAGACGCTCGCGTCGCTCGGGCTGGGCCTCGAGGTCGTGGTGCGACAGAACTTCTCGGTGCGGCTCGACTACGGCTTCGCGCTCACCGACGTGGACTCCGCGGAGGTGGAGTCCGGCGACACCGAGGCGAACCTCGCCGCGACGGTCCGGTACTAAGACATGAAGAGCCTGCGAACCCTCCTCGGCCTCCTCGCGCGCGACGCGCTGGTCTCCACGCTCGTCGCGGCCATCGCATTCGGGCCCGCGGCGCTGCCGGCGCTGGCCGGCCCGCAGAACCCGCGGCACGGCAGCAACGTCAGGATCGATCACGTCGACGGCAGCGGCGAGTGGCTCATCCATGCGCCCGACGGAAGCATCATCCGCTACGACAGCTTCGACATCGCGATCGGCGAAGCCGTGCGTTTCAACCAGACCATCGGTGGTGTCGCGAGCCCCGACGCGCGCGTGCTGAATCGCATCCTCGGCGGCGCCCCCACGCGCATCGACGGCTCGCTCACCGGCAACGGCCACATCTACATCGTGAATCCCGCCGGCGTGTTCTTCGCCGACGGCGCGGTCGTGAACGCGAACGCGATCCACGCCGCGGGTGGGAACCTCTCGGACGCCAACTTCGAGAACAAGATCGACCGCTACACGGGCGTGATCGGCGACGTCGAGAACCACACCGACATCATCGCGACCAAAGCCATCAGCCTGGTCGGCGCGCACGTCATCAACTCCGGACAGGTCATCGCGGAGGACGGCTGGGTCGTCATCGCCGCCGGCAACGACGTGCTCGTGGGTCGCGACGGCGGCGGTCTGATGCTCAAAATCGAAGGTGCCGCCGCCGCGGTCTTCGACCCGAGCGCGACCGGTGTCAGGAACACCGGCACGATCGAGGCCAGGGGCACGAGCGGCGACGCCGGCATCGTGAAGGTCGGCGCGGGTGATCTCTACGGCACCGCGATCTTCAGCAACGACGCGATCCGCGCGCGCGAGCTCGCGCTCGCCGCCGGCAACCGCGGCGACATCGCGCTGGCCAACGTGGTGGAGGCGAACAAGGTCGACATCTCCTTCCGCAGCACGTCGGGGGTGGGCGAGCTGCGCAGCGTCACGGCGGGCGAGGCCACGACGGTGCGCGCCGACGATCTCAAGCTCTCCGCATCCGGCACGGGCGCACAGGTCCGCGTCAGCGACGACATCGCGTTCCGCAGCCGGGGCGACGAGGCCCTGGGCCCGAACAAGGTCACGCTGGAGCAGACCGCCACGCTGTCGAGCACCCGCCTCGCCGCGCTCGACATCGGAGCGAATACCCCCGGGGCAACGCGTGACCTCGCACTTCGCTCGACCGCCGGCAACGTGGTCGTCGAGAACGCCGACAAGACTCTCCTCGCAGGCAGCAGGCTCGCGCTGTCCGGCACGCTCGCCGACATCAAAGGCACCGACGCGCTGAACGTCGAGTCGCTCGCGGTCACCGGCACCGCGCCCGCGGTGGGCGGCAACGTGACCTCGGCCGGCGACCTCGTCGCGAGCACCGGCGGCATCTCCGTGACCGGCAATCTCCAGATGGTCACCAAGCCGGGCGCGCAGGACGATCCCGCGATCGACATGCTCGTCTCCGCGCATGGGGGCACGCTCGACGTCGACGGCAACGTGAGCACCAGCGCGGGCGGCCGGCTGCGCATCGAGGCGCGCAACGTCGACGTCGGCTCGACCAGCGCGGTGAACCTGCCCGTGGGTGGAAACATCACGTCGCGCGGCGGTGTGAAGATCGGCTTCGCGGACGCCGGCGTGGAGCAGACGCAGACCGTGAACGCGCGCACGATCGACACGCGCGGCTCGACCGGAGCCGAGGGCGGCAACGTCGACGTGGCGGCAACCGGGAACGTGAAGCTCGGCACGATCGTGACCAACGGCGGCGCGGGAAGCTCGGCCTCGCAGCCGAACCGGGACGGCGGCTCGGTGTCGGTGCGCACCGGCAGCGACGCGAAGCTCGAGATCACCTCGGTCGTGACCGGCGGCGCGACCGCCGTGGATCGCGCCGCGATCGACCTCGAGGGCGGCACGGTGGTGCTCTCCGGTGGGATCGACGCCACCGGCGGTACGATCGCGAACGCGGACGGCGTGCGCGATCGCGCGGTACAGGTGAGCGCGACCGGCGCGCTGCACGAGATCCAGCTCGGTGCGAACGCCGTCTCGGTCGCGGGCAGCGACGTCGAGCTCGACGGCAGCCTGCGCGGTGCGGATCTGGTTCAGCCGGCGGACACGCTCACCCGTCGGGTCGACCTCAGCATCGCCGCGAGCGGGACGACGACCCTCGGCGCCGCGGACCTGAAGTCGCTCGCGATCGCGAGCAAGGGTGAGTCGGTCGTGCTCGGTGGTGACATCGACGCCGACACCTCGGTGAAGATCGGCTTCGACGGCTCGGGGATCGGGACGATCTCGAACGCCGGCTCGCCGGTCACCGTGAGCGCGAACCGCGTCGAGCTCGAGGCCACGGACTCGAGCGTGACCGGCGGCCGCGCCGCGCAGCTCACCCTCGGCGAGGGCATCGCCTTCGATCTGTCCGCGATCACGGGCACCGATCCGAAGGCCGCGACCCTCGTGCTCGACCAGGACGGCGCGATCGACAGCGCGCGCGTGTCGAGCGTGGCCAACGCGGTGGTGAACCCGCCCGACGTCACGCTCGAGCTGCGCTCGAACGACGCCGTCACGCTCGACGCCGCCGCGCGCACGGACGTGGCCGGAACCAAGCTCGTGATCGCCTCGCGCAGCTTCGCGGCGACCGGCGCGACGCAGAGCGCGAGCGACTTCAACCTCTCCTCATTGAACCTCTCGACCCGCGACGCGCTCGACGTCGACTTCGGCGTCACGGCCGAGAGCGTGCGACTCGCAGGCGGCGGCAGCGGGACGGGCGACCTGACGCTTCGCTCCGCGCTGCGCGCCGACACGATCGCGCTCGAGGCGGGCAATGGTCCGACCGGCTCCGGAAATGACGCCAAGGTCGTGTTCGGCACCGGGGCCAGCCTGCGCAGCACGGACAGCGCGAGCGTTCGTCCGACCCGCGTCGATCTGATCCAGGACGCGGCGATCGACAGCGCAAACCTGCCGAGCCTCGACACCTTCGGTGGCAGCGTCGCTGGCCTCCAGTACGGGCTCGAGTCGCGCGACGGCGCGGTCACCCTGTCCGCGGGCACCAAGGAGAAGTTCGAAGGCAGCGCGCTCGAGCTGCGCGGCCGCACGGGCGTGAACCTGGGCAGCGAAGCGCTCTCGCTGGCCTCACTCACGGCCGAGACGCCCGCGGGGCTCGTCGTGAGTCAGCGCATCGACGCCACGGCGCCCGACGGGAAGATCCGGCTGCGCGCGGGTTCGGACGGCACGGGCGACCTCCAGGTCGGCGCGCGCCTCGCCGCGAACACGATCGAGCTGCTCGCCGGCTCGGGCAACGGGATCGACCTGGCCTCGCGGATTCAGCTCGACCCCGGCGCGAGCTTCTCCGCCGCGACCGGAGACGCGCGCCCCGACAAGTTCGTGTTCGAGCAGGATGCCGCGATCGGCGCGACCGGCGGCGGCGCGAACACCGCCGTTCCCGGGCTCGCGCTCTTCGGCGGCGACATCGACGGAATGGACTACACGCTGCGCTCGAACGGCGCGAGCGTGCTGATCGCCGACACGTCCACCGTGAACAACACGAAGCTCACGCTCGATGGCACGAGCGTGGACGTGAACGGCAGTCTCAACGTCACCGGACTCGACCTGACCGGCGACACGACGCTCTCGGGCGACGTCACGAGCACGGGCAACGTCACCGTCAACGACCGACTCAGGCTCGACGGCACGGGCGACGACAAGGACCAGAGCGTCTCGGCCGGCGCGGGCATCCTCGAGGCCAAGGACGCGATCGTGAAGGCGGGCGCGGGCGCGGTCGTGCTCAGCGGCGGACAGGTGAAGCTCGACTCCGTCACGACGGGGCGAACGGGCGACTCGCTCACGATCGCCGGTGTGGACAGCGTCACCACCGGCGCGCTCGATGCCGCGGGCACGTTGGGCGCGAAGGGTGGCAACGTCAGCGTGAGTGCGACCTCGCCCACCGGACCGGTCGTGATCGCGAGCATCTCCACCCGCGGCGGGAACGGGCAGGTGTCCTCGTCGGCCCCGAAGCCCGGAAGCGACGGCGGGACGGTCGACGTGACGGGCTCGAGCATCACGATCGGCAACGTGAACAGCAGCGGCGGCGACGCGAGCGCGATCCCGACCGGCCGCCGCGAGCAGTCGAACCGCGGCGGCAACGCCAGCGCGATCACCCTCAACGCCAGCGCGATCACCCTCAACGCGAGCCAGATCACGATGAACGGGAGCTTCGACGCGCGCGGCGGCGCGGGCGCGTCGAACGTCCCGGACGACGTTGCGGGGCTGACGGGCGATGCAGCGAACGTCAGCGTTCACGGGTCGATCCTGCTCGCCGCCAACGCGGTCGCCGGCGGGGTGAACGCGATCCGCGGCAAGGAAGTGGTCGTCGACGGCGGCGTCAGTCGAGCAGCCACGCGCGAACCGGGTCAGACCGCGCTCGTCGTCTCCGCGCAGGACGCCCTCAGCTTTGGCGGCAACCTGTCGGCCGGCCGGATCGATCTCGAGGTCGCGAACGGCAACCTCGATCTCGCGGCCGGCGGAGTCAGCGAGATCTCCGCGAACACGATCCGCCTGGCCGCGACCGACGGAAACGGCGGCAACCCGGACCGCGAGGTGATCCTCACCGGACTCACTCTCGAGAACGAGGCGGGCGACCCCAGACCGAAATCGCTCACGCTCGAGCAGGACCGCTCCATCGGCGGTACGGGCTCGCCGCTGCCCGACATGGGTGGGGCCGATCGCACGGTTGCGCTGATCTCGCACGATGGCGGGATCACGCTCGGCGCGGCGGCCGTCGCGACGGGCACGAAGCTGACCCTCGCCGCGAACGGTCTGGCGAACGCGACGGGTCCGGCGATCCAGGTCGACGGGGATCTCGACGTGGCTGGCCTCACGATCGGCAACGTCACGGCCAGCGGCGTGCGCGTCGACGGCGACGCGGAGATCGACGGCAACCTCGTCGTGGGCAGCACCGGTCTTCTCTCCTATGCCGACCTGCTCGATGTCACCGGCGCCGCCGCGATCGGCGGAAACGCGAGCTTCGCCGGCACGGAGGCTCAGGTGCTTCGTGTCGGGGCGGGCGAGACGCTGTCCCTCGGCGGAACGCTGACGTCCAAGGGGACCGAGGGCGCCGGCAAGCTCACGCTCGACGCCGATACGATCCAGCTCACCGGCACGGGCGGGCAGACGATCGAGAACCTGGTCGGCCAGCTCGAGATCGGCTCGACCGCGGGGACCGGACTCGTGAAGGGCAGCTTCGACGTGGCGGGCAACCCAGTGCCCGCAACCCTGCCCGCGGGCCTCACCTTGCGCGGCTCGGCGGAACCTGACACGGGCCCCGCGGTCACCGTGAACGGCACACGCGCGATCGGTGATGGCCGCGACTACGCCATCGCGGTCGCCGACGGCGATCTGACGATCGACGCGCGCGTGATCGCCCCGGACAGCAACAAGCCGCTCGAAGCCGCGACCTGGTCGGTCGACGGGGACGTGCTCGCTCACGGCGACGTCGCCCTGGGTGGCCGGGGAGTCCTTGCCGGCGGGCGGGACGACTACGTGATCACCGCGCGCCGCGCCGCGCAGACGTCGACCACGTCGCGCGGAGGGACCCTCCTGATCACGGGCATCGCCGCAGCGGACGGCGATCTCACCTTGCGCGCCAAAGGCGATGCGCCGACCGAGGCGATCCCCGTCCCGAGCGCTCTCTTCATGGGCGGTGAGTTCGACGTGTCCCACGGCCTCACGCTCTCGGGCGTGACGGAGGCGGCCGGCGATACGTTCCTCCGCGCCGGCGGTGACGTGGTGCTCGAGTCACTGGTCCGCGGTCTGGGCGGCCTCTCGATCGCGAGCGGCGGCGTCGTCGACATCCGGAACGACGTCGAGCTCGATGGCTCCGCGTTCGAGGCCTCGGGCGCCAACGGCATTCTCTTCACCTCCGCGGCGGGAACGCAGACGATCTCGGCAGGCAGCCTCGCGTTCGGCTCGGGCGACGCAAAGCCGCCGCGCGGTCAGGCCAGCATGCTCCGCGACGGCGACCTGAAGCTGCAGGCGACGAGCGGCAACGCGACGATCGCGAAGGGCCAGCGCCTGGTGGTCGCGGGCGATCTCGACATCTCGGCGAAGAGGACGGTCGTGCTCGCGGACACCGCGGCGCTCAGCATCGACGTGACCGCGCCGAACATCGAGGCGCGCGGAGGCGTGGACGTCGTCGCGAACCGCATCAGCGTCTCGAACCGACCGAGCGCGCGCGGACCCGGCAGCGCGTCGTTCGCCACCCCGACGCGCGAGCAGTTCTCGGGCGACATCGCCGGCGCGGACGTGATCCTGCGCCAGATCTCAGGCGATCCGGTCCAGCTCAGCCAGGCAGATCTCGCGGCGGGGAACTTCCCCGAGGTGGACGGCCCCGCGCTCTTCGACTTCGCGACCCAGGTCCCGCGCCTCGGTCGCCCGGCTGCGATCGTGCGACCCCGGGCGAACGTCGAGAGCCTCGCGCTCGCGCGCGATGCGCGACCGCTCTGGGCGGACGAGCTGCTGGTCTATCTCGACGCGCAGTCCCGCCGCGCGCCCACCGCGCGCGAGCAGGGTGCGCTACCGCCCGTCAGCGCCGGACCGAACGCGACCACGCCCGACACGGCGCGCGAGGAGGCGAGCCCGGCGGTCGCGCAGGCGCTCGTGCCGTACCGCGCGCTGTTCCGCCCGTCGACGGAAGTGGACCCCGAGACGGGGATCGTCCAGGGAGAGGATCGCGCGCCGGAGATCCGCGCCGCGTTCGCGAAGGCCGTGGATGTCGCGACCGCACGAGGCGGCGCCGCGCCGACGGCGGCCGCGGTTGCAGCCGCGATCGAGAGCGATCCGACCCTGGCCGATGCGCGTGTCTACCGCGCGGAGCTGAAGGAGCTCGTCGCCGCGGGCAACCGCGCGCTCGAGGCCGATCAGCGCGCCCGCTTCCGCGAGCTCCTGCTCGCGCGCGTGGCGCCGACGGGCATGTCGCCGGCGGAGTTCAACGCGCTGATTCCCTGACCGATGGGCGGCGAAGCGCCGCGGCGTCCGTCGGCTTCTAATGAACCTGCTGGGGGCAGGACGGATTCGGATCCGTCACGCAGCTCTTCGGCAGCACGCGCGGGCCGTAGAGCGGGAGGTTCGCGAGCAGGTCGAGCTCGAGCTCGGCGCTGTCGCGGAGCTCGTCGTCGGGCCCGAGCTCGAGCGCGCGCCGGAGTGCGCTCTCCGCTTCGCCGTAGTGTTGCAACCGCGCCAGCGACACGCCCAGGTACACCATGGTGCGCGCGCGATCCTGGTGACTCGGATAATCGGTGAGCGCGACCCGGTAGCGGCGCGCTGCGGAGTGCCAGTCCTGCTGCGAGAAGTAGAAGTCGCCGACCTCGATGCCGTGCAGCGCCAGCCGGTTCTCGCACTCGGCCAGGCGGACCTGCGCGTCCTTGGTCATCTCGGAATCGGGGAAGCGCTCGATCAGCGCGCGGAACTGCGCGACCGCTTCGCGCGTGGGCGCCTGGTCGCGGTCGGCCGCGCGCATCTGGTCGTAGGAGCAGAGGCCGTTTCGGTACAGGGCGTAGGCCACCTTGGGGTGGGTCGGGTGGAGCTCGACGAAGTCGTGGTAGTAGCTCGACGCCTCCTCGTACTCCTCGCGCTCGAAGTGGATGTCGGCGATCGCGAGCTCCGAGAGCACCGCGTACTCGCTGTACGGGTAGTTGTCGATCACCTCCTGGAAGGACTCGATGGCCTTGGGGTAGTCGACGTCGCTGAAGAAGAAGAACACCCGCCGACCCTTCAGGATTTCCTGGCCGCGCGCGTAATAAGATTCGGCCGAGGGCAGCTCCTCCTCGGGCGGAGCAGTTGCGCAAGCGCAAAGAAGGGCGATCGTCAGGGCCACGATTCCGAGCGCAGCCCTCCCGAGCCCGTCGGTCGGTTGGCCGCGCCTCTGGCCGCGAGTGGCGGCGCGCGTCTCTGTAAGTGGCCGGATTATCACGGATTTCGCACAGTAGGGGGCGCGCCCGTCGCTGTCAAACCACAGCCGTGCGCGCTCTAGAAGAGGACGTTCCATGACATCTGCGAAGAAGCTCCCCGACAGCCTCCCGGACAATCGGATGGTCGAGCGCGAGCAGCGCCGGCAGGGTGCACGCATAGCGAAGCCGCGCGAGCTCTCGAACTTTCCCGACCTGGCTGCGAACGTCCTTGCTCCTTCGGAGGAAGAGCTCGAGAAGTTGCGGGCGGACCTCGAGACGGAGCGCGAAGTGCGCAACCGGCGGATCGAGCGCTTCATCAAGGAAGGCCCGCTGAAGCCCGTGCCGCGCGCGGTGATCCCGGTCTCGGAGAACGACCTCTAGAGTCGGAGACCGCGGCGTGATCAAGGAGCGCCTGGGATCGGACCTGGACGCGGTCGTGTACCGCATCTTTCCGTTCGTCCGGTCGTGGAGCTTCCATCCCGACACGCTGACTCTGACCGGTGCCGGCGTCTCGTTCTTCGCCGCGCTGGCTTTCGCCGAGGAGCACCGCTTCCTCGCGGGCCTCCTGTTGATGGTCGCGGGGTTCTTCGACCTCGTGGACGGCGTGGTCGCGCGCCAGCAGGGCCTGTCGTCGAGCGCGGGCGCGTTCTTCGACTCCTCGATCGACCGCCTCTCGGACCTCCTGATCTTCGGCGGCATCGCCGTCGCGCGCGGGAGCGCGGCCGACGGGACGGGCGTGGCGCTGGTGATGTGGGCGATCACGGCGTCGGTGATGACCAGCTACACGCGCGCCGCGGCCGAGAAGCGCCTGCACACGCTGAAGGTCGGCTGGATGGAGCGCGGCGAGCGCTTCGGCGTGCTGATCGTCGGCGCGCTCACGGGCTTCGTGATGACGGCCGTCGTGCTGATCGCCGCAGGCGCCACGATCACCGCGGTGCAGCGGGTGCTGGCGGGACGCCGGCTCCTGCGCGAGCTCGAAGAGACGGGCATCGACCCGACACGCGAGGAGGTGGGTAGTGGCGGGTGAGCAGGGCGGACCGCGCGGCTTCCAGATTCTCGACGACTCGGGCGAAGGACCGCCGCTCGACATGAGCTTCGCCACGCTCGTGCTCTCGCTCACGAGCTCGGCCCTCGTCCACCTCGGCGTGGCGCCCGAGCCGGGCGCGCCGGCGCCGAGCCCTGTCGACCTGCCGCTGGCGCGGCAGACGATCGACATCCTCGAGATCCTGAAGGCCAAGACGCGCGGGAATCTCGACGAGCCCGAAGCGCAGCTCCTCGAACAGGTCCTGCACGACCTGCATATGCGCTATCTGGCCGCGAAGCGCGGCTGACCGGCGATGATCGAGCGCCTCGCTCCGGCGAAGCTCAATCTCGGGCTCGAGATCCTGCGCCGGCGCGCGGACGGCTACCACGAGATCGAGACGATCTTCGTGCCGCTGCGGCTCGCGGATCGGCTGGTCGTCCGGCTCGCGAGCCGCGGCAGCGGGATCCAGCTCGCGATCCGTGGCGCCGAGCTTCCGAGCGATCGCTCGAACCTGGCCTGGCGCGCGGCCGAGCGCGCCTGCGCGGAGCTCGGGCTTCCGGCCGACGTGGAGATCTGGCTCGAGAAGCGCGTGCCGATCGCCGCGGGCCTGGGCGGGGGATCGTCGAACGCCGCCGCGACCCTGCTCGCGCTCGAGTCGCTCGCGGGCCGGCCGCTGGCCGACGGCGTCCGGCGGAGGATCGCGCTCGAGCTCGGCGCCGACGTCCCGTTCTTCCTCGACCCGCGGCCGGCCTTGGGACGCGGGGTGGGCGAGCGGCTGGAGGCGCTCCCGGGCGTGCCGGAGATGCACTGGGTGCTGGTGGCGTTCCCGTTCCCGATCTCGACGGCGCAGGCCTACGCCGACGCCGCGCGAGAATTGACGCTCCCACGCGACCCGTCTAGTATCGGCGCGCTTCTGGGGCCCGCTGGCCTGCTCTCGTCTCCGCGCAACGATCTCGAGGCGTCCGCGGTACGACATCACCCCGAGATCGAGCAAGCGCAACGAGCCCTCGAGAGAGTCGGCGCGCTCGCGACCGGGATGAGCGGAAGCGGGCCGACGGTCTTCGGGCGTTTTGCGAGCGAGCAGGCAGCGCAGCAGGGCGCTACGAGAGTCGAGGTACCGGCGGGAGCGAGGACGATCGCAACGAGTTCGCCCGGCAGCGCCTCCGCCGAGTCCAGAGAGGAATCGGACTGGGGCGTAGCCAAGTGGTAAGGCAGCGGCCTTTGGAGCCGCGCATCGGAGGTTCGAATCCTCCCGCCCCAACCAAGAGCAACCAGGAAGTCAGCCGATGGCCAGCAACATCACGAAGATCTTCACCGGGAACGCGAGCCCGCAGCTTGCCGCGGCGATCTGCGAGCACCTCGATCTCGATCTCGGGCGCGTGGAGGTCGGCACGTTCGCCGACGGCGAGACCTCGGTCGACATCGGCGAGAACGTGCGCGGCATGGACGTCTTCGTGATCCAGTCGACCTGCGCGCCGGCCAACAACAACCTGATGGAGCTCCTGATCCTGCTCGACGCGCTGCGCCGCTCCTCGGTTCGCCGCGTGACCGCCGTGATCCCGTACTACGGCTACGCGCGGCAGGACCGCAAGGTGAAGCCGCGCACGCCGATCACCGCGAAGCTCGTCGCGGATCTGATCACGACCGCGGGCGCCGAGCGCGTGCTCTGCCTCGACCTGCACGCCGGTCAGATCCAGGGCTTCTTCAACATCCCCGTCGACAACATCTACGGGATGCCCGTGCTGCTGCAGCAGATCCGCGCGCTCGTGCCCGTGCGCGAGGAGGTCGTCGTGGTCTCGCCGGACGCCGGCGGCGTCGAGCGCGCGCGCGCGTTCGCGAAGCGCCTCGAGGCCAGCATCGCGATCGGCGACAAGCGCCGCGAGCGCAAGGACGTCGCCGAGGTCACGCGCATCGTCGGCGATGTCGACGGCAAGACGGCGGTGATCGTCGACGACATCGTCAGCACCGGCGGATCGCTCGTGCAGACCGCGACCGCTCTGCGCGACGCGGGCGCGAGCCGCGTGCTGGCCGCGATCACGCACCCGGTGCTCGCGGGCTCCGCGGTGAAGCTGATCGAAGAGTCGTGCATCGAGCGCTTCATCACGACCGACACCATTCCGATGCAGCCCGCCGCGCGCGACAGCCAGAAGTTCGTGATCACCACCGTCGCGCACCTGCTCGGCGAGGCGATCCGGCGCATCCACAACGAAGAATCCGTGAGCTCGCTCTTCGTCTGAGAGAGAGCGGAGGACCGACATGGCGATCGAAAGACTCGAGCTCGAAGTGAGCCTGCGCGACGGGCGCGGCAAGAGCGTCACGCGCAAGCTGCGCGCGCAGGGCAAGGTTCCCGCGGTCGTCTACGGCAGCGGCATCGAGCCGACCCCGATCGTGGTCGAGAGCCTCGGCCTCGCGAAGGTCCTGCGCGGCGGCGTGAACGCGCTGGTCGACCTGAAGGGCGCGAAGGCCATCGAAGGCAAGCCCGTGCTCGTGAAGGAAGTCCAGCGCGACCCGCTCTCGCGCAAGGTCGTGCACTGCGATCTCTACGCGGTGAACCTGAAGGCGCGCATCGACGTCGAGGTGCCCCTGCACTTCGTCGGCATTCCGCGCGGCGTCGCGCTCGACGGCGGCGTGCTCGAGCCGCTGCTCCGCACGCTCGAAGTCTCGACCATGCCGCTCTCGATCCCGGAGTCGATCGAGGTCGACGTCTCGAACCTCGGCATCGGCGACGCGATCCACGTGCGCGACCTGTTGCTGCCGCCCGACGTGATCCTGAAGACCGATCCTGACGTGACGGTCACGCACGTGGTGACGCCGCGTCTCGAAGAGGTCGCGGCGCCGGTCGCGGCGGTCGAGGGCGCGGAGGCCGTGCCGGGCGCGGAGGCTGCACCGGCCGCGGACGCCGCGAAGGCACCGAAGGCCGACTAGCAGGCGGTCGCCATGCGGCTCATCGTCGGGCTCGGCAATCCGGGACCCCGCTACGCCGAGACGCCGCACAACGCGGGCTTCGTGGTCTGCGATCGCTTCGCGGCGAAGCACCGCCTGCCCGCGTCCGTCGCGAAGTTTCAGGGCCTGTTCACGCGCGGAAAGGTGCTCGGCCACGACGTCGGCGTGCTGAAGCCGCAGACGTTCATGAACCTTTCGGGCGAGTCCGTGGCCGAGGCGCTGCGCTACCTGCCGGTCGAGCCGGCGGACGTCGTGGTCGTCTTCGACGAGATGGACATTCCGAGCGGGAAGCTCCGG
>Ga0210377_10002748_pt1 | contig 15260 bp, 16 predicted proteins | sample PLM4_65_b1redo_FD_155480 | JGI IMG/M metagenome (GOLD analysis project Ga0210377, IMG submission 155480) | Groundwater sediment microbial communities from an aquifer in East River, Colorado, USA - PLM4_65_b1 redo | ecosystem: Environmental > Terrestrial > Soil > Riparian zone | place: USA: East... | reverse complement strand
ACGAGGGAAAACTCCGGGACCGTGACGGACGGAAGCCCCCGGGGGATCTGACCCACCAACTCCACCCCGTGGGCCCCCAACCCGAGCAGGCCCACGCCGGCAACCCCGACCGCCACCGCGATCAGCGGCGCCGGCGCGCGCGGAAGAAATCGTTCGATCCCGACCAGCAATACGATCATGCATACGCCGACCGCCAACGTCGGCACCGACGTGTCGGGGACCGCTTGCATGATGGCCAGTAGATTGTGGACGAAACCCCCTTTGGGGAAATGGATGCCCAGGAGCTTGGGGAGTTGGTCCAGCACGATGACGAGGCCGATCCCCGCCTTGAAGCCGATCAGCACGGGCTCCGAGATGAAGTTGGCGACGAATCCCAGCCGCAGGAACGACGCCGCCACGAGGATGGCACCCACCAGGAGCGTGAGCGTTGCCGAGGCCGTCATCAGGGAAGCAGGATCGCCGCCCGGGCCAACGTCGGCGAGTTGGGCACCCACCAGGATGGCGAGCGTTGTGGTGGTGCTCACGCTGAGCGGTCGAGAGGTCCCGACCACGGCGTAGATCACCATCGGCACCAACGTCGTGTAGAGGCCCACCTGGACCGGTAGCCCGGCTATCGTGGCGTACGCCATGGCCTTCGGAATGACCACCGCCGCGGTGATCAGGCCAGCCATCACGTCGTAGCGCAGCCAGTCCTTCCGGTATCCCTGCAACCACCCTATGCCGGGAACGAGACTTGGGTGAGCGCGTTCGCTGTTCAATTCTGCGCGACTGGGGGCGTGATCCACTGGCTGACGTCCTTTGCTTCAAGCAGCACCCGACACGGCGTGGAGATCACGAGTGGGTCCATCGAGAACTTCGGATCATGACGCTTTGGGGGTGCCGGTGGATGGACTCACTCACAGTCAGGACTTGGAGGGCCCCGGCCCATGAGGTTCCGAGTCTTCTTTCCCTTCAAGCCCGCGGCCCAACGTCGACACTTTCTCCATCACCACCCTGTGCCCGGCATTGTCTTCCTCATGCAGCTTTCCTATGCCCTCGGCCACGGACTTCAAGTACGCCTCCCCCGATGTCCACCCGCACTTCCGACACACGGTAATCCACATGATGGCACCTCGCACACGATAGAGAATGCGCACAAGCAGATTAGGGCATATGTCCGTGCCAGGCGATCCAGGTTCACATCCCCGATCAGCCGTGCCGGCGTCGCTTGACGCGCAATTGGGCCAGAGAGCGAGCGAGCGAGGCGTTGACGGAGGCGACCTCTTCGTCCGAGAGCTTTTCGCGGAGACGGGCTTCGGCGCGCTGCCGCGCTTCTTCAGCTTTCGCTTCGTCAATGCGGTCGGCCGCAATGGCAAGGTCCGTCAGGATGGCGACGCGGGTGGCGGTGACTTCAACGAGTCCCTCGCCCGTCGCGATGAACAGATCGCGGCCGTCCTTGCGCACGATCAGCTCGCCCGGCACCATCTGCGTGATCAGCGGGACGTGCTGCGGGTAAATCCCCATCTGGCCCGCCACGCCCGGCAGCGTGACCAGCTCCACGTCTTCGGAGTACACCGTGCCTGCCGGCGTGACGATCTCCAATTTCAGCGTGTTGGCCATGTCGAGCGCAACCCCTTAACCCAGATTATTCACGAACGGATCGTGACTAATCTGGATCGAATGACCAATGACCAATTTCCAATGACCAATCGTGGCGGGAGCAAGACACATACCGTCACGGTCTCTCCGGATCGCTGCATCTGCCATTGGTCATTGACAATTGGGATTTGATCATTCCCGCAGAATTCGCGAGTTGTCTCCGCGAATAATGCGGGCTAGCTCGGTTTGACTTCGTCGATCCTGCCCTTCATATAGAAGTCGCCTTCCGCGACGGCGTCGTGCTTGCCTTCGAGGATCTCCTTGAAGCCGCGCACCGTCTCGGCCACGGGGACCTGTTTGCCCTCCCGTCCGGTGAAGACCTGCGCCACGCTGAACGGCTGGCTCAGGAAGCGTTGAATCTTGCGGGCGCGCAGCACCGTGACCTTGTCCTCCGGCGAAAGCTCGTCCATACCGAGAATGGCAATGATGTCCTGCAGATCCTTGTAGCGCTGGAGCACGCGCTGCACTCCACGCGCGACGTCGTAGTGCTCCTGGCCGACGATTTCCGGCGCGAGGGCGCGAGAGGTCGAGGCGAGCGGATCCACCGCCGGATAGATCCCCAGTTCGGCGATCGCTCGCTCCAAGACGATGGTCGCGTCCAGGTGCGCGAAGGTCGTGGCCGGCGCCGGGTCGGTCAGATCGTCGGCCGGCACGTACACGGCCTGAAACGACGTGATCGAGCCTTTCTTGGTCGAGGTGATGCGTTCCTGAAGCGCGCCCATTTCCGAGGCCAGGGTCGGCTGGTAACCGACGGCGCTGGCGGTCCGGCCGAGCAGCGCGGACACTTCGGAGCCAGCCTGAGAGAACCGGAAGATGTTGTCGATGAACAGCAGGACATCCTGATTCTTCTCGTCGCGGAAGTATTCGGTGATGGCGAGGCCGGACAGGGCGACGCGCAGGCGAGCGCCGGGCGGCTCGTTCATCTGGCCGTAGACGAGGGCGATTTTCGACGCGCCGAGATCGTCCTGCTTGATGACTCCCGCTTCGGACATTTCCTTGTACAGATCGCCGCCCTCCCGTGTACGCTCGCCGACCCCGACGAACACCGACACGCCGCCATGGAGTTTGGCGATGTTGTTGATCAGTTCCATGATGACGACAGTCTTGCCCACGCCGGCGCCGCCGAACGCACCGACCTTGCCGCCTTTCAAGAAGGGACAGATCAAATCGATGACCTTGATCCCGGTGGCGAGCACCTGGGGAGAAGTTGATTGGTCCACAAGCTGGGGTGCCGGGCGGTGGATGGGATAGTACTTCTCCGCCTTGACCGGTCCGCGCTCGTCGACCGGGTTACCGCACACATCGAAGACTCGCCCCATCACCACCTCCCCGACGGGCATGGAAATGGGCGCGCCGGTGTCGATAACCTCGTAACCGCGCTTGAGGCCTTCGGTGCCGGACATGGAGACGGTCCGGACCCAGTTGTCGCCGAGGTGTTGCTGCACTTCGAGGGTCAGTTGGACGGGCTGGTCCTGGACTTTGTATTCGACGGTCAGCGCGTGGTAGATGCCGGGCAGTGTTTCCGGGAATTCGACGTCGACCACCGGACCGACGACTTGAACAATTTTGCCTTTATTCATTCTCCCACCTGGTTTCATTTGTTTGTTAACCCTGAACCGAAAAACCCATTGAACCGCCATGACGCCAATCCGCCTGAGGCGGACAAGGATACGATGTTCCGATCCTTCAAGCGAAGAGCCTGAAAACGCATTCCTGGGGCGGTCGAGAGTTTCTTTCGTTTCCCCCCAAAGAGCAATTTCGGCCTTGTCCGCCTCAGGCGGATTGGCGCCTTGGCGAGAGAGAATTTCGGATTGGGGTTAATTGTTGCCCTGTTCGCCACCGGCAATTTCCAAGAGTTCCTTGGTGATATTGCCCTGGCGCAGATTGTTGTATTCCAGGGTGAGGTCCTTGATCAGGTCGCTGGCGCTGTCCGTGGCGTTCTGCATCGCCACCCTGCGGGCGCTTTGCTCGCTGGCCTTGGCCTCCAGCATGACGCGGTAGATGTAAATGTTGAGGAAGTGTCCGAAGAGATATTCGAGCACCCCCTCTGCGCTGAATTCAAAGAGGACCTCGGGCGCGTCGGCAGCCAGATCCGCTTCGGACTCCGCGCCTGGAATCTTCAGCCCCTTGATCTCGCCGATCGGCAGATACTCAACCACGACGGGTTCCTGGGTCAACGTGTTGATGAACCGCGTCGCGACAATCTGGACTTGATCCACTTCGCCTTTCAAAAAAAGGTCGCGGGCAAACGCGGCGATCGGACGGGCCTCGGCGAACCGCGGCGAGTCGGTGAAGGTAAACTCTGCGGCCAACTGCCGGTGGGTGACCGCGATGAACTGGGCCGCCCGCTTCCCGGCGGTGATGAACAGAGTCGTCGCGGGATCAAACTGGGCGGCCAGGCGAAACAGGTTGCTGTTCAGCGCCCCGCACAAACCCTTATCCGTGCCAAACAGGATCACGGCACGTTTGCGGACTTCGCGCACCTCCAGCAGCGGATGGGTGAAATCGCGGGCGTGAGTCGTCGCTCGGCGTTGCATGCGATACAGCAGTTGTGCAAAGGGCCGCGTAGTCAGCGCGGCTTCTTGCGCCTTGCGCATCTTCGACGCCGCTACCATCTGCATCGCTTTGGTGATCTGCGCGGTGCTGCTGATTGACTTGATGCGCCGACGGATCTCACGAGGGCTAGCCATGATTCACCGGGTCGGTGTTCATTTCCACGTCTGTTTGAATTCGTCGGCGACGGTCTTCAGCTCGGCCGTCAGTGGGTCGCTGAGCGCCTTTTCCTTCTCGATCTTGGCGAGCAACTCGACCTTCCGCGTGGTCAGGAATTCCGTGAACTTGGTCTGAAACTCCTTGACCCGCCCCACCGGGACTTGATCCACGTACCCGTTTTGCACGGCCCAGATCACGGCCACCTGGACCTCGACGGGAATCGGATTGTATTGCGGCTGCTTGAAAATCTCCATGATGCGCTTGCCGCGGTCAATCTGCGCCTGCGTCTTCGCGTCGAGGTCCGAGCCGAATTGCGCGAACGCCGCCATTTCCCGGAATTGCGCCAACTCGCCCTTGAGCTGTCCGGCCACCTGCTTCATGGCTTTGAGCTGCGCCGCCGAACCGACGCGCGAGACCGACAGGCCGACCGAAATCGCCGGACGCACGCCCTGATAAAACAGATCGGTCTCCAGATAGATCTGCCCGTCGGTGATCGAGATGACGTTGGTCGGAATGTATGCTGACACGTCGCCCGCTTGCGTTTCGATGATGGGCAGGGCCGTCAGCGAGCCGTTGCCGTACTTCTCGCCGACCCGCGCCGCTCGTTCCAGCAACCGGCTGTGCAGGTAAAACACGTCGCCGGGATAGGCCTCGCGACCCGAAGGCCGCTTCAGCACCAGCGACACCTGCCGGTAGGCCACGGCGTGCTTGGACAGGTCGTCGTACACGATCAGCGCGTCCATGCCGTTGTCCATGAACCACTCGCCCATCGCGGCGCCGGCAAACGGCACGAGATACTGGTTGGCGGCCGAATCCGAGGCCGTGGACGCCACGATGATGGTGTACGGCATCGCGCCGGCTTCCTCGAAACTCGCGATGACCCGGGCAACGGTGGACTGCTTCTGACCGATCGCGACGTAGATGCAGTAGAGCGGCCGGTACGCTTTGTCGCCGGCCGCTTCGGCCGCCTTGTTGAGCCGCGCCTGGCTGATGATGGTGTCTATGCAGATGGTCGTCTTGCCGGTCGCGCGGTCGCCGATGATCAATTCGCGCTGGCCGCGGCCAATCGGGATCATCGCGTCGATCGCCATGATGCCCGTCTGCACCGGTTGGCTAACCGACCGGCGGCGGATGATGCCGGGGGCGATCTTTTCAACCGGATAGGCGAGGTCGCTCTTGATCGGCCCTTTGCCATCAACGGGTTCACCCAGCACATTCACGACGCGTCCCAGCAGGCTCTTGCCCACGGGCACCTGCAAGAGCTTGCCGGTGGTGCGAGCTTCGCCGCCTTCCGTGAGCTGGGTGTAGTCGCCAAGGATGACCACGCCGACTTCGGTCTCTTCGAGATTCAGCACCAGGCCGGTAATGCCGTTGCCCAGGTCGATCATCTCGTTGAGCATGGCGTCGGTCAGGCCTTCGATCTTGGCGACGCCGTCGCCAAGCTCGCGGATGACACCCACGTTTTGCTTGGCGGCCGCCGTCTTCGCGCCCGCGATTTGCGCTTCAATTTCCCGCAACAGGTCGCTCATGGATTCCTCGTTCTAGCAGTTTGCTGAAAAACTCATATTCGCCCAGGCTGCTCAAAAGGTCCAGATGCAAGGCGGCGTCACCCATCTTTCAGATGGGTACCCGGCGCCGAGTGAGGCGTACTCCCCGTACGCCGCAACGAGTGCGCGAGCAAGCGGGGTACCCATCCAGAGGATGGGTCACCGCAGATGGGCCTTTTTCAGCAGCCTGTTAAAATGTCCGCTCCAGCGCCGCCAGCCCGGCCCGAACGCTGCCGTCATACACATCGCTGCCCACCTGGATGCGCATCCCGCCGATCAGCGCCGGCCGCTGGCCGAAGGCGGCGGTGAGCCCCGCGCCGTACCGGCGCGCCAGACCGGCCTCGATTTCAGCCTGCAAATCCGCCGGCAAGGGCGTGGCGCTTTCGATGGTGGCCGTGCGCCGCGCCAGGTCGAGTTTCACCAACCGCCCGAAATGCGAAAGGATGGCCGGGCAATCGCGCTGGCCGGCAGCGACCAGGTGTTGCACCACGCGCCGGACACGCTGCTCGTCGAGCACGCCATTCACCAGACAGAAGCGGAACAGTTGCTTGGCTTCGCGTTTCGCCCGTTTGTTGATTTTCATGGCTACGCCGCAACTTGCCTTGCGGTCTCCTCGGCCAGGCGGCGCTGATCTTCCGACGTCAGAATCTTGCCGGTCACCGTGGTGGTGGCCTGCACCACCAGCCGGCCGACCTCGCGTTTGAGTTCGGCGAGCATGCGGTCGTGGTCTTGGGCCGCGGCCTCGCGCGCCTTGATCATGATCTGCTCCGCCGCCGCGATGGCCTTCTGGGTTTCCTGCTCCAGCACTCGGGCGGCTGCGGCCCGGGCTTCCTCGATGAACTTGTTCGCTTGGACATTCGCTTGCGCCATCACTTCCTGGCGCTGGGCTTCGGTCCGCGCCAGTTCGGCCTTGATCTGCTCGGCATTCGCCAGGCCCAGCGCGATTTGCTGCCGCCGCACTTCCAGCATCTTGAGGACAGGCTGATAGGCGAACCGGTAGAGGACAACGCACACGATGCAGAAGCTCACGACCTGGGCGAGCAGATGAGACCAATCCACGCCGAAAGTCGTGACGATCCGTTCGGGGCGTTCGCTAAGGGCCACTTGCGCCGCCAAGAGGAGAACGTTCATGATCATCCACTCTCATTCTGCGGACGTTGGGCAGCCTGTGGTTCTGCGCCCGACACCCTCACTCTAGCGCACCAGGAACAGGGCGTAGAACACGATCGCTTCAGCGAAGGCAATAGCGAGAATCGACTGGACCAGAATTTTCGTCGCCGCGCCGGGATTCCGTCCCACCGCTACCGAAGCGCCCATGCCGATCAACCCAACCCCGATGGCCGCGCCGAGCGCCGCCAGACCAACGTGTAGACTCCCAGTCATCTCATCCCCCTTTCTGTCCCGCCGGTTCCCGCGCTTGAACATGGTCAAGCCGCCGAACCATCCTCACCGTGCCCGCTCGCGGGTCCTTCCGCCTCATGCTGACAGATCAGCAACGTGAAGACCGCACACAACAACATGAAGACCAGCGCCTGCACCAAGCCCACCAGCACCTCCATGAAATAAAACGGAATCGGCAACAACCAGCCGAGGCCGGGGACCATACTGGCCATGGTCTCCAGCATGTTTTCCCCGGCAAAGATGTTGCCATAAAGACGAAAGCTCAGCGAGACCGGCCGGAAGAGAATGGAAACGATTTCCAGGCAGCCGGCGGCGAAGAACACGAGGATCATCAACACCTTCAGGAACCCAGTGGTGTCGCCCTTGGGCGCAAATAACTCCTTGAGGAATCCCACCGGACCCACTTCCTGCAGCGCCCAGACGATCCAGCAGGCGAAGAAGACGAGCGCCATGGCGAACGTCAGGTTCAGATCGGCATTCGCCCCGCGGAAGAAAGGTTGATCGATCACGAAACCGTGGGGGGTCTGATGTCCCCAGCCGATGGTGCCAACCCCGGGAATGAGGCCCGCCCAGTTGGCGGAAAGAATGAAAATGAAAATTGTGGCAAAGAACCAGAAGGTCCGCTTGACCAGATGCGGGCCGATGATGCTTTCCAGAAAATCATACAGCCCCCCGACAAGCCATTCCAAGAGATTCTGCGCTCCGCCGGGAACATGTTTCATGTCCCGTGTGGCGATCCGTGCAAAGACGATCAACCCCACCGCTACGATCCAGCTCACCACCATCGAATTGGTGATGGGAAAGCCGAAGGGGCGGCCGATCTCGACGGCCTTTCGAGGCAGCCCGTGTTCCTCGGCTTCAGCGGTCGCCGCAGGCAGGCTGTCCTGTTCCGCCTTTCCTTGCCCGGTCACCTCGTTGGCCGACGTCGCGGATCCCGCCGCCGCTTCAATCCGCGCAAACGTCAAGTCGCCTCCGACACCCATGAACACGACGGCGAAGACCAGCAGTGCCGTCCTGCTTTTCAGTATGAGCCGAAGCTCGCGACCGAGAAGTTTCGACATGGAATGTCTCACAGCAACCCCACGACCCGAATTCTCGGAATGTCTACCACGATGGCTGTCGCGCGGTCGCGGCGCATTGCGTCCCTGCGCGTGTGCATGCCCTTGGAGCTCGCGCGGCATCTTACACAAGTCGGCCGCTAGGCGGCAATAGGACTTTGGTCCCATGGGACCGGTACCAGTGCAAAACACGCCCCCACCGACAGCGTCGGCGGCGTCAAAACCGCTCGGCGACGAACTTGAACGGATAATTCGGTTCCCGGTAGCCGTCCCCCTTTTGCCGCTTGGGCAGCGTCACCTTCTCCCGGGGCATCTGCTTGTGCTGAATGTGGCCGAGCAGGTGCCTGATGATATTGAGGCGTGCGCGTCTTTTGTCGTCCGACTTCGCCACGTACCAAGGGGCGAATTTCGTATCGGTGGCGGCAAACATCTCGTCGCGCGCTCGCGAGTAGTCGTACCAGCGGCTGTAGGATTTCAGATCCATCGGCGAGAGCTTCCAGGTCTTGCGGCGGTCTTGGATGCGCGCCTCGAGCCGACGGGTCTGCTCCTCGGGGCTGACCTCGAGCCAGTACTTGAGCAGCGTGATACCGGAATCCACCATCGCCTTCTCGACCAGCGGCACCCCCTTAAGGAATCTCTGCGCCTGCTCCTCGGTGCAGAAGCCCATGACTCGCTCGACTCCCGCGCGGTTGTACCAACTGCGGTCGAAGATCACCACCTCCCCCGCCGCCGGCAAGTGCGGCAGGTAGCGCTGCACATACATCTGGCTCTTCTCCCGGTCGCTGGGGGCCGGCAAGGCCACGACGCGAAACACGCGCGGACTCACGCGCTCCGTGATGGCCTTGATCGTCCCGCCCTTGCCCGCGCCGTCCCGCCCTTCGAACACGACGCAGACCTTGAGGCCCTTCTTCACGACCCAGTCCTGCAGCGTGACCAGCTCGGCGTGCAGCCGGGCAAGCTCCTTGTCGTAGACCTTCCGCTTCAGCCTCTTCTTCGAGTCTGCGCCGCCTGCTTTCCCCTTCTTCGTTTCAGCCGTTACCTTGCCTTTGGATTTCATGGAGTCAGCCCTCTCCTTTCTCTGCCACTGGTGATTCGGTAGGGCTCCGGGACCGTGTGGGTGTTCATCGCGAGAACTTTTATACGATGCGGCCGCGAGGCGTCAATGGGACTTTGGTCCCATAGGGCCACCAGCAGCGGAGAGGACGCCCCCGCCGACAGCGTCAGCATGACCGAGGTGCTCAGCAGGGCCATCGGAATGGTCCACAAAGCCACGTGGCCGAGCCGGCCCTCGCATCGTAACCCAGCCAGTCCATCTGGCAACCGAAGAGCCAACCCAGTATCCAAAGGTCGCTACGGCGTTTGCGGTTCGTCAACACGTTCGAAAATCCTTCCTGGCCGTCACTTCTCCGCCAGCAGCGGCCGTTTTGCTGCGGCGAATTCCTTGAGCTTCTCCTGACCGACCACGGGATACGTGACGTCGAGCGAGGCCAGCGCGTCGATGATGGCCGCGGCGGCGACCACGCCGGTGAACCACGTGAACCCCGTCAATCGCCGAACGAGATCTCCAGGGCCCGGGCGGTGACGATGCCGTTTGAGTTCGGCGGCACGGTCTTCATTTTCGCCACGGCCTGTTTCAGGGGCACATAGTCGATGCGCGGCGGATTCAGCGCGACCATCACGCCGTTCTGGCCCTCCGCCAGCGCCCGTACCGCGGAGGCGCCGAACATGAGGCCGAGGTTCCGGTCCATGGCCGTGGGCGAGCCCCCGCGGAGCAGGTGGCCCAGCACTACGGCGCGGCTCTCCAGCCCGGTTAGTTGCTGGAGTTGTTCGGCAACCCGCTCGCCCACACCACCCAACCGCTCGGCCCTGCCCGCCTCGCGCGCTTTCACGGTGACGTCCCCACCGATCGGCTTCGCGCCTTCGGCCGCCACGACGATGGAGTAAGACCGCGTCCCCTCGATCTTCCGCTTGAGGTGAGCCGCCACCTTGTGAATATCGTACGGGATCTCCGGGATCAGGATCGCGTCGGCTCGCCCGGCAATCCCGCAATTGAGGGCGATCCAGCCGGCGTAGCGGCCCATCACCTCCACCACGATGAGCCGGCGGTGGGCCTGTGCCGTGGCGTGCAGGCGATCAATACATTCCGTGGCGAACGAGACGGCGCTGTCGAGGCCGAACGTGAGCAGCGTGGCGTCCAAGTCGTTGTCGATGGTCTTGGGAACGCCCACCACCCGCAGACCCTGTTCGAACAACTGGTTCGCGATGGTGAGCGACCTGTCGCCGCCGACCGCAATGAGCGCATCGAGTCGGTGCCCGCGGAACGCCTCCAGGACCGCCGTGGAGCGATCCAGCTCGCGCGTCGTGCCGTCGGGCTGTGTGACGACGTGCTTGAAGGGGTTACCCCGGTTCGTCGTGCCCAGGATGGTGCCGCCCAGATGGGCGATGTTTTGCACCATCGAGCGCGTGAGCTGGACAAGCCCGCCGTCCGGGTAATTCTGAGGATCCAGGAGGCCGTCATAGCCCTCCCGGATCCCGAAGACCTCCCACCCGATCGCCCCCGCAGCATAGACGGCGGCGTGGATCACGGCGTTCAACCCGGGGGCATCTCCGCCTCCAGTGTTGATGGCGATGCGTTTGATGTCGGAACTCATGGTGATCCTCAATGCGCGAGCGGTCTAACAGGACGCTGAAAAACTCCTTTTCCGCCAGGCTGCTCAAAAAGGTCCAGATGCAAGGCGGCGCGCCGGGTACCCATCCGCAGGATGGGTGCAGGTGCGAGGCGTACTTGGTCCGTACGTCGCAGCGCCGCGCGAGCGCGCCAACGCCGCGGATGGGCCTTTTTCAGCAGCCTGCTAATGCAGGTTATAGACATACCGCGCAACTTGCCAATTCAGCCTCGCATGCCCCCCACCGCTTCCCGCCCGCTTGGAACATCCCATCATGGCGACGTGCGCCTCCCGACGAGCCGTGCCACACGATTTGTCACGCCCCTTGCCAGTACATAGGGCCCAGTGATGAGTACCGGCCCAATCACCAGGGCCGCGCCCGGATGAACCTGCCGGAAGATGAGGAATTGCGCCGCAACGTCCAGGATGATGCCGACGGCGACGAGGTCCCGGATGGTCGTCAGGCCCGTCCGCATGTACTCCCACCGGTGCAGAGGGTCAAAGAGCAGGCCCATTAACCCGGATTATTCGTGAAGTGGCTTCGCACGTCGAAACAGCCCCCTCACCCCGTCCCTCTCCCGTCACCCGTTGCATTGGGAAGAGCAACGGGTCCCCGGGAGAGGGGATCGAGGATTAGCCCCTCTCCCTCGATGGGAGAGGGAGCGGGTGAGGGTGACTCAGAGATTCATGAATAATTCAGGTTAAGTACGGCGGGCGGCCGGCCCGGGCGTCGGCAAGGCCTCCCCGTAGGCCCAGGAGGATGGCCATGATCGGCTGAAAGACGAACCGCAGGCGGCCTGGTCCCGTGAGCCGCGCCGGGAGGTCCGCCAGGAACTCCCACGAGAACAGGTAGATCCGACCGCTCTTGAGCGTGTCCCGGATCGTATCGGGAACGGCCGCCACCAGGACCAGGGCCGCCAGTCCCGTGAGGATAGTGCTGCGCGTGAGCTTTATGCCGTGCGATGCCCTCCGAGGGCCCCTGCCCCCCTCGCCGGTCGGCGCCCGCGTGCCGTCCGGACGCGAAGGCGGGTCCCCCGGGAGTCTGTCAACCCTGATCCGAGAAAACTCTTGAACCGCCATGACGCCAATCCGCCTGAGGCGGACAAGGATACGATGTTCCGATCCTTCAAGCGAAGAACCTGAAAAGGCACTCATGGGGCGGTCAAAAGTTTCGTTCGTTTCCCCCCAATGAGCTGTTTCGGCCTTGGCGTTCTTGTCCGCCTGAGGCGGATTGGCGGTTGATTATTTCGGATTGGGGTCAAGCCACCCGGCTCACCTCGAAGACGTGATACCCCCACCCGGGCAGATCGAGATAGAGCCCCTGGGCCAGCAGATCGTCGCCGGGCCGGTCATAGACGGCGGGGCTCAGTCGATCCTGCAGCCGCACCGCCTGCCCGAACAGGTCGTCGAACGGCAGCCGGACGTGGCACTGGCCCTGATTCCCCGCATAGTTCACCGTCACCAGCAGCCGCTCGGCGCCGGGACCCTCCCAGCCAAAGGCCAGGAACCCATTCCACGTCCAGTTCCCGTCCCAGGCCGGCCGGCATTCGAGCAACTGCCACTGGCCGTCCCGAACGGCCGGCTGCCGGAGCACCGCCAGGAGGCCGTCGTAGAACTGCCGCAGCGTCTCGTCCACCGGCTCCAGCGGGGCGCGGACCAGGTGTGGCGAGATGCGCTTCCTCCGGCCCTCGAACTGCCCCTGATGGAAGAAGCGCAGGCCCGGCGTGAGGTACGTGATGACGGCCGCGGCCTCGTGCATCCCGGGCGGGAAGGTGGCCGCCGCGCGGGGCTCGTCGTGATTTTCGAGGAACCGGGCGAGCTTGCTCTGGTAGTCGAGCCCGGCGTACAGGTGCTCGCGCACCGGCCGCGCGTGCCCCTCGCGCAGCCGGTCGTAGAGCCGCTTGTCGTAGGCGTAATCGAACCCCTGTTGCAGCATCGTCCATTCCAGGTCCCAGTACACCTCGGCCATGAAGCAAAAACCCGGAGCCCGCTGCCGCACGCGCTGGGTCGCTCCCGGCCAGAACAGGGGCGCCCGGCGGCCCCAGGTCCGCTCGAAGACATCCGGCAGGACGAGCATGGCCATGTCGCAGCGCACCCCGTCACACTGCCTGGCGATCTGCAGCAGCTCGCCGATCATGGCTTCCTGCGTGGCGGGATTGCTGTAGTCGAGCTGGAGCGTATCGGGCCAGCCGGAAAAGTACGGGTCGCGGCCGTAGGCCAGGACGCGCGGCCCCCCGGGCAGGGCGAGGCGACAGTAGTTCTGGGGCTCGCGGTCGAGCTGCTCCGCGGTGGCGGGGACGAAGTAGTCCGGATGCTGCTCGGCCCACGGGTGATCCGGGGCCATGTGGTTCGGGACAAAGTCGAGCAGCAGCTTCAGTCCGCGTTGTTGCAGCCGCTGTCGCAAACGCGCGAGCGCCGCAGCGCCGCCCAGATCGCGATGCACGGTGTAGTTTTGGATGGCGAACCCGGAGCCGGCGATGTCTTCTTCTCGCAAGTCCGGCAGCGTTTCCTGAAACTCCTTGCGCCATCCGGCGTTGCTGCGTGACACCTGCTGCGCCGCCGGCCCGGTCTGCCAAACGCTCAGGAACCAGATCCAGTCAAAACCCAGCGTTGCCAGTCGGTCCAGTTCGGCGTCTGGAATATCGTCCAGCGTGGCGGGCTTGCCCAGAGCGCGAGACAGCTCCGTCAGCCAGACCCGGGTGTTGATCTGGTAGAGCGAGGGGTATCGCGGTCCAGTCATCACAGACCTCCTTGGCCAGTTTCCATCCTGCAGATGGCCCCGGCGCCGGCCTCCCGGCCGCTAGCGGTTCACGCCTTCTCGAACGCTCCCTTCTTTCCCGCCTCCAGGGCCCGCTTGGGATCCAGGAAGCCGTAAAGCTGGATCATCTTGGCGACAAGCCCCGTCCAGCCGGTCTGGTGGCTGGCGCCGAGGCCGGCCCCGTTGTCGCCGTGGAAGTATTCGTGGAAGAGGATGTGGTCGCGCCAGTGGGGGTCGGTCTGGAACTTCTCCGTGCCGCCGTAGACGGGTCGCCGCCCTGAGCCCGCCGAAGGAGCTTGCCCTGAGCTTGTCGAAGGGTCGCGCAGGAAGATCCGGGTGAGCCGGTCGGCGATCTCCTTGCTCACCTCGAAGAGGTTCATCATCCTCCCGGACCCCGTGGGGCATTCAATCTTGAAGGTGTCGCCGTAATACAGGTAGAAGTTCAGGAGCGCCCGGATGAGGACCGCGTTCACCGGCATCCAGATTGGCCCCCGCCAGTTGGAATTGCCGCCGAACATGCCCGTGTTCGACTCCGCCGGCAGGTAGTCCACCCGGTACTCCTGACCCTGCACGTGGAAAACATACGGGTGCTGCTCGTGGAACTTGGAGACCGAGCGGATGCCGTAGGGGCTCAGGAACTCGTTCTCGTCGAGCATCTTCGTCAGGATCCGGCGGAGCCGCTCCGGGGTGACCATAGCCAGGACCCCCCGCTCGGCCACGCCGTAATGCCCCGGGCCGGTTGGGTGGATAGTCTCCAAAAGCTCGGGCATCCGGCGCAGGCGCTCATAGACCTGAACCATCGTCCGCGGGATGCGTTCCCGCTGCCATTTCTCGACCACCGTGGTGGCGCACAGGGGGAGGAGCCCCACCATGGAGCGCACCTTGAGCCGCGTGGCGCTGCCGTCGGGGAGTCGCAGCAGGTCGTAGTAGAAGCCGTCCTCCTCGTCCCACATGCCGTCCTGCCCCGACTTGTTCATACCCGCGGCGATATAGTAGAAGTGCTCCGCAAACTTTAGAACCATGTCCTCGTAGACGGGGTCGTAGGCAGCAAGCTCGGCCGCGAGCTCCAACATGTTCTGGCTGAACAGGGCCATCCACGCCGTGCCGTCCGCCTGCTCCAGGTGGCCGCCGGTGGGCAGCGGGGCGCTGCGGTCGAAGACGCCGATGTTGTCGAGACCGAGGAAGCCCCCCTCGAACACGTTCTTACCGAAGCGGTCCTTGCGGTTCACCCACCAGGTGAAGTTCAGCACCAGCTTGTTGAAGGTCGCCCTGAGGAAGTCCAGGTCCACTTCGCCGCGCAGGGCCTGCTCGGTGCGGTGCAGGAACAGGGTCGCGAAGGCGTGGACCGGCGGGTTCACATCGCTGAAGTTCCACTCGTAGGCGGGCATCTGGCCGCTGGGATGCAGGTAGACGCCCTTGAGCATCAGTTTCATCTGCTCCTTGGCGAAGTCGGGATCCACAATCGAGATGGGCAACGGGT
>Ga0210377_10002747_pt1 | contig 15262 bp, 12 predicted proteins | sample PLM4_65_b1redo_FD_155480 | JGI IMG/M metagenome (GOLD analysis project Ga0210377, IMG submission 155480) | Groundwater sediment microbial communities from an aquifer in East River, Colorado, USA - PLM4_65_b1 redo | ecosystem: Environmental > Terrestrial > Soil > Riparian zone | place: USA: East... | reverse complement strand
TACACCGAGGACGAGCTCCTCAAGGTCAAGAACGTGGGCGAGAAGGCGCTGAAGGAAATCGCCGACCTGCTCCGCGCGCAGGACCTGAACTTCGGGATGCGGTTCGAGGACACCGAAGCCGACCTCCGGGTGGTGAACCCGGGCTCGCCCCCGACCGCCCGCGCGGCGACCGATAGCGGCGAGGAGGGCTGATGCGACACCAGGCCAAGGGGCGCCAGCTTTCGCGCACCTCCGAACACCGCCGGGCGCTGATGCGGAACATGGCGACCAGCCTGATCCTGCACGGCGGCATCGAGACCACCGTCGCCAAGGCCAAGGAACTCCGGCCCTACACCGAGAAGCTGATCACCCTGGCGCGCCGTGGAGACCTCCACGCCCGCCGGCTGGTGGCCCAGAAGATCCGTGAGCGGGACGCGCTGGCCCGGCTGTTCACCGAGATCGGCCCGCGGTTCGCCGCCCGGCCCGGTGGCTACACCCGGATCCTCAAGCTCGGCCACCGGTCGGGTGACGGCGCCGAGATCGCGCGCATCGAGCTGCTGCCGGAGTGACGGGGAGCGGCTCGGGCCTGGGAGAAACGACGAAGGGGACCTTTCGGTCCCCTTTTTCATACTCGGAAGTTGGGTTCGCATCGGTGCCGCCAAGGCATGCCTTGGCGGCAGCCAAGTCAGGTCGCCTTCTTCACCCGGTTAGACTTGATGCACTGGGTGCATACGGAGACTCGGCGGGGCGCTCCCTCGACCAGCACGCGGACCGTCTGGAGATTGGGATACCACCGGCGCTTCTTCCGGTTGTTGGCGTGGCTGACGTTGTTGCCGGTAATCGGCCCCTTGCCACACACCGTACATGCCCGGGCCATACGATCTTCTCCGGAAATAGCTGGTCTGGATGCTGCAAAATGAGCCCGGAAGTATAATCCGCTGAATCGTTTGACACAACAGCAAGGGGACTGGATCACATGCCGCGGGCGCTGATTACCGGGATTACCGGCCAGGACGGATCGTACCTGGCGGAACTCCTTCTGGCGAAGGGCTACCAGGTGTTTGGCGTGGTCCGCCGGACCAGCCACCACAGCTACGAGCGGATCGAACACATCCTCGACCGGATCGAGATTCTGCCGGCCGACCTGCTCGACCAGCACTCCCTGACCGTGGTGATGAAGGAGACCGAGCCGGATGAGGTCTACAACCTGGCGGCCCAGTCCTACGTGCCGACCTCCTGGAGCCAGCCAGTGCTCACCGGCGAGTTCACCGCTCTCGGGGTGACCCGGATTCTCGAGGCGATCCGGCTGGCCTGGCCCAGGGCCCGGTTCTACCAGGCCTCGAGCTCCGAGATGTTCGGCCGCGCCCTCGAAACCCCGCAGCGCGAGTCGACCCCGTTCTATCCCCGGTCCCCGTACGGCGTGGCCAAGTGCTACGGGCACTGGATCACGGTCAACTACCGTGAGTCCTACAATCTCTTCGCCGTGAGCGGAATCCTCTTCAATCACGAGTCTCCCCGGCGCGGTATCGAGTTCGTCACCCGGAAGGTGACCCACGGCGTGGCCCGGATCAAAGCCGGACTGGCCACCGAGCTGTCGCTCGGCAACCTGGATGCCCGGCGGGACTGGGGATTCGCGGGAGACTATGTCGAGGCCATGTGGCGCATGCTGCAGCAGCCCGAGCCGCTCGACTTTGTCATCGGCACCGGCGAGACCCACACGGTGCAGTCCCTGGTCGAAACCGCCTTCAGCCACGCGGGTCTCGAATGGAAGCGGTACGTGAAGCTGGATCCCCGCTTCATCCGTCCCGCTGAGGTGGATACTCTGCTGGCCGATCCCTCGCATGCCCGGACCAGATTGAGTTGGACCCCGACGGTGAAGTTCGAGCAGCTGATCAGGATGATGGTCGACGCCGATCTCAAGCGCCTGGGTGTCGCCGGGTGAAGATCCTGGTGACTGGTGCAGCGGGCTTCGTGGGGGGCGCGCTGCTTCCCCGGCTCGTCCGGGCCGGATATCAGGTCACCGGTACCCACGTTCCGGGCGAGCCTCAGCCCGGGTTCCTGACGCCGGCAGACCGGCCGCGAGTACGCTGGCTCCCGCTGGACCTGCGAGACACCGCCTCGGTGCATGCGGTTGTAGAGGAGAATCCGGACGCGGTCATCCATCTCGCCGCCGTGGCCTCTGGGTCGGAGGCCCGCCGCGACCCGGGGCACGCCTGGGTGGTGAACGCGGCGGGCACGGCCCGGCTGGCCGACGCCCTCGGTGCCCGGCGGCAGGCTGGCACAGGCGATCCGCTGCTGCTCCTGGTTTCGACCGCCGAAGTGTACGGCAACCTCACCCCGCCCCGGCCCCGCACCGAATCCGACCCGGTCGCACCGATCTCCCCCTACGCGTCGAGCAAGGCGGGTGCGGAGGTGGCCGCGCTGGAAACCGCGCGCCGCACCGGGCTCCGGGTGCTGATCGCGCGCCCCTTTCCCCACACCGGGCCGGGGCAGACCGACCGCTACGTAGTCGCCGCCTTCGCCCGCCGGCTGCGGGACGCCCGGCGCGCGGGTGAACGGGTGGTGAGGACCGGCAACCTGGAACCGGTCCGCGACTTCCTCGATGTCCGTGATGTCGCCGAGGCGTATCTGGCGCTGCTCGAACGGGGAACCCCGGGGGAGGTCTACAACATCGCCTCCGGTGCAGGGTACAGCATGCTCCAGGTGTTCACCCGGCTGTCCGAGATCATCGGAGTGGATGCCGTTGCCGAGCCCGATCCTGCGTTCACCCGGACCGCCGACCTGATGCACCTGGTTGGCGATGCCTCCCGGCTCCGCTCGGCCACCGGGTGGGCCCCGCGAATCGCCTTCGATCAGACGCTCCAGGACCTGGTGAATGCCCAAACGGACTGACCTCCGCTCCATCCTCCTGCTCGGCTCCGGGCCGATCGTCATCGGGCAGGGGGCGGAGTTCGACTATTCGGGGACCCAGGCGATCCGCGCCCTGCGCGAAGAGGGATACCGGGTCATCCTGGTGAACTCGAATCCCGCGACGATCATGACCGACCCGGAGATCGCCGACCGCACCTACATCGAGCCGGTGACGCCGGAGTGGGTGGCGCGGGTAATCGAGCGGGAGCGTCCGGACGCGCTGCTGCCGACCATGGGCGGCCAGACCGCGCTCAACGTCGCGATGGCGCTGACCCGCGACGGGACGCTGGCGAGGTACGGGGTGGAGCTGATCGGCGCCAACGAGCGGGCCATCCGGATCGCCGAAGACCGCGAGGAGTTCTCGCGGGCGATGTTCCGCATCGGCCTGGCCACGCCGAAGGGCCGCACCATCCGCAACGTGACGGAAGCGTTGGAGGCGGTGGCCGCCACCGGCTATCCGGCGATCATCCGGCCCTCGTTCACCCTCGGTGGCACCGGCGGCGGCATTGCCTACAACCGGGATGAATTCATCGCCATCATCGAACGGGGCCTGCAACTCTCCCCGGTCGGATCGGTGCTGGTGGAACAGAGCATCATCGGGTGGAAGGAATTCGAGCTGGAGGTGATGCGCGACGGGGCGGACAACGTGGTGATCGTCTGCTCGATCGAGAACGTCGATCCGATGGGCGTGCATACCGGCGACTCGATCACCGTGGCTCCGGCGATGACCCTGACCGACCGCGAGTACCAGGTCATGCGGGACAGCGCGATCCGGATCATCCGGGAGGTGGGGGTCGCGGCCGGCGGCTGCAACATCCAGTTCGCGGTGAGCCCGACCACCGGTGAGCAGCTGGTGATCGAGATGAACCCGCGGGTATCGCGCTCGTCGGCGCTCGCCTCCAAGGCCACCGGTTTTCCCATTGCGCGCATCGGCGCCAAGGTGGCGGTGGGCTACCGGCTGGACGAACTCCCCAACGACATCACCAGGACCACGCCCGCCTCCTTCGAGCCGGTGCTCGACTACGTGGTGGTGAAGGTGCCGCGCTTCGCCTTCGAGAAGTTTCCCGCCGCCGACCCCGGTCTCGGTACCCAGATGAAGGCGGTGGGAGAGGCGATGGCGATCGGCCGCACCTTCAAGGAGGCGTTCCAGAAGGGGTTCAGGGCGCTGGAGGCCGATCGCGCCGGGTGGGAGCTGGGCCGCACGCCGGCCGACGACCGCCTCGACGACACTTCCCTCGAGGCGATCAAGGCGTCGGTGCGGAAGCCGACCCCGGAACGGATCTTCCAGGTGAAGCGCGCCCTGCAGGTGGGGGTGACGGTCGAGGAGCTGGCGCAGCGAACCGGCATCGACCCCTGGTTCCTGGATCAGATGCTCGAGCTGGTGGAGGCCGAGCGGGAGTGGACCCACCGCCGGCCTGGCGATGCCGACGATGCCCTGCTGCTCCGCCGCATGAAACAGCTGGGCTTCTCCGACCGGCAGCTGGCCGACCTTCGCGGAATGAAGGACGCCGAGGTTCGCGCCGATCGGCACCGGCTGGGGATCCGGCCGGCGTACAAGACGGTGGATACCTGCGCCGGCGAGTTCCCCTCCAAGACGCCGTACCTCTACTCCTCCTACGATGAAGAGAACGAGGCCCAGGCCCAGGGCGACCGTACCGTGATCATCCTCGGCAGCGGCCCCAATCGCATCGGGCAGGGGGTCGAGTTCGACTACTGCTGCGTGCGGGCGACGCTGGCCTTCCGGGAGCTGGGATACCGGACGGTGATGGTGAATTCCAATCCGGAAACCGTTTCCACCGACTACGATGTGTCGGACACGCTCTACTTCGAGCCCCTGACACTGGAGGATGTGCTGGAGATCGTGCACGTCGAGCAGCCGCTCGGCGTGGTGGTGCAGCTCGGCGGGCAGACGCCGCTCAAGCTGGCCCGCGGGCTGGAGGCGGCCGGTGTCCGGATCCTGGGGACGTCTCCCGACAGCATCGACGCCGCGGAAGACCGCAAGCGGTTCGAGGCGCTGGCCCGGGAGCTGGGAGTCACCCAGCCGCCGGCCGGCACCGCGCTCTCGGTCGAGGAGGCGGCGAAAGTGGCCGACCACGTCGGCTATCCCGTCCTGGTTCGCCCCTCGTACGTCCTGGGCGGGCGGGGCATGGAGATCGTGTACGACGAGACCTCGCTCCGCGACTACTTCGCGCGGGCGGCGAGGGTGTCGCCCGAGCATCCGGTGCTGATCGACCGCTTCCTGGAGGATGCCTTCGAGGCGGATGTCGACGCCCTCGCCGACGGCCATCGATGCGTGATCGGCGGAGTGATGCAGCACATCGAGGACGCCGGGATCCACTCGGGCGATTCCGCCTGCGTGCTGCCGCCCCATCTCATCTCCGAGGCGCAGATCCAGCAGATGCGGGAGTACACCCGCGCCTTCGCGCTCAAGCTGGGGGTCGTGGGGCTGATCAACGTACAGTACGCCATCAAGGATGGCGTGGTCTATGTGCTGGAGGTGAACCCGCGGGCTTCCCGAACCGTCCCCTTCGTCTCCAAGACCACCGGGGTTCCGCTCGCCGGCCTGGCCGCGGCCGTGATGGTCGGGAAGAGCGTCGAGGAACTGGGCCTGGCCGACAACCTGGGCCAGCCGTACATCGCGGTGAAGGAAGCCGTCTTTCCCTTCAACAAGCTGCTGGGGGTCGACCTGATCCTCGGACCCGAGATGCGCTCCACCGGCGAGGTGATGGGGATCAGCGACTCCTTCGGCATGGCCTACGCCAAGGCCCAGCATGCAGCTGACGGAGCCCTCCCGCTGGAAGGCGGAGTGTTCATCACGGTGAACGATCACGACAAGGTGACCGTGGTGCCGATCGCCCGGCGGCTCCACGAGCTGGGGTTCAGGATCTTTGCGACCGAGGGCACGGCCCGGCACATCCGGGTACGGGGGGTTCCCGCGGAGTCGGTGCTCAAGGTGTACGAGGGCCGGCCCAACGTGGTGGACCTGCTGCTCTCGGGCCAGATTCAGCTCCTCATCAACACCCCGCTCGGGAAACTGACCCAGCGGGACGACTACATCATCCGGGCCTCGGCGTTGTCCCACCGCATTCCCTACACCACCACGATGTCGGCGGCCTCGGCGGCCTGCGACGCCATCACGGCGCTCCGGAACAGCGAGCGCAGTGTGCGGTCGCTGCAGGAGTGGCACCAGCTCGCGCGACGGGCCCGGGTCGACGTATGAACACCGCCCGCGACACCGCCTTTGTCGTAGGGCTTCGCGCCCTGGTCCGGAGCGAGGTGCGCGAGGGGGAGCCGCTGGCGCGCTACTCGACCTACCGCATCGGCGGGCCGGCGACCGTGCTCCTCGCGAGCCAGCCGGAGGATGTGGCCGCCGCACTCCGTCATTCGACCGGAAGCGGCGTTCCCTGGTTCGCCATCGGGCTGGGATCCAATCTGCTCTTTCCCGACGAGGGGATGGACGCGCTGGTCATCCGGCTCGGCAAGGGGCTCGACCGGCTCGAGCACCTCGGCGGCGGGCGCTGGCGCGTTGGCGCCGGCCTGCCGCAGCCGATCGCAGCCCGCAAGACCTCCGACGCCGGCTTTGCCGGGCTGCACCGGTTCGTGGGAGTTCCCGGCGCGGTGGGTGGCGGGGTCTACATGAACGCCGGTTGCCACGGCGGCGAATGGGCCGATGTGGTGCAGACGGTGACCGTGGTCGACGTGGGGGGAAGGGAAGCGGTCGTCCCCCGCCCGGAGGTGCCATTCACCTACCGGCGGAGCGGGCTCGAGGGCCGGGTGGTGCTGGAAACCGTGGTGCAGCTGGAGCCCACCGATCGCGCGGTGATCCAGGCGGAGGTCGCCGAATTGTTCCGCTGGCGGCAGGAGGGAACGCCGTTCAACCAGCCCTGCTGTGGCAGCGTCTTCAAGAACCCGGGCGGCCCCAGCTGGAAGAAGACCGAGGGCCCCCGGACCGCGGGTCAGCTCATCGAGGCCGCCGGCCTCAAGGGGACGCGGGCCGGCGGAGCGGAGGTCTCCCCGATGCACGCCAACTATTTCGTGAATACCGGCACCGCCACCGCGCAGGACGTGAAGGATCTGATCGCCCTGGCGCGGCGGCGGGTGGGGGAACGCTTTGGGGCGGCGCTGGAAACCGAGGTAAAGCTCGTGCGGCCGGACGGAAGCTTCGAGCCTTCGATCGGTTGAAGCCTACGCCCCGCCCGCCTCCTGTCTCAGCCGGTATCCCGTCTTCCTGACGGTGAGCAGGTGGCGGGGCCGGGCCGGATCCGGCTCGAGCTTCCGGCGAAGTTCCGCCATGTGAATGTCGACTGTGCGGCTGTAGACATCCGGCTCGTAGCGCCACACCTCCTCGAGCAGCTCCGCCCGCGACGCGACCCGTCCCTCCCGCGCCAGCAGCGCCACCAGCAGATCGTATTCCCTGGGCCGGAGGGCGATGGGTTCACCCTCCCGCCGCACTTCATGGGTCCCCAGGTCCACGGTGATCGCCCCGAATCGCCGGGTCGACGACGCTGCCGGGCGCGAGCTTCTCCGGAGTATCGCCTTCACCCGTGCCAGCAGTTCGGCCAGGCTGAACGGTTTGACCACGTAGTCATCGGCGCCGAGCCGGAAGCCGCGCACCCGGTCCACCTCGTCGGAACGAGCTGAGAGGATCAGCACCGGCAGCTCGGGCTCCCGGGCCCGCAGGGTGCTGAGCACGCGGAATCCGTCGATCCCCGGCAGCATGAGGTCGAGAATCACGAGGTCGGGCATCCATGGGCCGGCGAGCTCGAGCGCCTGCTCGCCGGTGCCGGCGACCCGGACCTCGTGCGCGTCGAGCTCCAGGTTGAGCCGAAGCCCCTCCGCGATTCCCTCGTTGTCTTCCACCAGCAGCACCCGGCTCACGCCTCCCTCCCCGCCGGTTCGAGCGCCAGATCCACCACGAAACGGGAACCGCCACGGTCGCCCGCCTCCACCCGGGCGGCGCCGCCGTGCAGTTCCGCGAGCTGGCGCACGACAGCGAGCCCGATGCCGGTGCCGCGTCCGGGCGTGCCTTCGATCCGGACAAATGGTTCCCAGACCCTGCTGCGCTCGCCGGCAGGAATCCCGGGGCCGGCGTCCTCCACCACCAGCTCCAGCCTCCCCTGCTCCTGCCGGGCCCGGATGCTCAGCGACTCGCGCTCCGGTCCATAGCGAAGGGCATTGTCGACCAGGTTGCGGAGGATCTGACGCACGGCATTCCCATCGCATCGTGCCACCGATGGACCGGCGAGGCTCACCACGGGTTGTACCCGGCGCTGCCGGAAGGTGGGGGCAAAGCCCGCGAGCACTTCGTTCACCAGCGACTCGATCTCTTCCGGCTGATACACCAGCCTGGGAGTGGGCCTGCCCACCAGGGAAACGGTCAGGACGTTTTCCACCATCTGTACGAGGCGCCGGGTCTCACGGACGATCGCTTCCAGCGCTCCGCGCCGCTGTTCGTTCGTCAGCGGCTGTTCCCGGGAAAGGGTCTCGGCGTAAAGCAGGACCTGAGTCAGGGGCGTCCGCAGCTCGTGAGACACCGTGCCCGCGAAATCGGTGCGGAGGCGGGCCAGGGCGAGCGCCCGCCAGCTCGCCAGCCCGATCGCGGCCAGCAGGGCGGCGTACAGCAGAAACCCCACGATCAACCAGCTGCCGGGGCTCCCCGGCAATCCGCCGCGGATCAGGAGCGAGACGTCCGAGGGCATCAGCGAGACCTCGACCAGGGCTTCCAGGCTGCCACTCATGTTCGCGCGGGCAAGGAACCGTCCCTTGGGCGCGGGCGACGTCTGGTAGAGCACCGCGCCAGCCGGACTGGTGACGCGCAGGGCCAGGGGGAGGGAGTCCGCGTTGGATCCGGGCGGTGGGCTCCGGCGATGCAAGAGGAGCACCTGGTCGAACACTGCCCTGGAGAGCTGCGTCACCGGGAGCTCGAATCCGATGAGCCGTCTCCCTTCGAGGGGCGCAAAGACCATGAACAGCGCCGCGTCCCCGGTGCCGGCCACGGTGTAGGCGAACCGTTCCGCCGCCACCGCCGGAGGGTTGCCCAGCCGGTGCTCAAGCGCCGCGGTACGCGCGGCCTGGCCCGGTGCGTCCAGCGCGGGTCCGCTGATGGTCCAGGCCGCCCGGTCCGGGTCGATGATGTAGAACCGCTCCGGCTGGAGCCGGATCATGCCCGGCCCGACCGCGGCGCCCAGCGCGCGCGCGGCGAGTGTCTCTGGCTGAGGCAACGGTCCCGAGCCGGCGGCCAGGGAGGCCGTCCGAAGCAGGGTGCGGATGCCCAGCCACAGATCGGCCTGGATACTGTTGCCCACTGCCGCGGCCACCAGCCCGATCTGGCTCTGTACGGCGCCTTCGAGGGCGGCGCGCTGCCGCTCCGCGGCCCGCCAGGCGACCATGGTCGCCGCGCCGCCCAGAACCAGTGCCAACCCCAGCCCGGTGCCGAGGGCGAGTGCTGCATTCCGGGCGGGAGAGGACTGTGCCTTTCTGGTTCCGGGCAAATTGGTCACCGGCAGATGATACTCGCTGGCAGGGAGCTTCGCATTAATGGGGGCGCGGCTTACCGGATTCATACAGGGCCGGAACCGGCCCTGGACGCTTCCGGCTTGGCGGGTGGTATGATCTGGCATGCGCCATAGCCCCTGGTCCACACGCGTTTCGCTGCGCCTCCGTGCGGAGATCCGGTCCGGCAACCGCGAGTACCGCAAGCGATATTCCCCATATGGGGGCGGAGGCCTCGTCCGCTGCCGGTTCGGACTCGCCGTGCTCGCCCTGCTCGCCGTGCCCGGCCTCTCGGCCCCCATTCCCGCGGCCGCACAGGCCGCCGACTCTGCCGCGGCCGCGCGGTCGCACTATCGCGCCGCGGTGGGCGCCCTGCGCGCGGGAGATACCGTGGCCGCAGTCGCCTCACTTGGCCGGGCGGCCACCGCGTGGCCGGCCCAGGGCTTCTATCATGCCGCCTATGCCCGACTGACCGCCGCCTCCGGACAGCCCGACTCCGCCCTCGCCGCACTCAAACGACTGATCACCCTCGGCTACGGCTGGGAGGAATCCGATCCCGTCGCCGAGGCGCTCTCGAAGGTCCCGGCCTATGCCGGGGTGGAAGCGGCGATGCACGCCGCCACCGCACCGCTCCGCCGAAGCGCGGTGCTGCGGGAGCTGCCCGATACCCTGCTGCACCCGGAGGGAATCGCCTGGGATGGCGCCGGGAAGCGGTGGCTGGTCTCCAGCGTGCGGCAGCGCAAGGTCGTTGCCGTAGACGCGCGTGGGAACGCCAGAGATCTGGTCCGAAGCGGTCAGGACGGTCTGGATGCGGCGCTCGCGATCGGGGTGGATTCGGCGAGGGGCCTTGTCTGGGTGGCCAGCGCGGCGTTGCCCCAGATGCAGGGCTGGACCGAGGCGGACACTGGTCGTTCGCACCTGTTCGCCTTTGATCTCGCGAGCGGCAGGGTGCGGCGGAAGATCCGCCTGCCCCCCGCCGAGAGCGGTCACAGCGTAGGCGATCTCACGGTGACCAGCGACGGAACCGTCTTCGCCAGCGATACTCGCGCGCCTGCGATCTACCGGGTGGCGCCCGGAAGCGGGGATACCGCGTCTACCGTGGCGGCCAACACGCCGATGGTCCGGAGTCCCCAGGGACTGGTACTGGACGGTGAGCGCCTCCTCGTGGCGGACTACTCGCTCGGCATCGAGTCGGTCGATCTCGCGACCGGTGCGGTTCGGACTATCCCGGCGCCGCCCGGCACCACCGTGCTCGGTATCGATGGGCTGGTGCGGCTGGATCAGCGCAACCTCATCGGGGTGCAGAACGGTGTGGCTCCGGCAAGGATCGTCAGGCTCACGCTTTCACCCGATGGGTCGGCCATCACCCAGGTCACCCCGATCGACCGGTACCTGCCCGAGGCGTCCGAGCCGACCCAGGGCGTCATCGTTGGCAGCGCCTACGTCTACATCGCCAACAGTCCGTGGACCAACTACGGTAACGACGGTTCTCCGGCCGCCGGGGCGGCCTGGCCCGCGCCGCTCCTTCTCCGGCTGCCACTGGGCGGTGGCCGCTAGTGTTGGCCGCTGGCCGCTGGCCTCTGGCCTTTAGCCTTTAGCCTTAGCCGTTAGCCTTTAGCCCTTAACCCTTAGCCCTTAGCCCTTAGCCTTTGCCCCATAGCCCATAGCCCATAGCCCATAGCTCCCCCCAACGGCACACGCTATCCTGAAGTCCCTGACGCACTTAGCACGATTGACCCTCCCGCCTGGTCCCGCTACTTTCCTCCCGCCTTGCCTTGCCCACTCTGATTCCGAAGGACCGTGTGAACGTTCCCCTGCTCGACCTCGTTGGCCAGTACCAGACAATCAAGGACGAAGTGCTGGGGGCGCTGCTCCGGGTGGCGGAGCATCAGCATTTCATCCTGGGCGAGGAAGTCGCCCGCCTCGAGGCCGCGCTGGCCGGCCTGACCGAGACGGCGCATGCCATCGGCTGTGCCAGCGGCACGGACGCGCTGCTCCTTCCGCTCAGAACGCTGGAACTCAAGCCCGGTGACGAAGTCATCGTGCCGGCGTTCACCTTCTTCGCCACCGCCGGGACCGTGCACAACACCGGCGGCCGGCCGGTGTTCGTAGACATCGATCCTGCGACGCTGAATCTCACCCCGGAAGCGGTCGAGGCCGCGATCACGCCTCGTACGCGGGCCATCGTGGTGGTCCACCTGTTCGGCCAGATGGCGCCGATGGAGCCGATTCTCGCCATCGCGGCGAAGCACGGACTGCCGGTCATCGAGGACGCGGCCCAGGCCATTGGCGCCCGCCAGCAGATCGGCGGTCGGTGGCGGCAGGCCGGCTCGCTCAGCTACACGGGTACCCTCTCGTTCTTCCCGACCAAGAACCTCGGTGGCTGGGGCGATGGCGGGATGATGCTGACCCAGGACACCGCGTTGGCCGAACGGCTTCGCCGGCTCCGGACCCACGGGGGCGCCAAGCAGTACCACCACGACGAAGTGGGCTACAACAGCCGGCTGGACACGGTGCAGGCGGCGGTGCTCCTGGCGAAGCTGCCCCACCTGGCCGCGTGGACGGCCGCCCGCCAGCGTGTGGCCCGGCGTTACGACGAGGCGTTCCGCGGCCATCCGGTGATCCGGCCGCCGGTGATCGCGCCAGGGAACGATCACATCTTTCACCAGTACACGATTCAGGTGGAGCGCCGCGACGAGCTGGTGGCCCATCTCAAGGCCCGGGGGATCGGCTCCGCGGTGTACTATCCCCTTGGTCTGCACCTGCAGCCCTGTTTTGCCTATCTGGGCAATCGCCCGGGATCGCTGCCGGTCACCGAGGCGGCCACCCGTTCGGTGGTGTCGCTCCCAGTCTTTCCTGAATTGACCGCCGCGCAACAGGACGCGGTCATCGGGGCGGTGCGGGAGTTCTACGGTGAGCCTGTCCGTCCGCCCATTCGTCGGAGGTAGCGCGTGAGAGTAGCGGTCCTGGGAAGCGGGTACGTCGGCCTGGTTACCGGGGCGTGCCTTGCCGAGACTGGGAATGACGTGATCTGCGCGGATATTGACGCTCGCAAGATCGCCCGGCTCAAGGCGAATGATATCCCCATTTACGAGCCCGGGCTGGAGGAACTGGTGCGGCGGAACCAGAGCGAAGGACGGCTCGAGTTCAGCACCGAGGTGGGGAGGGCGGTCGAGAGTGCCGGGGTCGTGCTGGTCGCGGTGGGGACGCCGCCGGGTGAGGATGGCTCCGCCGACCTGCAACATGTTCTCGCGGTGGCCCGGACTATCGGGAAGCATCTTAACGGCTACAAGGTGATTGCCACCAAGTCCACCGTGCCGGTGGGGACGGCCGCAAAGGTCCAGGAAGCGATCAGGGCCGAGACCAGCGTCGACTTCAGCGTCTGCTCCAATCCGGAGTTCCTCAAGGAGGGGGCGGCCGTCGACGACTTCATGAAACCGGACCGGATCATCATCGGGGTGGATTCTGATCGGGCCCGCGAGGTGATGACCGAGCTCTATGGCCCCTTTGTCCGCACTGGCAATCCGGTTCTGATCATGGACATCGCCTCGGCAGAGGTGACCAAGTATGCCGCCAACGCCATGCTGGCGACCCGGATTTCCTTCATGAACCAGATGGCGATGTTCTGCGAACGGGTGGGGGCCGATGTGAACAGTGTCCGCAAGGGGATCGGCAGCGATCGCCGCATCGGCCCGGCCTTCCTGTTCCCCGGGCCCGGCTTCGGCGGCTCCTGTTTTCCCAAGGACGTGCGGGCGCTCATTCACACCGCGGGCGAAGTGAAGATGCCGCTGGATCTGCTGGAGGCAGTGCAGCAGGTGAATGACCGGCAGAAGCAGGTGATGCTGGCGAAGCTTCGCGCCGCCTTTCAGGGCCGGCTCGAGGGACGGACGGTGGCGGTTTGGGGCCTGTCCTTCAAGGCCGAAACCGACGACATGCGCGAGAGCCCGTCCATCGCCCTGATTGAGGGGTTGCTCGCCGCGGGGGCCCGCGTCCGGGCCCACGACCCCAAGGCGATGGCCAGCGCCCGGGAGGTGTTCGCCGATCGGATCCACTACGCGCCCGATCCCTACTCGGCTGCGGAAGGCGCCGACGCCCTGGCGATCGTCACCGAGTGGCTGGTCTATCGCAACCCCAACTTCGAGCGGCTCAAAGGCCTGCTGGCCCAGCCGGTGATCGTCGATGGCAGGAACCTCTACGACCGCGACCGGCTGCGTGGACTCGGGTTCACCTATTTCGGGATCGGTCGCTAGCCCGCATGCGGGTCCTGATCACCGGCGCCGCCGGGTTCCTCGGGTCGCACCTCACCGATTGGATGCTCGCGGAGGGGCACGAGGTGATCGGGATGGACAACATGAGCACCGGCAGCTGGGACAATCTCGCCCACCTCGCGGGGAATCGGCGCTTTACCTTCGAGCTGCACGACGTCACCCGCTTCATCCAGGTGGCCGGCCCGCTGGATGGCATTTTCCATTTCGCTTCACCCGCCAGTCCGATCGACTACCTGGAGCTTCCGATCCAGACCCTCAAGGTCGGGTCGCTGGGAACCCACAATGCGCTGGGGCTCGCGAAGGCCAAGTGCGCCCGCTTCATGCTGGCTTCCACCTCCGAGGTCTACGGCGATCCACAGGTGCATCCCCAGCCGGAGACCTACTGGGGTCACGTGAACCCGGTCGGTCCCCGCGGGGTCTACGATGAGGCGAAGCGGTTCGCCGAGGCCATTACGATGGCCTACCACCGGTACCACGGGCTGGACACCCGGATCGCCCGGATCTTCAACACCTATGGGCCCCGGATGCGGGCGCGGGATGGGCGAGTGGTCTCCAACATGGTGGTCCAGGCGCTCAGGGGAGAGCCCCTCACCATCTACGGCAACGGCCTGCAGACCCGGTCGTTCTGCTTCGTCTCCGATCTCATCGACGGGGTATTCCGCCTGTTCCAGAGCGAGCTCACCGACCCGACCAACATCGGCAATCCTGACGAGTTTACGGTGCGGCAGCTGGCCGACGAAGTGCTCCGGTTGACCGGCTCATCCTCACCGGTCGAGGAGCGCCCGCTCCCGGTCGACGACCCGAAGGTCCGTCAGCCCGATATCACCAGGGCCCGGGAACTGCTGGGCTGGGAGCCGACCATCCGGCTGGCGGATGGCCTCCAGCGCACCATCGACTACTTCCGTGGGGCCCTGCGGACATGACCCGGGTCCTGCTGACCGGCGCCGCCGGCTTCATCGGCTCCCACCTGGCGGAGCGGCTGCTCGCCCGGGGCGACGAGGTGATCGGAGTGGACAACTTTGATCCGTTCTACGACAAGGCCATCAAGTTGCGCAACCTGGCGGGCCCGCTGGGCTCGCCACGCTTCTGCCTGTACGAGGTGGACATCGTCGATGGCCCGCTGGCCGAGTACATGACCCCCGACACCGTGGTGGTACACCTGGCAGCGAAGGCCGGCGTCCGCCCCTCACTGGCTGATCCGGCGCGGTATGCGCGCGCCAACATCGCAGGCACCCAGGCGGTTCTGGATGCCGCCCACCAGGCCGGCGCGTCCCGCATCGTGTTCGGGTCGTCGTCCTCGGTGTATGGCGACGACACACCCGCCCCCTTCCGGGAAGACGCCCCCGCCTGCCATCCACTTTCGCCCTATGCTGCGACCAAGCGGGCGGGAGAGCTCCTGCTGGAGGCCCTGGCTCCTCATTGGGGCCTCCGCGTGGCCGCGCTCCGCTTCTTCACCGTCTACGGGCCACGCCAGCGGCCGGACCTGGCGATTCACACATTCTGCCGCCGGATGGCCGCCGGCGAGGCAATCACCATGTTCGGGGCGGGGACCGAAGCCCGCGACTACACGTATATTGATGACATCTGTACCGGGGTGATCGCCGCCCTGGACT
>Ga0210377_10002746_pt1 | contig 15262 bp, 11 predicted proteins | sample PLM4_65_b1redo_FD_155480 | JGI IMG/M metagenome (GOLD analysis project Ga0210377, IMG submission 155480) | Groundwater sediment microbial communities from an aquifer in East River, Colorado, USA - PLM4_65_b1 redo | ecosystem: Environmental > Terrestrial > Soil > Riparian zone | place: USA: East... | reverse complement strand
ACTGACATCGCCGCGCGCGCGACCTTCGACATCATAAGGTATGCGCAAGTCTGGGAGGATGCCGACATCCTCGTCGCGGCTTTGCGCCCCAAGGCCGGCGATACGGTTGTCTCGATCGCCTCGGCAGGCGACAATGCGCTGGCCCTGCTTGCCGAAGACGCCGAGCGCGTGATTGCGGTCGATCTCAACCCGACGCAACTGGCTTGTGTGCGGTTCCGTATGGCGGCCTATCGAACGCTAACCCACGCCGAGTTCCTTGAGCTGATGGGATCGCGTGTGTCCGGCCGGCGGCGTTTCCTGCTCGACCAGGTGGCGCAGAAACTGTCGCCCGAGGACCAGAAGTTCTGGAGCGGCATCCGGGAGCAGGTGGTGAAGTACGGCGCAGGCGGCGTCGGAAAGTTCGAGCGCTATTTCCGCACCTTCCGCGAATGGGTGCTGCCCTTCATCCATAACCGCGAGACGATCGACGAGCTGCTGCGCCCGCGCGAGCCGGAAGAGCGCGGTCCCTTCTACGACAAATACTGGAACATCTGGGGCTGGCGGATGATGCTCAAGGCGTTCTTTTCCAAGACGGTGATGGGCAGGCTGGGGCGCGACCCCGCCTTCTTCGATCATGTGAAGGGCAGCGCCAGCGATCATGTGGCTGATCTCACTCGCAAGGCGCTGGTCGAGCAGGATCCGTCGGACAATCCCTATCTGCACTGGATCCTGCGCGGATCGCACGGCGAGGCGCTGCCACGCGCCTGGGAAGAAGAACGATATGAGCGCATCCGCGACCGGCTTGACCGGCTGGAGCTGAGACTCTGCACCGTGGAGACGTTGGCGGAGGAGGGCGTCAAGGCCGACGCGTTCAACCTCTCCGATATCTTCGAATACATGTCGCCCGAGGCGCATGAGAAAGCCTACGGCTCGATCCTTGCCGCGTCGCGGCCTGGCGCGCGCATCGCCTACTGGAACATGATGGCGCCTCGGCGCGCGCCGGGCGCGCATGCCGAGCGCGTGACGGCCAATGTGCAACTCGAAGCGAAGCTGAAACCGCTCGACAAGGCGTTCTTTTACTCCGACTTCGTGATCGAGGAAGTGAAGTGAACGAAGCGCTGCTCATCAGCGCAGCCAAGATCGGCGGTTCGGTTGTCCTGCTGGCGCTGGTTCTGTGGGGCGTTTCGCGCCTCTCGAAGATCGCGAAGCTCGACCCGGAAATCGGCCGCAAGCTGGTGCATATCAGCCTCGGGCTCTACTGCCTCACTTTTCCTTACGTGTTCGAGACGGCGTGGGAGGTAGGCGCCACCTGCGCGTTGGCGGTTGGCGTCTTTCTGCTGGCGCGTGGGACGATGCGCGAGAGCCTTGGCGGCGGGCTGCACGCGGTGAAGCGTGTCTCCTACGGCGAGCTGCTGTTCGCCGTTTCCGTCGGCCTGCTGTTCTGGCTGAAGGACGGCCATTTCATCATGAACGTGCAGAACAAGCCGTCCATCGGTCCTGTGCTCTATATCTTGCCGATCCTGATCCTGACGCTATGCGATGCCGCGAGCGCGATCGTCGGCTCGCGCTATGGCAAGCGCGTGTTCAAGATCGAGGAAGGATCCAAGAGCGTCGAGGGCGTCATCGTCTTCGCGGTGACGGCATGGCTGGTGTCGCTGATCGCTTTCCTGCTGCTGACAAAAGACATTGGGCGCGGGGAGGTGGTCCTGCTCGCCTTCATCACGGCGGTATTTGGCGCGCTGCTGGAGGCGGCGAGCTGGCGCGGGCTCGACAATCTTTTCATCCCGTTGGGTATCTATTTCCTGCTGGCCAACCTGCTGCACTACGGTGTGGTGGGACTGGCGCTGATCGCCGGGCTGTTCCTTGTCGCTCTGCTGGCGCTTCTCTTGTTCACGCGGAGATCGGGCGCCGACCGGCATTTCCTCGCCATCGGTTCGACGCTCTTTTTCTGCATCTCGATTTTCTCGGGCGTGGTGAGCCTGATCACGCCTGCGGCTGCCGTGGCGGCCTATTTCCTCTGCGTGCGGTTCCTGAAGGTGCAGCGGCCTGAGCATGACGCACTGAACTTGCTGCTGGTCGTATTCGCGCTGGCGCTGGCATACTTCCTGGCGAGCAATGTGATGCAAACCGACACGATCTTTTCGTACAATCTGTCGTTCGCAGCGCTGGCGGCGGGCATCGTCGCGCGGTTCGTGAAGGACTGGCGCGTGGTTCTGGGTTGCGTCGTTCTTGCGTGGCTGGCGATGTCGGTGCGTGCGCTCTGGATCGAGGGCCCGCGGGAAGAGACCTGGGTTTTTGCGCTGGTCGGCCTTGGAGGCATCGTGCTGGTGACCATTGCAGGATGGAGCATGCGCGAGCGCAGCGTTGAGCGGCCATGGATGACGCTCGGCGCCTGGGCGCTGGCGATTGGATTGGTCGCCCTGCCGGCATCCCCACCATGAGCATGCCCGAGCCAGTGGTCGACGAAGGCGCGAGCCTCGCCGTCTACCGCGACGCACCCTCGCTTGATGGCGCCAGGACAGCAGCGCTGGGATCGTTCACGTGCGAAACCGCCGAGGCCGGCGCGCGTCTGATCAAGGCGGCGATGGCGAACTTGAAAGCGGAGGGCTTCGGGGCCGTGCTGGGCCCGATGGACGGAAACACCTGGGGCAAGCATCGCCTCGTTGTCGAGAGCGACGGACGTCCGCCCTTCCTGATGGAGCCGCACAATCCGAAGCATTTCGTCGATGCGTTTGAGCAGTCGGGGCTGAAGATCGTCTCGCGATATGTCTCTGCTTCGCGTCCTTCGGATATCCCGTCCAGCGGGTCGCCACCGCCCGCAGGGATTCACCTGCGCGATTTCGATCCGACCCGGGCGGAGCAAGAGCTGACGCGCATTCATGCCCTGTCACTGAAATCGTTCTCGTCGAACCATTTCTATCAGCCGATCTCGCTGGAGGACTTTCTCGCCAGCTACCGACCGGTGCTGAAGGCGATTGATCCGGAATTGGTGTTGCTGGCGGAGGGCGAGGCCGGAGATTTGAAAGCCTTTCTGTTCGCTCTGCCTGATCTGGCGCAAGGGCCGAAGCCGACGTCTGTGATCCTCAAGACTTATGCCTCTCAGGTGAAGGGCGGCGGATCGATGCTGGCCAACGCCTTTCACGAGCGTGCGAGGAAACGCTTTTCCGAGGTGATCCACGCGCTGATGCACGAGAGTAACCTTTCGGCGCAGCACAGCGGCAATACGGGCGGCAAGATATTCCGTCGCTACGCTCTCTGGGGCGGCAGGCTTTGAATCTGATCGAAGCGTTCCTGGCGCAGGTCGAAGCGCGGCCAGATGCGGCGGCGCTGGTGACGCCCACGGGCCGTGTGGTGACCTATGCCGAACTGTCGCGCGCTTCCGCGGCGCGGGCGCATGCGTATGAGTGCTCAGGCATTGCGGCGGGCGACGTCATCCTGATTGCACGCGGCGTGTCGGTCGAACTCTACGAGACGCTGCTGGCTGTGTTCCGGCTTGGCGCGGTGGCGATGTTCCCGGAGCCGGCGGCGGGTTTGAAAGGCCTCAAGTTGGCAATCGATGCGGTGAGGCCGAAGGCGATGGCCGGGGGAGCGCTTGCACGGTTGATCCGGCGGGTGACGCCTGAGCTGTGGGCGCTGAAATGGCTGCCCGAACCTATCGGCAAGGAGCCTGGACGCGACATCCTCGCTAGCCAGCCAGGATCTTCGCCGGCGCTGATCACGTTTACCTCGGGTTCGACAGGCAGGCCGAAGGGTATTGTGCGATCGGCAGATTTTCTGATGCTGCAGCATACGCTGCTGGAAAAGCTGCGCCGGACAACGCCGGAGGATGTCGACCTCATCTCCCTGCCGGTCTTCATCCTCTCGAACCTTGCGGCTGGAGCGGCGAGCGTGATCCCCGAGGGCAGGCTGACACGGCCGGCGCAGTTGAATGGGGTGAAACTGCGCCGCCAGATCGCCGACTACAGCGTCAATCGCATCGTGGCGCCACCGGCCGTCGTCGCGCGTATCGCCGAAGGCGCCGAACCGATGCCACAGCTTGCTGCCGTATTCACCGGCGGCGGGCCGGTGTTTCCGAACCTGCTCCACGCCGCCGAGCGCGCCGCGCCGAAGGCGGCGATCCATGCCGTCTACGGTTCGACGGAGGCTGAACCGATCGCGCACATCGAGTTGAAGGAGATCGCCGCCGCCGACTGGGAAGCGATGGCAAACGGACAGGGCCTGCTTGCTGGCAAACCGATCCCGGAGATCGAGGTCGAGCTACGCGACCATGAAGTGTTCGTCGCTGGCGAGCATGTGAACGAGGGCTATCTCGACCCGGCGGATGATGCTTCCACCAAGTCGCGCCACGACGGCAGGCTATGGCATCGCACCGGCGATGCTGCGCGGATCGATGATAAGGGCAGGTTGTGGCTGCTGGGGCGGCGCGAGGCTGCCGCCGGCCGACTCTTCCCATTCGCGGTCGAGACGGCCGCGCTGAGCTGGCCCGATGTTGCGCAGGCGGCGCTGCTAGCAGGCGAGGGCCGCGCCAAGCTGGCGCTTGCCGGCCATGAGCTGGACGTCGCCGCGCTTCAGGCGCGCGCGGGCAAGCTGGGGGACATCGAGGTGGTCCAGCTCAAGGCCATCCCGATGGACAAGCGGCACAACTCCAAGGCGGACTATGCGCGCCTGCGGAAGATGATCGGATGAAATGGTTCGCCGAACTTGGCCGGGCCTGGGGGGCCGAGATGAACGCGGCCGACCGAACGCGTGTTGCGCTTGCCTGGGGCTTTGTGTTCGGCGCCGTCAGCCATATTGGCTGGGTCATCGTACATGGCGATGTCTGGTACTACGGCCCCGCCCCGTCCTGGGCGCCTTGGTTCTGGTACGGCATCTGCCTGGTCGATCTCGCGGTGTTCTGGCTGTTGCTGACGCGTCCGCGTCTAGGGATCATCGGTGCGCTCGCGACGATGGCGACAACGCTGGTGGTGAACTGGACGCAGTTTCCCACCTTCGAGTTCGGCTTCAACTATGTCCTGATCGGGTTGACGGTCTTCGGCGTCATAGTATTCGCCACAGGCATATGGCTGTGGAGCGCGTCGAAGTGGAAGCTGCCTACGGCGTCCGGAGAACGTAGCGCCGGTTGAGCGGCTGCACCGGCCGCGCATTCCACGGGAAGATCTCCGAGAACGCTGCGATCTGCGCCGCCGATGCGGTCTGAGGCTCGGCCATCACGGTCCAGCTGACGGTCTCCGAGCAAGGCGGCGTGGTGAGCGAGCCTTCATAGCGATAGGCCGTGGCCGTTTTCGGCATGAACTTGCTGGCGTCGATCTGGAAGGCGACAGCGGCCTTGCCTTCGCGGCCGGGAGCGGTCGCCCACACGGCGTCCAGCGCGGCGTTGGCCGGGCCCTGCTCGAACATTACGCCGATGACCGCTAACCTGCCTTCGGCGGAAGCATGAACGAGGTGCAGCTCCAGTGGGAACGACCTGCCATCGATCGTGTGCTCCGACGGATGGTGGAAGTGGAACTGCTTCAGAGTGTACTCGGCGCCGTCGAGCTTGATCCCACCTGCGCCGTTGACGTCGACCTGGATGGTGTGGCCGTTGTTGACCACCATGCCGCCCTTGACCGGGATCCAGTGCGGATGAGGTGTATCGACTGTCGCGATCATCGCACCGGAAAGATCGACGGGCGATTGCTGAACGCCGGCGGAGCAGGGCGCGTTGTCGGGCGAAAGTTCAGACCAGTGCTCTGGCCCGCCTTCGCCGCCATAGGACCAATGCTTGGGCAGCGGGTGGGTCGAGGCGTCTTCATCAGGCGGGTTCGCGAAGGCCGCCGTCAACGCAGCCATCGCAAAAGCGCTGAACAAAAGCGAGGCGCGGATCGAGACGGTCATTGGACCGGAGTCTCGAATAGTATGGCTAGCAAAAGGTTAAAAACGGGTCAGGCAGCGCGTCCTGCATCAGCCGACAGGTGCGATATTCGAGATAGTCTGCACTGAATTTACCTGGATAGACTGGCCCAATCCCGACCCGGACATTCTGAACTCCATCCGGGCCATGTGGGAGCGTCCGTCGGGAGTCGTGGCGCAGGTCGCCTTCATGCTGGCTGACTTCACGTCGAAAACCAGCATGACGTTATGAGTCTTGGTCAGGACGGCGTTGAAGCTGCGGATAGCGGCTGTGGCCGGGTCGATGACGACTTCGGCCGCCATCTTCTTCATGATGTCCTTCATGGTTCCGTCGGCGCTGGACTTCGCTTTGGGCGTGAAAGTGAACACGTGGCCGGCGGGGGTAGCGCCCTTGTCGGAAAAGTTGGTGACGTCCTTCTCCGACAGGCCGTCGCAGAAAATGCCACCGTCTGCATTCCGCTCATAGCGCTCGTCGAGTTTCTTCAGATCGAGGGGCTTGTCGCTGGTGTCTTCGGCGAAGGTGATCGTTACGCGATCGCCCTTTTTGCGCGAAGGATCGATCCGGCCGCGTGTGGTGGAGGTGATGGTCTTGCCCTTCTGGCCGTTTCCGACGTTCACGTCCTCAAAATCGTAGGCATAGAGCTGCTTGAACGCCGGCGGCGTGAAAGCCTGCCTCAGCAGGTCCGGAACGGGTGTCTTCTGGGCGGAAACGGGCGCCGCTGCGAGAAACACGAAGGCGGCGAGCGGCAGTCGTTTCATCCTGTTTCCCCATTGGGACCCGGCGAGGCGCGCGACAGGAAACCTGCGAAGCACTATGTTCGCAATATGGCCGACGACCAGAAAGCGGTGATGACCCTGCCGGCGCCGTTTGCGCAGTGGTTCGCTGCGCGCGGATGGTCGCTACGCCCGCACCAGGCCGCCCTGATTGAGACAGCGCGACGTGGCCAGGGCGGGCTGGTGATTGCGCCGACCGGGGGCGGCAAGACGCTGGCCGGCTTCCTGCCCAGCCTGATCGAGCTTGCAGCCATGCCCGCTCGCACGGCTCCGGCGCTGCACACGCTCTACATTTCGCCCCTCAAGGCGCTGGCGACCGACGTGGCGAGAAACCTGGCGACTCCTGTCGAGGAGATGAAACTCGACATTTCGCTGGAAACGCGGACCGGAGACACCAGCCCATCGCGACGCCAGCGGCAGCGAGCGAAGCCGCCGGACATGCTGCTGACCACGCCGGAGCAGCTGGCGCTGTTGGTCGCGTCCGAACATGCCGAGCGGTTCTTCTGCGACCTGAAAGCGGTGATCATCGACGAGGTTCATGCAATCGCGCAATCCAAGCGCGGCGATTTACTGTCGCTTTGCCTCGCAACACTGCGCGCTTGGGCGCCCGAGGCGCGGCATGTCGGCCTTTCGGCTACCGTGCGTGATCCCGATGCGCTGGCGCTCTGGCTGGGGCCGGAGACGCCGATCATTCGCCATCAGGGTGGGGCGAAGGCGAATATTTCAGTGCTGGACAGCCAGAACCGTATTCCCTGGTCCGGCCACACCGGTCGCCATGCGATTCGCGAGGTCTACCAGGCGATCCGCAACGCCAACATGTCTCTGGTGTTCGTCAACACGCGCAGTCAAGCGGAGATGACGTTCCAAGAGCTGTGGCGGGTCAATGAGGATGCGCTGCCGATCGCGCTTCACCATGGCTCGCTTGATGTCGAACAACGCCGCAAGGTCGAAGGCGCGATGGCGGCGGGCAGGCTGAAGGCGGTGGTGTGCACATCAACCCTCGATCTCGGGATCGACTGGGGCGCCGTCGATCTGGTGGTGCAGATGGGCGCGCCGAAAGGCTCATCGCGCCTGATCCAGCGCATCGGCCGCTCCAACCACCGGATGGACGAGCCGAGCCGCGCGCTGCTGGCGCCGTCAAACCGTTTCGAGGTTCTGGAATGCCGCGCGGCGGTCGAGGCGGTGGCCGCCGGCGAGCTGGACGGGCCGGGTCCGCGGCGCGGGGCGATCGACGTGCTGGCGCAGCACATCATGGCGCGGGCCTGCGGGGAGGGGTTCGATGCGGTGAAGCTCTACGACGAGGTGCGGCTCGCGGCCCCGTACAAGGACCTCGACTGGGAGATGTGGGAGCGCACCGTCGATCTGGTCGCGACCGGCGGCTATGCACTCAAGACCTATGACCGGTTCCGCCGCATCGTACGCTTTCCGGACGGCGTCTGGCGCGCCCGCAACGACGATGTCCGCCGTCAGCATCGCATGAATGTCGGCACGATCATCGAGGATCCGATGATCTCCGTGCGGCTGGTCAGTTTCATGACGGGCGGAGAAGGCAAGCGCCTGATGCGCCCCGGCCGCAAGCTGGGCGAGATGGAGGAATATTTCTTCGAGATGCTGACGCCGGGCGATACGTTCCTGTTCGCCGGCGAAGTCGTGCGCTTCGAGGGAATCTCCGACACGGATGCGCTGGTGACGCGCACCTATGATCCTGATCCGGCGATCCCGAGCTACAATGGCGGCAAGTTCCCGCTGACGACATTTCTCGCCGACCGCGTGCGCCGCATCCTGCACGACCGCGACAATTGGCATGAACTGCCGGATCAGGTGCGCGAATGGATCGAGGTGCAGGAGCGCAAGTCGATCATCCCTGAACCTGATCAGCTACTGGTCGAGACTTTCCCGCGTGGGGATCGCCACTATCTCGTCTGCTATCCGTTCGAAGGCCGGCTGGCGCACCAGACGTTGGGTATGCTGCTCACCAAGCGGATGGAGCGCACGGGACTAAAGCCGCTGGGGTTCGTCGCGTCTGAATATGCGCTGTCGGTATGGGCGCTGGAAGATCTCCGCGGCGAGGACATGGACCAGTTGTTCCACGAAGACATGCTGGGCGACGATCTCGATGCATGGCTCGAGGAGAGCGCGCTGATGAAGCGGACGTTCCGCAACAATGCGCTGATCGCGGGCTTGATTGAGCGGCGCTATCCCAAGCACGAGAAGACGGGCCGGCAGATCACTTTCTCGACCGACCTGATCTACGACGTGCTGCGCAGCCACGAGCCGGACCACATTCTGCTGCAGGCCGCGCGACAGGATGCTGGAGACGGCCTGCTCGACATTCGCCGCCTCGCCGACGCGCTGAAGCGCATCAGGGGCAAGATCGTGCACGCCAAGCTCGACCAGATCTCGCCGTTTGCGGTTCCGGTCATGCTGGAGATCGGCAAGGAGCCGGTCTATTCGGGCGATGCGGCCGAGGCGATCCTGCGTGAGGCCGAAGATGACCTCGTGCGCGACGCGATGAGCTAGCTGGCGGCTACTGCCGGTTGAATGTACCGACGTTAGCGGTCGTGCGGGCTTTCTGGAATGCCAGGTCGTTCTCGTACCGCGCCGCTGCGTCAAACTTTTTCCAGGCTTCGGGAGATGCGCAGACGGTGCGGCCGAAATTGGTTCCGATCGGCTTCTCGTTGCGGCACTCCAGGCCTTCGATATTCGCTTCGGCGAGCGTCATGCGCTGCTTGGTCACCGTCGGCTGCGTCGTACAGGCGGCCAGCACACCGGCGACTGTCAGCATCAAGGCAATCCGGACCATGTTCGCCTCCTATCGCCGGTCAATCCGGCGTCTCAACCCGGGGCCGTCAGAGAGCATCCCGCCCCGCTTCGGTTGAGGCACTCTAGCACAATTCACGGCTGCGAAAGGCCCCAAACCATCGATTTACCCTGGAAGTTGACGTGTGCGGCGGCGTTCGCCACCGTTGCGGCCATGCCGGAAAGCCTTCCCAACAGCCCTGCCCGGAAAGGCCTCGCTTTCGAGGTCGCCGGCGAGCGCCTGTCGCTCCAGCCTAGCGGAGCGCTGTGGTGGGCGGAGGAGGAGGTACTGGTCGTTTCTGATCTGCACCTCGAGAAGGGCTCTGCCTATGCGGCACGCGGGCAGATGCTGCCACCCTACGACACCCGCGCGACTCTCCGGCGAATCGCCGCGCTGGTCGAGGCGTTGGCCCCGGCGACCGTGATCTCGCTCGGCGACAGCTTCCACGATCGCCATGCCCGGCCCCGGATGGCGGAGGATGATGTCGCCATGGTCCGAGCGATGACGGATGGACGCGACTGGGTGTGGATCGAGGGCAATCACGATCCCAAGCCACCGGACGATCTCGGTGGCCGCGCGGCGCACGAATTCCGGCTGGGTGCGCTGATATTCCGACATGAGCCGACCACGGGACCGGCGCGCGGCGAGATCTGCGGACACCTTCATCCCTGCGCGCGCGTGGCAGGGCGTGGCCGCAGCGTGCGCGCACGTTGCTTCGTCAGCGATGGCGAACGCATGGTGATGCCGGCCTATGGCGCGCTGACCGGCGGACTCAACATCCTAGATGCGGCTTTCATGGCCCTGTTTCCCAGGGGCGCGGTGGCAGGCGTGTTGGGCCGCGACAGCGTCTATGCAGCGGCCGGCGAGCGCCTGCTGGCGGACACACTCAGCGCCGCCGGTTAGCGGCGGCCTACCCACGCTGCGATCGCGCCGACCAGCACGCCAAGCAGGACGGCAAGAAACCCGTATATGAATCCATGCCGGCGGGAGAGATCGAACAGCGTCGCGTCCATGCCGCCGCGCACCAGCGTCAGCGTTTTCTCGGTTTCGCCCACCCGCTGGCCATTGCGGAACGCCACCGCGCGGATGCGATAGTCTCCCGGCGGCGCATTCGGCGGCAAAACGATGCGCGCACGGCGCAGCCCGCCCTCCAGCCGTTCGATCGTCGTGTCGTCGAACGAGTAGAGTCCCTGGTCCATCTTGAGTTCGACGAAGGCGGCCCGCCAGGCTTCGAGATCGGGCGATTGGAGCTCGTCGGCGAGCGGCATGGCCGATGCGGCGGCGTTGAGGCCAGACTCGATCATGACATCGGGCAGCACGCTCTCAACCACCTGCGGCTCGGCGCCGACTGCGAACACGCTGGGCGCGGTGACGAATTTGAAGCGCTTTTCGCCCGCGGGCGTGCGGCGGACGACTTCCGCTGGCCCGCTTGGCCCGATCAGCGCTACCGCCATGCCGGAGGAAGCATTCTCGTTCGCCGGCGCGGTGGCGAAAAGGACGATGCGCGCGCCGGAATAGTTGACCTTTATCTCAACCGTTTCCTCGGCGAGGCCTGCAGAGATGGCCGGCTGCCGCGGTGTTTCCGTGCGTTGGGCGAGAGCGGGCGGCGCCGCAAGTATCGCAAACAGGAAGGCCGCACCGCGCGCGTTCATCCCGCGATCTCCAGCCGATAGTCGGGCTTGGGCGCGACATAGAGATCGTAGACAAGCCGTCCCGCCATCGCGAGCACGACAAGCGCAAGCAGAAGCCGAAGCTGCGCGGCCTTGAGCTTGCGCGCCGCAGCGGCCCCGGCGCGGGCGCCGATCACACCGCCGATCATCAGAACGAAGGCGAGCACAAGGTCGACCGTTCCGTTGAACGTCGCCTGGAGAAAAGTGACGTAGGCGGTAAGAAAGATGATCTGGAACAGCGAGGTTCCCACCATCACCCGCGTCGGCACGCCGAGCAGGTACACCATTGCAGGGGCAAGGATGAATCCGCCGCCGACGCCGAGCACGGCCGCGAGAATACCCACGAACACACCGATGCCCAGCGGCGGGATGATGCTGATGTAGAGGCCGGAGCGGGGGAAGCGGCGCTTGATAGGCAGGCCGCGCATCCAGGCGCGCATCCGTGTGCGGCGACCCGGATCGCCGCCGCTCCTGCCCAGCGCGCCGACGCTCTCCCACGCCATCAGCCCGCCGATCACGCCGAGAAAAACGATGTAGAGAACCGAGATGGTTTCGTCGACGACGCCGAAATACTTGAGCAGGCTGAAGATGCCTACTCCGACGGTGGAGCCGACAAGGCCGCCCATCAACATCAGCGTACCGAGGCGCACGTCGACCGCGCGCTCGCGCCAGTGCGACGATGCGCCGGCGATCGAGGTGGCCAGAACCTGGTTCGCCTGGGTCGAGACGGCGACTGCTGCGGGCACGCCGTAGAAGATCAGGAGGGGAGTGAGAAGGAAACCACCGCCGACGCCGAACAGTCCGGAGAGGAAACCCACCACCGTGCCGATCGCGACGATGATCAGGGGATCAACCGCGATCTGCGCTATGGGCAGGTGAATCAGCATTGAGCTGTTCTAGGCGCGCAATCTGCACGCAGGAAGCGGGTCACCGCGCCAAAACCGGGAAATCGTCCGCGGTCAGTTGTCCGAGTTCAGCGTCGCCGCGCGAAGCTGCCGGAGCAAGGTGACGCTGGCTTCGCCCGTGACAGGAAGTTCATTGTCCTTCTCGAAGGAGCGGATCGCGTCCTGGGTCTTCGGAGTGAGCTTCCCGTCGGCCGAACCCGGCGAATAGCCCAGCCGTTCCAGCAGGCGCTGGGTCTCGGAAAGCTGGACCGGGCTCGCAACGTCCCACGGGCGGCGGCCGAACTCGCCATTGGCGCGGGCGATCGATGTCTTGGGATTGAAGGCTCTGGCGCGGCGCTTGATCAGCTCGGCTTGCCCGGTAGGCATTTCGGAGAACAGGGCGCGGGCGCGCCGGGCGGCGTCCTGGTCCCCGCCTCGGCCTGCGATCTCGTACCAGTAGGCGGCTTCCGCCTTGTCCTGGGTGAGGCCGAGGCCCTGCTCGTAGAGCACGGCGAGGTTGTACTGGCTGTCGACCAGGCCCATGTCGGACGCCTGCCGGAACCATTCGACCGCTGCAGCATAGCTTTGCGGGCCGGCGTCGCCCTCGGCGTAGAACACGGCGAGGTCGTGCATCGCCTTCACATTGCCGCCGATGGCGGCCTTTTCGGTCCACGAGCGTGAGGCGGCGATGTCGCGGGGGACGCCTTCGCCCTTCTCGTAGAGCTTGGCGAGCCGGTATTCCGCCATCACCAGGCCGCGTCCGGCGGCTTCCTTCAGCAGATTGACGCCTCTGGCCTTCTCACCGGATTGCAGCAATTCCAGCGCGTAATCGTGCAGGGCGACAGGATCGCCCTGACGGACGGCGTCCGCCAGCGTCGGCGTGGGCGCGGCGGCGGGCGCGATCTTGGCGGCGGCGGGGTTGGCGCCGGCCTTGGCGGCGGGTTTGCCCGAGGGCTCGTCGAACAGGTCGGCGGCGGCAGGCTCGCGCGATGAAGGTTTGGCGGAGGTCGCGACGGCTGCATCCTCGCCGAACAGCACAGCGGCTGCCGTGTCGGGATTGCCTTCCGCCGCGATGGGGGAGGATGGGTCCAGCTTCGCGAAGTCTTCGCCCTTGGCCTCCTGCTTGCCGCGCATGACCGTGAAGGCGCCGCCGCCGGCGACGGCGACAGCCAGCGCGGCGGAGGCGATCAGCGGGCCCTTGCCCATGCCTTTGCGGCCGGAGTTGGCGGCAGGGGCGACGATGCGGCGGCCTTCGCGCGCGGCTCGGCGCGCTTCCTCGATATAGCTGGGGGCGGGGCGCTCACGGGAATCATCCGGCGGCAGGTCGGCTATGAAGCCACCGTCCGGCGCGGCGGCGGCGAGCACCACATCGTCGGTTTCCAGCAGGTCTTCGATCCGGCGCGCCGGCTCGGCGGCCGGGGGGGCGGCCACCATGGCCTTCGGCGTCTCCTCGGCGAACAGCAGCGCTTCGCCACCGCGATCGAAGGGCGGCGGATCGACGCCGGCCATGCCGGCATCCTCGGCCTCAACCGCAGCGCTGGCGGCCGGCGCGGCCTTGGCCAGCGGCTCTTCGTCTTCGAGAATGACGAAGTCATCGGTCACCGCGGGAATGTCGCGGGTCACAGCCGGCGGAGCGGGAGTGGTCGTGCGCGAGCGCGAGAAGTCTTCGAGGTTTTCGAGGCGGCGGGCGATCGAGGAAACTGTCTTGTGCACCGGGGCCAGCGAGGCGGCGGAGTGTTCGCCGATCTCGTCCATGCGGCGCGACATGTCGGCCAGGACTTCGCCGAGGCGAGCCTCGTGACTGCGGCCGCTGTCGGCAAGGCGAGCCTCGAACGCGCGCAGCGATTCCTGATGCTGGTTCTGCAGCCGGTCGGCGACGCGGGCCACTTGTTCGCCGATCTGGCCGAGGGCTTCGGCGCTTCGGCGCTCGCTGTCGCGCACGCGCTCGTCGAGGCGGTCGGCAATGCGTTCGATTTCAGCAGGATCGAGTGAGCGCGATCCCGTCCCAGTTTCGGCGAGGCGATCGGACAAGCGCTGGATGCTTTCGTCGTGGCGGCGTTGCAGCCGCTCGGCCACGACGCCGACCTGGCTGCCGACCGCGTCGATTGCCGAGGCGCTGCGCTGTTCGAGCGCCTGGACGCGGTCGTCGACCGAAGTATTGAGCCGTCCGATATCTGAGCGAAGGGCGTCGATCGCGCCGGCAGCCGAACGGCTCGCCGTATCGGCCTGGTCGAGCCGGGCGTCGATCACATCGGCGAGGCGCAGCATTTCGCGGCGAACTTCCTCGATCGAGCGCTGGTCGCCGCGTCCTTCGACGGCGCGCAGACGCTCGTCGACCGCGCGCGACAGGCGTTCGACCTGGGCGCTCATTGCCTCGACCGCGTCCGCCTGCCGCGCCTCGGAGATGCGGACCTGGTCCTGCACCTGGCGCATGGCCTGTTCGAGGCGCTCGAGTTTCTCGGGATTGCCCGTGCGCAGCGCCTCTTCGAGGCGGCGCTCGACATCGGCGCGGACCGCGTGGATGGGGCGCGACAGGTCCTCGGCCAGGCTGTCGAGCCGCTTCTGGAACACGGACTGGATCTGGGCCAGATCCTCGCCAGAGGGCTTGTTGGCGACGCGCGCGACCCGCTCGTCGATCTCGCTCACAGAACGCTCGAGCACATGGACAGCAGTGTCGGACTTGCGCTCGGCCCGGCCGATGCGTTCGGTGATGCGCGCCACTGTGTCGCTGAGCGAGGTTACCGCTTCGCGCGTCTTTTCCTCGATGCCGTCGACGCGATCGAGCAGTTCTTTCGACATCTGGCGCGAGCGGTTGAGATTGGTTTCGAGCGTGCGCTCCGTGCGCCAGGCGCTCTCAGTCACCGCCCGCTCGGTCTTGGTCTCGAAAATCTCGAAGCGCGAGGCCGCATCGGTGATGCGGTCGAGGGCGCCTTCCATGCGGCGTTCGATGCCCGACATCTGTTGTTCGATCTGGTCGACGCGTCCGGTGACGCCGGCGCCAGCCGAACGGACGGCGGCGCCGACCGCCTGGTCGATGTTGCGGCCGAATTCGTCGATCTTGTCGGAGACGCGGGTGACTTTCTCGTCGACCTGACTGCGGAGTTCGCTGTGACCGATCTCGACTGCGTTGAGGCGTTCCTGGACGCTTTCTGCCAGCCGCCCGAGTGAAGTCTCGAGCGCCTTGAGGGCGGCGAGGGTAGGGCCGCCGCCCTGGTTGCTGGCTTCCAGGCTGTCGATACGCGAGCGCAGTGCGGTCTGCGTCGAGT
>Ga0210377_10002745_pt1 | contig 15268 bp, 12 predicted proteins | sample PLM4_65_b1redo_FD_155480 | JGI IMG/M metagenome (GOLD analysis project Ga0210377, IMG submission 155480) | Groundwater sediment microbial communities from an aquifer in East River, Colorado, USA - PLM4_65_b1 redo | ecosystem: Environmental > Terrestrial > Soil > Riparian zone | place: USA: East... | reverse complement strand
AGGATCGCCATATTCCGCTGGCGAGCAACGATGGCCCCACCTGCAACCAGCAGGGCCCGGAGGCGGAGGTCGCAGACGCCGGCGTGGCCCTCGAGCAGATCCGCCGCCAGATCGCCGCCCAGATCGACCCGGCCGTCGCCGGCCAGATCGTCGTCCTGAACAACCGGGGCTACAACTACGGCTCCGGGAACTCGCTCGAGCGCACGTCCATCGACCTCGAGCGCCTGCGCGCCGAGCACTGAGCTTTGCGGGTCCCGGCGCGGGCATAGCCCGCGCCCGCCCGCACTCCGCTCGGCTTCGCCTCGCTGCGCGCTGCGCTTGCTCGTCCCCCGCCGGGGTCCGCTGCTTTGACAGGGTCCGAGCATCACCCGTAGCATGCGGGGGGTGCCCGGAGCGCAATGAACCCCACCTCCACACTGCGTATGCGGCGCTGGACGGCCTTCTTTGCGATCGCTTGGGCGTTGCTCGCGATCTTCTTGTCGGTCGCGGGTCTGCGCGTCGAGCCCGGGAGCCTCAGCCATCCCTTCTCCGATTCGCGGCTCGGCGGCCGGGCCGTGATCGAGTCGCTTGCCCCATCTGCGGCTGGGACGGGCGCGAGCCCCGGCGATACCATCCTCGAAGTCAACGGCGTCTCGTATCTCTTGCAGCAGCGCCAGGGTAATCACTGGCTGCGCGCTGGCGTGCCCAACGTCTACCTGCTCGAAAAGCGCGACGGCCGGCGCATCACGTTCGCGCTGCCGCCGGTTCCGTGCACCGAGGTGCGCGCTCCGGCCGAGTCGCTGTTCCACGCGCTCCTGCTCGGCGTCGCCATGATCTATCTCGTGACGGGCGGGGCGGTGTGGTGGATGCGCCCGGATCGCGCCGGTGCGTGGGCGTTGCTGCTCTTCTGCTCGACGATGGCGGTGCAGCTTGCCACCGTGATCCAGACCGACGACATTCCCTGGTCGTTCACGCGCTTGATGATCAACCTGCCCCTGATCGGCGCCACGACCTTTCATCTCTTCACCAGCTATCCGATCGAGCCGGACTGGATCGTGAGGCACCGCCGCATCCAGGTCCTGCCCTATCTGGCTGCGCTCGTGCTTGGCGGCTTCGCGATCGGGGATCACGCGCTCGGAATGCGCGCGGGGACCGGCTCGGGCCTCGCGCTCGCCTACACGCTCGGGCTGTTCGTGGTCTCGCTCGCGGTCGTCGGCATCGAACGCCACCGGCACCGCGAGGGCGCGCAGCGCGATCACGCCGACGTGGTCTTCCTCGGCGCGGTGGTGAGCTTCCTGCCCGTGCTCGTCGGGCTCGTCTCCGAGCTGCTTTTCCACGCTCCTTTCCCGTTCTACCTGCTGTTGCTCTGGGTCTTCGTGTTTCCGCTCGCCGTCGGTTACGGGATCGTGAGACGCCAGCTCTTCGAGGTGCGCAGCCTCGCGAAGTCGTCTGCCGCCTATGGCGCCGCGACGCTCGGCATCACCGGCGCGTTCGCCTTCGCCATCACCTTCGCGGATACGCTCGTCGCGCGCTTCGGCGTGAGCGAGAGACCCGCACAGGTGGCGCTGCTCTTCATCGCGATCCTGCTGTTCAATCCGGCGCGCAACCGGCTACAGACGCTCGTCGACCGTTTCTTCGACCGCGATCGCGCCGCCTACCGGGTGGCGGTGCGCGAGATCTCCGAGGCGATGGTCTCGATGCTGTCGCTCGGCGAGATCGCGGATCGCATCCTCGTGGCGCTCACGGACACGATGGGCGTCGAGCGCGCGATGGTGCTGCTGGTCGACGACAGGGGGAAGCTTCTACAGCCGATCGCGTCGCGGGGCGATTGGGACGGCGAAGCACTCAAGATCGAGATTCCCTCCGACCATCCGATCTGGAAGCACCTGTGGATGCGGCGCGAGGATCTCTCGCGGGTCGATTTCGACGACGAGCACGATCTCGAGAGCCGCGAGGCCTGCCGCGACGTGTTCGACACGCTCGAGGTCGAGCTGCTCGTCCCCATTCTCTACGGCGTCGACCTGCTCGGCGTGATCGCCGTGGGTCGCAAGCTCTCGGGAGACCGGCTGGCTGCGGACGACCGGGTGCTGCTGCGGACGCTCGCGAATCAGAGCTCGATCGCGATCGAGAACGCCAAGGCCTTCGACGAGATCGCGAAGCTCAACGAGACGCTCGAAGCGCGTGTCGAGAAACGCACGCGGGAGCTGCGCGACATGCAGGCCCAGCTCACGCAGGCGGAGAAGATGAAGTCGCTCGGCCAGCTCGTCGCGGGCGTCGCCCACGAGCTCAATAATCCGATCGGCTTCGTCCACGCGAACCTCCAGCTCCTAGATGAGTACATCCAGAAGCTCGTCGAGGGCCAGCGTACGGACGCCGACACCGAACGCATCCGCGAGACCATCAGCAAGCTGCTCTCGCGCAGTCGCGAGGGCACGCAGCGCGTGAAGAAGATCGTGCAGGACCTGCGTACCTTCTCGCGCATGGACCAGGCCGACGTGCAGGATGCCGACCTGCACGAAGAGATCGATCGCACGCTGGCGCTGATGGAGCCGCGCTTCAAGAACGCGATCAACGTGGTGCGTGATTACGGAGATCTCCCGCGCGTGCGCTGCTACCCCGGCCAGCTGAATCAGGTCTTCCTGAATCTGCTGATGAACGCCTGCGACGCGATCGACGGCAGGGGTGAGATCCGCATCAAGACCCGCCGCATCGACGAGGGCGTCCGCCTCGAGTTCCACGACGACGGCCCCGGCATCCCGCCCGAGGTGCAGACCCGCATCTTCGATCCGTTCTTCACCACCAAGCCCGTGGGTGTCGGGACGGGGCTCGGCCTCTCGCTCTCGCACGGGATCGTCGAGCGCCACCGCGGCCGCATCCGCGTCGAGTCCGAGCCGGGGCACGGCGCGACGTTCGTGATCGAGCTGCCGCTCGATGCTACGCCGAGCGAGGAAACCGCCGCTCCTGCTTGACGTCCTCCGGATCCGATATGCTCTCGGCCTTCGCCGGGCCCCCCGGCTGCGAGGATTGCCCCCATGCGTCTCGGTCTGATCGCCGGCTCGTTCGGTCCCAAGCCCTCCGTTCCCATCGATCTGATCCTGGAGGCCGAGAAGCTCGGGTATGACTCGGTCTGGACGGCCGAGGCGTACGGCAATGATGCGATCGTGCCGCTCACCTGGATCGCGGCGAAGACGACCCGGATCAGACTCGGCACGGCGATCATGCAGATGCCGGCGCGCACGCCCGCCATGACGGCGATGACGGCGATGACGCTCGACGCGCTCTCGGGCGGGCGATTCATCCTCGGTCTGGGTCCTTCCGGGCCGCAGGTGATCGAGGGCTGGCACGGCGTGGCGTATGGCCGGCCGCTGACGCGCACGCGCGAGTACATCACGATCATCCGCAAGATCCTCGCGCGCGAAGGGCCGCTCGAACACAAGGGCTACCACTACGAGATCCCCTACCGTGGGCCGGGCGCGAGCGGGCTCGGCAAGCCGCTGAAGAGCATCCTGCACGGGCGAGCCGATCTGAAGATCTACACCGCCGCGATCAGCCCGAACGGCCTCGAGTGCGCGGGCGAGGTCGCCGACGGCGTGTTCCCGGTGTGGATGAACCCCGAGCGAGCCGACGTGCTGATGCCGTCGATCGAGAAGGGCATCGCGACGACCGGGGGCAAGCGCAAGCTCGCCGACTTCGACCTCGCGCCCTTCATCACCTGCGTGCTGGGCGACGATCTCGATCGCTGTCGCATGCCGGTGAAGGGCATGCTCGCGCTCTACATCGGCGGCATGGGCGCGCGCGGCAAGAATTTTTACAACGACTACGCGAAGCGCCTGGGGTACGAGGAAGCCGCCGTGAAGATCCAGGATCTCTACCTCGCAGGCCGCAAGGCCGAGGCGACGGCGGCGGTGCCCGATAAACTGGTCGACGAGATCTCGCTCGTCGGCCCGAAGGAGCGCATCCGCGATCGCGTCGCAGTCTGGAAGCAGTCTCCCGCGACCTCGATGCTGATCGGCGCGGGCCAGCCGGAGGCCCTGCGGCTGCTCGCGGAGCTCGTGCTCTAGCCCATTGACGGTGGAATCGGCGCGCTCGCGCATCGTCGCGCTCGACAAGCATCGGGTGTGGCACCCGTACACCGAGATGAGGCGATATCGCGAGGGGCCGGACCCGCTCGTGATCGTGCGCGCGGCGGGCTCGCGCCTCTTCGACGCGGACGGACGCGGCTATCTCGACGGCAACGCCTCCTGGTGGTCCTCGACGCTCGGGCACGCGCATCCCCGCCTGCTCGCCGCGCTCCGGCGCCAGGCGGATGCGCTCGGGCACACGGCGCTCGCCGGCATCGCCCACGCGCCCGCTGCGGAGCTCGCCGAAGCGTTGTGTCGCGTTGCGCCTCCCGGCCTCGAGCACGTTTTCTATAGCGACGACGGCTCGACGGCCGTCGAGGTCGCGCTGAAGCTCGCGCTCCAGTACTGGGCCCAGAACGGGCGGCCGGGCCGCCGCCGCTTCGTGGCGCTCGAGGACGCCTTTCATGGCGAGACGCTCGGCGCGACGGCGATCGGCGGGGTCGAGGCGTTCCGGCGGCCGTTTGCGGGGGCGCTGCTCGAGTGCTTCTTCGTGGCGCCGCCGCGCGAGCCGGGGAGCACGCCGCACGCCATCGAGGCGCTCGCTCGCACGTTCGCGACGTACCCGATGGGATCGCCGCGCTGGTGGTCGAGCCGGTGCTGCAAGGCGCCGCCGGCATGCGCTCCTACGATCCGGCGTTTCTGCGCGCGGCGCGCGAGCTGTGCGACCGCCACGACGTATTCCTGGTCTTCGACGAGGTCTTCACCGGCTACGGGCGCAGCGGTCCGATGTGGGCCGCTCATCACGCGGGTGTGTCGCCGGACCTGCTCTGCACCGCGAAGGGCTTCACGGGGGGGCTGCTGCCGATGGCCGCGACGCTCGCCACCCCGCGCATCTTCGACGGCTTCCTCGGCGACGCCACCCGCGCCTTCTACTATGGGCACACCTTCTGCGGCCACCCGCTCGGCGCCGCGGTTGCGCTCGAGGTGCTGCGCGTGTTCGAGGAGGAGGAGATCCTCGCGCGCGCGGCGCCCAAGGCCGCCTGCATTGCCGCCGCCTTCGAGGCCATGCGGGGCCTGCCGGGGGTGGCGAGCACGCGCGCGCTCGGCATGGTGGGCGCCCTCGACCTCGCCGGCGATGCGGGCTATCTCGCGCGTACGGGTTGGCGCGTCTACGAGGAAGCGCTGCGCCGCGGCGCCTATCTGCGCCCGTTGGGAAACGTCGTCTACGTGACGCCATCCCTGAACATTCCCGATGCGGATCTCGACCAGCTGCTCGCCATTACGCGCGAGAGCGTCGAGGCCGCGGCGAGAGAGGCTTGAAGTGACACGGCAGAGCTTGCGCGAAGAGACCCAGAGCAGCGTGCGCACCCTGGTCTTCGACCGACCGGAGGCGCGCAACGCGTTCGATGCGCAGCAGTACCGCCTGCTGCGCGACGCGCTCGACCGCGCGGCCGACGACGATCTCGTGAAGGTCGTGATCCTGACCGGCGCGGGGGAGGCCTTCACCGCGGGGCAGGACCTCGCCGAGATGGCGCTCCCGGCGGCCGGTGCCACGGACGGCGAGCACCCGTTCGGCGCTTGTCTCGACCGCGTGATCAGCTTCGACAAGCCGCTGCTCGCCGCCGTGAACGGCGTCGGCGTGGGGCTGGGCCTCACGCTTCTGCTGCACTGCGACGTGGTCTACATCGCGCGCGGCGCGCGTCTGCGGGTGCCCTTCGTATCGCTCGGCGTCGTGCCCGAAGCGGCAAGCAGCTATCTGCTGCCGCTGCGCGTGGGCCATCAGGCCGCAGCCGAGATCCTCTTCACGGCGGACTGGGTGAGCTCCGCGCGCGCCGTCGAGATCGGGCTCGCGGCCCGCGAGCTGGCGCCCGAGCAGCTGCTGCCGGAGCTGAACGCGCTCGCGGCGCGCATCGCGCAGCACCCGATCGGCTCGCTGCGCCACACCAAACGCCTCGTGCGCGCTTGCGATCTCGACGCGATCCGCGCGGCGCGTGCGCGCGAGGACGAGGCCTTCCGCGAGCGCATCGGCTCACCGGAGAACCTGGAGGCGATCCGCGCCTTCTTCGCGAAGCGGCGGTAGCGGGGCGATGGCGGAGGGAAGCGAGCAGATCGCCGAGAAGCTGCTCAGCGCGGTCAACGACGCAGCCAACGCCGTCAGCACGCGGTTTGTGACGTTCGTCAGCGTCGGCGCGTACGTCGCCGTGACCGTCGCGTCGACCACCCACGAGATGCTGCTGCGGGCGTCGAATCTGGTGACGCTCCCGCTGCTGAACGCCCAGATTCCGATCATCGGGCCGTTCGGCTTCTACACGATCGCCCCGTGGCTGATCGTCCTGCTGCACTCGGATCTGCTTCTGCAGCTGTCGATTCTCGGAAGTGAGCTCGCTCGTTTCGACCAGGAGGTGAACCGGGTCGCCGAGCCGCATCGGACGCTGCTGCGCCAGCGGGTCGCGAACTTCTACTACGTGCTCTACCTGACCGGCGGGGCCCCTTCGCGCATCCTGCATCTGCTCTCTGCGTTCATCACCTGGATGACCGCCGTCATGATCCCGCTCGGGCTGCTGCTGTTCCTCCAGATCCGCTTCCTTCCGTTTCACAGCCCGTTCGACACGTGGCTGCACCGCGCCGCGGTCGTCACCGACACCGCGTTGATCCTCTTCATTCTGCTGCCGCGGCTTTGGCCGCGCTTGCGTGCGAGCGCAAAGTCGTCCGGCTGGAAGGCCGTGTTCCGCCAGGCCGTCTCAGTGCCGGTCTTCATCGTGCTCGCCTGCACATCCACCCTCTTCGCCTCGCTGTTCATGGCCACGATCCCGGACGGGCCCCAGCGGGCGTTCTCGTGGTTCGCGCAGAACATGGAGCTGCGCGAGCGGGTACTGACCGCCAACGTGCTGAGCCCACAGGACATCAACACCCTGCGCGACGCCAGCGATCCGGAGCAGCTGCGCGAAGTGCTCGCGAAGGTGATGCCGTTTCAAGCCTTGCAGGGTCGCGATTTCCGCTACGCGGATCTGTACAACGCGGTGCTTCCGCGCCTCGACCTGCGCGCCGTGCGCGCGGGCGACGGCCAGGCGGGCAAGCCGCTGCCGGCGGATTGCGAGACGCGGCGCAGCTGCGAGGATCCGCCGGATTGCGAGGAACGCGGGCTCGAGCGCACGCAGCTGATCGGCGCGAATTTCGAATGGGCTTCGATGCAGGGAGCCATGTTCGACGAGGCCATCCTCGACGACGCCAATCTCGGCTGGGCGAAGCTCCAGGATGGCTCGCTCAATCGGGCGCATCTGAACCGCGCGAGCCTCATCTCCGCCAAGCTCCAGAAGGCGAGACTCGAATCCGCGAAGCTCTGCGGCGCCAACTTGAGCGAGGCCGAAATGGACGGGGCAGCCATGGCTCGCGCCTACCTTCAGGGCGCGAGCCTGAGGGGCGCGAGGCTCGCGTCCGCGAATCTGGCGGGCGCCGATCTGCGCGGCGCGGATCTGTCGGAGGCCGATCTGACCGGTGCCAACTTGACGGGTGCACGTCTCCAGGGCGCCGTGCTGCGCGGAGCGAAGACGCGCGGTGCCAGGTTCGACGGCGCGAACGTCGAGCTCGCGGATCTGTCGGCGCTCGGCGGCGCGCAGGCGGCTCCCGCACGCGCTGCCGTCAATCCTTATTTGGTGGAGCTCGCGTGCGCGGACCCTTCCGTGGCGCACGGCATCAGCTGGCAGGCGCTACACAGTCCGGGGAGAGACGGCGAGAGTCTCTCTCGCGCGCTCCTCGCTGCGTCTGCGCGGCCGGATTGCGCGGGCCTCGCATCGCTGGCAACGCCCGTGCGCAAGGATCTCGAGCAGCTCGCGAAGAGAACGAGCAAGTCTAGTCAACAGTGACGCTCGTGATTCGGCGCCCGTAGCGCAGCGCGAGCGCACCCGACACGACGAGCGCTGCGGCGAGCGCCGCCATGCCGTCCTCGACGAGCAGGGGCACCGCGATGCCGAGCTCGAAAGCGCCCGAGTCGCAGCCCGCGCCCTGGGGTCGCGCGACGCCGCGCTGATCCATGGCCGGCGGCGGACAGCTCACGGCCGAGTCGATCGCGACGGAGGCCGCGAGCAGCGGCACGCTCTGCGTCGGCCCGCCGTGGTTGCCGAGCGTCCCCAGATTCAGCGCGGCGGCGGAGACGTTCACATGATCGCTCGCGTGGATCAGGCCGCAGCCGTTGCCGGGGCTCTCGATGTTGCCGCCCGACGAGGTGCGGCCCCCGGGAGTGCAGGTGCCGGCGACGATCGTGTCGAGCAGCGTCTCGGTTCCGCCGCTGGGGTGGTAGAGGGCCGAGGGAAGCGATCCCCCGGTGTTTCCCGCCAGCGTGCTGTTCGTGAGAGCGACGCCGCCGTTGTTCTGGATCCCCGGTCCACCGTTCTGCGCGACGGTGCTGTTGCTGATGGCGAGTGCCGAGGCGCTGGTCAGGATGCCGCCTCCCGTGTTCCCCGAAATCGTGGAACGCGTGACCGTGCGCGTACCCGCGACGCCCGTAATGATGCCCAGGCCGAAATGCCCGTTGCCCGAGATCATGCTGTCCGTGACCGTCAGATTGCCTGCGAAAATGTGGACTCCGCCGACGGCGAAGGTAGGTGTGTTTCCGGAGACACGGCTGCGCGTCAGGTTGACGCTTGCTGTCGCGGAGAGATTGCCAGACGCGATGCCCCCGCCGATGCTCCCCGTGTTTCCTGAAACCACGCTGTCCGTGAGCGTGAGCGTGCCGTCGTTCGCGATCGCGCCGCCGATGTTGTGGGAGGTGCCGAGCACGGTCGTACAGCCGGAGACCGTCACGTCCGCGAGCGTCAAGCTCGCGCCGCTCGCGACGACGATGCAGCCCCCCGGCCCTCCCAAGCTGCTGCCCGCCGTGACGCCGAGATCACGGAGCTCCACGCTGCCGGCGCCCACCGAGAAGACCTGCGCCGCGTTCCCCCCGCTCACGCTGAGATTTCCCCCGCCGTCGAGGATCACGCTCGCGAAGATCGCGAGCGTGCCGCTCACGATCACCGTCGTCGGCCCCGCGCAGCTGAAGGTGTGCGGCCCCCCGCCGGTCGCGGCCGCCGTCTGGATCCCGGGATCGTCGCAGCTGAAGACCGCGGCGTCCGCCGTGGGAGCCAGGCCGAGCAACGCTGCGGTGATCGCGCCAGCCACTGCCCGTCGGAGCCACGTCGAAACCGGCATGCTGCGCCCTCTCCGTAGCTCGATCATCTCACGAAACGGTGTCGTTTGACAACGACCCGATGCGGGGTCTCCGGGCTCGTTTCGGCTCTAGAGATGGTCGCTACAGGGGCTCGACGTGCCAGGTTCGCCCGTGGTCCGCGCTCTCGACGCGCGCGCCCCGTTCGCTCAAGAGCGCCTTGGAGCGGACGATGAAGGACACCCTGCCTTCCGGCCCGACGAAAAGTTCCTCGAAGCGCGCCTCGCGATCCCCCTCGAAATCCTGGCTTCGGCAATCGACGGAGCCCGTCGGCGCGCAGTACGGCGGCTTCTCCGCCGGGTCGATCCATTCGCTCGGTAGGGACCAGGGGTACCAGCTCTCGAACCTGCCGCAGGCATCGAAGCTCACCTGCACGCCGGTTCCGATCCAGACCAGTGTCTGGTCATCGATCACGCGCAGATGGCTGCGCTCGCGTTCGACCAGCTCCGCCGCGCTCTGCGAGCCGATGGCACCGCCGGCCGCCAGCGTGACCCATCCCGGCTCCTGGGTCGTGTGACCCGGGGAGCCAGCGGTGCGGGCCGAACCGCACTGCACACTGAACACCTCTCCCACGTAGTGGAACGGAAGGTTCTGGTGATAGCGGACGAGCTTCAGCTCGAACTGCGGCCCTGCATACACCACCGCCTCGTCGAGCTTCCGCGTACTTGCGCTGCACGCGACGAGCCACGCCAACGCGAATGCCATTCTTCCGACGCGTTCGCACATCGCGCTCTTCCGGTGTGACGCGCCGCGAGGTCAGCCGCCGGCGAGGCGGGCGAAGATGGCTTCGGGGGACGCAGCGCTGCCGGCGTCGGTTCGTTCTCGGCCGGAGAGCAGGGCTGCGAGTGCCTTGCAGTGGCTCTCGGGGTCGGCGACGCCGCGGGCGCGAAGCTCGCCGGGCAGGATCTTTTCGAGCACGGCCCGCATCTGGACGGCGGTGACGTGGGCGGCGTCGAGACCGGCCTGCTTCAACGCCAGGCGCACGGTGCCCCGCGCTTCCAGACGGTTCAGCTGGGTCCGCTGTTCGAACTCGGCGCATACGAAATCGAAGGGCGACGCTTCCGACATGGTCTAGATCGCTCCCGCGGCTCGCGCCCGCACGCGTGCGAGGTACGCGCGAGGCGGTAGGAATGCGAGCCACATGTAGACCGCGGAGCTCGCGCCGAGCAACCCCAGCAGGGGGGCGCCCACGGGATCCGTCAGCATCTCCAGTCCGAACCACCAGAAGACCCAGCCCACCGCATTCGTGATCAATCCCAGCAGCGTGCCCGCGGCGTAGAGCCGGAAGCGATCGGTGACCACCGGGTCGGCGAGGTCGAGGCGCAAGCGCCGGCGAAGCATCAGGTGGTAGCGGCCACACTCGACGAACGCCCAACCCATCGAGATCGTGATGGCGCCGGGGATCCAGGGCCAGAAGAATGCGCTGCCCGTGGCCCAGCTCCCGGCAACCGACTCGGCGACGAAGAGCCCCACGCCGAGAAATGTCACGGCGGCGAGCAGCGCTCGTGCCCAGATCACGTCGCGTCGGAAGAGCAGCCAGGTGAACGCCGTGTTCGAGGCGACCCCGATCACCACGAACAAGGCTCCGAGGAGCCCCAGCGCCGCGCGCGCCCCAGGGGCGAGGCCCGGCGCCTGGCGCGCAAGCGAAGACAGGGGATATCCCACCCCGGCCATCAGGAAGAGCGCCGAGCCCACCAGCAGTTCCGGCAGGTGACGCGTGCGGGCCGCGAGCAGGAGCAGCCGCAGGCCGATCAGTAGACACACAAGAGTGAAGGCCCCGCCTCCCAGCTCTGCGAGGATCTGCACCGGCGGTTCTCCTCCAAGTCGGGGGGCTCGTCTCTGATCGGTCGACCGGGCGCGAGCTTGAGGCCCCGCGAGGCGGCGCTCGGGATCAATTCTTGGGGGCGAGGCAGCTCGAGCCGAAGTTGTCGAGACCGATGGCTCCGCGACGCACGAGGGTGAAGTGCGGCGCCACCTGGTCGCGGATCACCTCGTTGACGCAGATCACCAGCATGAAGCCCGCCAGGGCGGTGAGCCAGACGTGGCGCAAGGAGGTGTCGGCATCCCGATCTTCGTCGATTTCGAACCACAACGGCGACGTCACCGCGAACCAGAGTCCGTACACGAGCGTTCCGAACCACAGCATGAAGCCCATGTCGTCGAAGCAGAAGAGGCTCTTCATCCAGGGGTTGGCGTTGAGCACGGTCTCGAGGCCGGCGACGACGAAGCAGGCGGGCAGGAAGGCGAGACGGCGCAGCCAGCCCGGCGTGGAGGCCGGCAGGCTCGACTGCGTGATCCGGCGGAAGCCATTGATCAGGGTCCCGTAGGTCGAGAAATACGGGACCGTCAGCATGTAGAGGAAAAAAGGAACGTGATTGACGTTCCAGCGGGTCTCGAAGCCGTACTGCATGTGCAGCACTTCATAGAAGTACTCGCTGAAGTAGTTGCCGAGGAAGGCGAAGACGAACATCCAGATCTGGAACTTCGTGTGGTAGAGGCGGTACCACGGACGCCGGGAATCCTCGGGCGCGCGCAGCCAGTAGCCGCCGACGAGCACGCCCAGCCAGAGCGTCAGCCCGAAGAGGAAGAAGGCGAGGTCCCCCCAGGGCTGCTGGCTCCAGTGCACGCCGAATCCGGCGACCATCACCAGGCCCGCGAGCGCGCCCCAGATCGGCGTGTAGATCAGAACCCAACGCTCGGCGGCACGCTTGCCAGGATTCTCCGAGAAGAATCTCACTTCGAGTCCCCTTCGTGGCATCCCGGTTCCCGCCCTATCGGCGCTCGGGATGGGTCACACGAGGAGATCCGCAGCCGCCAGGCACTCCGGACCGCTCGCGTCGCGAACCGCGCGCTCGAGCGCATCGAGCACGCGCGCATTCTGCGGGGCGGCAATGCCGTGCGCGGCTGCCAGCTCGAGCATGCGGCGGTGGTAGCGATCGGCCTCGACCGGGCCGCCGCGGCGCAGCGCCGCCCAGACCTGGTTGTAGACGGGCAGCCGCCGCGCGCTCGTTCCGAGAGTCAGCGATTCGCGCTGATGGGCGATCTCCTGCTCGAGCGAGCGGTCCCGCCCGTCGCAGGAGCGCGCGCGGATCCCGGCGGCGAGTAGAATCGCGCGCGCCTCCTCGAGCAGCCGGGCCTTGAGCTCCACGAAGGCGCGCGTCGCATGGTCCTCGCGGCGGATCAGCGCGTTCGGCGCGCTCATCAGATTGACGCAGAGCTTGAGCCACTTGTCCTCGAGAATTTGCGTCGAGACGCCGACGTCGTAGCCGGCGCGGCGCAGCGCGCCGGCTAGTAGCTCGACGTCAGGCGCGTGCTTCGAAGGCCAGGCGCCGAGCACGATGCGACCGCTGCCGATACACAACGCAGAGTTGTCGGCCGTGCGCGTGCTCGCCTGTCTCACGCAGCCGCCGATCACGCGCGCGAAGCTCGCCGCGAGCCGCTCCTCGTTGTCGACGTCGTTCTGGAAGCTCGCGACCGTCGCGTGCGGAGCGACCGCGGCGAGCGCGCGGGCCGCGGCGGCGGTGTCGGGCGAGCGCATGCAGAAGAGCACCGGCTGGCTTTCGATCTGCTCCGCGGCGGCCTCGATCCCGCAGACCGCCGCGATTCGCTGCTCGAGCACCTGGCCCGTGCTCGGATCCTCGATGCGCACGCCAAGTTTGTGGATGCGCCGCGCGGCTTCCGGACGTCGGGTCACGAGCAGCACGGGCAGGCCAGCGCTCGCGAGGCGCGCGCCGACGACGAGGCCGACCGCACCGGCGCCGTAGGCGACGAACATCAGCGCCGCTGCCCAAGAATCGCCTCCACGGCGACCCGCTCCCCATCGCGCACGACGACGATCACGACGCGCTGACCGGCGCGTGCGCCGAAGAGCAGCGCTGCGTACTCCTCGAGATTCGCGATGGCGACCCCATCGAATTCGATCAAGCGGTCTCCCGCGCGCAGCCCCGCGATCTCGGCGGGGCTGCCCTTGCGAACGCCCTGGATCAGCACGCCGGTGCCCGGCTTGCCGCCGAAGTCCGGGATCGTGCCCAGATACGGCCCGTAGCCGGGCTCGCCGGCGCCGAGATCACGGTGCTCGACGGCGATCAGCGCGGGCCGCCCATCCGCATCGAGCAGCTCGTGCACGGCGCGATACACGACCTCGAGCACGGCGGCCTCGCCTGCGGAGTCGATGTGGATCGCATCGTCTTCGGGTGTGTGGTAGTCGCCGTGATTGCCGGTGAAGAAGAAGAGCACCGGTACACCGCGCGCGACGAAGCTCGTCTGATCCGAGGGCGAGAAGGTGCCTTGCGTCAGATTCACGCCCATGCGCGCGGCATCGGCGGCGCGTCGCACGAGCTTGGGGAAGTCCGGCGAGGTCTCCGTCCCGAAGACGAAGAGCGCGCCGCTTCGCAGCCGGCCGATCATGTCGAGGTTCACCATCGCCACGCTGTTCGCGATCGGCACGCGGGGATCGGCCACGTACTCGCGCGACCCCACCAAACCGGCTTCCTCGCCGGAGAATGCCACCAGCACGAGGCTGCGGCGCGGGCGCGGCTGCTGCGCGAAGGCGCGCGCCAGCTCGAGCAGACCCGCAGCGCCGGAAGCGTTGTCATCGGCGCCGTTGTGCACCTCGCCGCGGCGGTCCGGCGCCAGCGAGCCGAATTCGCCGCGGCCCAGATGGTCGTAGTGCGCGCCGATCACGACGGCTTGTCTTTTGAGCACCGGGTCGCTGCCCTCGAGGACCGCGACCACGTTCACCTCGACGCCGCGCCGGCGTTCGATCGAGACGGCGAGCGCGACCTCGGTGCCTGGCAGGATCGCGGATGCGGGACGCCCGCTGCGGTCGATCTCGGCCTTGCGCTTGGCGAGCCCCGGGCCGCCCGCCGCTGCGACGAGACGGCGCGCAGCCTGCCAGCTCAGAGCCATCACCGGGAGTGCGCTCGCCTGCTGCGTCGGGTTCGCCCAGTCGCGGCCGGCATTCCCCGGCAGGACGTCGCCCTTCACCGCCGGGCCCGCCGGTGCGATGAGCAGCGCGGTGGCGCCGCGAGCACGCGCATTCGCGATCTTGTGGGCGCGGCGCAGCAGCTCGGTCGCCTGGGGGCCTTTCAGGGGGCTCTTGTCTCCGGCGGGACGATCATCGAGCACGAGCACGCTGCGCCCGCTGACGTCGATCCCGTCGTAATCGTCGTAGCCGAGCTCCGGCGCGCTGATGCCGTAGCCGGCGAACACGAGCTCGCCGCGCACCTCGCCATCTCCGCTCGAGAGGAAGGCCTCGAAGTCCTTGCCGCGTTCGAGGGGATGTCCATCGATCGAAAGGTTCGCCTTCGCCACGCGGATCGCGACGGGCATCTCGAAGGGTTGCAGCCAGGAGCCGTCGTCGCCGCCGGGTATGAGGCCGGCCGCGCGAAAGCCTTCGCTCAGGTACGCGGCGGCGGCGGCGACTCCCGGCGTGCCCACGCCGCGGCCTTCGCGTGCGTCATCGGCGAGCCAGGCGACATCGCGCGCAATGCGCGCGGGGTCGATCTGAAGCGGCGTGGCGGCGGGGGGCTCGGCGGCGCGCGGCGCGGCACACGCGGCGAGCACCGCAGCCGTCGCGAGCCAGGCGGCCGGCGCGCGCGCGGCGAAGCGGCCGTCGCGGACGGCGCTCATCGCGCACGAGGCCTTCGCGGGCGAGGGCTCTCGCACCACTTCTGAATGGCGCGCAGCTTCGCGTCGATGAATTCATTGGCGAGCCGCCGCACCGCGAAGCGGTCGAGCACGCCTCCCACCACGGGGATGGAGTTGCCCGCTACGAGCTTGAGCGTGAGCCGCGTTCGCTCGCCGTCGCCGGGCTCCTTCGCGAGCTGGAAGGTTTCGTCGAAGTGGAAGAGCCCGAGTGCCACGGAGGAGCGCAGTCGCGCGTCCGGGATCACCTCGAGCGGGCATTCGTGGAGCGTGACGGGGATCGCGCCGAGCTGGTAGCGCCAGCGCACCTTCCGGCCGACCTGCGGGTACTCGCTGGCCGGCTCCACCAGCTCGAGTACGCGTTCGTCCCAGCGCACCA
>Ga0210377_10002744_pt1 | contig 15270 bp, 12 predicted proteins | sample PLM4_65_b1redo_FD_155480 | JGI IMG/M metagenome (GOLD analysis project Ga0210377, IMG submission 155480) | Groundwater sediment microbial communities from an aquifer in East River, Colorado, USA - PLM4_65_b1 redo | ecosystem: Environmental > Terrestrial > Soil > Riparian zone | place: USA: East... | reverse complement strand
CTCAATAAGAGTTGTGGCTTTGTGCTCCTCCATAAACTGTAATACATCATCACTCAATCTAATCTCTGCGGCTCGCTGTATGGCTCTGTCGAACACTATCATTGGAGTTTGCAGATACGAACCTGCCAGGGTGGGTTGCCAAAAATTCTGGCGGATTATTTTTAGCGCTGCAATTCCACGACGATAAGCGGAAATCTCCGCTTGGAGATCTCCGCGGATACTGGCGAGCTCCGCTAATCCTGCTTGCACTCTCCATTCAATCTCCGGCATAGACTCTTGATTAAGTTGCAACGCTCGCCTAAATGCTTCTTCAGCCTCGTCAATTTTGTATGCCCGAGCATAGTGTGTTCCTAAGGCGATGAGAGTAAGCGCCTGATCCGCTGCCATTCCCATCTCGGTGAATTCATCATGCGCTTGCCTAAGATAGTCTAATGCTTCTCTATCCTGACCAGTCTGAGATAATGCTTCTCCAAGCGTCCGCTTTGCCAAGGCTTCCTGGGGCCGCAAACCATTTTTGGCTGCTCCATCAAGTGCTAATCTTAGAAAGTCGACTGCCTTGACATACTTCTGCTGTTTGAAAAGAACATCAGCTCGTTGATTATGTATTGAGAACATTAATGATTCTTGATTGTCAAGTTCGTTGTATTCAGCTGCCTTATCCAAGTGATTGAGGGCCTCTTCGAATTGCCCCAATTTTGACCAGATAAAGGCAATGAATTTTTCAGAATCTTGAAGTCGGTGTAGATTATTGGCTGCCTTGAAAAATTCTCCAGCGCGTTCAAGATGATACAAGGCATCTTGATACCGGCCAACCAACCCGTAAGCCTCACCCAGATTTCCAGCATCCACGGCCGCAGATAATCTCATCCCGAGCTCTTCATGGATTTGTTCGGCCTCCTTGAATTGCTGGATACTGAGACTCAGAAAACCCCTCTGGGTGTTTAGCTTGCCGTTGTCGTTCAGGTTATCAGCCAGTGGTGCAAGAACGTTGTGGTGCACAAAACATTTTCTGGCCCGCCTATAACATTGATCGGCCCTCTCTAATGACCCCAATAATGAATATGCAAACCCGAGGTTGTTTAATGAGGTTGCCTCCCACAGATCCATGTCGTGAGTTGAAAATAGTTCTAAGGCCTTGCTGAACTGGTTTATGGCTTCTGGCAAATTATCGGTCAACATGAGTCGGCAGAGCCCAATCTGGTAATAGGTCTTTGCCAAATCAACGGGAGCTTTTTCTTCTTCAAAGGCAATCACTGCATCTTCTAAAATCCTGAGAGACTCTTCCACCCGGCCTTGCCTGCGAAACCTGCTTGCCTCATTAAGCCAACAGCGAGCACGATTGAGACGATCACCGGCTTTGGCAAAGATAGCTTCGCAAATTTGAATATTTTGTTGTGCCTCATCGAATCTCCCAATCAGCAATTGAGCGTAGGTCAATGCCATTCTGCAGTGAGGTACGAATTCGTCAAGTCCCGCTTGTTGCAGCCCTTGAAGTGCATTTTGGAGTGTTGACACTGCGAGCGGAATGTTTGGCCTTGTCCATGAAAGGACATAGAATTGCCAGTCGCAGGCCGCGACCCAGCCCATTTCATTCAATTTCAAAAAACCTTTGCGTGCCTGTGCGATTATCGACTTTACTAATTTAGGCTGTCCCCAATGATTACATGCTCGACATAGATACCACCCTGACAATGATTGAATATATAAATCTTGGTTTTGTGCAATAGAGGCAAGATGTATCACTTTGGCGAGAGCCCAGCCATATCGAGGTTGACGGATAGAAACCTCTTCAACCCGAGCGCCTAATAGCTTCAATAGAGTGATTGTAAGGGGAGGCAAGTCTAATATGTGATCGCCTAGTTCGCGGTCAGTTTTCCGATTAAAAAACAAATCCTCTGCCAGGTGAATAAATGCTTGATGGGCATCAGGGGTGTTCATTACACTCGTCTACAATCTTGTCTCTATTATTAAATCCAATTCGGCACTTACATTTTTGTTTTCTTTATCAAATATCGCAGGAAGAGGAATGTCCGGAAATCTTACTCGTCCCTCCTCAGTAATTTGAATTGATTCTTTATAGATTCCCCATTGCAAAGACGATCGGATAGGAAATCGTGCTTGCACTGAGGTCCTCTCGACCGTAACCGCAACATTCAGGAAAGGAGTGAGTGCTTCTTTGTCTTCCTCAGAGAATGTGCATTCAAGCAGAACTGAGTATGACACTCCCTCAACTTCAACGTCGCTACGCAGCAGCATGAACCATGGGTCTTCATAGAGGTTTGGGTCTGAGCGGTAAGCTAAACGGGAGGGAGAGAAAATTGTTCGTAATTGATCAATAGTGCGTAGCCAGCTTATATGCCAATTTTCATCATCTCTTTCAACGGTTGGTTGTGACGACAGATCGCTTAAAATCTCTTGATTCTCAAGAAAATCGGAAAAAGTTATCATTTCATCGTTTTCTACCGGCTCCATTGACTCTAAAACTTCTAGAAAAGTCTCTCTAAGGATAGCGTTATCCAAAAGCTTTTTATAGAAATCTGGATAGCGCTGCGCAATGTTGATTCCTTTAATTGCTTCATCGACTATTAAAGAGAGCATTTCATTATCCGCCACTGATGTAGACAATGTTTGTCCATTAACTGCGCTCAGATCGTTTATCAAACTCCGAAGAGCTTTTCGATCCCTAAAGGAATTACTTTGATCGTTATTCTTGCTCATTAATCTTATCCCTATTGATACCCAAAATCTTTTGCAGATCGCGAAGTGCGTTGAAGTGCAAGTTGTAAATTGCTCCAATGCTTTTTTTCATTTTCTGCGCCACGTCCGATGCTGACAGGTTTTCAAAGTAAATCAGTCTGATTACCTCCCGGCGCGGTTCTGCGAGTTGGGCGATGGCCTCGGATATTTTACCCTCCAATTCTCCATGCGATTCCTCATCTTGATAATTTGAATGCTTGAAATTCTCCAGAAGATCGTCGAGGGAAAGCATGCTTTCTGCAAGGATCGCTGACTTTTGCTGATTTCTTCGAATAAACTTCTGGCAGGCGTGAATCACGATGACGTGTGCCCAAGGGTCGAAATCCACGTCAAAGGGGAAAAAGGCCCCCAGGATTGTCTCAGATGCATCGACCGCACACTCAGCGATATGATCCGGAGTGGCCCAATCCGTATTATAGCTCCTCTTTACAAGAAACCTGGAAGCCCACCTTTGCAACTTCTCGAACAGCGGCGTCCAGATGTCTGTCGACCTTTCCACTTGGAGTTTGTGAATGAAATTGTGGAGCAGTTCATACTGTACTGCAACCCGCCAGACATAGTCGTGCACTCGATCCGTTTTCCCCTCCGTAAAACCGTGTATCCGGCCCCGATCAAGGCTGGTAGCAAGGATTGGCCTGATTCGAGTAGCGATTTGCTCCCCTTGGTCCATTGCTAACAAATGCAAACACGTCTCGATCTCGGGCCATAGGTCTTCAAGTCGGGATTCATGATTGGTATTCATTCTCTGAAGAATTGACTTCCCTAAGCGATAACTGAGATATGAGAAAGAAGTCTGTGGCAGCTCTTGAAGACTGACAAAACAACGTTCTGATGGTCTGATTATACATGGGTTGTCGTACGTACAGTGGTATCCCTCTCTCATGAGATTGTCAGCCAAATGAAAGAAATGCATGCTGGGATGGAATACTTAAATTAGAAGCGCTAAGAATAGCCAGGAGCCGCTGCTCTGGGGCAAAAACCAGCGGCTCTGGGGGGCATACATTGAGCGTCCGGTGATATGGAAGAACTTAAGGAGTGAAACATGAAAAAGGTTAACGCAGCAAAAAGTAACAGAAAACAGAACGATGGCAAACGTCGGCGTTCGAATCGTGGAATCAGATTATTTCTCCGTGAAGTTCATCGAGTTTCTTACACTCGTGGAATCGCATGTTTTTGCACCCCTGGCCACAATCGTGGTGCCGGACTCTAATCAACCCTTCACCACTTTAAACCTTACAGGACATGGCACAACCATGAAAACCAATAAGATACAAACAACTAAGAAATATAAATTGAAACGCCCGCGGGAAGACAAGATTTCTCAAATGCTCAAACAAATCGCCCGTCTTGATCATTCCGTCAGTGTTCCAACTTGGGGAACGCTGTTCCGGTTTGAGCCTACATCGCCACTTGGCCAAGCACAGGCAAACGTTGCGGAGATTTACGGAGTGCCATTTGCCTATCCATCTACCAATGGAACTACCACGCTTAATGTCATGGCGCTGTTGTGTGTAGTTAGCCCGGGAGATACTGTCCTCGTCCAACGTGATTCACATGTTTCCGTCCTAGCGCCAATCATCCATGCGGGCCTTCGGCCGGTCTATGTCACTCCGCGCTTTTCCGAAAAACTTGGTGTAACGATGGGAGTCACAGCCTCTGAACTACGTCAAGAGTTAGATCAGCATCCGGAAATCAAGGTGGTGTTCCTGACCTATCCGAATTATTTTGGTATAGCAACGGATATTGCTGCACTGGCTGAAGTCACTGCGCAACGAGGCATACCACTCATCGTTGATTCGGCACATGGATCCCATTGGGCTTTTCATTCCAGCTTTCCAATCCGCGCTGAACAAGTCGGCGCCCAAATTGTGACGTATTCCAATCACAAGACCTGCCCGACCCTTGGACAAGGGTCATTAGCCTTATTCAATGATGAGCAGTTAATTCCACGATTGTATGAAGTGGTCAACAATTTGGGGTTTGTCTCCACTTCCTTCAGTTCAGTTATTTTAACATCCCTGTTTAACGGAATCGATCTGCTCAATACGGAAGGCGACACGCTCCTTGGCCAACGTTTGGAAATGGCGAATTGGGCACGAAACCAAATAAACGAGATTGATGGGCTCCATACATTTGGATTGGAGGAAGCTGAACCAGGCTTTTTGGGCTTTGATCCTCTTCGCTTAACAGTGGATGTTTCCGGAATTGGATACACAGGTTACCAGATTGAGGATATCTTGATCAAGAAGCATGGATACTATCCAGAGATGGGTACTCTGCAGAACGTTCTATTCCTCATTACAACTGGAATCAGATGGAAGGAAATCAGACAGTTGGTGGAATTCCTTCGCCAAATCGCTTGTAATCCCCGTTCACAGAAACGCCTTCCAGACATGACCCGACCTGGTCTGCCATGCCAAATCCTGCTACCGAGGGATGCATTTTACTTTCGTAATCGGCGAACAATGCAAGTGGACGAAGCCGCCGGGTACGTATCTGGAGAAACCATTTCTGCCTATCCCCCTGGTTCTGCAGTCATTGTAGCAGGTGAACAGATTACTCCGGAAATTGTGAGTTACCTAAAAACTGTCCATAGAGTTGGTGGCGTGCTAAAAGGTGCCAGCGACGGCAACTTTCGCACGATTCAAATCTTGGAAATGCAGTAAGCATTAAATAATCCTATTGACGAACCGAGTCACTGGAAAGCCAGCGCTTAGGAATGGAGGCACAGATGTCGGATGAAAACTCCCAAGACAATTTGATACAAAATCTTTCTCAATCAAATGTAGATAAGCAAGCTCATTTACGCCAGGCAGGGATCAATCCTTATCCCTACCAATTTGCTGTAACACATGCGCTCGATGATGTTCGCCAGCAGTTTCAGCATTTGGTCGAAACTGAACAACCCATAGCGGTAGCCAGTCGGGTAATGTCACAACGACTCGCGGGCAAAAACCTGGTATTCCTTGACTTGGCTTCAACCGCGGAGCACCTGCGCCAGGAAATCAAGATCCAGGTAATGATTCGGAGGGATGAAGTTGAGACCAAGTCTTGGGTTGTAGTCGAAAATTTGACATTAGGTGACTGGATTGGGGTGCAGGGAAAATGCCTGTTCACGCGCGCTGGCGAGCCGACCATCCTGGCGAGCCAAATCACGATGTTAAGCAAAGTAGTCAGACCAATTCCCATACCAAAAATCTATGGGAAGGGGGAGGGCTTCATCAAAGAGGCGCATACAATCCAGGATCTCGACACACTTTGGCGATATCCAGAACTTGATATGTTGGTGAGGCGCAAAGCCGAAGTATTGGTTGCAAAAAGCCGCGTGTTAAATGCGGTTCGGCGCACACTAACTGATGTGTTCAATTGCATCGAGATAGAAACACCGTATCTAAATGTATTCTTTGGTGGTGCGGAAGCCACGCCATTTACTACACACGTCCGTGCCCTGGATCAGGAGGTTTATCTAGCAATCAGTCCGGAAATCGAACTGAAACGGGCCGTGGTGGGTGGACTTGGCACCGGTGGCAAACTGGGAAACGGAGTTTTCGCGATTGCCCGCAATTTTCGCAATGAAGGTGTGGATCGTACACACAATCCGGAATTCACATCAATGGAAGTTTACATTCCCTATGTGGATTTCAATTTCATGATGGAGGTCACAGAACGCGTTTTTGCGCAAGCTTGCCAAGATGTGCATGGTTCTCTAAGTTGCAGTTACAACAACCAAATTCTGGATTTTTCCAAAGCATGGCCTCAAATCGAAATGACCAAATTCGTAACCGAGAAAAGTGGGATTGATGTTGAGAATTGGGATATAGACAGGATACGTACCGAAATGAAAAGCCGGACGCTTCATCTTGAGCACAGCGTTGATGGTTTGAAAACTAATTCGTCTGAATCAAAACAGGGATTGATTCAAAGATTAGAGCAATCCGATATTGCTCGCTATTATTCGAATTACGCACAATTGAACGTTGATGAATTGCTGGCTCTTATACTGCGCCACAAGCTTCATAAAGGCATCTTGCTAGATCAGGACTGGGATTACTTGGTACTTGATCTCTTTGAAATCTATTGCGAGCCGTTTCTTACAGAACCGTGTCACATCATCCTTCATCCTGCCAAATCCACCGTATTGTGCAAACAATATCGGGCGGGACCCTTACCGAACGGATTTACATTGATCGAACGGTTTGAGTCATTCATCATGGGGATGGAGTTGAGCAACGCATATTCTGAGCTTAACGATCCTTTCATTCAGCGGCAGTTAATTGAAGAACAGGCTCGATTACGTGAGGCCGGCCGGGAAGATGCTATGCCATTCAACGAACCATTTCTTCGAGCCATTGAGATGGGATTGCCTCCCTGCGGAGGCTTGGGAATTGGCATTGATCGGATGGTAATGCTGTTGACGGATAGCCGGTCGATTAGAGATGTAATTGCATTTCCAATGGTTGGTCGCGAAACTTAGTCAAAAGGGTCGCTAGCTCAATTGGCAGAGCGGGGACCTCTTAAGTCCAAGGTTGCGGGTTCGACTCCCGCGCGACCCACAGCAAGCTATGACCGGGCCGTTAGCTCAGTTTGGCAGAGCAACTGCCTTTTAAGCAGATGGTCGCAGGTTCGAATCCTGTACGGCCCATCATCGGTGGATCTCTTATAAAAGAAGGAGGCACAGAAACAAAATGAAGATCTTAATTATGGGAGCCGGGAAGATTGGCTCAGTGGTGGCTTGGGATCTCGCCAAACGCACTGACGTTGAAAAAATCGGATTGGTGGATAGTCATCTGGATGCGCTCGCAAGAGCAAAAACCTGGGTCAACAGTGAAAAGCTCGCTACCCACTCGATCGACATTGTAGGGCAGAAGAGTGAGGGCAGTCAGCTCATGCAGGGCTACGATGTTGGTGTGATTACTCTCCCCACCAGGCGGGCGAGTTACAGCGCAATTGAGGCCGCGATTGATGCCAGGCTCAGTACAGTCGATATTCTGGAAGAGTACCATCGACGACCGGACAAAGTGGAGATAGAAGGACTTGAGATTTCGGGAAACATGTCCCTGGATGAATATGGCGAGTGGTTACATGAGAAAGCTATCAGTAATCAGGTGACGATTATTGATGGCATGGGATTTGAGCCCGGCTTGAGCAACGTGACCACAGGAGCCGCGATCAGAAAACTGGACAAGGCAAAATCGGCGATCGTCAGAGTCGGAGGGATTCCTTCAAAGGAAACCGCCAACCGGCATCCGTTGAAGTATGTTATCACCTGGGCATTCGGACACGTTTTACGGGAATACATGGTCAAAGTGAGCGTATTAAGAAATGGATCGGTCATAGAGGTCGACGCATCAAGTGAGCGAGAATCCTTTCAATTTTCTGAATTGGGCCGGTCCGAAGAATTGGAAGCGGCTATTACTCCAGGAATGCCGAGTTTTGTATACACAAGGAAAGATCTTGAAAGTTTTGTCGCAAAGACCATAAGATGGCCCGGGCACTGGCAGGGTATCGAAACACTAAAAGAGTGTGGACTGCTGGACATCACTCCTGTTGCAATCAAAGGCAACTTGACCGAAACAATCAGCGCAACTCTAAGTATTCCACCTCGAGACTTTGTAGCCACAGTGCTCGAACCCAAGTTGCGCCAGTTGGATGGGGATATAGATTCGTGTATCATGTGGAATACAGTCATCGGAAGTCTTGATGGCCGTGATGTGCGCATTGATTATTATATGTGGGACGAGGCAGATACAAAAAACCATATCTCGTCGATGGCGCGAGTAACCGGTTTTACAGCAGCATCAACTGCCACCATGCTGGGCCACAGAAAGATAAAGGAGACAGGCATAGTAGCACCTGAGGATGCAATTCATGGTGAAGTCTATGAAGGACTCCTCCAAGAGTTGAGAGATCGGAATATCGAAATTCTGGAAACGAAACCAGAATTCGTCCAATAGGATCTGCAAATAATTCCAATTCAGCTTGTATTAAGCGCCACGTTTGTCCATTCTCTGATTCAGCTAGAATTTGGTCCTATTTGCCAGGAGACCTGATGTTAAATGAAATCTGGATTACCTATGTTGAGGTGTTTTCGAATATCATTCTGGGCATAGGTGGCATCCTGATCTCATGGGCCATTTATCAGCTAACCCAACAGCGCATAAAAGAGACCTGGATAAGGACTTATGCTGAATTCCACGAAGCATTTTGGAATGATACAAATAACCGTGAGGTGCGATGTTGGCTGGCCTACCCTAATGCCTATAAACCCCTTAAGTCCGTTCTAATTAAGCGGCGAAATCTTGCAGACAAGTCACTTCACACCCGAGAACTCAATAAAACAGAATACGAAATGTTGGACAAGTTGGATAAATACTTGAATACGATTATGCGGGCTGTAACGATCAATCCTGAAGTGTCAACCAAACGAGATCTTTGGGATGCTCTACACTTTAAATACTGGCTGAATGCTTGTCTCAACAAAAGAAAACCCGAACTCTCCTGGTACGTGGAGAAATTCTACAGGCCATTATATGTTTTTGGCCACTCAGAAGAAGTTCGTAGAGCAGGTGAAGAAATGGGTTTTGAAAGATAATCAGGATTTTGTAGGAAAGATTATTCACCACTTGTCTTGAAGAAAAATTATTATCAAGTGACCCATGTCTCACAGATTCCTACTAGAGGCCAGTAGCTCAACGGTGAGAGCAGGCGTCTTATAAGCGTCAGGTTCTTGGTTCGATTCCAAGCTGGCCTATTTCGCGACAGTGGTGCTTCAAAGTCCAAACTCCAAGTGTGACCTGTTGGGTCACATCTCCGTGCTACTTAGGGTATTAGATTGCGCCCAGAGGTTACCAGAATAAATCCAATTGTGATGATCATGAACGGGTTGTCGTAAAGTTGGCCGGCTCGAAAGAGATATTAAATGGATATTGTTGAACTGACTAAACAATTAATAACATTTGAATCTACATCTTACAACGAACTCCCACTTGCCCAATATTTGGTGGATTGGTTGGAAGAAAAGGGGTTGCCTGTGGTACTTGATAGATTCAATCCCACCCGCTTCTTAAATGACGGGGTGAATCGACCTGATACAGCGAATGTTTATGCTACCATAGGCAATGGGCAACAGGCATTGTTACTCTATGCTCATATGGATGTTGTCAAAGCTCCGGCACGGATGTTTGAACCGCGCATACTGGGCGAGAGACTAATTGGTCGCGGAACATCGGATATGAAATCATCATTGGCTGGCTTGATGTTGGCAGCAGCGAACTGCCGCGACGCGATTATAGCCAGCCAAAAAAGGGTCATTTTTGCCTTTATTGCAGATGAAGAAACTTCCGGAACTGGAGCCCGCCGCCACATTGAATTTCTAACCGAACAAAAAATCTTAGGAAACAACTTATGGTGCGTTCTGACGGAACCGACTGATGGATTTGATAATGTGGAAATTGGAGGCAAGGGTTACATCTTTGTTGATCTGATGGGAAACTTAGAAGCCATCATAACGACCTTACAATCTATACTACGCTCACGGAAAGAACTAATCTCTCGCTACCCTTCAAATGATGGGCGCTTTGGTGAGGTGATTATCAGCATTACAACAATCGCGTGTGATTCAGAAGCTACGACCGAAAGGCGCATAATTGAAAATGGAATATCTGCGCATGCTAGTAGGCCTCAGGAAGGAGATAATGCGTTAGAAAAAATGTTACAGCGCATATCAAGGCCTATCGCAAATATTCAGACGGATCAAAATAGTCCAAATACGATACCTAATCGTTGCATAGCTTATTTAGCAGAATCGTTTCCAACGATAAGTTGCCGAGCGACTATCGATATAAGAACCAACCTGTCCAGTGATCAGAATGACGGTTTGTGGACGGATTTTCAGATGCTATTAGATCAGCAACCAATGCGCACTCACTATTATGTACGTGACCGTGGCAAGGCCTACCTAACACCTACCGGCGAGTCTGGACCGTTAAACCTTTGCCTCCGTTGCCGGGCTCCACAGCCGAAAGTTCGAATTGCATTAGGCGGAAGTGATGCCGGGTATTATGCATTGATTACTCGAAATGTTATCGGGGGTTTTGGACCTGGTGAATATTCACAATTACACACTGATGCCGAGAGCATATCATTGTCATCCCTGCAAGGCGCGTCAAACACCTTTGAATCTTTGATTAGATCATTCCTGTGATACAGAAAAGACTGATGGAATCCAGGGCCTTGTATCGACTCATGCATACGTTCGCACTTCACTCACCGATGCCAGGAAGTTGTTTTCCATCCGAGTGACTATCCATGTAGAAGATCGCGGCATTTGCCAATAGACCAGGCATTCTAAAAGTAAGTAAGGAGTTCCTACTCCTGTAGAGAAGAGTCTACGTTTGCCTCAATTTTTTCTGCACCCTGATGAGCGCATCTTGATCTAACTTAATATTAGATGTATTTAGATTCTTGTCGATGCGGAGTGCTTCTTCCAATAGATCTTTCGCACGCACCCATTCTCCGGTTAATTCATAAATGATCGCCATATCAAATAAGGTCATAGCCTCTCCCACACCGTCGCCAATCTTGCGCCGGAGTGACAACGACTTATTTTGGTAATCCAGAGCTTGTTCAAAAGAGCCCAAATCGCCAAACACCACCCCAATACTGGCAAGTGTAGATGCTTCGTACAATCGATTGCCGATTCTTTGCCAGATACTTAAAGCTTGTTCATAATACGATAATGCTTGCCTATTTTGCCCCTGCAAGCGAATCGCGGTACCAATGTTGTTTAATGTGGCAGCCTGACCTTTGGGATCCGCGATTTCTTTATAAACCAATAGGACTTCGTTAAAGTATTTTAGGGCATGCTCAATATCACCTACATTGTTATAGGCTGCTCCGATATTGTTGAGAGCATCTGCCTCGCCGAATCGGTTGCTCGTAGCTCGAAATACCAAGAGAGCATCCAGGTAATATCCTAACGCTTCCTCCCACTTGCCCATATTTCCATAGGTCGTTCCGATATTGAGGAGTGCATTTGCCTCCCCATCTCTTGCTCCCTGCTCGCGCTTAAGTGCCAATGATTCACTATAGAATTCAATTGCACGGTCATACTGGCCGATATAGTCATAAACTTGACCAATATTATTCAATGTAATTGCTTTGCCCAAATGGTCACCCGTCTGATCACGCAGATCAAGAGACTTATGAAGATATTCCAAAGCAGTTTCCCATGCACCTAATTGTATGTATACTTGACCGATATTGCTAAGTGTGCGCGCAGCGCCAACTCGTGGACCAACAGCTTCATGGATAGATAATGCTTCCGAAAAATATTCGAGTGATTTTTGCGGTTCGCCAAGACCCAAATAAACGGACCCGATGTTGTTCAATACGACAGCCTTTTGAGCCGGATGGCTATTTATCGAATCTATTAGTAGCAATGCTTGCTCGTAATTATCCAAAGCTACATCACGTCTGCCAAGTTCTTCATTGCAATAGCCAATGTTGTTCAATATCTTTAATTCCTCCGCCTTGTCTGCTAGAAATCGAGCCGCTAATAAACCTCGCTCACACCAAGTTAATTGATCCTGCCACAATCCGCGAATATTTTGAAACCTACGTAATGGCCAAATGAAACTTAGAATTAATTTCTCGTGATCCAACCGGGAGCCGTCCCAATGATTTGTAAGAGTACTCCAGGCGCGTACAATCTGTTCATATTCAAGTTCCATTTTGGGCCAATGTGTATCGACATCATTTTGCGCTAGCCTTAGGTAATATTGAACGAATCTTTCTTTCGACCTACTCATGCTTCCAATTTTACTCTAGGAGTTTGATACAACATTTCTTTTGGCAAATATCCCGTTGCGGCAAGTACTGACTCCAAAGAAGGCGCGTGTCTCTTGTCAATAGATAATGATTTTAGAATTTCGGTCGATTACTTTTTAAGGCCCACTTCGGCGGTTATATGCGACGTAAAGGGATATTCGCCATTCATTAGGCGCGTAACCCTTGTCCACAGGTAATGACTTTAGAGTCTTTGTATATATTGCTAATATTCTATGTAACCTTTGGTGCTAGTTGAGTCATGGGGTATCCTCAGGTTCAGGTTGCGAAACCGAATTGAGGAGAAACCCCATGACTACAGAGGACATTATCCTACATATTTTCTATCTGGTTGCCACAGCCCTACCTGCGATCCCGCGGCATTCGCAGGCAAAGTTGTATCCAAGTGAGTTGGTAACGATTGGCATTCTGTTTGCCTTGAAAGGCGGCTATTTCCGAGCTTTCTATCGCTGGTTGGAACGTGATTACGGTGATTGGTTTGGCGATGGCACATTGCCTGAACGAACTCGGTTACAACGTTTACTCAAGACGCATAAGCAATGGTGCAACTTGCTAATGGCTGACCCAACTTTCTTTACCGTCATCGATAGCTACCCGATTGAGTTGATTTTCCCCATCCGCCAGGGCCGCAGTCCACAGCAAGTTGGCCAAAAAGGGAAAGACAAGGGTCGCTGGAGCGTGGGTATCAAGTTTTGCTGGTTGCTCAACGATTTTTGTCGTGTCGTCGCTTGGGATTGGGCAACCATGAGTGTGAACGATAAGCATTTCAATCCACTGGTGAAACCGTTTCTTGACAAAACCGTTGTTCTAGCTGATTACGGCTTTCGAGATAAAGAGGGTGTGCCAGAAAATATGAAGATCTGCAAGAAGGGAACTTGGAATGAGCGTATGTGTGTCGAAACAGCTTTATCTCTCGTAACCGTGGTCTGTGATTTGAAACGCATTCGACACCGCTTGGCTGTTTACATCCAAACCCGTTTGGCTTATGTGTCTGCTATGTTCAATGTACTCTTGGATCTGTTCCACTCCATTCATCTCGATGCTGATCCTTACAAGATGAGCATCGCCGAGTTCTCGCTCTAAAAACAAGCACCAATGGTTATATAGCTTCTGATTATATGAAACGCTGGCCTTCCTGCTACACTAAGTATAGACATGCTTGTGAACAGGAAAGGAGCAGCCAAATGAACTATATCATAGGCCATGTACTGTTTTCTAACATCATCACCCAGTGTACTATTACTCACATCGTAACCCACCCTAGCCTGACCCTGACCCGTTTTAGTGGACAGGATTAATGTCTTGAATTTTGTTCAAACTCCATCGGACTGAGGTAGTCAAGCGAGGAGTGAAGGCGTTGGCGATTGTACCAAGCTTCGATGAATTCAAAGATGGCCGTCCGAGCTTGGGCACGTGTAGCAAAAGGCTGGGTGGCACATTCGGTTTTCAAGGTTCCAAAAAAGCTTTCCATGGCTGCGTTGTCATAGCAGTTTCCAGTTCGACTCATACTGACCTGGCAGTGAGCGTTTGCCAAACGGCTTTGGTAGGCAACACTGGTATATTGGCGACCTTGGTCTGAATGGTGGAGTAGACCTGCCTCTGGTTGCCGTTGTTGTAAAGCCATCTTCAGTGCATCTTCTACCAGAGAAGCTTCCATGTGGTCTGCCATTGCCCAACCCACCACTTTGCGGGAAAACAAATCCAAAACCGACGCCAGATACAGCCAACCTTCAGCCGTCTCGATATAGGTAATATCGCTTACCCATTTCTGATCGGGAGCCGAAGCATGAAACTCCTGGTTCAGGAGATTGGGTGCTGGCATTGCGCTTGGGTCACGTTGCGTAGTTATAGGGCGCCGTTTCCGTCTTTTTTGTCCTGCGATCTTGTGCAAGCGCATGAGGCGCGCCACACGCTTTTGGCTACACTTCACACCTTGCTTTTGCAAAGCAGCATGGATGCGAGGGCTCCCATACGTTCCACGGCTGATTTGATACTCCTGTTGGATTTTCACCAAGAGAACTTCATCCTCTTGAATTCGTTGACTCGCAGAACGCGAACACCAGGCATAATAGCCACTCCGTCCAACTCCCAGCACGTGACACATGCGCTGGATCCGAAACTCACTTTCATGCTCAGCCATGAACTTGTAGATCATCGGCTTCTCCGTGAGAAGATGTTGACGGCTTTTTTTAGGATGTCGCGTTCCTCCTCGGTTTCTGCCAATTCCCTTCTCAAGCGTTTGATCTCCGCTTTGGCAGACTCCAAATCACTGGGTTCCAAATGCACCGCCTGCCGTCCCTTTCTCACGGCTTGATAACGAGCCCGCCACTTCACCAGCAGACCGGGCGTGATCCCTAACTCGCGCTCGATTTGCCCAGCGCTTTTGTCGCCCTTCTGCAACACGCCTAATGCTTCCAGTTTGAAAGCTTCCGGGTAACTTCGGTAGTTCTTCTTGTCCATCTTGGTTCTCCTGTTTTAGTGTACTCTTTTCTGTACTTCTTTTGTGTCCACTAAAACGGGTGAAGATCAGCCTTAGGAGTGGCGTGGGGGATTTGGCGACAAGCGTGGGGTGTCGCGTGGGGGGGGCGCAAGTTAGACAACATTCAGCCAGGAATGTTGAGCGCGGTTCTGCTTTAGGCGTGGGGGGTTAGCGTGGGGGGCTAAATT
>Ga0210377_10002743_pt1 | contig 15274 bp, 13 predicted proteins | sample PLM4_65_b1redo_FD_155480 | JGI IMG/M metagenome (GOLD analysis project Ga0210377, IMG submission 155480) | Groundwater sediment microbial communities from an aquifer in East River, Colorado, USA - PLM4_65_b1 redo | ecosystem: Environmental > Terrestrial > Soil > Riparian zone | place: USA: East... | reverse complement strand
CACCTGCGAGCTGCGGTCGCCCGCCACGAGCAGCCCAGAGTACGGACCCTGCTCGAGCAGCGATACCTGCGTCACGCGCGCGCCCAGGTGGACCCGATACGTCCAGCCGCCGATCGCGAACAGGCGCAGCCGGTACGACTGCCCCGCGTAGACGAGATCGATCTCCGCGCCCGAGGATGGCGGAATCTCGCGCGGGCGCCCGCGCGCGGCGGCTGCGAAGAAGTTCGCGCGCACCTTCACGCGCTCGAGCTGATACGTCTCGATCGCGGCGACGATCAGCGCTTCGATCGCCGGCGTCGGCGCAGCGGCGAGCGACGTGCCGTCCAGCCACGTCGTCGTGACGCCACCGGCGCGGAACTCGGGATGCTCGAGCACGTCGAGCAGGAAGCCCTTGTTCGTCATGCCGCCCTCGACGACGACGCGCGCGTCCGCGACGGCGCGCACGAGTCGCGCGCGCGCCTCCTCGCGCGTCGCCCCGCGGGCGAGGATCTTCGCGATCATCGAGTCGAACTCTGAGGGGATCGTCCCGCCCGCCGCGATGCCGGCGTCGACGCGCACGCCCGGACCCGCCGGCAGATCGAGCAGCGCGATCCGCCCGGGGCTCGGCGCGAACGACGCCGCGGGGTCCTCCGCGCAGAGCCGGACTTCGATCGCGCAGCCGCGCTCCTCGGGCGCTTCAGTGGGCAGCCGCTCGCCGCGCGCGATGCGGATCTGCGCCTTCACCAGATCGAAGTCGGTGAGAAGCTCGGTGACCCCATGCTCGACTTGCAGGCGCGGATTCACCTCGAGAAAGTAGAACGACTCTTCGGCGCCCTTCGTGATCACGAGATACTCACACGTCGCGACACCGACATAGCCCGCTTCGCGCAGCAAGCGGATGGACGCCTCGCGAATCTGGCGGATGAGCACCGGTGACAGCCCGGGCGGCGGGCCTTCCTCGACGACCTTCTGGTGCTTGCGCTGCACCGAGCAGTCGCGCAAGCCGAGCGCGAGTACGGTGCCGTGGCGGTCGGCCGCCATCTGCACCTCGACGTGGCGCGCACCCGAGATCGCCCGCTCGACGAAGAGCGTGCCGTCGCCGAAGGCGTTGGCCGCTTCGCTCTGCGCGCTGTCGTAGGCGACGGACAGGTCGTCGCCCTCCCGGAGCATGCGGATGCCGCGTCCTCCCCCGCCCGCTGTCGCCTTCAGCATGACCGGGAAGCCGATCCGCGCGGCGTGAGCCGCAAGCTCACCGCGCTGCACTGCGCCACCGCTCCACGGCGATACCGGGACCAGCGCCGCCTCGGCAATGCGCTTGCTCGTGATCTTGTCGCCGAGCCGACGCATCGTCTCTGCGGAGGGTCCGAGGAAATGGATCTCGGCGGCTTCGAGCTTCTCGACGAAGCTCGGATCCTCGGCGAGGAATCCCCAGCCCGGCCAGACCGCATCGGCCCGCGTCGCCCGAAGCGCGGCGAGCACGCGGTCGTGATCGAGGTAGGCCGGCCGCATCGCGCCGCTGGCCGAAGCGCGCAGCGCCGGCCCGAGCGAGAGCGACTCATCGGCTTCGCGCACGAACGGCGCGGTGGCGTCGGGCTCGGTGTAGAGCGCGATGCCGAGGAGGGTGCTGCCCTCCTCGACGCGCAACTCGCGAATCGCACGGAGCGCGCGAGTTGCCGCTTCGCCGCGATTCAGGATCGCAATTCGCCGGATCTCGCTACCCAACGCCCATACCCGTGAAAGCGATGGTAGCAGAGCGGGTCCGCGCCTAGCGGATCGCGCTCAGCTCTTGGCCGGCAGCGTCCCCGGGAAGACCTTGGCGAAGCCGAGGAAGCACAGGAAGAACACGCCGATGAAGCCCGCTGCGATCCCCAGCTCGACCGCCCCGAACGGAGAGATCGAGGCGCCGGCGAGCACGGCCTTCGGCGAGATCAGCGAGGGCGTGACCAGGATGTAGCGCTCGAGATAGAAGCCGAGCAGAGAGCCTACGGTCACGGTGCCGAGGATGGCCGGTGTCTTCTTCGGCTTCGCCCCGAGCAGGACCCAGAACGGGATCACCCAGATCAGGAACCACGCCGCCAGCGTCACGACCGCGTACGGCTCCTGGATGCGCGTGAAGAACTGATCGAAGTACCAGTAGTCCTGCACGAACTGTGAGCCGAGCCGGTCGACGATGAAGAATGTCTCCTCGGGGATGTTCGCGTACCAGATCACGAAGTACTGCGACCAGAACAGGTACATCCAGAAGATCGAGAAGGCGAAGACCATTTTGCCCAGGTCGTGCATGCGACTGGTCGTGATCTCGCCCGAGAGCTCCTTCGAGTTGCGCATGACGAGGCAGATCAGCGTCGTCATCGAGATCGCGGACAGGAAACCTCCCCACGCGTAGTAGGCGGGGAACATCGTGCTCACCCACTGGGCGGCGAGTGACATGATCATGTCGATGCCGATCAGCGAGTAACAGATGGCGTACGACAGAGCGAGCACCGCCGAGAGCTTGCGCGCCCGCCGCGTCGCGAGCTCGCGCTCGCGCTCCTCGCCGCGCCAGCCGGCGGTCCAGCGCTGGTAGAGCGAGGCGCGCAGTCCCGTCGCGGTCTCTCGCGCGCGGCCGAGCATGGGACGGATCGAGAGATACTGATAGAAGATCGAGATGAAGGTGATCCAGACGAGCGCGATCACGTCGCGCGTGAACGCGAACGTCGGCTCGAACCAGAACTCCTTGCCGTGAATCGGATGCTCCACCCACTCGAACAGGTGGTGGCGCCCGAAGTAGATCACCGAGAAGAGCAGGAGCGACGCGGGCACGTACGCGCCCATCGAATCGGCAACCCGCTGGATCGGCCCCTGCCAACGTCCATTCGTGAGGCGCATGGCCGCCGAGAGCAGCAGCGCGCCGTTCGAAAGCACGGCCCAGAGCAGCCAGTTGTGCAGGAACACGCGGTAGGTGCGATTGGCGAGCTCGGGGTTCGAGCTCGAGGCGCCGAAGATCAGCGTGACCGCGCCCACGACGACGAGCGCGCCGAAAATGGCGGCGGGGAGCTTCGGCAGGGTTTCGGGTGTCGCGATGTCGGTGCTCACGGCTAGGACACCCCTTTGAACAGCGTGCGCAGGTAGTTGATGATGTGCCAGCGGTCCTCTTCCGGGATCTGCGGATAGCCGGGCATGTTCGGCTTCCCGTACCAGATCTTGTAGAAGATCATCCCGTCGGTGTACGCGGGGATGCCGGCGAGCGGGAACACCACCGCGCCATTCTGGATCAGCTTCAACGTGACTGGATTCTGCGGGCCGGGGATCGAGAGACCGTCGACGCCGTGACAGACGACGCAGTTGATCTCGTACTCGTGTTTGCCGCGCTCGATCGACTCCGGCGTCGCGGAGATCGGATTCGCGAGCGCGCGCCCCTCCGGCGCCTGAAGCGGCATCGGGAAGTCGGCCGCCAGGCGCTGCGCCATGCCGCCCGCTCGGATCGTGCCCTCCGGGGGCGCGAACGGTCGCTCGGCGAGCGCCTGCACCGCGGGGCCGTTCTTCATCTGGCTGAACCAGTGCTTGTCGACCTGCTCCCAGCAGCCCGACCCGACGACCAGCGCGAAGAGCGCCGCCGCGAGTGCGTTAGCTCTCGACAACACGCACCTCCGTGCAGCCGCTGCGCTTCAGCAGGTCCTGCGCGCGCGCGATCTGATCGCCGTGGCACGAGACCACGCAGCCGAAGAGATCACCCGAGAATCCCGGCTGGTACGCGTCGTGGCCCTTCCGCGACTTCCACATGCCGAAGAACATGAGCGAGAGGACGGTGAAGAGACCGCCGAGGAGGATGTTCAGCTCGAAGCCGATGATGGTGTAGGCGGGGATCGACGCGAACGGCTTGCCGCCGATCACGAGCGGCCAGTCGTAGGCGACCCAGATCTGCATGAAGTAGCCGAACGTCACCCCCGTGAGGCAGCCGATCAGCGTGAACAGGCGCACCGGCGACGGGCCACGGTCGAGCGCCTCCTCGATGCCGTGGTACGGCACCGGCGAGTAGACCTCGAGCTCCGCGAAGCCCGCGCCCTTGAGCGAATGGATCGCCGAGACGGTGTCTTCAGGGCTCTTCAGGATTCCGAGCACCTTCGCCATCAGTGGTGTCCCTTGTGGCTGCGGGACTCGTACCAGAGCTCCTTCACCTCCTGCAGCGCGATCACCGGCGCGAGCCGCAGGAAGACGAGGAACATGGTGAGGAAGAGCGCGAAGCTCGCGACGAGAACCGTGAGCTCGACGACGCTCGGCACGTAGTAGCCCCAGGCCGCCGGATCGTACTCGTGCGAGAGGCCGGTCATGATGATGACGTAGCGCTCGAACCACATGCCGATGTTGATGAAGATCGAGGTGACCCACATCCACGCGACGTTCGTGCGGCACCACCTGAACCAGAGCGGCAGCGGCGAGAGCACGTTGCAGCCGATCATGATCCAGCTCGACGTCCAGTGGTAACCGAAGCCGCGGAACCAGAACGACATCTGCTCGTACGGGTTCGCGCTGTACCACGCCATGAAGTACTCCATGCCGTAGGAGTACCCGACGATCGACGACGTGAGCAGGATCAGCTTGCCCATGTTGTCGAAGTGCTCCTTGCGCAGGTACGCTTCGAGCCCGAAGGCCTTGCGCACCGGCACGAGCACGGTGATGACCATCGCGATGCCCGAGAAGATCGCGCCCGCGACGAAGTACGGCGCGAAGATGGTCGTGTGCCAGCCGGGCACGAGCGAGGTGGCGAAGTCCCAGGACACCACGCTGTGCACCGACAGGACCAGCGGCGTCGAGAGTCCCGACAGGTGCAGCACGGTGCGCGACCAGTGGCGCCACTGCTCCGACGAGCCGCGCCAGCCGAGCGCGAGCACGCGGTACAGATGCCGGCGCCAATCGCGCACACGGTCGCGCGCCGCGGCAAAGTCGGGCACGAGGCCGACGAAGAAGAACATGATCGACGTGATCATGTAGGTGTTGATCGCGAACAGGTCCCAGACCAGCGGGGACTTGAAGTTCGGCCAGAGCCCGCGTTGGTTCGGGTACGGCACCATGAAGTAGAACTTGTAGACGCGGCCGATGTGGATCAGCGGGAACATCGCCGCGATCAGCACGGCGAAGACCGTCATCGCCTCGGCGCCGCGGTTCACCGCGTTGCGCCACTTCGCGCGGAACAGGAAGAGGATCGCCGAGATCAGCGTGCCGGCGTGCGCGATGCCGACCCAGAACACGAAGGTCGTGATGTACACGCCCCACATGACGGGGTGCGTGAGTCCGGTGGGGCCCATGCCCCAGTACGTCTGGTACAGGAACGCGACCAGTCCGATGCCGACGACCGTCGCGCAGAAGAGCACGCCCAGCACGTAGAGCGGCGTGGGCGGCTCCAGCACGCGCAGGATGTCTTCGTTGATCTGGTCCGGGCTCTGCGGGATGGGTTCGGTGATCGCCGCCATGGGTCCTTACGCCTCTTCCACGCGCCGGATCGACATCAAGTACGAGACCGCGGGCCGTGTATACAGATGCTCGAGGATTCGGTACGCGCGCGGGATCGTGCGCACCTTCGCGACCAGCGATTCCTTGTCGCGCAGGTTGCCGAAGGTGATCGCATTGGACGGGCACGCCTCCGCGCAGGCGACGTTGAACTCGCCGTCGCGCACGGTCGTCCGGCCCTCGCGCCTCGCGACGTCCTTCGCGCCGTTGATGCGCTGCACGCAGAACGTGCACTTCTCCATCACGCCCTTGGCGCGCACCATCACGTCGGGATTCAGCGCCAGGTTCTCCGGCTCCGGAACGTACCAGTCGTAGGACCAGTGATTGAAGCGGCGCGCCTTGTAAGGGCAGTTGTTGGCGCAGAAGCGCGTGCCGATGCAGCGGTTCGGCACCATCACGTTCAGACCTTCCTTGCTGTGGTACGTGGCGAGCGCAGGACAGACGCTCTCGCACGGTGCCGCGCCGCAGTGCTGGCAGAGCATCGGCGTGTGCCGCACGTCGACCTCGTTCTCGTCGGTGAGTTCCACGTAGCGCTCGATGCGGATCCAGTGCATCTCGCGCCCGACGCGCACGTTCGTGGGGCCGACCACCGGCAGGTTGTTCTCGGTGATGCAGGCCGCGATGCAGGCATTGCAGCCGGTGCAGGCGTCCTGATCGATCGACATTCCCCAGCGGTAGACACTCTGCGGGTCGGCGTCGGCGGCGACGTCGTACTGCTTGATCAGCAGGCGCTCCGCGTCGCCCTGCCACGCGGCGAGCGCCTCGTGCTCCGGATCGCCCTCCTTCTCGTGACCGGAGTCATCGCCCTCGGCGCCCCACGGCTTCAGCTCAGGCAGCGCCGACAGGGCCACGGCCTTGCCGAAGCCGCGGTCCTCCTGGTCGAACGTGATCTGTGCGCGCGTGACGTTCGCGCGCAGCTTCGTGTTCTTGACCGTCGCGTGCGTCGAGAGCCAGGCGAGCGCACCGCTCTGCGGATCGAGCTTTCCCGGGATCAGCTGGAACGCGTTGATGCCGAAGACTTCCTTCTGCCACTGGCCCTGGCCCGAGGTCGGCGCGTTCGGGTCGCGCGGGATCGTGCCGTGCCCGACCTGGATCGCAATCACACCGGGGCGGATCGCCGTGTGCGGGTACGCGGTGATCTCGACTTCACCGCCCTCCGTGGTGATCACGAGCACGTCACCGAGCTCGACGCCTAAGGCCGACGCGGTCTCGGGGTGAAGCTCCGCGTAAGAGCCCCACATCGTCTTCGTGACCGGGTCCGGAATCTCCTGCAGCGCCTGGATGCGCGCGAGGCGACCGTCGTAGAGGTGGTGCGACGGGTACACGACGAGCACCGGATCTGCGGCGTTGCCGGCGAGCGGCGTCGGCTCGAAGTCGATCGCGCCCGCACCGCTCGCGAGCCCGATCGCATCGGCAGCGCCGACAGACCAGCTGCCACCGCGCGCGAGCGCCGCGTTGAAGGCCGTCTCTCCGCCCCAGGCGGCGCGCAGGTTGTCGCGCAGGCTGCCCTCGGGAACCGTGCCGCCGAGCGCACGCGCGGCGTCGAGCATCACGTCGATCGTGGAGCGCGTGTCGAAGAGCGGTCGCACGGTCGGCTGCTGCAAGAGCTTCACGCCGCGCACCGGCTCGACATCGCCCCAGGATTCGTAGGGTGTGTGGTCGGGCAGGATCAGGTCGGCGAGCTGCGAGGTCTCGTTCGGAGCGCTGGCGAAGCTGACGGTGAAGACCTTGCCCGAGACGATCGCGTCGGCGATGCCGACCTGCGGAGCGGTGAGCGCGGGATTGCTGTCGTGCACGAGCAACACGCCGATCTCGCTGCCGCGCATTTTGCCCGCGAGCTCGGAGAGCTCCTGGAAGCGCGCGAGCTTGCTTACGTTGTGATCGGGCCCGAAGACGAGCGTCTGGCCGACGGCACCCGAGACGACGTTCAGGATCTGCACGGCCGCGGCGAAGCGCGCGGCGTTCGTGCCCTGCACCTCGACGCCGGGTGGCAGCGCGAGGGGTGCTGCGGCACTCGCGATCCGCTCGGCGATCTTCTCGAGCAGCGGCGCGGCGATGCCCGTGCGTTCGGCCACCGACGCCGCGGAGTACTTGGCGAGTGCGGCGCGCAGCGCGTCGGGCGCGCCACCCTTGCGCTTGGCGACCTCGCTCGCGAGCGCGATCGCGACGAGCACCTCCGTGCCGGGCGTCGGCGCGAGCCACTGATCGGTGTTGGCCCCCGAGAGACCGAGCCGCGGACCGACGAAGATCGCGTAGCCCTTGCCGCCGCGGCGCGCATCGGAGAACGCAATCTGATTGGCCAGCGGCGCGAGCCACGTCTCGAGGAAGTCGGTGCCGAAGGCCACCAGCACGTCCGCGTCGCCGATCTTGAACTGCGGCACGGCGCTCGTGCCGAAGACCAGCTCGTCGGCGCTGCGCAGCGCTTCGTGCGCGTAGGGCTCGAAGCGCAGGCGCTGTCCGGGCGAGCCGACCGCGGCGAGCGCCTGGTCGATCAGCGCGTCGGCCGTGCCGGTCTCATGTCCGCCGAGGAAGAACGCCTTGCCGGGATTCGCGCGCAGCGCATCGACGAGCCCGCTCATGCCCTCCTCCCAGCTCACGGCAACGTGGGAGATCGAGCCATCCGCATTGTTCACGCGCTTCATCGGGCTCTTGAAGCGAGTGTGGTCGTACGTGCGCATCAGGCCGAGCTCGCCGCGGACGCAGAGGTGTCCGCGCGAGAGCGGGCCGTCCGGGTTTCCATCGACCTTGATCGGCCGACCCTCGCGCGTCTTCACGCGCACCGAGCATCCGGCCGGGCAGAGCCGACACGTGCTGTTGTAGTACGTCGGAATGCCCGGGATGACCTCCTCGGGCTGATTCAAGTAGGGAATGATCTTGTGGATCGGTTCCTTGCACGCGACGGTCGCTGCCGCGCCCGCGGTCATGCCCACGATCTTCAGGAAGTCTCGGCGATCGATTTCCGGCATCGTGTGTCTCGGTCCCCGGCTCTTCTAGTAGTGGCAGGCCGCGCAGTCGTCGGACGCGCCGCGCTGCAGGTGACACTCCATGCACCAGCCCATCTCGAGCTTCTGCGACGGCGTGTAGAGGCTGCGCTTGGTGATCTGCATCTGCGGAACCAGATAGACGCGCTTCATGTCCTGCACCTGGCCATGGCATTCCTGGCACTGCACGCCCGCGCCGATGTGGCGCATGTGCTTGAACTGCACGTAGTCCGGCAGGTGATGGATGCGGATCCAGGGAATCGACTCGCCCTTGGCGGCGTATTCTTGGATCTTGGCGATCTCGGCAGCGGAGCCTTCCGTGCGGCCCTGCTTCACATGCGTGTGACAGCCCAGGCACGTAGACACTGCGGGCACCGTCGCGTTCGGGCCGCGCTCGGCGGGGCCGTGGCAGTACAGACACGGAACAGCGAGATTGCCGTCCTCGGTCTTGCCCGCGTGGATCTGGTGATTGAACGCGATCGGCTGCTCGGGGCCCGTCAGCTCTTCGGGCGTGTAGTCGTACAGGCTCGCGGCGGTTGCGGTGAGCACGAACGCGCAGACGCCGATGAAACAGAGCCCGATGACGGTTCGCTTCCGCGGTTCCATGGTGCGGGCGCATAGTTACCCGCGCTCGCGAGGCGGGTCAAGGCGACGCGAGCTCGAACGCCGTCGGTGCAGCAAATCGCTGCGGCTTGGCGACGACGCCCACTATCAGGCGGAGAAATGCAGCATCGCGAACGGACCGAATGCGGGGTCCTCGCGATAGGAGATCACGCGCGCGACGCCGCAAAAGTCGAAGCCGAGCGTTGCATCGTCGCGGGGTTCGCGCCCCACCAGGAGCTGCACGAGGTACGCGAGCAGCCCGCCGTGCGAGACCACGAGCGCGCGCGCGCTCGGGTGGAAGAGGGAGACAAGCACCAGCGCCAGTGCCTCGCGCGCGCGCGCGGCAAACTCCGCGCGCGTCTCGCCGCCCGGGGCGGTCCGGCCCGCCGCCGAGAGCCGTGCGAGCAGCGTGCGCCCCAGACGAAAGTCCTCGGGAAAGCGGCGCGCGGCGTCCGCATGGTCGACGCCGTCGAGCAGTCCGAGCGCCCCCTCGGCCAGACAGGCGTGCGTCCCCACGGGGATCTCGCGGCCGCGCACGAGCCGCGCGGCGGTCTCTTGTGCGCGTCGCAGCGGCGAGGCCAGACACAGGTCGAAGGCGGTCGCACGCAGCCGCTCCGCCAGCGCATCGGCCTGCGCGCGCCCCGTCTCCGAGAGGCCATGATCGCCGAACCGCTTTGCCTCGAATTCCTCGGTGGCGCCGTGCCGGACCAGAAACAGCTCCACGTCAGGTGGGCCCTGCGCGGCGCAGCCGCGCCAGCAGTACATCGGGTTCCGGCGCGGCGCAGCCGCGCCACCCGACTTCGCTCGCAGGTGCCGTTTCGCATCGCCTGGGCACTGTGTTCTCAGCTCGCGCGGGCGCGACGGCGGCGCGGGAGCGAGTGTCCGCCGATCTCGTGGTCGAGCGCGTAGGTCATCAGGTTCTTCACGTCGTAGCAGATCTGCCGGATGTCATAGCCCATCGTGAGATCGAGGTGACTGTTTCCTCTTACCGGCCGCCAGAGCAGATATTCGCTCGATGCGGCCCGATAAACGTTGCGCGTGGTCTTGACCGACGCCAGCGGATCCTCGTCGCCGAAGATGATGGCGAGCGGTACGCGGATGCGCGGAAACGCGGCGGCGATGTCGTGACGCAGCCTCGGGCTGGTCAGCTCGCCGCGGCGCGCCCAGCGCGCGAGCTGCTCGAGCGTCGCTCGCGGCTCGTCGGTCCCGCCCTCGCGCAGGAGCGGCCGCAGCGCGCCGAGCGCCACGTTGCGCGGCTGGTACAAGAGTGGCCGGCTGAACGGCGTCTGGCCGGTCAGGGGCCCGTGCACAGCGCTGCGCAGATTCTCCTCGAGCCAGCGGAACGCCGCGCGAAACGGCAAGCGCCGGAAGCGCCAGGGCGCGAAGCCGCGCCGCGGCGGCTGCAGCCCGGGCAGGCGCTTGAGCGCGCGAAATGCGACGCGCGCGAGGTTCGCGCCGGCCAGGCCTGCGTCGATCGCGGGGAAGGCGAACACCGGTCCCCACGCCGAGAGCCGCAGCCAGAGCGGCATGCGCGCGAAGTCCGACGGCGAGCCGATCGTGATCAGTCCCTGGAGATCGTCGAAGAGCGTGGCATAGGCATAGCCGAGGATGCCGCCGAGGCTGTGACCGCAGTAGAAGATGCGCTCGCGTCCGGTCACACGCTTCACTTCCGCGATCGCGGCGGGCAGGTCGAAGAGCAGGTGTGAGTCGAGGTCCCAGAGATAGTCGAGATCTTCCGGCAGCTCCGTGCCGTTCGCGCGCGCTTCGCGCCGCTGCTGCTCGATCCCGCTCTTGCCGTGACCGCGCAGCTCGAGCAGGAACAGGTCCGCGCCGAAGTACAGCATGCTCTTCACGAACTCGCCGGAGCTCCAGGCGCGGCGATTCTGGGTGTAGCCGTGCACGAGCAGGAGCGGCACGCCGAGCAGCGGCTGCGGGAAGGCCTGCGGGCGCGGCCGGTAGCGCGTGAGCGAGAGCGTCCAGCCGTCCTCCGTGCGCACGCTGATCTCTTCTTGCGTGTGGAGATCGGCGAGATCGACGTCGTCCACGCTCGGAGCAATCGTGCGCAGCTGCGCTACCGAACCGGCGAATTCGCTCAATCACCCCTCCCCCCGCGTGCGGGCGCGAGCTTAGCTCAAGCGTAGGTCGGGTTCGATACGGCCAGGCGCTCGGCTGCGGTCGCGCGCAGGTGCGCAAGCAGGCGCGCGCGTGTGTCCGGAGCGTCACCGAAGCCCGCGCGGATCCGCGTGCAGAGCTCGCGCTCGAGCGCCTCGACCGCAAGGTCGAGCGCAGCGGCGTCGGCGGGCGGCGCGTCGGCGCGGCCGAGCAACGCGCACAGACGCGCGTGCTGCGCGGGTCGCTGCTCGGCCTCCAGCGCGAGCTCGCGCAAGACGATCGCCAGCGCGTTCACCGAGACGCGCGCGTGGAAGCGGCGCACGCCCTCGAGCTCGGGCATGAGCTCCTGCGCGAGAAAGCGCCGCACCGCTTCGAGCAGCTCCTGCTTCGTCGGGCGGTCCACGGCTAGTGTCCTGAACCTGAAGTTCCGACGCGATTCTCGCGGTCGAGGCGCCGCGCTCGCAAGGCGCGCGAGCGAGGCGAATCCGTAGATTCGTCGAGCGAGTGCAACGCCGCGAGCGCGGATGCATCGGCCGCCGAGAACGCGAGCGAACTTCGGGTTCGGGGCACTAGCTCTCGAGCTCGCGCGCAAAGAACGCCAGCGCGCGGCGCCAGGCATCGCTTGCGGCATCGGCGCGGTAGGCCTCGGGCCGCGAGTCGTTCGCGAACGCGTGACCCGCGCCGGTGTAGACCACCGTCTCGACCGGCAGCCCTCGGGCCTGCGCAAGCGCGCGCAGCGCCTCGACATCGCGAAGCGGGATCAGCACGTCATCCGCGCCGAAGAACGCGAGCAGCGGGCAGGCGAGATCGCCGATCGCATCGAGCGCGTGCTCGGGATTCTCGGCGTCGATCGCATCGGCGTGCAGCAGGCCGTACCAGGCGACGACGGCCGAGATTCCGCGGCAGCGAGCGGCGGCCAGGAACGCGTACTTCCCGCCCATGCAGAAGCCCGTGAGCCCGAGCTTGCGACCGGCGACCTCGGGCCGCGCGCGCAGGAAGTCGAGCGCGGCCTGAACGTCTGCGAGCACGCGCCGATCGGGCAGCTGGTGCAGGAACCTCATCACGCCGGGCATGTCCGCGGGCGAGCCCGGCTTGTCGCCGCGAGCGTACAGATCGAGGGCCAAAGCGACGAAGCCCGCGGCCGCGAGGCGCTTGGCGACCGCGTGGTACTGATCGTAGAGGCCCCAGACGTCGTGGATGATCAGCACGCCCGGACGCGGGCGCGCCAGCGTTGCCGCAGCGGCTGCGGCGTCGGGCGCGTAGAGCGCGCCGGCGATCTCGTCGCCGCCGCTCGGGAAGCGCACGATCACGCGCGTTTCCCGGCTTGCCTCCAGACGTAGATCTTCATCGGCGGCACGTTCCAGAAGCCGCTGTGCGTCTCCGGGCGCGAGCCGAAGACCGGCTCGCCGAAGTCGCACACCTTGCTGCGGAATTGATACGCGACGAAGCGCCCGCCGAAGCGGAGTACCCGCTTGGCGGCCTGCAGCGTGGCGAAGCCGACGCCGTGCTCCAGCGTCGAGAACGGAATGCCCGACATGACGAGATCGGCTTCCGTCTCGCCCACCTTCGCGAGCGCGGCCTCGATCTCCGTCGCGCTGCCGTGGTGGACGTAGAGACGCGGGTCGGGGAATTCCTTGCGGAGCACCTCGACGAAGTCGGCGCTGATCTCGATCGCCACCAGCTTCGCGTCCGGCCGCATGCGCTCGAGCGCATGACGCGTGAGCACGCCCGTGCCCGGGCCGAGCTCGACGATCACGCGCGCGTGCGCGATATCGCCACACTCGAGCGTCCGGCGCGTGAGGAAGCGCGAGCTCGGGATCACGGATCCGACCTCGCGCGGGTTCTTCAGGAAGCCCTTGAAGAACTCGAGCGACTGGCGAGCGGTCGAGGCTCGGCTCTGGGCGGGGGATTTCATCAGCACCTGCTCCTGGCCGGTTGCATCTCGGCCCGACGGGTTTTATCGCGCTGGCTGCGCAGGGTCAACCGTCAAGCGCGAATTCCGGCTCCGAAGCTCTTCGCGAGGCGCCGCAAGAGCTCCCGCCCGGTGCGGTCCGCGGTCTCCGCGTCGCGCGCCGAAAGCGCGAGCGCCAGCCGCTGCAGGAGCGGCCGGAGCTTCTGCCGCTCCGCGACGAGCTCGATCAGCTCGCCCGGCATCTCGCATTCGGCCATGAAGCGCGTCACCGAGTTGGCGAGAATCAAGAGCACGCGATTGTGAGTCATTCGGGCGAGCGTGACGTGCAGCTCGCGCAGCTCATCGAGAAACCCCGCGTCCGAAACTTCCGGGCTGGCCGCACGGCGCAAGCTCGTGACAGCCGTCTCGAGCTCCGCATCGCCCGCGCGCTCGAGCGCGAGCTGCAGTACGCCGGGGAGCAGCACCTCGCGCAGCTCCAGCAGATCGCGAATACGCGGCAGGTTCGGTCGGTCGCCGTCGAGAAGCATCGTCCAGACGATCTCGAAGCTCGCGTGCTGCGCATCCTGCACGCGTGTACCCGAGCCGCGCTGGATGTCGACCAGGCGCAGCTGTTCGAGCTTCTTCAGCGCCTCGCGCACGGAGCTGCGGTTGACACGCAGCTGCGTCGCGAGCTCGCGCTCAGGCGGCAGGCGCTCGCCCGGCGCGAACGAGCCGTCGAGGATCTTCGCCTGGATCAGCCGAGCGACTTCGTCGGGCAGCGGCCGGCGCGGCTTGGTCGGATCCGCGGATCCGCTCGCCGGCTTGCCCGGGAAGAGCCCCGCGTTCATCATGCGCGCCATGAGCAGAGCCTACTCGATCAGCGCCGCGGACATCGTCACGGAGAAGGAACGCGTCAAGGGCGACCTCTCGAAGTTCGAGTTCGGGAACGTCATCAAGCTCGACCAGCTCGAGCTGCGCAAGCTCGGGCCGAACGACGTGCATCTGCGCATCCTCGCCGCCTCGGGCGAGCACAACGTCGATCACGCGGTGCTCGCGGACACCGACAGCATCGCCCACGCGCGCGGCGGAAAAATCTACCCGGGCAACTCCGCGGTCGGCGAGGTCCTGGCGGCCGGCAGCGAGGTGAAGCGCTTCAAGCCCGGCGACATCGCGCTCACGCACTGCAACGGCCAACCGGACGCCTACGGTTACCCGCTGCGGATCTGGGCGTATGACCAGCCCGAGTCGATCGGCTGGTACGCCGAGGAAGCCGTCGTCGGCGACTGGCAGCTCGTGCCCGCGCCGCTCGACTGCGGGCTTTCCCTGTGGGAGATGGCGGCGCTGCCGCTGCGCGCGCCGACGGCCTTCCACATGTGGCGCCGGGCACTCGGCATCTTCCGTCTCAAGGTGGCGGACACGCGGCTGCGCCGCTTGAACGTACTGTCCTTCGGCGGCGGCGTGGGCGAGTGCTTCCTGATGCTCGCGAAGTCCGAGGGCCACCACGCGTACGTCTGCTCGGGCTCGCCCGCGCGACGTGCGGCGCTCGAGCGCCAGGGCATTCGCGGGATCGACCAGAAGGCCTTCAACCGCTTCGCAGCGCGCGACGACGTCCGCGCCTTCCAGGCCGAGGTGAGGAAACTCACGAACGGCGTGAACATGCACATCGTCTGCGACATGCTGCGCGGTCCGGTCTTCGACGCCGGCCTCGCGGTCGCCGCGCGCTGCGGCGTGAACGTCTCGGCAGGCTGGCAGCTCTCGCAACAAGTCACCTACAATTCGACGCTGCAGTCCGTGAAGCAGGTCACGATCGACCACACACACTACGAGACGGTCGATGGCTGCGCGGCGGCGACCGAGCTCTACGGCGTCGTCTTCAAGCCGACGGTCCACAAGGAGATCTACGCCTTCGACGATCTGCCGCGCGCGATGCGCGAGATGTACGACGCCTCGCAGACGGGAATTCCGATCATCCGCGTGGCGAAGCAGATGCCGGAGTCCCTGCGAAAGCTCGTCTGATGGCGAAGGCGTTCTGGCTGGCGAAGTCGGAGCCGGAGATCTACCCGTTCTCCAAGCTCGTCGAGGAGAAATCCACGATCTGGGACGGCGTGCGCAACTACGAGGCGCGCAACAACCTGGCGGCGATGGCGACGGGTGACCTGGTGCTCTTCTATCACTCGCACGACGCGGAGATCGCCGGAATCGCGCGTGTGACCGGCGCCGC
>Ga0210377_10002742_pt1 | contig 15276 bp, 14 predicted proteins | sample PLM4_65_b1redo_FD_155480 | JGI IMG/M metagenome (GOLD analysis project Ga0210377, IMG submission 155480) | Groundwater sediment microbial communities from an aquifer in East River, Colorado, USA - PLM4_65_b1 redo | ecosystem: Environmental > Terrestrial > Soil > Riparian zone | place: USA: East... | reverse complement strand
GTGCTGGCGCTCGGCGGTGTGGATCAGCTTGGCCATGCGCGCGATCTTCTCGGACTCGTCGCCGATCCGTTCCAGATCGGTGATGGTCTTGATCACCGTGATCAGCAGCCGCAGGTCCACCGCCGCCGGCTGGCGGCGGGCGATGATGTGGCTGCACAGCTCGTCGAGCTCGACCTCCATCGCATTCACGCGATGGTCGTCGGCGATCACCTTTTCCATGAGCGGCATGTCGCCGCTGCCGAGCGCGTCCATCGCGCGGATGATCTGTTCCTCGACCAGCCCGCCCATCTGCAGCACGCGCGAGCGCACGCTTTCCAGTTCGGCGTCGAATTGCTTGGAGGTGTGTTCAGCCATAGCCGATCAACTTATCACGTTGATATGACTGAAATGTTACGCTTTCCAGGCAACCATTGCCCGTACCGTCCCCGCAGCTTCCCCCAATAGCAGCAGGTCGGCCGGCCGCCGGGCGAACAGGCCGTTGGTGACCACCCCGGCGATGTTGTTCAGTTCCGCCTCCAGCCGCGGCGGATCGGTGATGACCAGGCCGTGGCAGTCGAGGATCAGATTGCCGTTGTCGGTCTTGTAATTCGCGCGCAGCACCGGGTGGCCGCCGAGCTTGCGCAGCTCGCGCCCGACATGGCTGCGCGCCATCGGGATCACCTCGACCGGCAGCGGGAACTTGCCGAGCACCGGCACCAGCTTCGAGGCGTCGCAGATGCACACGAACTTGCGCGCGACGGCGGCGACGATCTTCTCGCGCGTCAGCGCGCCGCCGCCGCCCTTGATCATGGCCAAGTGTTCGGTCACCTCGTCCGCGCCATCCACATACACCGGCAGCTCGTCCACGGCATTCAGGTCGAACACGCGGATGCCGTGCTTCTTCAACCGCCCGGCGCTCGCCTCCGATGCCGCCACCGCCCCTTCGATGCGGCCCTTGATGGCGGCGAGTGCGTCGATGAAGAGATTCACCGTGGAGCCAGAGCCGACGCCGACGATGGCGTCCTCGACCACGTGCTTGAGCGCCTCGCGGGCGACCAGCTGCTTGAGCTCGTCCTGCGTCATGGCGGGATGCACGGACGATCCTAGCACGCGACTGCTCGCCTGCCGCCCGCCCGCCGCCGGCGCGTGCGCCGCCGGACGGGTCTCAGCGCTCGCGCCCGGCGTCGTGAAGCGCCCGCTGCGCCGACGAGAGGAGGTAGTCGAGCACCGTGCGCGTGCCAAGATGGATGTCGCCCGCGACCTGCATGCCGGGGGCGAACGCGTGGCGCGCTTCGCCGGAGCGCAGCTCCTGGCTTGCCAGCTCGACGAGCGCGCGAAACGCGAGCGGCCCCATCGGGCGGTCGCGCCCGGACAGCGTATCCGGGCGCGTGTTGGGCGAGGGCGCTTCGGTCGCATCGGCGTTCACGTGGATCACCTTGCCCTCGAGCATGCCGTACTTCTGGAACGGAAATGCGGCGAGCTTGATCTTCACCTCGCGCCCCGGCCGGACGAATCCGGCGTCCTGGTTCGAGACCCACACTTCCGCCACCAGCTGGTCGCCCTCGGGGACGAGCGTCATCGGGATCGTCCCCGCCGCGGTCACCGTGCCCGCCGTGTGCGTGGCGAGGTCCTTCACGATGTCCGCCTGCGGGGCGCGCAATTCGAGCAGCCGCTCGCGGTGCTCGTGCTTGGCGAGCTCCTGCCGTGCCCTCTCGACACCGACCTTCCTTGAAACTAGCGTAGAGGGCGGTGGAGACGAGGGCTCAGGACATGAGTATCAACCGCGAAGAGAATGACGTTGTCCCGTCGTCCAATAGCTGCCTGCGGGTACCGTCAGGGACACACATCACATGGCACGAAAGTGCTAGCACTTTCGTGCCATTGCATTCGAGAGGCGTTAGCGTAGCGTTCAGAGCGTGAAGACACGCGCTCCGCCGTGGAGAACCCTCACATCGCTGGGATTGCACTTATGGCTCTTCGGGAAATCGAGTGGGTGATTTTGGGGCTTTTGGGGCAATTGCCTGCCAAGGAGAAAGACTATGCTGCCGAGCTTCGAGAAACAGTACCAATCCATTTTCACTGCCCCGGATCCGGCCGGAAAGAAGCGCAAGCGGGTTATCGACGATCCGTATCTGCACCGCTTTCAGCGGCGGCATTTTCTGTTGTTCGACGTCGGTCCCGCGATCGGCACTGGGGTTGCTATCGCGCTGCTTCCCTTCTATCCGATCGGTTGGACCGAGATAACCCTGTTTTGGGTTATGTGGATGCTTTCGGGCTTTGGCATCTCCGCCGGATACCATCGCTTGTTTGCGCACAAGAGCTTTCGTGCCAAGCCATCGGTGCGTGTGGCGCTCGCTATCTGCGGCTCCATGGCCGGGCAGGGTGGCGTGCTTTCCTGGGTCGCGATGCATCGGCGGCATCATGAGTGCGGGGATGCGGAGGGAGATATGCATTCACCTAACCTGCACGGGCCGGGCGTGAGAGGCAAGATAAAGGGTTTTATTCACGCCCATTTCACCTGGATGATGGCCCATCCGTATCCGAACGTTTCGCACTACGCGCCCGATCTGTTACGCGACCAGAGCATGGTGTTCGTCAGCCGCCACTACTACTACTGGGTATTGCTGGGGTTGATCGCCCCCGCGGTCGTTTGCGCGCTGGTGACGCGCAGCTGGATGGGATTGCTCACCGGGTTCTTGTGGGGCGGTATGGTGCGGATGTTCGTGCTCGAGCACGGTATCTGGTCTTTGAATTCTTTCTGCCACTTGGTGGGTAAACGTTGCTTCGCCACGGGCGATCAAAGCCGCAATATCGGCTGGCTGGCGCTTTTTATTTTCGGCGAGTCCTGGCACCACAACCATCATGCATTCCCCGGGTCTGCTTCCTTCGGTCTCGCCTGGTATCGCGTTGATCCGGGCTTCTGGCTGATCCGGTTGCTCGAGCTGTGCGGTCTCTCCGAGGACGTTAAAGTGCCGCCGCGAGACCATATCCGGCTACGCATGAAACAAAGAGCGTAACGAGCCGCACCAAGAAACCAAGTTATTTTTCGAATGGACGCCGATATGAACGTTGCTGCGCAGATGAGCCGAGAAGACGAGATCGTCGCATGGTGTGCGGCGTACATCGGGCGAGTGCTGAATATCGCGCCCGCGGAAATACAGCCGGATGACGAGATAGAGCGCTTCGGGCTCGACTCCGCCATTACCACCTCGATGCTTATCGACCTGGAGGAGTGGCTGGGGGTGGAAATTTCTCCCGCGGTGCTGTTCGAGCAGAGCACGCTACGCGGCATCGCATCCGCCGTAGCCGCACGTCTCAATTGAACCGCCAACCGGCAACCTGCAAGGAGGCACGCATGACGGGGCAGAGTATCGAAGCGATCGAACCAGCATCCACCCGTTATGGCGGGTCGGCCGATGCCGTACGGTATCACTACGATGTCGGCCGCGCCTTCTACCAGCTGTGGCTGGATGAAAGCATGACCTATTCGTGCGCGTTGTGGCGGGAGGACGACCCGGCGCAAGATACCTTGTACGCGGCGCAGTTGCGCAAAATCCAATTTCAACTCGAGCTCGCGCGCGCCGATCGGGCGACGCGTGTACTCGACATCGGTTGCGGCTGGGGCGCGCTACTGCGCGCGGCGGCCGCCCTGCCGCGGCCGCAGGCCATCGTCGGGCTCACACTGAGCGAAGACCAGGCGGCGTACGTGAACGAGCTCAAGCTGCACAAAGTCGAAGTGCGGCTGGAAAGCTGGGTCGATCACCGGCCCGCGGATCGGTATGACGCGATCATCTCGATCGGAGCATTCGAGCATTTCGCCAAACCGGAAGATTCCGTGGAGCAGAAGGTCGCGGTGTATCGGGACTTCTTTCGACGCTGCCGCGACTGGCTTGCGCCCGGCGGGCGGATGTCGCTGCAAACGATCGCCTACGGCAGCATGAAACGCGAGGACGCGAGCGCATTCATCAATAACGAAATCTTCCCGGCAGCGGACTTGCCGCGGCTCGATGAAATCGCCCGTGCCGCAGACGGTATTATGGAAATTACCATCGTGCATAATCATCGACTGCATTACGCGCGCACCTTCGAGCAATGGGCGCGAAATCTTCGTCAGCACCGCGTTCGAGCCGTGCGGCTGGTCGGGGAAGCAGTCACCGCCCGCTACGAGCGTTACCTCACGCAATCGTCCGTCGGATTCTATATGGGGAAAATCGGGCTGTTGCGCGTAGGACTGCGACCCATCTCCAATCGCTGGGCTGACAATTCGCAGCCGTGACACACGCGTAGGTTCCGATCCTACATCGCTTTAGTCAAGTACACGGGGATCCTGATGTCCGTTACTTCGTCGTCTCCCGCCTCCCGCGCCGTCCCGCGGGTCAAATTTAATCCCACGTCGCTCGATTTTCGGCGCGATCCGTATCGGTTCTATCGCGAGCTGCGCGAGAACGCACCGTACTTGCGTACGCTCGGAACGTTAATACTGTCCCGTTACGACGACGTGGTCGCGGCGCTGAAGGCGCGACACCTCAGCGTCGATCTGATTCCGCGCACCATCGTGCAGCAAGCGGATAAGTTGCGCGTGGGAGACGTCGCCCAGGTGGAGAAGTTCATTCGAAATTCGATCGTGTTTACCGACAACCCTGAGCACGCGCGGCTGCGCCGGCTCATTAACCAAGCCTATACGCCGGCCGTTCTGGAGCGCCTCAAGCTGATCATCCACAAGGAAATCGGCGCGCTCCTCGATGCCGCCGCGCAGGCGGAAACTATCGACGCGGTGGCGGATCTCGCGACGCGCCTCCCGCTCAACGTGCTGTGTGCCTGGACGGGGGTAGCGGAGCAACAGCGCCGTGGGATGGGAGAGCAGATACATATCCTTCGCTACCTGCTCGATCCCGGCATGATGACGCGGAGCCAATTCGCTTCCGTCGTCGAGTCCATGGCGACGCTCACCGCGTTCTATGTAGAGCACGCGCGCACGATGCGTACCAAGGAAGACGGAAATCTCATCGCGCTGTTGTCGCAGGCGAGAAGCGGCGATGACCGTTTGAGCGAGACCGAAGTAGCGTTCGCCTGCATCATGTCGTTCGTGGCAGGCAATGAAACGACGCAATGCCTGATCGGCAATACGATCCACGCGCTGACCCGCTTTCCGGACCAGGAACGCCGGCTACGCGCCGATCCGCACCTGATGAGCAAGGCGATCGAGGAAAGCATCCGTTACGAGGCGCCGCTGCAGATGACCAAACGGTTGGCGACCGAAGACATGGACATCAACGGCTGCCCGGTCAAAGCCGGGGAGTCGATATTGCTCTGCCTCGGTGCAGCCAACCGGGATCCGGCGGCTTTTCCCGACCCGGATACGTTTCAGATCGAGCGCCCGAAGAATCCGCACGTCGGCTTCGGCCACGGCATGCACGCTTGCCTCGGCGGCGCACTCGCGCGGATGCAGGCAGAAATTTGCATCGCCGAGCTGCTGACACGTTTCAAGCGCATCGAGCAGCTCGAAACGCAAGAGCATTGGCAGAGCCGCAGCCTCATACTGCGCGGGCTCGACCGCCTCAGTATCCGTTTGATCCCGCGATGCGCGGTGTCATAACGGAGCGGCGATGCCCGATACGCGTTGGATTGTTCCGATCCGCTCCGCGCCCGGGGATCGCATCCGGCTTTGTTGTTTCCATTACGCCGGGGGCAGCGCGTTGAGTTTTGGCAGCTGGGCGCGCGCCCTGGCGGACGGCATTGCTATTTTCGGTATACAGCTTCCGGGGCGGGACGGCTCCCAGTCGACGCGCGCCACGCGCCGCGTGCAGGATCTGCTGCCGGCGCTCATGGAGGCGTGGGTCCGCTTTCATGCGCACACCGATGCGACAATCCCGTTCGCCTTCTACGGCCACAGCCTGGGTGCGCTGGTGGCTTTTGAGTTGACCCGCGCGTTGCGTGAAGCGCATGAACCGCAGCCGGCGGCCCTGTTCGTTTCCGGGCGGCGTGCGCCGCACCGGCCGCTTACGCGGACGGCGTTGTGCGATTTAGCGGATGCCGAGCTTCTGCAAGCGCTTAAGGATATGGGCGGCATGCCGCCGCCCCTTTTAGCGAGCGAGAAATGGCGCGCCTTCTTCGTGCCGACGCTGCGCGCGGATCTGCGACTCTCGGATCATTACGAATATACCGCTGCGCCGCCGTTACACGTTCCGCTCCACGCCTTCCGCGGAGAGTACGACCCTATTCTTGCGCACGAAGATCTCACGGCGTGGCGGCAGGAAACGACAGGCGCGTTCTCGACGGGGGTGCTCCCCGGGGCGCACTTTTTCGACGATGTAGGTCTCGAGCGGTTGCGCGCCCGCCTGGCGGCAGCGCTCTTGGCGCTCGCGAGCCCCGCTTGCGCACCACCGCCGACGGCAAGTACTGAGCCGTGCGCCGGCCCCTGCACCTTCACTCCGGTTTCGAGTTGAACATGCAAACGAAGCTTCCCGTTTGCGGTCCTGATGCCTGGCGCTCGCAGCAAACGCTTGGGGATTTGTTGAGCTACTGGGCGAGCGTGCAACCGCAACGCCGGGCGTTCGTATTTCTCGGTTTGGATAACCATGAACTGGAGTCGTTCACCTTTGCGTCCTTTGATCGCGCGGTCAGGCGCTTGGCTGCCACGTTGTCGCAGCACGCCAGGATCGGCGATCGGGTGTTGCTCATGTTTCCTTCCGGGCTCGCTTTCATTCTGAGCTTTTTTGCGTGTCAGTACGCCGGAATGATACCGGTGCCGGTCACGCCGCCACGGAACCGCCGGCTGCGGGAGGCGACGTTTCCCATCGCGCAGGACTGCGCCGCCGCCCTCGGTTTGCTGCCGAAGGAGCTGCACGACTCGGTCGCGCACCAATTCGCCGAGGTAGCGACGCTGCGGCATATAACGTTGATTCCCGTCGACATCGAGGACTTCGACCGCGTCGCCACTGCGACCTTCGAACCGGTTCGGCAGGGCGGCGACGCCATCGCCTTTCTGCAATACACGTCCGGTTCGGTTTCCGCCCCGAAGGGCGTGCAGGTTAGTCAGAGGAATATACTGGCGAATCTCGACATGCAGCGTCTCGCGTTTCAAAACGAGATGCACCCGACTTACGTCGGCTGGGCCCCGCCTTATCACGACATGGGCCTGATCGCGAACGTGCTCGAGCCGTTCTACCTGGGCGGGCTTTGCGTGCTCATGTCGCCGGGCCAGTTCGCCCAATATCCCTGGTTGTGGCTGCGCGCGATTTCGGATTACCGCGCGCAAGTGAGCGGCGGTCCAAACTTCGCTTATGAGCTTTGCATCAGTCGTTCCGGGCGGTTACTGCGTGAACGCATCGATCTTTCCTGCTGGCGCGTCGCGTTCAACAGCGCCGAGCCGGTGCGGGCGGCGACCGTGCGCGGATTCTGCGAGACCTTTGCGGCGGTCGGGTTTCGGCCCGAAGCGATGTACCCGTGCTATGGCTTGGCGGAAGCGACGCTCCTGGTGTCGGGACGTACGCCGACGACGCTCCAACGCGTCACACCGATAAGCAAGACCGCCCTGGCAGCCGGCCTGGTGCGCGCGCCCACGGACGCATCCGACGCGCAACTTGCCGTCGGATGCGGCCAGGCGCTCGAGGGGGAAGCGCTTGCGATCGTCGACCCGAGAACTTTCGAGCGCTGCCCCGACGGCGCCGTCGGGGAGGTGTGGGTGAGCGGCCCGCATATACCGGTCGGGTATTGGGGCAATACCCGCGCGTCGAACGAAACGTTCTACGCGCGCCTAAAACAACCAACGGATGAACGGCGTTACCTGCGCACAGCGGATCTCGGGTTCATGCGCGAGGGACAGCTTTATATCACCGGCCGTCTGAAGGATTTGTTGATTGTGCGGGGTAGGAATATCTATCCGCAGGACATCGAACGAATCGCCGAGCGCGCTTTCCCGGGGCTGAAGCCAAATGCCGGCGCCGCTATCGGGTTGTTCGATGAGGCCGCGCAAATGGAACAGATCGTTCTCGTGCAAGAGGTCGAACGCGCGGCGCGTAAAACATTGGATGCACGGGCAGCCGCGGCCGCGATACGGTTGGCGGCTATGCAAGAGTTCGACCTTACCGTGCATGCCGTAGTATTCATCGGGCCGGGGTCTATCCCGAGAACATCGAGCGGGAAAATACGCCGGGCCGAAACGCGCCGGCGATTCCTTGCCGGCGCGCTTGAACTCATACAGGCGCAATCGACCGACGCGACCGCGCCGTTGCCCGCTGAAAATCTGATGCCGGGGATGCCGGCGCGTGCCACCGAGTAGAATCCAAGGAGAAAAGCAATGACCGAAAAAAATGGCATGCCGCGCGAAGTGCTCGAACAGATCATCGAAGTTACGCCGTATGCGAAATCGGTGGGCGCAAAGCTCATCGACTACAAGGAGGGTGAAGTCTCGCTCGAGGTCCCGCTTAAGAAAGAGTTGACGCAACACCATGGTTTCGCGCATGGTGCCGTCGTGAGTTTCGTCGCAGACAGCGCCAATGCGTGGGCCGCCGCTTCGGTGGCGGGCGACGTCGTGACATCGGAATACAAGCTGAATCTGCTCGCGCCAGGCGTGGGTGACAAACTGATAGGCCGGGGCTACGTGCTCAAGTCGTCGGCGCGACAGGTCGTCACCCGCGCGGATGTTTTTGCAGTCAAAGACGGGCAAGAGAAGTTCATCGCAACTTCGCTTGCGACGATCGCTGTGTTCAAGGCGTAAGCGGCGATGGACCAGAAACGCGCATGAAAGCGGGAGGCATTTTTGCCGAGAGGAGTAAACTAACAAAAAGCCCGGGACTCATGCAAGGTTTCAAAGACAGCCGTGCGGTCGTAGATTTTTTCTGGTTCCTGGCCGCAATCTTTTTCTGCTTTCTTTCTTATTCGGCGCTGGCACCGGCGGCGGTGATACTCCGTGAGTCGGGGCTTAACGTCGCACAAGTCGGTATGACGCTATCGAGTGCCGCCGTCCCGATACTGCTGGCGACGCTGGTTTCCGGTTTTCTCATCGCCCGGCTCGGACCGTTATCGGTCTCCGTGCTTGGGATGCTGGTAATGTTGGTCGGGCACGCCTCGTTAAACGAAACCCGAAGCGACTTCCCGGCCGCGATGATCTCGACCACTATCCACGGCGTCGGCCTGGGCCTGCTGATGCCGGCGCAAATGGTATTCGCCAAAAACCTGATCGCCGGACCCAAGGGCGTCTACTATTTTGGAATTTTCGCGAGCATGTTGCAGCTACCAAATCTATTCGGTCCCTCGCTCGGCGAACATATCCACGCCACGCGAGGCGTGGCAGGATACTTCTTGATCACGGCGGTTCCCTTGGCCCTGGCCTTGGGAGCCGTCGTTGTCTTGGGAGTACTGCGGCAGGCGTATTTCAAACGACCGCCGCCGGAGTCAGCGGGTGCGGCACTCGGCCGCCGTTATCGGGACCTGGCGCGTGACTGGAGCGTGATGGAGCCGATTACCGCGATCGGGCTGATCGGGTTCATGTACGGGTTCGCGCCGAGCTACATGGCGCTTCTTCTCGCCGACTACCGCTTGCCGGTCGCGGTGTTCTTCACCACTTTCGCGATATTCTATTTCGGCACCCGGTTTTTCGTGTTTCCCTATTTGCAGTCGATTGCGCCGTCGCTGTTGGCAATGGCCGGCGTGCTGGGGATGACGGTGGCGTACGCGCTCCTGGTAACAGCCGTCAGCACCACGACGGTGATAGCGGCGGGCGTGCTGTTCGGTCTGGGCTACGCCACGACGTATCCGATTCTCAGTATGTGGGTCGCGAACCAATTTCCGGAGTCGGAGCGCGGTAAGCCAATCGCGCTGTTCAATGCCGTTTTCATGTTCGGTATTTATTTCTTCCCAATCTTCGGCGGATTCACGCTGTCCGTATCCGGTATGTCTACGCTGTTGGCGATACTGTGCGCCGTCGGCGTGGGGACCATTTTGCTGCTCGGCCGCGCGCCGCTTCGGCGACGTTTGGCAGACCACTCAACCGCGCCAGGTAAACATACCGAATAGTGGCGCCGCGCTCCGGCCAGCGCTGACGCATGACGGCTACGCTATTTCGCCGTGCGCAAAACCGAGGTGCTACCGCTTACCGGACCGACATTCGTCGGTGATTAGGACGGATTGGTGATTTCGATGCGTTCAATTGTCGCGGCGAACAGGGCATGACGTCTTCCGATCTGTTCGCCGGGTGTCGATTGCAGCTTTCGCCCGACGCCGTCGACGTATGGCTGGTTCCCCCCAAGCAGATTCCGCGCTCAGCGAACTTGATTGACCAGTATCGGGAATTGCTCAGCGCGCCCGAGCTCGAGCGGATCGCGCGGTTCCACTTCCCGTGGAAACGCCATGTCGGCTTGGTGACGCGCGCGGCATTGCGGCTGATCCTGTCGTGCTACACGCAACGAGATCCACGCGACTGGCACTTTGTTCGCAATAGCCATGGAAGGCCGGCCATCCCGGAACATGACGCTGGCGCCGGAATCCGGTTCAGCATCTCGCACTCCGACTCGTTAATTGGATTGGCGGTAACGACCACGCACGACGTCGGCGTCGACATCGAGGACGCGACCCGCGCGGATTTCGGCGACGTCGTCGCGCTCGCCCGGCGGTTTTTTACACCTGCTGAAGCGCGCCACGTCGAATTTTGCGCGCCGGCGCTACGTCGGCACCGCTTTCTCGAGTGTTGGACGCTTAAGGAAGCGTACCTCAAAGCCCTTGGCACCGGTCTTTCCGCTCCGCTCGCGCAAGCGTCGTTCGCTTGGCAAAACGGCGAGCGCCTGGGCGTCACGTTCGATCCCGCGCTGCCCGAGCGCGCCGCCTCCTGGCGTTTTCTCTTGGCCATGGTTCCTTCCGGACGTCTGGTCGCTACCGCGGCACGGGTCGCTGCGGGCCGCCCGTTGAGCGTGCGGTTCTTCGCTGCTATCCCGCTGGTCCGCGAGGAACGGCTGGCCGATCTGGTATGGGAACCGCCCGGCCACCGCTTTGTGCTGCCCGCGTCGCCGGAAGACGCGTTATCGACGTGAGTCGCTTACGATCCGCGCCGCCCTTTCGGCAGTCTGGATGCGCGGCAAATGCTAAAGCTGCACCTCATCGAGCTCCAGGTTGACGCCGCGCCATTCAGGATTTCGTCGCGATAGAGCGACGGGCGCGGCAGGACGTGATCGGCATAGGCTGCGTCGGCTTCTAAATCCCGCCTGAGCGGGAAAAGATCCGTCTCGCCTCAACGAAATTGCGCTCCAGCACGATGAATTCTCTACTCCACGATTCGCTTTACCCCGGATTCGATAACCTCAGTCCGACAGCCTGCTAGACTACCCTCTCAGGAATAAAAGGAAATAGCACCAAAGTGCTGGCACTTTAGTGCCGTCCCATGGCCCCGCCGCGTCCTCCGTCAGTCGGGGACGATGCGGCGCCGCTTGGCCGCCACCATCGCTTCGGCGCGCGAGGACACGCCGAGCACCCGGAATACCGCGCCGGCGTGGTGCTTGACCGTGGTCTCGGAGATGCCCATTTCCTCGCCGATGTCGCGATTCGAACGGCCCTGCAGGATGAGGCGCAGGACATCGCGCTCACGCGCGGAGAACTCCGGGACCGGCGCCTCGGCCCCCTGCAGCGCCTCGGCAGGCACGTAGGTTCCGCCCGCGGCGACAAGGCGCAACGCCGCCTGCATCAGCGCCTTGGACGTACTCTTCGGGATGTAGCCCCTCGCGCCCGCATGCAGGGCCGCGCGCACGGTTACTCCATCTTCGGAGGCCGAGTAAACGACGACCGCGACGCCCGGACAAGCCGCCCGAAACCGCGTCAATGCCTCTATGCCCGCGCAACCCGGCAATCCAAGATCGAGCACCGCGAGGTCGGGCTCGCCCGCGTCCCGAGCATGCCGCAGCGCCTCATCGAGCGTGGAGGCGCTGCGCACGTCGGCGCCTTCGAACATCGCCGCCAGCACGGCGCAGGTGATCTCGAGCGGCACGGGGTGGTCGTCCACCGCGAGAACGCGCACGATCGTCGGGGTATGCATGGCGCGCGGGAACTAATGTCGTCAGCGCTTCCTCTGCGGCGGCAGGTCAGTGCACACGCCCTCGAAGAGCTCCGCCGCCATGCCGACCGATTCGCCCAGCGTCGGGTGCGGGTGGATGGTCTTGCCGATGTCGGTGGCATCCGCGCCCATCTCGACCGCGAGCGCGAGCTCGCTGATCAGGTCGCCGGCCCCGGTGCCGACGATGCCGCCGCCGACGATGCGGTGCGTCTCGGCATCGAAGATCAGCTTGGTGAATCCCTCGTCGCGCGCGTTGGCGATAGCGCGGCCGGAGGCCGACCAGGGAAACTTCGCCACGCCGACCTTGAGGCCGGATTTCCCCGCCTCGTCCTCGGTGACCCCAACCCAGGCGATCTCCGGATCGGTGTAGGCAACCGAGGGCACGACGCGCGCATCGAAATGCGACTTCATGCCCGCAGCGGCCTCCGCCGCCACGTGACCCTCGTGCACCGCCTTGTGCGCGAGCATCGGGTTGCCGGCGACGTCGCCGATGGCGTACAGGTGCGGCACGTTGGTGCGCATCTGCGTGTCCGCCGGGATGAACCCGCGCTCGTTCACCGCGACGCCCGCCTTTTCCGCGCCGATCTTCTTCCCGTTCGGCACGCGGCCGACGGAAACGAGGACCATGTCGTAGACCTTCGGCTCCTGGCCTTCGATCGACACGCGGATGCCTTCCTTGGTCGCCTCGGCCTTGGTGGTCTTCGCTTTCAGCATCACCTTGTCGAAGCGGCCGGCGTTGAATTTCTGCCACACCGCGACCAGGTCGCGGTCGGCGCCGAGCATCAGCCCGTCCATCATCTCTACCACGTCGAGCCTGGTTCCCAGCGTGGAATACACAGTGCCCATCTCCAGGCCGATGATGCCGCCGCCGATCACCAGCATCTTCTTCGGCACCGCCCTCAGTTCCAGCGCCCCGGTGGAATCGACGATGCGCGGATCTTCCGGCAGGAACGGCAGCTTCGCCGCCTGCGAGCCGGCAGCGATGATCGCCTTTGCGAACCGCACCACCGTCCTGTCCTTGCCCTCGACCGCCAGTTGATTGGGCCCGATGAAAGCACCCAAACCCTGCACCAGCGTGACCTTGCGCATCTTCGCCATCGAGGCGAGTCCGCCGGTGAGCTTGCCCACCACCTTGTCCTTGAACGCGCGCAGCTTGTCGAGGTCCACCTTCGGCTCGCCGAAGCTGATGCCGTGCTCGCCGAGCGCCTTGGCCGCGTCCATGACCGCCGCGGTGTGCAGCAGCGCCTTCGAAGGAATGCAGCCGACGTTGAGGCACACGCCGCCCAGGACCGGGTAACGCTCGACCAGCACGGTCTTCAATCCGAGGTCGGCGGCGCGGAACGCGGCGGAGTAGCCGCCGGGGCCGGAACCGAGCACCACGACGTCGCAGTCGAGTTCGGCCATCTCAGAGCAGCGTGCGGCGGATGTCGCCCAGCACGCTCGCAAGGTACGCCGTGAAGCGCGCGGCCGCCGCGCCGTCGATGACGCGGTGGTCGTAGGAAAGCGACAGCGGCAGCATCAGGCGCGGCGCGAACTCCTTGCCGGTCCACACCGGGCGCAGCGAGGACCTCGACACGCCGAGAATCGCGACTTCGGGCGCGTTGATGATCGGCGTGAACGCGGTGCCGCCGATACCGCCGAGGCTCGAGATGGAGAAGGTGCCGCCCTGCATGTCGCCGGGCTTGAGCTTCTTGTCGCGTGCCAGTTTGGAGATCTCGCCCAGCTCGCGCGCCACCTCGAACACGCCCTTGCGGTCGGCATCGCGCACCACCGGCACCACCAGCCCCTCGGGCGTGTCCACCGCAACGCCGATGTTGTAGTACTTCTTCACCACCAGGCCCTCACCGCCGCGGTCCAGGCTCGAGTTGAAGTTCGGGTGCTGCCTGAGCGCGGTGACGCAGGCCTTGATCATGAACGCGAGCATGGTCAGCTTGAAGCCCTGCTTCTCGGTCTCCGCCGTATTCGATTTGCGGAACGCCTCCAGGTCGGTGATATCCGCCTCGTCGAACTGCGTGACGTGCGGGATCGAGACCCAGTTGCGGTGCAGGTTGGGCCCGGAGAGCTTCTGCAGCCGCGAAAACGGCTTCACTTCGACCGGGCCGAACTTGGCGAAGTCCACCTCCGGCCAGGCGGGAAGGTTGAAGGGCAGCGCGCCGCCTCTTGCCGCCGCTGCCGCCGGCACCGCCGCGAGCGCGCCCTTGACGTAAGTCTGGACGTCGCCGTGCAGGATACGGCCCTTCGGGCCGCTGCCCTTTACGCGGCCCAGGTCCACGCCGAGCTCGCGCGCGAACTTGCGCACCGAGGGACTGGCGTGCGGCTTGCCGTGTGTCGCCTCCCGCGGCTCCAGCGGCACGGGCGGCAGCGGGGCAGCGACCACCGCCGCCGCCGCAACGGCCGGTGCCGGCGCGGCAAGCGCCACCGGCGCGGCCGCTTCGCCGGCGCCCGCCTTCAGCACCAGGATCGCCGCGCCTGCGGAGACCTTGTCGCCGGTCTTGACCCTGAGCTCCTGCACCACGCCCGCCGCCGGCGACGGGATTTCCATCGTCGCCTTGTCCGATTCGAGCGTGATCAGGGACTGCTCCTTGGCGACGGTGTCGCCCGGCTTCACCAGCACCTCGATCACCTCGATATCCTTGAAGTCGCCGATATCGGGAACCTTCACCGTCATGGGTTCGCTGCTCGATGCGACCGGAGCGGGTGCCGGCGCTGGCGCAGGCTCCAGCTTCGATGGGGCGGGAGCGGGAGGGGGAGACGGCTTGGCCGCCGGCGCGGCCGCACCGGACTCCTCGAGCATCAGGATCAGCGAGCCCTGCGACACCTTGTCGCCCACCTTGATCCGCAGTTCCTTCACCACGCCGGCGCCGGGCGCCGGGATCTCCATCGTCGCCTTGTCCGACTCCACCGTGATGAGCGATTGCTCGGCAGTGATCCGATCGCCGGGCTTCACCAGGACCTCGATGACCTCCACATCCTTGAAATCCCCGATGTCCGGGACCGCGACCTCCTTCATACGGTGGTCGGATCCGGCTTGTTCGGGTCGATGCCGTACTTCTTGATCGCGTCGGCCACGCTCTTCGCCTTGCCCTCGCCGGACTCGGCGAGCGCCTTGAGCGCCGCGATCGCCACGAAGTAGCGGTTCACCTCGAAGAAGTGCCTGAGCTTGGCGCGCGAGTCCGAGCGCCCGAAGCCGTCGGTGCCGAGCACGCGGTAGACGCGCTCGCGCGGCACGAACGGCCGGATCTGATCGGCGAAAGTCT
>Ga0210377_10002741_pt1 | contig 15277 bp, 17 predicted proteins | sample PLM4_65_b1redo_FD_155480 | JGI IMG/M metagenome (GOLD analysis project Ga0210377, IMG submission 155480) | Groundwater sediment microbial communities from an aquifer in East River, Colorado, USA - PLM4_65_b1 redo | ecosystem: Environmental > Terrestrial > Soil > Riparian zone | place: USA: East... | reverse complement strand
CAAGGTGCTGCGCCAGAGCTTCGAGCTGAATTTCTGGGCGCACCAGTCCGTAGCGCAGAACGCGGTGCGGATCATGCGCGCGCAAGGCACCGGCGGCTGCCTGCTGTTCAATGTCAGCAAGCAGGCGGTCAATCCGGGCAAGGATTTCGGCCCCTACGGCCTGCCCAAGGCCGCGCTGCTGTTCCTGCTGCGCCAATACGCGCTCGACCATGGGGCCGACGGCATCCGCGCCAACGGCATCAATGCTGACCGCGTGCGCACCGGCCTCTTGACCGACGACATGGTCAAGAGCCGCTCGTCCGCGCGGGGCGTCTCCGAGCACGACTACATGGCCGGCAATCTGCTGAAGCGCGAAGTCAAGGCCGCCGACGTGGCGCAGGCCTTCGTCGCCCTGGCGCTCGCGAACATGACCACGGGTGCAGTCCTCACCGTCGACGGCGGCAATATCGAGGCCGCGCTGCGCTAGAGCTGCTACTTATCCCACATGACCCGCGGCATCGATCACCTCGTCCTGGCCGTGCGCGATCTCGAGAAAGCGCGCGCCTTCTATGCAGCGCTCGGCTTCACGCTGACGCCACGCGCCGTGCACCCCTGGGGCACGACCAACCACCTCGCCCAATTGCGCGGCTGCTTCCTCGAGCTGCTGGCGGTGCCCGAGCCCGGCAAGATCGCGCCCGCCAAGCCGGGCGAATTCGGTTTCGGCGCCTTCAACCGCGACTTCCTCGCGCGGCGCGAGGGCATGTCGATGCTGGTCTTCCAGAGCGACGATGCGCGCCGCGATCAGGCGGAATTCGCGGCGAATGGATTGCACACCTACGCGCCGTTCGATTTCGGCCGCGAGGCCAAGCTGCCCGACGGCACCGTGGCGCGCGTCGCCTTCTCGCTCGCCTTCGTCACCGATCCCCGCATGCCCGAGGCCGCCTTCTTCGCGTGCCAGCAGCACGCGCCCAAATATTTCTGGAAGCTCGACTACCAGACCCATGCGAACGGCGCGCGCTCCATTGCCAAGGTGATCATGGTGGCGCCGGAGCCGCCGGCTTTGGCGGATTTCTTCGCCAAGCTGCAGGGGCGCGAAGCGGTGCGCATCGATGGCGGAGCGTTGCGCGTCGCGACCGCGCGCGGACGGGTAGTCGTGCTGACGCCGGCAGGGTTTGCGGCGCGCTTTTCCGGCGCGGCGCCAGCGGCGGCCACGCCGCACTTCGCCGCATTCCGCATCACCGGCGTCGATCCCGCCGCCCAGGCCGTGCGGCTCGCTTCAGCCGGCATCGCGCATCGCGCCTTCAACGACGCGGTGCAGGTTCCCGCCTCCGCGGCCTACGGTGTCGCGATCGAATTCGCGGCGGATTAGAAGCCCGCCCCTTCAATCAGGAATGGGGCGAACGGGCGCGGCGCGGGATCGCCGCGCTCCACTCGCGCCTCGGCCCTACTTGGCCGCTTCGAGCGACTTGGTGTCGAGTAGGATCGGCGCGATGTGGTAGGCGGTGTGCTGGCCGAACAGCGTGCCGCCGGCGGCGACGCGCTTGTTCATCAATTGGCGCGCCTTCTTTACGTCGAACTCGCCCGCCAGCTGAACGCGCGCGATGTTGCGCACGCGCTCGATCTTGTCGTCGATGTCGGTCACGTCGGCGCAGACCGGATTCGCCAGGCGGACGACGACGGCGGATTGCCGCGACCCGTTGCCCGGATGAACGAAATTGACCGTCGTCAGCGTGCCCTGGATCGTGACCTCCGCCTTGCTGTCGGCCTTGAGGCAGGTTTGCGCCGAGGCGGCGGACGCGCCGGCCGAGGCGAGCGCAAGGAGGGCGAGGATTGCAAAGGACCGGCGCATGACCGTTACCCCACGTGCTGGGCGAAGAAGGCGAGCGTGCGCTGGAGCGCGATCTCGGCCGCTTTCTTGTTATAGCTCGGGCGCTCGTCGCAGTTGAAGCCGTGTTCGGCGTCGTAGATGAAGATCGGCACGTCGCAATGCGCGGCCTGGAATTTCTTGACGCCGTCGAGCGGAATATTCGCGTCCTTGGCGCCGAAATGCAGCTCGACCGGCGCCTTGGGCTTGAGCTCGGCCAAGGCGGTGGTGACCCCGCCGCCGTAGTAGCCGACCGCGGGCACGCCGATGCGCGTGGCCGACACCCAGGCGGCCGCCCCGCCCCAGCAATAGCCGACATCGCCGACCTTGCCGTATTTGCGCCCTTCCGCGAACGCCGCCTCGAGGTCCTTGACCGTGTTGTCCCAGTTCACCTTGGGGATGAGCGTGCGGCACTTGGCGATCTCGTCGGGCGAGTAGCCGGTATCGAGGCCGGGCTGGATGCGCTCGAACAGCTGCGGCGCGATGGCGACGTAGCCATGGCGCGCGAACTTGTCGGCGTCGCGTTTGATGTGCGCGTTGACGCCGAAGATCTCCATGTTGACGACGATGGCGCCCTTGGGCGTGCCCGAGGGCATTGCCTTGTAGGCCGGCAGCGTGAAGCCATCGGCGGCCTTCAACGTGATCATTTCGCCCATAGTGGTCGGTCCTCCTCGGTCTCGGTGGTTGATCTAAACGAGATGCGCCGTGAAGAAATCGAGCGTGCGCTGGAGCGCCAGATCGGCGGTGGCCTTGTCGTAGGAGCCGGGCCGCTCGTCGCAATTGAAGCCGTGTCCGGCCTCGTAGACGTGCATCGGCACGCTCTGATGCGCATAGCGCAGCTTGGTCACGTCGCTCATCGGGATGAGATGGTCCTTGGCGCCGAAATGCAGCATGACCGGCGCCTGCGGCTTCTCGTGCATCAGCTGCGCGGTGCGGCCGCCGTAATAGCCCACCGCCGGGATGCCGAGCCGTGTCGCGCACGCCCATGCCACCGATCCGCCCCAGCAATAGCCTACCGCGCCCACCGGCCCGAAGGTGAGAAGATAGTTGGCGGCCGCGCGGACGTCGCGCAGCGCGTTGTCGATGCCGAGCTTCATGACGAGATCGCGGCCTTTTTCCATCGCCGGCTGGTCGTAGCCCAGATCGACGCCGGCCTCGACCCGGTCGAACACCGCCGGCGCCACCGCCATGTAGCCCAGGCGCGCGAACTTGTCGGCATCGCGCCTGATGTGGCCGTTCACGCCGAAGATTTCCTGGATCACGATGATGCAGGCCTTGGGCTTGCCCTGGGGCTTGGCCTGGTAGGCGCTCAAGGTGAATCCGTCGTCGGCGGTGAGCTTGATCGTCTCTGTCATGGCGATGGCACTGGTTAGGGTTGGCGAATGGATCGACCGCGTCTAACGAATCTTTCGGCTTTTAGGAAGTGACTCGGCGTCACGATCGGTATGCCGGAGATAGCGTTCAGAACGATCAGGTCGCGGTCACCGGAAACGATGACGTTTGCCCGGGCCGCCAGCGCCAGATGAAGAAACATATCATCATGAGGATCACGCCAAAGTGGCAGCCCGACCTCGATCGAGAAGAAATCGGAGACACGCCTGATGCGCTCCAAGAAATGCAACCGCGATTGGCGCGGGGCGGCGGCGTCAAAGTCAGGCCGAAGGAGCGTTCGCCTGAGCTCGCCGAAAGTCTCGTCAGACTGAGCGACGACGTGATGGAGCAACACCCGCTCCACGGCGCGGTATGGGGTTCCGCCGGGATTGGTCGCGGCACTCACCAGGACATTGGTGTCCAAAACGACGAGCGCCATCAGCGCGCACGCCGTTTGACCCTTCGCTCTTGGCGAATTTCGCGCAGGATCGCGTTGACTTTGCGTGGCGTGAGGCCATTGCGACGCGCTTCCCGGGCAAGCGCATTCATCGCCTCGATGGCTTCATTCGCGAGTCGCCGCCGCTCTTCCGGTGTGCGCGTCGGGGTCAACCGCGCGGCTCGCAGCGGTTTTCTTACTTTGGTGTCCATGAGATACGTCGCGATGATCTTGCCATTCTGTTCAATATAGCGCTGGAAACGTGCAGCGTCATCCGCCTCACGCATTGAACCGGAACAGCATCACGTCGCCGTCTTTGACCACGTATTCCTTCCCCTCCGCGCGCATGCGGCCGGCGTCTTTCGCGCCGAACTCGCCGCCGCAGGCGATGAAGTCCTCGTAGGCGATCGTCTCGACGCGGATGAAGCCGCGCTCGAAATCGGTGTGGATGGCGCCCGCGGCCTGGGGCGCCTTGGCGCCCGCGGCCACGGTCCAGGCGCGCGCCTCCTTGGGGCCGGCGGTGAAGAAGGTGATGAGTCCCAACAGGCGATAGCCGGCGCGGATCACCTTGTTGAGCCCGGGCTCGTCGAGGCCGAGCGATTCCAGGAACGCGCGCTTCTCCTCGGGATCCGCCAGCTGCGCGATCTCGGCCTCGATCGCGGCCGAGATCACGACCGCTTCGGCGCCTTCCGCCTTGGCGCGCGCCACCACCTTGGCCGAGTGCGCATTGCCCGTCGCCGCGGCGCCCTCCTCGACGTTGCAGATGTACATCATCGGCTTGGCGGTGAGCAGCTGGAGCTGGCGGAACTCGCGGCGGAGATCGGCCGGAATGTCCGCGAGCCGCGCCGGCTGGCCTTCGCGCAGCACGGCCAGCGCCGGGCCGATCACCTTCATCAGCGCCTGCGCCTCCTTGTCGCCGGTCTTGGCCTGCTTCTCGGCCTTGTCGGCGCGCTTCTCGAGGCTGTCGAGATCGGCCAGCATCAGCTCGGTCTCGATCGTCTCGATGTCGCGGATGGGGTCGACGCTGCCCTCGACATGGGTGACGTCGGTGCTTTCGAAGCAGCGCACGACATGCGCGATCGCGTCGACCTCGCGGATGTTGGCGAGGAATTGGTTGCCGAGCCCTTCGCCCTTGGACGCGCCGCGCACCAGCCCGGCGATGTCGACGAATTCGAGCTGGGTCGGGGTCGCGCGCGCGGACTTGGCCAGCGCCGCGATCGCGCCGAGCCGCTCGTCGGGCACCGCGACGCGGCCGATATTGGGCTCGATCGTGCAGAACGGATAGTTGGACGCCTCGGCCGCCTGCGTCGCCGTCAGCGCGTTGAAGAGGGTCGACTTGCCGACATTGGGCAAACCGACGATGCCGCATTGGAAGCCCATGTCATTCGTCTGGGACGGAGGGTTTCTTCGGCGGCAAAGGCCCGACCCTGCCCTCCTCGAGTCCCGCGGACGGCGAAACCGGCGGCAGCGAGGGTTCGGGCTTGGGCGCCTTGGGCTTGGGCGGGGCGACGAGGTAGGCGACGCGGCTCATGAACCCGCCCTCGTCGCCGGCGAGAAGGCGCGGAACCTCGTCGGCCACGGCCTCGACCACCTTGGCGGCAAGCTCGCGCTCGGCCTTGGCGAAGTCCTGCAGCACGTGGTTGTGCACGAGGTCCTTCTCACCCGGATGCCCGACCCCGAGCCGCACGCGGCGGAAGTCGGGGCCGAGATGGGCCATGATGTCGCGTATGCCGTTGTGGCCGCCATGGCCGCCGCCTGTCTTCACCTTCACCCGCCCGAGCAGGAGATCGATCTCGTCGTGGAAGACGGTGAGGGCGGCCGGCTCCAGCTTGAAGAAGTCGAGCGCCGCCGCCACCGATTGGCCCGAGAGGTTCATGTAGGTCATCGGCTTCAGCAGTAGGACGCGCGTGCCCGCGATCTCGCCTTCGGCGATCTCGCCCTGGAACTTCTTGCGCCAGGGTGCTGCGCGGTAGCGGCCCGCGATCGCGTCCACCGCCACGAAGCCCATGTTGTGGCGGTGGCCGGCGTAGCCGGCTCCGGGATTGCCGAGGCCGGCCAGAAGCAGCATGGCGCTCTAGACCGGGCTTCAGCCCTTGCCGCCAGGCTTCTTCTCGCCGCCCGCGGCGGGCTTGGTGGGACCGCCGCCGACGGGAGCCTTCTTGTCGCCGGCTGCCGCGGCCGGAGCGGCAGCGCCGGGTGCGGCACCGGGTGCTGCGCCGGGGGCCGCGCCGGGTACCGCTCCGGGAACGGCACCAGGGACACCCTCGGGTGCGACGCCGGGCGGAAGCTCGCCGGCCGCGGCCGCGGCCGCGGCGGCAGCCGCCGCAGCGGCGGCAGCGCGGGCCTCTTCGACGCGGGCGGTGGGCGGCGCGATCGAGCAGATCGTGAAGTCGCGGCCGGTGATCGCGGGCCTGACGCCCTCGGGCAGCTTCACCGCGCTGATGTGCGACGAATCGTTGATCTCGAGGCCCGAGAGATCGACCACGATCTCGCGCGGGATGGCGCTCACCGGGCAGACCAGCTCGATCTCGCGGCGCACGGTGTTGAGCACGCCGCCGCGCTTGATGCCGGGGCTCAGGTCGTGGTTGACGAACCGCACGGGGACCCTGACGCGGACCGTCGATTTCTGGTCGACGCGCTGGAAGTCGGCGTGGATCGGCCGGTCGGTGACCGGATGGAGCTGCACGTCGCGCGGCAGCACCTGCTGGCGCTTGCCGGCGAGTTCGACCGCCATGACCGTGCTGTAGAAGCCGCGCTTCTTGATCGCGGCTTCGAGCGGCTTGGGTTCGAGGGTGATCAGTTCGGGCGCTTCCTTGTTGCCGTAGATGACTCCCGGCACGACGCCCGTGCGACGCGTGGCCCGGGCGGCCCCCTTACCGGCCCGGTCGCGCCGCTCGGCCTTGAGGACGAGCTCGCTCATGTGAAACTCCTGATTCGCAAAAGAAAATGCCGGCCTCCAAGGGTGCCGGCTGGCGGGCGTGGGCTTAGCCCGAAAAGGCGGGGCAATTCAAGGGGCTTGGTGACGCGGCCGGGGCCGTCGCGCAACCAGGCCTGCGCGCCCCGGTCAGTTGAACAGGCGCGAGACCGACTTCTCGGTGCTGATCGAGAGAATCGCTTCGCTCAACAGCGGCGCGATGGTGAGCTGGCGCAGGCGCTTCGACCCCTTCATCGAGTCGGTCGCCTGGATCGTGTCGGTGATCACCATCTCCTCGAGCCGCGAGCCCTCGATGCGGGCCACGGCGCCGCCCGAGAGCACGCCGTGCGTGCAATAGGCGCTGACGGCGGTGGCGCCCCCGCCGATGAGCGCCTCGGCGGCGTTGCAGAGCGTTCCGCCCGAATCGACGATGTCGTCGATGAGGATGCAGGCGCGGCCGCTGACCTCGCCGATCACGTTCATGACCTCGGAGACGCCGGCGCGCGGGCGGCGCTTGTCGATGATGGCGAGGTCGCAGCCGATGCGGCTCGCGATCGCGCGCGCGCGCACCACGCCGCCGACGTCGGGCGAGACCACGACGAGGCCGCCGTTGCGCTTGCCGAACTTCGATTCGATGTCGCGCACGATCACCGGGGAGGCGTAGAGGTTGTCGGTCGGAATGTCGAAGAAGCCCTGGATCTGCCCGGCATGCAGATCGATGGTGCAGAGGCGGTTGGCGCCGGCCACGGTGATGAGGTTGGCGACGAGCTTGGCCGAGATCGGCGTGCGCGGCCCGGTCTTCCGGTCCTGCCGCGCATAGCCGTAATAGGGCACCACCGCGGTCACGCGCCGTGCCGAGGCGCGCTTCAATGCGTCGAGCAGGACCAGGAGCTCCATCAGATTGTCGTTGGCCGGATAGGACGTGGACTGGATCACGAACACGTCCTCGCCGCGGATGTTCTCCTCGATCTCGACGAACACCTCCATGTCGGCGAAGCGGCGGCTGCTCGCCTTGGTGAGCGGCGAGCCGAGATAGCTGGCGATGGCGTCGGCCAGCGGCCGATTGCTGTTGCCGGCGATGAGCTTCATGCGTTCCCCGAGATGCCCGCCGCAGCGGGCAAAGCCCCCCGGCCCCATCCGGCCGGCGCGGCTTATCTAACAAGCCGTCGCAAATCTGTAAACGAGCGCCGCCGCGCAAATAGACGCGCCTAGGAGAGAAAACTTGAACCACGGAGGACACGGAGAACACGGAGCAGGGAAATGCGCCCCTTGGGCGCAAGACTCCTTCTCCGTGCTCTCCGTGGTTAACCCTCTTCCCTCGAACGCCGGCGACCCGGGCTAGCGCGTGAGGAGGTCGCGGGCGACGGCGGCAAGCCAGGCGCGGACGGCGCGCTCTTCGCCGGCGCCGAGGCCCGCCATCAGGCGGCGCTCGAGCGCCCCGACGCGGCGCTTGGCGGCGGCGAGGCGCGCCTTTCCCCGCGGCGTGAGGGCGGCCAGGAGCGCGCGGCCGTGCTCCGGATCGGGCGTGCGGGCGACGACGCCGGCGCGGACGAGGTTCTTCGCCACCGCATCGACCGTCTGCGGCGTCTGCAGTGAAAGCCGGGCCAGCGCCGCGCCCGAGAGCGGCCCGTAGGCGCCGAGCAAGGTCAGCAGCCCGAATTGCGGGAGCGTGAGGCCGAGATCGGCCAGCGCCGCATCGCCGGCCAGGCGGAACGCGGCCTGGGCTTGGCGCAACAGGTAGCCGATATGGCCGCCGGCCCCGCGCCGCCCCTCGCCCGGCGGCGCCTCGGGCCGGGCGCCGCCCGCGGTCTCCGGTCTCGGCTTGCGCTTCATATCAGGACACTTATAACTTAACAGGAGCCTGATAACCAAGCCCGAAGGAGGCCGCGATGCTGACGCCGGAGAACCGCGAGATCCTGCTCCGCCACGTCAAGGCCGAGACCGAGCACCGCATGGAGGAGACGCTGGCGACGCTGACGCCGGACTGCGTCTTCGAGGATCACGCCTTCGCCAGGGTGTGGCGCGGCCACGAGGGTGCCAGAGACTATTATCGACTGTGGTGGGACGCGTTTGGGATCACGCCGCATACCTCGGCGCGCCACGTGCCCTCGCCCGATCTCATGATCGTCGAGACCCGCTTCAAGGGCCGGCATAAGGGCCCGTTCCTCGGCGTGGCGCCGACGGGCCGCGACGTCGACATCCCGTTGACGATCTTCGTCACCATGGCCAACGGCCTCATGACGGGCGAGCGCTTCTACTGGAACCTCGGCACGCTGCTCGAACAGATCGGCGTCAAGATGCCGGTGTCCCTGCCCGCGGCGGCGTGAAGCGGGGCACGCGGAGGCGCGGAGAAGGGAAGAATCAAACCACGGAGGACACGGAGAACACAGAGAAGAACGATTGCGCGCTGCAGGCGCGCAAGATCACCTTTCGCCGTTTTCTCTGTGTCCTCTGTGGTTCAATTCCCTTCTCCCGGCCTCCCCGGCTCCTGTTCCCTTAAGGCTCGCGCTCGGCAATAGTGGCGCATCGGAGCGATCGAGGGGACACGATGGCCGAGCGGCGGCTGAAATTCTGGGGCTGGGGCTACGAGGGCGAGGGCGCCGGCGCCGGCGAGCGCGAAGCGCTGAAGCGCTTCTATGGTGCCATGTTCGGGCTCGAGGCTTTCCCCGCGGACGTGCCGCGGGTCGAGGATTACGCGCTGCCCAAGCCGCGCTTGAAGCCGCCCAAGAGCCTCGCGGCGATCTGCGCGTCGGATCCGCATACTCGGCTCGTCCATGCGCTGGGAAAATCGTTTCCCGACGCGGTGCGCGTGTTCGACCGCAATATCGCGCATGCGCCCGATATCGTCGCCTTTCCGCGCAACGAGAAGCAGGTGGCCGCGGTCATGGACTGGGCGGCCTCGGCCAAGGCGGCGCTGGTGCCGTTCGGCGGCGGCAGCTCGGTCGTGGGCGGCGTCGAGCCGGCGGTGGGCGATGGATACAAGGGCGCCATTACCTTGAGCACGACCGCGCTCGACAAGGTGCTCGACATCGACCGCACCTCGCGCGCGGCGCGCATCCAGGGCGGCATCCGCACGCCGGCGATGGAGGAGGCGCTCGGCAAGGCGGGCTTGACGCTCCGCCACTTCCCGCAAAGCTTCCAGATGGCGACCCTGGGCGGCATGATCGCGACGCGCTCGGGCGGCCATTTCGCGACGCTCTACACGCATATCGACGATTTCGTAGAATCGGTCCGCATGGTGACGCCCGCGGGCGCGATGGAGAGCCGGCGCCTGCCCGGCTCCGGCGCCGGCCCCAGCCCGGACCGCCTCGCGATCGGCTCCGAAGGCAGCCTCGGCATCATCACCGAGGCGTGGATGCGGCTCCAGGACAAGCCCCGCTTCCGCGCGGGCGCCGCCATCTGCTTTGCCGATTTCCTCAAAGCCGCCGAGGCCGTGCGCGCGCTCGCCCAGTCCGGGCTCAATCCGGCGAATTGCCGCCTGGTCGATGCCGAGGAGTGCCGTGTCAACGGCGTCAACGACGGCTCGTCGCACCTCCTCGTGCTCGGCTTCGAGAGTGCCCACTACGATGTCGGGCCGCCTATGGCGCGCGCGCTCGAGATCGCGCGCGACCATGGCGGCACGGTCGACCCCGGCGGCAACACCGAGGGCGCCGTCGGCGCCTGGCGCAACGCGTTCATCCGCATGCCCTATTTCCGCGAGGTCATCACGCCCTGGGCGGTCATCAACGACACGTTCGAGACCGCGATCACCTGGGAGCGCTTTCCGGCCTTCCACGCCGCCATCACGAGCGCCACCGCGCGCGCGATCGAGGCCGCGACCGGGCGGAAGGGCCTCGTCACCTGCCGCTTCACGCATGTCTATCCCGACGGCCCCGCGCCCTATTTCAGCTTCCACGCCAAGGGCGATCGCCGCAACCTCCTGAAGCAGTGGCTGGCGATCAAGAAGGCGGCCTCGGACGCCGTCATCGCCGGCGGCGGCACGATCACGCACCACCACGCGGTCGGCCGCGACCACATGAAATGGTACGAGCGCCAGCGCCCGAAGCTGTTCGGCGCGGCGCTGAAGGCGGCCAAATCCGTGCTCGATCCCGCCGGGGTGATGAATCCCGGCGTCATCGTGCGCTGAGCGCCACGCGATGCGCATCGCCGTGATCGGCGCCACGGGCGTGCTCGGCCGGCATCTGGTGCCGCGCCTCATCGAGCGCGGCCACGCGGTCTGCGCCACCGCGCGCAAGGAGGCGGACCTCGAGCGCCTGAAGCGGCTCGGCGCCGAGGCGGTCGCGGCGGATATATTCGACCAGGGGGGCCTGCGCGCCGCATTGGTCAATTGCGACGCCGCGATCCACGCCGCGACCTCGATCCCGAAAACCACCGGCGGCGGCGACTGGGCGGTGAACGACCGCATCCGGCGCGAGGGCACGGCCAATCTCATCGATGCCTGCCGCGCCGAGCGCGTGCGCCGCTACGTTCAGCAGAGCGTCGCCATGCTGCACATCGCGAGCGACGCGCGCCCGCAGACCGAGGACGACCCCATCGCCGCCTATGACCGCATCCGCTCGGCGGTCGATATGGAGCAATTGGTGCGGGCATCGCCGCTCGACTGGTGCATCGTGCGCGGCGCCGCCTTTTACGGGCCCGGCACCGGCCGCGCCGAGGCCTGGCGCAGCCAGGCGCGCGGCGGGGTTCTGGTCCTGCCCGGCGACGGCAACGGATTCCTGTCGCTCATTCACGTGGCCGACATGGCCGCCGCCATGGTGGCGGTGGTCGAGCGCGGGCAGGCCGGCAACGTCTACATCGCCGCCGACGACCAGCCCGCCACCTATCGCGACCTCTTGGGCTATGTGGCGGCGCTCGAGGGCGCCGCACCCCCATCGTCGGGCGGGCCCATCCTGCTCCCCTCCTTCCGCGTCTCGAACGCCAAGTTGAAGTCGCTGGGATGGGCGCCGGCCTATCCGAGCTTCCACGCCGGCTTGGCCAACTAGCGATCGCCCAGCGACAAATGGGCGCCTGTTGTCTTAACCCCGGGCGGGAATAATCTTCCTGGGATAGGGTTCATCCGGGGCGGGAGGACACGCAGCCAATGGATTACGAGGCGTTTTTCGCCGAGCGCATCGAAGCGCTCAAGGCCGAGGGCCGCTACCGCGTCTTCGCCGATCTCGAGCGCATCGCCGGCCGCTTCCCGCGCGCGCATTGGCACGGCCCCAAGGGCATGCGCGAGGTCACCGTCTGGTGCTCGAACGACTATCTCGGCATGGGCCAGCACCCCCAGGTGCTCGCCGCCATGCACGAAGCGATCGAGAAATGCGGCGCCGGCGCCGGCGGCACGCGCAACATCTCGGGGACCAACCACTACCACGTGCTGCTCGAGCGCGAGCTGGCCGACCTCCACGGCAAGGAGGCGGCGCTCCTCTTCACCTCGGGCTACAATTCCAACGAGGCCGCGCTCTCGGTCCTGCTCACGCTGCTGCCCAACTGCGTGGTGATCTCGGACGAGCTCAACCACGCCTCGATGATCCAGGGCATGCGCTCGGCCAAGTGCGAGAAGCGCGTCTTCCGCCACAACGACGCGGCGCATCTCGAGGAGATCCTGAAGGCCCTCGACCCGGCGCGGCCCAAGCTCGTCGCGTTCGAATCGGTCTATTCGATGGATGGCGACATCGCCCCCATCGCGCGGCTCTGCGACGTGGCCGAGGCCTACGGCGCCATGACCTATCTCGACGAGGTGCACGCCGTCGGCCTCTATGGGCGGCGCGGTGGCGGCGTCTCCGAGCGCGACGGCGTGGCCGCGCGCCTCACCATCATCGAGGGCACGCTGGCCAAGGCCATCGGCGTGATGGGCGGCTACATCGCCGCCTCCAATGCGATCGTCGACGCCGTCCGCAGCTACGGCTCGGCCTTCATCTTCACCACCGCGCTGCCACCCACCGTGGCCGCCGGCGCGCTGGCGAGCGTGCGGCACCTGAAGGCGAGCACCGCCGAGCGCGAGCGCCACCAGGAGCGCGCGGCGCGCTTGAAGCACCTCCTCGGCCTGGCCGGCCTGCCGGTGATGGAGAGCGCCAGCCACATCGTGCCGGTGCTGGTCGGCGATGCGCGCCTCTGCAAGGCCGCGAGCGACCGCCTCCTCGAGGAGCACGCGGTCTACGTCCAGCCGATCAACTACCCGACCGTGCCGCGCGGCCGCGAGCGCCTGCGCTTCACGCCCTCGCCGTTCCATTCCGACACCGACATGGACAGGCTGGTGGCCGCGCTCTATCGCGTCTGGCGCGACCTCGGTTTGACCCTCAAGAAAGCGGCCTAGCGCGGCCCGGCATGTTCCGCGACAAGACCCTCATCCCGACCGAGGCGATCCGCGTGCTGGCCCTGGGCCTCATCGCCGACCGCCCGCGCCGCTACGCGGAGCTGGCCCAGGAGCTCCGCCGCTTCATCGGCCTCGTGCTCGGCCCCTCGCTCGACATGCTGGCCCCCTCGCTCGAGCTGCTGCGCTACGAGGGCCTCGCGGATACGAGCGGCGACGGCGGCGATGCCGCGCTTTCCATCACCGAGCGCGGCCGCGCCGAGCTTCTCAATCTCCTCCGCGCCAATGTCCGCGCGCCGGTGAACGACACCAACCGCCTCGTGATTGCATTGAAGTTCCGCTTCCTCCACATGCTCCCGGCGGACGAGCAGAAATCCCAGCTAGCGCTCCTCGCCGACCTCTACGAAACCGAGCGCGGCCGCCTCGAAGAGCTGCGCGCCCGCGACGGCACCGACAGCCCCGGCTTCGCCGCCTGGCTCGACCACGAGATCGCGCTCGCGGGGACGCGGATCGGGTGGCTGAGGAAACGGATTGGGTAGCGTGAAGCACCAGGTGGAGTCGCTCGGCGCTCCTGGTCGCTATGGGTTGATATCAGCCAAAAGGTCCTTACAAGGACGAAGCAGTTCTAGAAAAGCATTGAAATTCTTCGCCACAAAGTAGGGTTCCTCCCCGGCTGAGTGGAACTCGTGATGCCAGAAGACGACGGGCGGGTCAGGATTGTCCATTCCAGTGCGGTAGTCGAAGCAAGCGTGGTTCCCGCCGCCATCTTCGGCGAACGCGATCAGCCCCCGGGTGAAATGATCCGGACGCTCGAACAAATTATCGTCCTCTATGGTCCACCATGGCTGAATATCCATGTCCTTCCAAAGGTCACGATCATTACGATAAATATTCTTTAGGTACTTGTCCATCGGCTCGCGGAAATCGAGCAATGCGCCAATCGAACCCTGGTCCCACCGATTCCAATCCGTATCAAAATAGAGAAAGCAGTCGGGTTCGGGACGGCCTCCATTCCATTTTCTAACGCAGTCGACAAAGGTGTCGGGAAACTTCACGCCGAGTGTCTCCTGGACGGCAACTATTCTTTCCTCCGATACAGGCTCTGCGTAAGTAGTCCAGTTTAGCTCTTGGGCGCCCACAGATTTATTTCCCCTCTCGTAGGCCCGTGCCTCACTGCATCAATTCGCAATTCTTTTGTCAAGAACATAAAGTGAATATTACTACAATGACTTACACGTGCGATTCGGCGCCGCCTCGGCTATAGGCGCGCCCATGCCCCCTCCCGCCGCCCCCTCTCCCCGCGCCCTCCTCCGCTCGCTGTTCGACGCGGCGGTGGCGGCGGCGCACCCGAAGCTCTGCGTGCCGCCGCATCTGCCGGCGCCGCCGGCCGCCGGGCGCACGATCGTCGTGGGCGCGGGCAAGGCGGCGGCGGCGATGGCGCGCGCGGTCGAAGATCATTGGCAGGGTGCGCTCTCCGGCCTCGTCGTCACGCGCTACGGCTACGGCGTGCCGTGCTTGAAGGTCGACGTGATCGAGGCGGCGCACCCGGTGCCCGATGCGCGCGGGCGGGCGGCGGCGGGGCGCATGCTCGAGCTGGCGCGCGGCGCCGGGCGCGACGATCTCGTGCTGTGCCTGATGTCGGGCGGCGCCTCCGCGCTTCTCGTTTTGCCGGCGCCCGGCATAGAACTCGAAGACAAGCAGGCGGTGACGCGCGCGCTGCTGAAGAGCGGCGCCACGATCCACGAGATCAACTGCGTCAGGAAGCATCTCTCGGCGATCAAGGGCGGGCGCCTCGCCGCCGCCACGCCGGCGCGGGTGCTGACGCTCGCCATCTCCGACGTGGTCGGCGACGATCCCTCGGTGATCGGATCGGGCCCGACCGTGCCCGATCCCAGCACCTTCGAAGAGGCGCGCGCGATCCTGGCCAAATACGGGATCGCGCCGCCGGCGGCGGTGCGCGCGCATCTCGAGGCTGCGGTGGACGAGACGCCGAAACCCGGCGATCCCAGGCTCGCGCGCGCCGAGTACCGCCTCGTCGCCACGCCCAAGGACACGCTCGCCGCCGCCGCCGCGCGGGCGAAGGAGCTCGGCCTCGAGCCCATCGTGCTCGGCGAAAGCCTCGAGGGCGAGGCGCGCGCGGTCGGCGCCGCGCACGCCCGCATGGCGCGCGAGATCGCGGCCGATCCGGCGCGGAAGAAACCCTCGGTCATCCTCTCGGGCGGCGAGCTCACCGTCACGATCGAGGGCCGCGGCGCCGGCGGGCCCAACACCGAGTATCTCCTCGGCCTCGCGCTGGCGCTGGGCGGCGCGCGCCGCATCCACGCGCTCGCCGCCGACACCGACGGCATCGACGGCAGCGAGGACAATGCCGGTGCCCTCGTCACGCCCGACACGCTTGCCCGCGCGCGCGATTTCGCG
>Ga0210377_10002740_pt1 | contig 15277 bp, 10 predicted proteins | sample PLM4_65_b1redo_FD_155480 | JGI IMG/M metagenome (GOLD analysis project Ga0210377, IMG submission 155480) | Groundwater sediment microbial communities from an aquifer in East River, Colorado, USA - PLM4_65_b1 redo | ecosystem: Environmental > Terrestrial > Soil > Riparian zone | place: USA: East... | reverse complement strand
TGGGATGCAGGAGCTGATCAAGCGACGCGGGCTCGACGCGGAGCACTGCCTCTTCCTTGGAAATCAGGCCTTCGGCAACCATGTCAACGGCGATCTTGACCGCGGCATGGGCCGTGCGTTTGCCCGTGCGGGTCTGAAGCATGTAGAGTGTGCCCTCCTGAACGGTAAACTCGAAGTCCTGGATATCGCGGTAATGCTGCTCCAGCTTGTTCGTGATGTCGCGGAGCTGGCGGTATACCTGGGGCATCTCCTTCTGAAGGTCCGCGATCGGGTGCGGCGTGCGGATGCCGGCCACGACGTCCTCGCCCTGGGCGTTCGTCAGGTACTCGCCGTAGAACACCTTTTCCCCCGTTGAAGGGTCCCGCGTGAAGCCGACGCCCGTTGCCGAGGTGTCACCCATGTTGCCGAACACCATGGACTGGACGTTCACCGCGGTCCCGAGGTTGCCTGGGATATCGTTTAATCTGCGGTACGTGATCGCGCGGGGGTTGTTCCATGAGCCGAAGACCGCGTCGCGGGCCATCAGGAGCTGTTCCCATTGGTCCTGCGGGAATTCGCGTTTCGCGACCTGCTTGACCTTGGCTTTGAATTTCTCTACCATGCCCTTCAGATCATCTGCCGTGAGTTCGATGTCGAGGTGCACCTTTTTTTTCTTTTTGATATCGTGGATGACATGCTCGAACACGTCCTTCTCGATGCCCATCACCACGTTGCCGAACATCTGGATGAACCGGCGATAGGCATCCCAGGCAAAACGCTCGTTGCCGGTCCTGCGGATAAGACCCTGGATCGTCCGGTCGTTCAAGCCCAGGTTCAACACGGTATCCATCATGCCGGGCATGGAGAACTTCGAACCCGAGCGAACGGACACGAGCAACGGCCGGTCCACGTCGCCGAACAAGAATTTTCCGCCCAGCGCTTCCTCCACTTTTTTCATATACCCGCGCATCTCGGAATCGAGGCCCTCGGGGACGCGCTTGCCGAGTTCGTAGAACACGTTGCAGACCTCGGTCGTGATCGTGAACCCCGGCGGCACCGGCACGCCGGCGTTCGTCATCTCGGCAAGACCCGCGCCTTTCCCGCCGAGCAGGTCTTTCATCGTACCGGTCCCGTCGGCCTTACCACTGCCGAAAAAATAAATGTATTTCTTTCCCGTAGCCATGTGACTGTCCTCCCTGGAAAAGGTTGAGATTCGTAATGTTCGCCACAAAGACACCAAGACACGAATAGTGAAATCTCAAATTCTAAATAACAAATCCCAAATAAATTCCAAATTCAAAATTCGAATAACCGAAACGTTTGGAATTTGCCGTTTTATATATTGGAGCTTATTTGAGATTTGGTGCCTGTCATTTGGAGCTTGCTTTCTCACTTAGTGCCTTCGTGTCTTCGCGGCACAATTTGGTTTAAGCTTTTTTTGATTCTTCAGTGTTCAGCACCAGCCGCGAAAAATCCGCAATCCGGGAGAAGAGTCCGGTGATTCCCGCCAGGAGCGCCAGGCGGTTGTTCTTTACATTCTCATCCTTGTCCATGACCATGACCGTATCGAAAAAGGCGTCAACCGGTTTCCTGAGCGATGCGATGTCGGCGAGCGCGCCTCGGAAGTCGAGCTTCGCGGTCTTTTCTACCGCCCGGTCCTTGATCTCGCTGTACGCCGCATAGAGCGCCTTTTCCGCGTCCTCCTTGAGAAGACCCTTCTTGACCGATCTCTCGAACTGCTTCGGCAGAATATTCCCGGCCCGTTTGAGCGCCGTAACGAGCGGCTGGTAATCTTCCGACGTCCTCAGGGCCTCGAGCGCCCTCACCTTCTCTCGCGCGATGAGCGGATCGTCAAAATCGATCGACAGCGCGGCGTCCACAATGTCGGAACGGAAGCCGTCCGATGCCAGGATACCTGCAAGCCGCTGGCGGAAAAAATCGAGCGTGTCGCTCCCGACCTTCGTCTTGTCGTTCTTCTTGATGCCGTACCCTTTACGGGTCTCGGCGACAAGTTCCGAAAGTGACAGCCGCTGGCCGCGCTCGATCAGCATGTTCAGGATGGCCATGGACTGCCGGCGCAGCCCGTAGGGGTCCTCGGACCCGCTCGGGATGAGTCCCGCAGAGAAACATCCGGCGATCGTATCGATCCGGTCGGCGATCCCCACGCACACGCCCTCGAGCGACACGGGCAGTTTGTCACCGGCAAAGCGCGGCAGGTAGTGCTCTGCAATAGCGTCCGCGACCTTCGGGTCCTCGCCGGAGATAAGCGCATAGTGCCTGCCCATCACTCCCTGGAGCTTGGGAAACTCGCCCACAACACCCGTGATCAGATCTGCCTTGCAGAGATACGCCGCTCGCTCGACAATCTTCGTATCGGCCTTGAGAATGCCGGCGAGGGTGACCGCAAGCGTCTTTACCCTCTCAATCTTATCATAGACCGTGCCGAGTTTTTCCTGGTACGTTACTTTTTTAAGCCCCTCCACCCGCCCAGCCAGAGGGACCTTCACGTCATGATCGAAGAAATAGGCCGCATCCGCAAGACGCGCGGCGAGCACGCGCTCGTTGCCGCCGCGGACCACATTCATGTCTTCGGCGCGGGTGTTGCTGATGGTGATGAACCAGGGCAAAAGCCCGCCGTCGGCGCCCACCACGCTGAAGTACCGCTGGTGCTCGCGCATGGCCGTGATCAGGACCTCTTTCGGCACGCGGAGATAATCCTTGTCAAACGACCCCATTACCGCGACCGGATACTCAACGAGGTTCGCCACTTCCTCCACCAGGCCCGGGTCGTCGAGCACGGCGCCGCCTTTCGCCTGCGCCATCTCCCGGACCTGCTTCTCGATCCGCTGTTTTCGCGCCTGGGGATCGATGACGACGCTGTTCGGCTCCGCCTGCTGGGTATAAGACTTGAAGTCCCTTACCATGAACGCCCCGGGACTCATGAACCGGTGTCCTCGCGAGAGGTTTCCGCTCCTGATGCCGTTCAACTCAAAATCCACCACCGAGCCGCCCCAGAGGGCAAGCACCCAGTGGATGGGGCGGGCAAAGCGGATGTCCTTGTCCATCCAGCGCATGGTCTTCTGGAACGGGATGGAAAGGATGAACCCCGGCAGCGCCTGTTTGAGCCAGTCAGGAGTATCGCCGCCTTTTTCATCGATCCGGGCGAGCACGTATTCGCCCTTGTCCGTGGACCTGATCGTGAGCGCGTCAACAGACACGCCATTCTTCTCAGCAAAGATCAGGGCAGCCTTGGTAGGCTTTCCTTCGGAATCGAAGGCTACCTTCTTCGGCGGACCGACGACCTCTTTTGAAATATCCTGCTGTTGCTCGGCAAGCTGGGGCACATAAAGAACAAGCCGCCGCGGCGTGCCGAAGGCCTGGATCTGCCCGTCCTCGATTGCGACACGGCCCGAAGCCGCGAGCGCGGCAAAAAGCTCTTTCATCTTCTCGATCGCCGGGTTGATAAAGCTCGACGGGATCTCTTCGGTGCCGATCTCTAATAAGAATTCTTTGGACAAGATGACTCCTGAAAAAGCTGATTTAATCACAGAGAAACACGGTAAATCAATAAACAAATGTCTTTATCGCCACGGTCACGGATGCACACGGATATTAACACTGGATTCCCGCGTCTCGACTGAGCTCGCCGAAGTCTTTCGGGGGAATGACGACTTTTATTCCGCATTCCGAATTCCGCACTCCGCATTGATGTTGCAGCGCTCAGCGCTTCAACATCGGGAACCCCTTCTCCTCCCGCAGCGCCAGGTACGCATGTGCGCAGGCGCGGGCAAGCTTTCGGACCCGGGCGATATAGCCGGTCCGCTCGGTCACGCTGATCGCGCCCGCTGCATCGAGGAGATTGAAGGTATGCGAGCACTTGAGACAGTAGTCGTATGCCGGCAGCACGACGCCGGCCGTGATGAGCTTCCCGCATTCTTTCTCATAGGATTCGAACTGCCGGAAAAGCATGTCCCGGTCCGAAAGCTCAAAATTGTACCGGGAAAACTGGACCTCGGTTTCGTGGTGGATGTCTCCGTACTTGACGCCTTTGGTCCACTCGAGATCGAAAACGTTGTTCACGCCCTGAAGGTACATGGCAAGCCGCTCGATCCCGTAGGTGAGCTCGGCGGAAACAGGCTTCAGGTCGATGCCGCCAACCTGCTGGAAGTAGGTGAACTGGGTGATCTCCATGCCGTCGAGCCAGACCTCCCACCCCAGTCCCCAGGCGCCGAGGGTCGGGGATTCCCAGTCATCTTCTACAAAACGGATGTCATGCTTCAGGGGATTGATCCCCAGTTGAACGAGGCTCTCAAGGTAAATTTCCTGGACGTTTTCCGGATGAGGTTTCAGGATCACCTGGAACTGGTAGTAGTGCTGCAAGCGGTTGGGGTTCTCGCCGTAGCGGCCGTCGGTGGGCCTGCGGGAAGGCTGGACGTACGCCGCTTTCCACGGCTCAGGGCCGAGGACGCGAAGAAACGTTGCCGGATGGAAGGTCCCAGCCCCTACCTCGGTATCATAGGGCTGGTGAAGGACACAGCCCTTCGAGGCCCAGAACTGCTGTAAGGTAAGTATCAGTTCCTGAAATGTCAATGATTACCCCTGCCTGGAGAAGCCCGGAAAGATAGAAAAATAGAGTGCTATTATACAAAAAAACCTTATGTTGTCAAGAAAATATCGGATTTTATTCTGATAATAGAGGCATTAAATATAATTATGAAGGAGAGGGGAAAAAGAACTATAGGAATGGGTCAAGAATCGTCAGGCCCGACAGTACCCTGCATCGCTACACCTGCCACATCATTGCCTCGAAGTCGTCGGTGGCGACCTTGAACTGGATGTAGCCGCGGTAGGGCCATTTTTCGACCTCCGAGCCCAAGCGCTCCACGGTCACGAATATCTGTACCTCGTCGTTCGGTTTAACGCCGAGCAGGTCGAAGGGGACGGCAAGCTCGATGATCTCATTCGCAGCCACGGTGTTTATCGCCCCCGCCTGCGTCCTCGCGCCGTTCTCTCCCTGGAAGAGGGCAGCGTTCACGCGCCGTTCCTGGGGCAGAACGCGGATCTCCACGTCCAGGCCCTTGGGATTCAAAAAATTGATGAAAAAAGCGAGGTCCGCGACTTTCTCGTCCTTGAGGCTCCCACTCGGGTCGAGGCGGATAAACAGGTTCTTAAGGTCGAACCCGTAGTAGATGTGCGTGATGATCGTGGCGCTGCGATGCATGGCGCCGCCGCCCTGGCTCACGTCGTAGAACCCGGCGGGAAGCCACTCGAAATAATTCGTCACCTGCCCGTCGATCACCGGCGAAATGAAGGCCGTGAGCTCGACCGTCGGCAGCGCCTGGCGGTCTTCGCGAAGAATGGAGATCTGAAGTTCGTCCGGCACGTCGAGGCCGATGATGCGGTATACGTTCATAAGGTGAGTCCGGAACAGGAGGTCGAATTCCTCGTCGTTCTCGGAAAAGTGGTCGTCGCCGTACCACCAGCACCAGTCGCTCCCCTCGGCTATGTAGATCTCCTCCCAGGCCCTGGCGAGCGCCTCGACTGAGCGATTCGACCCTGAGTGGCTCATCACCGAAGGGCTCGCCGAAGTCTTTTCCGGCTCGCCGCTCCCCGATGCATACTCGACGAGCGCCTCGCGCGTCTGCGCAAGGAGGTCCCAGGCCCGGTTGTCCTCCTCATGCCCGATCCATATCCGGTAATTCGCGTTGATCCACGAACCAGCGTGAAGCCGTTCGATCGGCGTCTGCGCCGGGTGCTCTTTGAGGTACTCGCCGACGGACACGCATTTGAGCCCCTCCTCCCTGCTCAGTTTTTCATAGAGATAGAGGAAAAAATCCCTGCCGTCGTTCTGGTAATACTCCCAGGCGTTCTCTCCGTCCAGGATGATCGAGACCAGGTGGGGCCCGTCCACGACGCTCCGGCGCACCCGGTGAAGACGGTCGATGAGGTCATGCACGGCGTTCTTATAATCCCATTTGGAGTACACGAAACCGACGAGGTCCGAGAGCGTATGGTCGCGGAACACGACGGACACCCGATTGTCGTTCTTGCCGGCCAGGTAGGGCTTGTAGAGCACCGCGGGGTTCTTCATCACCCCGGCGAAGTCGCGCTCGATATGAATGCCGAGCGACCGGGCAAGCACCCCCTCGTCCGTGCCGATCCACTTGATGCCGGCTTCGGCGATGAGCGGGATGATATCCTCGGCCACCGAACCCTCGGACGGCCACATGCCCGCGGGGCGCGAGCCGAACAGCTTTTCGTGATATTCGACGGCCCGTCCGATCTGGGCCCTGGCGTCTTCCGGATGAGCAAAGCGGTTGGCCGGCAGATGGATATCGGGCGAGGCAACCCGGGCGAGGTCCGTGTCGTAGAGAAGCGGCAGGATCGGATGGTAGAAGGGCGTGGTCGTGAGTTCTATCCTGCCCATCTCGGCGAGCTTCCGGTACTCGGGGATGATAAGCGCCATCACCTCCCGCTGTTTCTGGACCAGGAGCGACTTATCGTTCTCGGTAAATCCCGATCCCTTTCGGATGAGCTCCTTGAGGAACGGATCGTTATTTTTAAAGAGCGGATCAAACCAGGTCAGGTTGAACCAGACCTGAAGGTCAAGATAGTCATGCGTGGTATAGTAACGCGTTGCGTTCTGCAGGTCCTTGGGAGAAACACTGTAGCCCCTGCGGTCGAGCAACTGCCAAAAGGCGGGGTAGGGCTTGATCATGGTGTCCCAGTTCGCCATAAAAGAGTTCTTGAGCAGGAACAGTTTGTCTTCCTGGTCGAGTTCGGCGGCGGGCTTCAGCGTGAGCGCCAGGAACTTGTCCGTGGCGTCGTTCTCCACGTAATCCTGTATCTGCTTCAGGAGAGAAGGCACGAGGTTGAATGTCTGGTGGATATCGGGAAAATCGGTCAGGAGCGCGGGCATGTCGTAGTAGTCCTTGATCCCGTGCATCCGGACCCAGGGAAGGATGTAAGAGCCCGTGATATCATCCTTATAATAGGGCTGGTGCATGTGCCAGACGAAGGCTATGTACAGGGGTTGGTCGGCCATAGGCAATGAAAGTGCCAAACATCAAGCACCAAATCACAAATAAATTTAAAAGACGAAAGGTCAAGCGTTTTGATATTGAAGTTTGTAGCTATTTGGGATTTGTTTCTTGAGATTTGTAATTTAAACGTTCAGGTTTCCCATAATAGTACACTATCTCGCCCGGACGCGCAAGTCCCAGTTTGTCCCGTGCAATCCGTTCGATACAGGCAGGGTCGGCTCTGAGGGAATGAACGTTCTTCGTGAGTTTTGCGTTGTCCTGCTTAAGTTGTGCGATCTCTTCGATGAGGGCATGATATTGCGCTTTCATGCGAAAATACTTTACCAGCCCCATTTCTCCCAGAGTGAACGACGCGAGAAAGTACATCCCCAGAAGCAAGCCGATCCCGAGAAACACTTTCTTCCGGCGCGCTGTATTGGAACTCCGGTCAACCTTCATATAGTTTCGTTTACGCATGATACGCGCTGCTCCTGCCCGGGGACCCGTCCTGCCTGAAGATATGCGTTGCCTGCCGCCTGACGGGGACTGAAAAACAAAACCACGAAGGTCTTCTTCGTGGTAGAGATTCATGACTATGGATAGAGTGATATCCCATGGCTGAATGAGTTATTTCTTCTTCGTGGTCTTCTTCGCTTTTTTAGCCGGGGCTTTCTTGGTCGCCATTATAATCTTCACCCCCTTTCTTCACAAGCTTGATTCGTTATTATATGCATATAAAGCCGGAATGCCGGATTGCATAAATTTCGTCCAAATGAGGGAACATATCCGATAATCCGATGAAATACGCCGGGGGCCTTCAAGCCCCCGGCGGGGCCCCACTCCGGGGACACCTTTACAAAACTACTTCTTTTTGGCTTTCTTCTTCGCCTTCTTCTTGGCCTTCTTCTTGGCTGCCATTAGTTGTCCACCCCCTTTCGGCATACCGCGTTCGGACCTAAGCGGCCTTATCTTGAAACAAGCTGAGGAACATCATTCAGCAGTGACATCTGCGAGTACTTCTCCCGTATCCTGCCGTTCACGATCTTCAGGAACTCTTCGGCGTCCTTATTGGCCTGGTCCGCCTCGTACCGGGAGATGATCCTGCCGGCCTCTTCCATGAAGTTTTGATATTTTCTCCGCATACGGTCGAACTTATTGATCATGCTCTTATACTGTTCGCCGAGGAGAACGCCCGATGCCGTGACCACCGTCTTATGGGTGTCCCTGCCGCGGACGCCCCGGGGCCGGAACCCTTCGGAGAGGATGAGCGCCCTCGCCGAACGGGCCATCGCCTGGTAGGCCGCGGCAAACGCCCACTCTTCGTCTTTATCCTGCAGAAGTTTGCTCGTCGAGAGGTCCCGTTCCGCCCTGGTCACCAGCGCGATGACCTCGGCAATTTCCGCGGTCCGCTCCTCGACGATCCCCATTTCTTTAAGCGCACTATAATTCATCTTCCTTGCCTACCAGAAATATCTTCTTGCCTTTCAGCAACTCCCGGATGAACGGGTCTTTCGATTCTTTGCGCTTCCGGTATTCCTGCTCGTCGAAGACCAGATAATCGATCTCCCGCTGCAGCTTCTCCTCCAGGTTCATCACCATATCGTTCAGCTCCGTGATGTTTGCCTGGCCGATAACCATGAGGTTGATGTTGCTGTCCTCTTTTTCGGTGCCCTTGGCATAGGACCCGTATATGAAGGCCGCCTGGACCCCTTTCAGCCGGGAGAGCGATGCCTTCATCGCCCCCTGCGCTCCCGTGGTCTTGAATATGAGACCTTTCATTTCCGAGAAGATGGGGGAGTTTCTGTTCGCGAAGTAGTATTTTTGTACACCCCGCTTCTCTTTTGCCAGGAGCCCTATCCTAACCAGATTGTCAAGCTCCCGTTTGATCCCCGCTGCATCTTTTCCGATGTGGCGTGCGATCTCTCTCAAGTAGAACTTGTCATCCGGATTGTTAAAGAACAGGCCTAAAAGCTCCGCTCTCGTGGAAGAGAAGAGTTTTGTCAGCACGTTTTATTCACCTCATGTGGACAAATATACAACAACAGTGTACGTTTTGTCAACAAAAAAGATTAAGAAATTAGTTTTCCGTATGTTAGACAATTTATCAACACCATTTTTTGTACAAACAAAAAAAGTACAAAAAATAATGGTTAAATGGCCTTTTCAACCAATTTTACTGTTAACCTGTTTTCCGTTAGGAATGAGGTTTAAAATCCGGCGGGAACCGCGTTAAAAATACGGGGTGACATCATAAATTGCTTTTTGAGGCGAAATTCCGCGCAAACAGAGGATATATTTCCAAGCGGCGTCTCGTGTTCTTCGAGCGAATCCGTGAACAGAATTCTATAACACCGTGAAGCGCTCTCGATTTTTGATTTTTTATTCTTTGGCATGAGTCTAAAAAGTCAATCCTCTCACCTCAATCACGCAGCAATCATCGAAATCCTTGAACTTTCTCCTTCTCTCATGAGTGCAGTTATGGTATACTACGCAAAATACTTCGTTGACATAATGTCTTCAACAACGATCGGAGATGTATGAACTTCAGTGAATTGGACCTTCCTTACGAAGTACAGCAGGGCGTCGAGCATGTTGGCTTCACGGCCTGCACGCCGGTTCAGGATGCGGTCATTCCGCGTGCTGTTCGCGGCGAAGATGTTGCGGCGCAGGCGCAGACCGGCACCGGCAAGACGGCTGCCTTCCTCATTTCACTCTTTACGAGAATGATACGGGTCCCGGCCCAGGATTGCGAGAACTCGCCGCAGGCCTTGATCATAGCCCCGACACGCGAACTCGCGGACCAGATCTACCACGAAGCTGAACGACTCGGCAAGTTCACGGGCTTCCGGTTTCTCGCCGTATACGGCGGCGTCGACTATCAGAAACAAATGGACACGCTGCAAAAAGGCGTCGACGTTCTCATCGGAACGCCCGGCAGACTCATCGACTACTACAAGCAGCGCGTGTACAGCCTCAAGAAGACCCGGTATCTGATCATCGACGAGGCGGACCGCATGTTCGACATGGGATTCATCGACGACCTTCGCTACCTCATCAAGAAGATGCCGCCTTATGCCAAACGCCAGTCCATGCTCTTCTCCGCCACGCTCTCCTATCGCGTGATGGAACTTGCCTACGAACACATGAACCTGCCGGAAAAGATTTCGATCACACCCGAGAAGGTCACCGTTGAGCAGGTCGAGCAGGTACTCTACCATGTGGGGAAGCACGAGAAGATCCCTCTCCTGCTCGGTCTCCTCAAACGGGAAGCCCCTGAGCGCGCCCTCATCTTTGTGAACACGCGCCGCGCCGCCGACATGGTCGTCGAACGCCTCAATCGAAACGGCTGGAAAGTGGAGGCCATCACCGGCGACATCATCCAGAAAAAGCGGCTCCGGATCCTCGCGGACTTCAAGGACGGCAAACTCCCGGTCCTGGTGGCCACCGACGTCGCCAGCCGCGGCATTCATGTCGAGGGCGTGACCCACGTCATCAACCTGGACCTGCCGCAGGACGCCGAAGACTACGTGCACCGCATCGGCCGCACCGGCCGCGCCGGCGCAACCGGCAAGGCCATTTCCCTGGCCGATGAGGAATACGTCTATTCGCTCGAAGAGATCGAAAAATATATCGGCCAGAAAGTCCCCGTCGCTTGGGCCGATGACAGCCTGTATGTCCGGGAAATCCGGAGAACTCACGAAGAAAAGCAGCGAAGCGACAAAGAACGCCTTGCTGCCCCCCGCCGCCCAAGTCAGAGTAAAAGCCGCTTCAGTTCGCGCGTGAAACGATAAACTTCACTAACGATAACAAAGCAACTCATCAATAATAAGGTGTCCCTTAATTATTTATCGGTTCGCGACCGATCCGCGAGGGTACGTGAAGCTTCAAGCTTCGGGAAAGAACAAACTCTCATACCTGAGTACTAGGAATGTGGTATAATTGAATTAAGAGGTATCCCGGACAATTTATGTCTGAAATACTTCCCCGGCTGTTGACGAGGAACGTGGAATTATTGTATGTTGTCCTCTCGGGAGGCATCTTATGGCCGCAGTTCTGTCATATACCGGGCATCCTTGGACCAAGTTCTACGAAGCAGGCGTTCCCGCCAGCGTAAACTATCCTGATATCACGTTGGGAGAAGTCCTGTTCCAGACCGCATCGAAGTTCTCCGACCGTTCCGCGCTCTTGTTTTACGGAAAGAAGATAACCTATGGCGAACTCGACCGCTTGGCGAACCAATTCGCCCGCGCCCTCATCAATCTCGGGGTCAAAAAAGGCGACCGCGTTGCGCTCATGCTCCCGAACATCCCGCAGATGGTCATCGCCTACTACGGAACGCTCCGGGCCGGCGCCGTTGCCGTGCCGACCAACCCCCTCTACCATGAGCACGAACTGGAGATCCAGCTCAAAGACAGCGGAGCTGAGACGCTCGTGGCCGTGGACATGTTCTATCACGTCATCTCCCCTGTTCTCCCCCGGACGCATGTCAGGAACCTGGTCCTCTGCGGCATCAAGGACTTTCTGCCTTTCCCGAAAAACCTTCTATACCCCCTCAAGGCGAAGATCGAGAAACAGTGGGTCAGCGTCAAACGCGTGCCGCCGATATACGATTTTCTCGATCTCATCAAGCAGGAGTCGGGCGCGATAGTGGACCTGCCTGTTTCATCCGGCGATGTCGCCCTCCTGCAGTACACCGGCGGCACGACGGGCATACCCAAGGGAGCGGTCCTGACCCACCGCAACCTCGTGGTGAACGCAGTGCAGTGCAAAACCTGGCTCACCCTGAGGAATGAAGGAGAAGCGGTCATCCTTGCGGTCATCCCCTTCTTCCATGTATACGGCATGACCACTGCCATGAACCTGGGGGTCCTTATCGGAGCGTCGCTGGTCCTCCTTCCGAAGTTCCATACGAAAGAAGTCCTCCACTTCATCCAGAAATATAGGGCGGAAATATTCCCCGGCATCCAGGCAATGTACCTCGCAATCAGCAATTATTCGAAGATCAATAAGTACGACCTGACGTCGCTCAAGGTCGCGATCAGCGGCGCTGGCCCGCTCATGCACGAGGTGCAGGAACGGTTCGAGCACCTGACCGCGGCGCGGATCGTCGAGGGCTACGGCCTCTCCGAGGCATCGCCGGTGACCCATGCAAACCCCATCTTCGGCAAACGCAAGGTCGGCAGCATCGGCCTGCCGTGGCCGGACACCGAGGCCCGGATCGTGGACATCGAGACCGGCGAAAAGGTCCTTCCCGTGGGCGAAGCCGGAGAGCTCGTGGTCAAAGGCCCGCAGGTGATGAAGGGATACTGGAACAAGCCCCGGGAGACGGGCCATGCCCTGCGCGGCGGATGGCTCCATACCGGCGATATCGCAAAAATGGACGAAAAGGGCTACTTCTTTATCGTTGACCGGATCAAGGACATGATCAAGACCGTTGGCGAGAACGTCTATCCGCGCGAGGTCGAGGAAGTGCTGTTCATGCACCCCAAAGTGAAGGACGCGGTCGTCGTCGGCATTCCCCAGGAGTTTCTGGGCGAGGAGATCAAGGCGTACATCGTGCTTAAAGAGGGCGAGACAACGACCGCCGCGGAGATCATCAGCTTCTGCAGGGAGCAGCTCTCCAAGTTCAAAGTGCCGAAGGAAGTCGAGTTCCGCAAGGAGTTGCCGAAGACGCTCGTGGGCAAGGTGCTGAGAAGAGTGCTCAGGGACGAGGAGTTGAAGAAGACGAAAGCGGCAAAGCCCTGAACCGGACAAGCCCGGGCAAGGAGGTAAACGTGTCAAGGATCATCGTCAAGTATGTCAATGGACGGACGAAGGCCGGGAGAGTGCACTCCTTCAACATCAATCAACCCGTCTTCTACGTCCAGGTGGAAGACGAAGCGGGAAAGGTCGCATCCTCCACCGAGAACTTCGATTCGGTCAAGGAAGTTGATTTTTTGAAGAGTGATGATACCTCCGGATCGGCGGTACGCACCGAGAAGATAGGGGAGTCCGTATTCGCCGGCGCCGTTAACTTCAGGCTGACGGTTGAATTCAAGGACGGTTCCGTTCTGACCGGCACCGCACACAAATACAACCCGAACGACCGGGGGTTTTACGTGGTCCCCCTGAACCCGACCGACAGGAGCGAGCGGATCTTCGTGGTCGCCCATGCGGCAAAGCGTGTCGACAGCGCAAAACTCTTCGGCAAGATCCTGGTCGACGAAAAGAAGATCAGCCAGGAAAAACTGGAAACGGGCCTCAAAAAGCAGCAGGAGTACCGGGACAAGAAGATCGGCGCGATCCTCCGGGAACAGAACCTCATCAGTGATGAGCAGTTGAGGGACTCGCTGAAACAGCAGAAAGAAAAACAGAAGCTCCTCGGGAACATCCTGGTGGAGGCCGGTTATATCACGACCGAGCAGCTCAACCTTGCGCTCCACTTTCAGCAGGAGAACCGCAAGAAGAAGCTCGGGCAGATCCTGGTGGAGTTTAAGTTCTTGACCCCGAACGACATCTGCATCGCCCTTGCCACGCAGCTGCACTGCGGGTGGATAGACCTGTCGGAGATGACGGTCCCCCGGGAGATCGTCGCGCTGCTGCCTGAAGACGTCGTGAAACGGCTTGAGGTCATCCCGGTGGAAAAGAACGGGAAGGACGTTCTCGTCGTGGCCACGTCCCAGCCCCAGAACTCTGAAATCGGCGTGGAGGTGAGAAAGGCGACATCCCTCAAAGTCGAGCTTGCCGTGGCCTACGAACTCTTTATCACACGGAATATAGCGTTTCATTTTCCCGGGGGACCTCACCCTCTCCGGGAAGTCGCATAACGCCCTTCGCAATAAGAGGTATATCGAAGATGAAAGACGTCGTCATCATAGACGGTTTTCGCACCCCCTACGCCAAGGCGGGCACGGTCTTCAAGGATGTGCCTGCCGTGGACCTCGGCGCTGCCGTGGTGAAAGAGCTCATCGCACGCACCGGCGTCGACATGGATATCATCGATGAGGTGATCGTAGGCAACGCCGGCATGCCGGCGGAAGCCGCAAACATCGCCCGCGTCATCGCGCTCCGCGCGGGCCTCCCGGAGCGCATCCCGGCGTACAGCGTACAGCGAAACTGCGCCTCGGGCATGCAGGCAGCGGCGAGCGCGTACACGCAGATCCTCGCGGGCATGAGCGAAGTGGTACTCGTCGGCGGCGTGGAATCCATGTCGAATTACAGCTTCCTGATGTCGAAGAAGCTCCAGAACGCGATCACCGCGGTCCGGCGATCGAAGACCTTCAGCCAGACCGTCAAGGCCATCCTCCCGCTCCGGCCGCGTGACTTCCTCCCCGTTGCGGGACTCACGCAAGGCCTCACCGATCCTATTTCGGGCCTCATCATGGGCGAGACCGCCGAAGTGCTCGTGCGCGACTTCGGCATCACCCGCCGCGAGCAGGACGAGCTGGCGCTCACAAGCCACCGCCGCTGGGCCGCGGCGAACGAGGCCGGCAAGTTCAAGAACGAAATAATACCATTCTACGTGCCGCCGAAGCTCGAAGCCGTGGAAGAGGACAGCGGGCCTCGCAAGAACCAGACCATGGAAGCGCTCGAAAAATTGCGTCCTTACTTCGATAAACGGTACGGGACCGTGACGGCCGGGAATTCGTCGCCCATCACCGACGGCGCCGCGGCGGCACTGGTAATGAGCGCTGAAAAGGCGAACAAACTCGGGATTAAACCCCTCGGCACTATCAGGGCTGTCGCTTTTGCCGGGTTCGACCCATCGCGCATGGGCATCAGTCCGCTCTACGCGTCTCACAAGGCTCTTAAGCTTGCCGGTATGAAAATGAAAGATATCGAGTTGATCGAGCTGAACGAGGCCTTTGCGGCCCAGATCATCGCTGTCGAACGGGCCGCGGTATCGAAGGAATATTTTGCAAAGCACCTGCCGGGCGAGGAGCCGATCGGCGAGTTCAGGCGGGACCTCATGAACGTGAACGGCGGCGCCATTGCGGTCGGCCATCCCGTGGGATCATCGGGCATCAGGATCGTGATCACGCTCCTTAAAGAGATGGAGCGGCGCGGCCTCTCCACCGGCCTTGCGACCCTTTGCATCGGCGGCGGCCAGGGCGGCGCCATGATCGTGGAGAGAAGATAAATGGCAAGAATATTTTCGCGCAAAGTCGCCAAGTCGCAAAGAAAGGCCGAATCATTTCTTTAAACCGGGACTTAAGCTTTCCTTTGCGTCTTATGCGGCTTTGCGAGAGATAGCTTTGGCTTTTGCCTTTTGGTTCCGACTTGTTCGGGTTGGGTTT
>Ga0210377_10002739_pt1 | contig 15278 bp, 16 predicted proteins | sample PLM4_65_b1redo_FD_155480 | JGI IMG/M metagenome (GOLD analysis project Ga0210377, IMG submission 155480) | Groundwater sediment microbial communities from an aquifer in East River, Colorado, USA - PLM4_65_b1 redo | ecosystem: Environmental > Terrestrial > Soil > Riparian zone | place: USA: East... | reverse complement strand
GGGACCCGGGCGGTCGTCCGCCTTCCGGGGATCGGTGATACGATCGGGGACGACGCGGAAGGCCCCGCGTCGAAGATCCCCTCTGGAGTGTGAGCGGTGGAACCCGCGGCGAATGGAATCCCCGTCCTGCTGGTGGACGACGATCCCCGGTTCCTCGTCTCCTGCGGGGTGACGCTGCGCGCCGCGGGGATCTCCCCGGTCGCCACGATCGAGGACAGCCGGCAGGTGATCCCCTTCCTCGAGGGTAGCGAGGCGGCCGCGGTGGTCATCGACCTGAGCATGCCCAACCTCTCCGGCCGGGAACTGCTGCAGAAACTGAAGGAGCGGTACCCGGAACTCCCCGTCGTCGTGATGACCGGTCACAACGAGGTGGCGATCGCCGTGGAGTGCATGCGGGCCGGCGCGTTCGACTACCTCGTCAAGCCGGTGGAGCCCGCCCGGTTCGTCTCCTGCATCCGGCGCGCGCAGGAGGTCCGGTCGCTGCGGGAGGAGGTCGACTCCCTCAAGGAGCGCTTCCTCTCGGGTCGTCTCCGGAACGCCTCCGCCTTCGGGGAGATCGTCACCCGGAGCCGGAAGATGCTGGCCGCCCTCCAGTACGTCGAGGTCGTCGCCCCCTCGCGGCACCCCTTGCTGGTCACCGGGGAGACGGGGACGGGGAAGGAGCTTGTGGGCCGCGCCATCCACGCCCTCAGCGGCTGCCGCGGGGAGCTGGTGTGCGTGAACGTGGCGGGCCTGGACGACGTCCTGTTCTCCGACACCCTCTTCGGGCACCGGAAGGGGGCGTACACCGGGGCCGACCAGGCGCGGGAGGGGCTGATCGCCCGGGCCGCGGGCGGGACCCTGTTCCTGGACGAGATCGGGGACCTCAGCGAGTCATCCCAGGTGAAGCTGCTCCGCCTCATCGAGGACCGGAAATATTACCCCCTCGGCGCCGACGTCCCCAGGGAGACCGACGCGCGGATCGTCTGCGCCACCCATCGCGCCCTCGAGGACCCCCTTTCCAAGGGCCGTTTCCGGCGGGACCTGTATTACCGGCTGTCGGGGCACAAGGTCCACCTCCTTCCCCTGCGGGAGCGGAAGGAGGACATCCCCCTGCTGGTGGACGCGTTCCTCCTCGAGGCGGCGCAGGCGGAAGGGAAGCGGAAGCCCACGCCGCCCGCGGAGCTGTACACCCTGCTGTCCACCTACAACTTCCCCGGGAACGTCCGTGAGCTGCGGATGATGGTCTTCGACGCGGTGCTCCGCCACGCCGGGGGGGTTCTCGCGGTGGAGAGTTTCCGGAAGACGGTCGGGACGAGGGACGCGCCGCCCGCGGGCGAGGCGTCCGCCGACGCAGCGGCCCCGGCGGGCCCCTCCCCCCTCTTCGGCGGTCTGCCGCGGCTCCCCACCCTCAAGGAGGCCGTGGATCAGCTCGTCGCCGAGGCCATGGCGAGGGCCCGGGACAACCAGGGGATCGCCGCCTCCCTCCTCGGCATCACCCGCCAGGCGCTGAACAAGCGACTGGTGCGGGGGGCCCGGGCGGATAAAGGCGGGGCGGAGCCCGGGGCCTAGCGAAATGGCCCCGATCCCGCCCCTCCGTGTCCTGCTCGTCGACGACGAGCAGGGATTCCGGTTCGCCGCCGGGGTGGCGCTGCGCCGGAGCGGTTACCGCGTGGAGGAGGCGACGGACGGAAAGGAGGCGCTCACGAAGATCGAGTCCGCCCGGGACGCCGGCGAGCCGTTCGACCTCGTGATCACCGACATCCGGATGCCGGCGATGTCCGGCATCGAGCTGATCGACGCCTTGGCGAAGCGCAGGGACCGCACGGCGGTGTGCGCGATCACCTGCTTCGGCGACCAGGCGCTCATCGCGGAGCTCGCCGGAAAAGGTTGCACCGAGTACCTGGAAAAACCGTTCGACCCGCCGACGCTGGTGGCGTGGGTCGGCGAGCAGCTGGGGAAGGGAGGGGGATGAGGATGCGGATTCGAACGATGCTGGCAACGGCCGCCCTCTCGACGGTCCTGGAGGGAGGGATGCCGGCGCCCGGCGCCCACGCGCACGACGCGCACCGGCGCGGGGCGCCGCCGAAGGACAACGCGGTCGCTTCCCCGCAAGCCCCCAAGGAGAATGTCCCCCGCCGCCTCGACGAGGGGGAGCAGCGCCGCTACTTCACCGACACGAGGCTGGTGGACCAGGACGGGCGGGAAATACGCTTCTACACCGACGCACTGCGGGGGAAGCTCGTCCTCATCAGCTTCATCTACACCAGCTGCACGGACATCTGCCCGATCTTGATGCACAACCTCTCCGACGTCCAGGGATCCCTCGGCGACCGGTTCGGGAAGGACGTCTTCTTCGTCTCCATCAGCGTCGACCCGGAGGACGACACGCCGGAGGAGCTGAAGAAGTACGCGGAACGGTACGGCGCAAAGCCCGGCTGGACCTTCCTCACGGGCCCCAAGAAGGACGTAGACGCGGTGATCAAGCGGTTCGGCGAGTTCCAGGAGGATTTCGAGGACCACTCGATGACGTTCGTCCTCGGGGACGTGAAGAACGCCCGCTGGTCCAAGATGCGCGGCGATCAGCCCCCGGAGGCCGTCCTGCCCCGCATCCGCGACCTGCTCTCGCGGAGGGAGGCCGGGGCTTCGCGGTGAGAGGATCGATGTGACGCTCCGCAGGGCGACCCGGGCCGGAGTGGCGCTCTTGCTGCTCCTCGCGCTTCCCTTCGGGGAATCCGCGGCGGGGCTGACCGGGGCCGCGATGCGCGGGAAGCGGATCTACATGGAAGGGAAGGGACGCAAGAAGATCACCGCGTTCCTGCCCGGCGCGGGGATCCGGGCGCCCGGCGCGGGCTTCCCCTGCGTCAACTGCCATCTCGCGGGCGGGGCGGGCCAGTCGGAAGGCGGAGTCCGGTCCGCGGACATCACCTGGTTCACCCTCACCAAGGAGTACGGCGGGCCTCGCCCCTCCGGGAGGACGCACCCTCCCTACACCGGCCAAGCGGTCCGGAAGGCGATCACGGATGGGCTGGATCCGGCGGGGAACGTCCTGGCCTCCGCGCACCCCCGGTTCGGGATGGACCGGGAGGACCTGGACGATCTCCTCGCCTACATGAAAATGATGGATTCCGAACCCGTGCCCGGCGTGACGGACAACGCCATACGGGTGGGGACCCTCTACCCCGCGGGGGGGCCGCTCGCGGAGGGGGCGCGGGAGGTCCGGGCGCTGCTCTCGGGGTACGCCGCGGATGTGAACGCCCGGGGGGGCTTCTACAACCGCCGGCTGGAACTGGTCGGGATCCCCTACGATCCCTCCCTGGAAGGGGCGCCCCTCGCGGCGGCCCGGGCGTCGGTCGAATCGGAAGAGGTGTTCTGCTTCCTCGCCAACATAGGGATACCCGCGGACGGCGCGGCCGCGCGCCTTCTCGCGGCGGAGCGGGTTCCCGTCCTCGTCCCGCTCCTCTCCGCCCCGGCGGGCGGCTACGGCGCGGACCGGTACACCTTTCACGTCCTTGCAAGCGTAAAAGACCAGGCGCGGGTGATGGTGGATTTCCTCTCGGACTCCACGAACGGGGCCAAGAAACGGCTGGGCATCCTGTACGCGAAAGACGCTTCCGGGGAGAAAGGCGCCGAGGGGGCGCGGGAGCAGGCGGAAAAGCACGGCCTGCGCGTGGCGGCGGAGCTCTCCTTCGTTCCCGGCGCTTTCGACGCCCCCGAGGCGGTGCGGCGGATGGGAGGCGACAGGGTGGACGCCGTCCTGTACTTCGGCGGCCCGTCGGACGCGCTCGCGTTCGCCCGCGGGGCGGCGGGGGAGAACGGCGGGCCGCCGTTCCTCGCCCCGGCCACCATGGTCGGGGACGCCCTGCACGCGGCTCCCCCGGGATTCCTCCGGCGGGTCCACCTCGCGGCGCCGCTCGCCCCCCCCGACGAGGGATCGGCGGAGATGGCGGACTTCCGGAGGATCCGGGAGAAATATTCCGTCGGCGACCGGCACCGCTCCTTCCAGCTCCTCGCCTACGCGGGAACGGTCCTGCTGGAGGAAGGATTGCGCCGATCCGGGAAGGGCGTAACGCGGGAGAAGCTCGTCGGCGCGATCGGGAACGTCTGGAAGCTCCGAACCGGGGTCACCCCCCCCCTGACCTACAACGCGAACCGCCGCACGGGCGCGCCGGGCGCGGCGATCGTCCGGGTGGATCCGGGCACGGGCAGGTTCGTTCCGGTCGCGGCGTGGCGGGAGCCGCGGTGAACCAGGGACCTTTCCCGAATCCGCGGTGGGTGGCGGACGTCCTACGTAGGAAGGATCCAGTCGTCCAAGAGGGGGTCGATGATGCGCAGGGATTGGAGATCCGCCGTTTCCGCGCGGACCTTGGCCGCGCTGGCGCTGGCGGCGGCGCTGGCGGGACCCCCGCCGTTCGCGCGGGCGGAGGATGCGAAGGGGAGCGGGCCCCCGAAGGAGGTATCGTCCGGTTCGGTCACCGTCCGGCTCCACGACGTCCCCCTGCTGGACCAGGAGGGGCGGAAGGTCCGGTTTCCGGGGGACGTGATCGGGGGCCGGATCGTGGTGATCGACACCTTCTTCACCACGTGCGGCCTCATCTGCCCAATCCTTGGCGCGATCTTCTCCGACCTGCAGGAGCAGCTGGGAGACCGGCTCGACCGGGAGGTGCGGCTGCTCTCCATCTCCGTCGACCCCCTGACGGACATCCCTCCGCGCCTGAAGAAATACGCGGCGCAGTGGGAGGCCCGGCCGGGGTGGATCTTCCTGACCGGCGAGAAGAAGGCCGTCGACCGCGCGCTGGAGGGGCTCGGCATGTACTCCCCGGATTTCGAGGACCACCCCTCGGCGTTCCTGGTCGGGGACGCGCGGGAAGGGAAGTGGACCCGGTTCTACGGGTTCGCGACGCCCGAACAGCTCAAGTCCCGCGTGGAGGAACTCCTCGCCGAGCGGCGCGGCAGGGTCCCGGCACGCTAGTGGTCTCCGGGGTGCCGGAGGGCGGCCGGCGTCCCGGCCGGTCTACCGGGCGCCGTTCAGGAGCGAGAGCAGCGCGTCCGCCTCCATGGAGCCGCCGATCATGCGCCCGTCGGGGAGGATCATCGTAGGCGTCCCCTCGATCTTCAGCCGCTCGGCGAGCCGGATCGTCTTGTCCACCGCGTCGGTCTTGCAGGCGGGCTCGGGAAGGTCCTTTCCGGCGTAGGCGTCGTCGAGCAGCTTCCCGGATTTCGCGCAGACCACGGCCTGGCACTTCCGGTAGGTGGCCGCATCTTTCGGGTTCCGGGGGTACGGCATGACGAGGAACGCCACATCCGGATCCTTCGCCGCCGCTTTCTTGATCTCCCCGTGCAGTTTCACGCAATAGGGGCACGTCGGGTCGGACAGGACGATCACCGACTTCTTCGCCGCCTTGCTCCCGATCCGGATGGCGTCCTTGACCGGGATGGAAGCGACGTCCACGCGGTTCAGGTCCTGGAACCGCTGGCCGGTGAGGTTCGCCATGTCGGCCACGCGGATGAACTGGCCGTTGAAGAGGTACTTCAGGGAATAGTCCAGGTAGATCGGGTACGTTTTTCCGCCTCGCGCGACGTCCACCTCCCACACTCCTTGAAACGGCCCCGGCTGGACGCCGACGACGTTGTCCACCGCCTTCCCGAGGACCTTCCCCGCCTCCTCCTTCGTCAGCTTGTGGCACTCCGAGCACTCCTTGGCGGCCCCGGTCCCTTTCTGGAACGCCGCGGCGGGGACGGACAGGAACAGGGCGAGAAATGCGGCGAGGGCGCAGACGGACAGGAACGGCTTCATGCGGGATCTCCTTTGCGGAATGATGGATTGATTGTACACCGCTCCCCCCGGCCGGAAAAAAATTATTGATGTCCGCTCCTGCTTCTGGGAGAATGATGCGGCGGAAAATACCGTCTTGGGGGTACGAATGGGACGTCCGACGACCGTGGTATCTCCCGGTAAGATGCTCCTCCCGGCCATCGTTTCCATCGCGCTTTCCCTTCCGCTCCTGTTCCCGGGCACATCCCCCGCGGCCGACGTGACCCTCTCCTCGAAAACGTACGGCCTGTACTACCAGAGGGAGCTCCCCGGGGGAGAGAAGGACCGGTTCGCGCCGTTGTACGAGTACCTCTCGGCGGACGCGGCGAACCTGGGGGGAAAGCCCCTCTCCTTCCACTTCTACGGCTGGGGGCGGCTCGACCTGGCGGAAGAGAGCGGTTCCGGCAGGACGTCCGGTGAAATCGGCAGCCTCTACATGGAGTACCTGCACCCCCAGGGGAACGCCCAGGCGAAGCTGGGGCGGTTCTTCCTCACGGAAGGCGTGGCGATGGACACCATCGACGGCGCGTTCGCCAAGGCGACGACCCCTGTCGGGCTGGGGGTTTCCCTCTACGGCGGCGTGCCCGTGGAGTACTCCATCCTGAGCGGCGCCGAGAGGGCGGACTCCCTCTACGGGGGGCGGGTCTTCTTCGTCAAGGCCGGGTTCGCGGAGTTGGGCGCATCGTACCTCAAGGAGAACGGGTCGCCCGCGAGGCTGGACCGCGAGTTGTACGGCGGCGACCTGTGGGTGCGTGTCGCGACCGGCGTGGAGCTCACCGGACAGGCGTCGTACAACCGCACGGCCCGCGAAATGGCGTCGGAGCGGTATGCGGTCCGGATCGTTCCCGGCGCCACCGTCGACATCTCCGCCGGTTACGAGGCGTACGAGTACGCGGGTCTCTTCCGGTCGGCGTTGAACCCGGCGTTCCTGACCACGGTGGACAACAACGACAAGGTCCAGTCGATCTTCGCCATCGTGGATTGGGAGTTCACCCCCGGCTGGACCGTGGAGGTCGCGGCAAAGCACCTCCGGCACGACAAGGCGGATCCCGGGGACGCCAACCGCGGGGAGATCGGGTTGCGCCACACCTACGGCGCCAAGAAGGACGTGGCGGGGCTCTCCGCCGCCTTCGTCGCCGCGGACCGCGACGAGAACGAATACCGGGAATACCGCGCCTTCGCCACGTATTCGCCGGACAAGCTCCGGCTGACCCTGGACGCGATCGCCCAGCAGTACAAGCGGGACCCGATCCCCGGCATCGGGAAGAAGAACGCGTACCAGGTGGTCGCGACGGCGGGATACCAGCTCCTCGCGGCGCTGCAGCTCTCCGGCAATCTGACGTACACGCAGAGCCCAATCTTCGAGAAAGATTACGCAGGGTTGGTCCGGTTGAGCTACGACCTGGGCACCGGCACGGGAGGGAAGAAATGATGCGCCGCGCGTACGCCGCGAACGTACTGGGGGCGGTCCTGCTCGCCCTGCTGTTCGGTTGCTCCGCCATCTCGACGGCTCCGTCGGTGCCTCCGAAGCACCCGGAGGACCTGGCGGCGGGCCGGGTCAACTGCCTGGAGTGCCACGAGAACGTTTCCACGGGGGCGCTGAAGCCGTACGGAACGTTCCGCCACTCCCGGGTGTTCATCAACTCCCACGGCACATACACCCGCCAGGGACAGAGCCTCTGCTCCTCCTGCCACGCCCCGGCGTTCTGCCAGACGTGCCACGCGGGGAAGGAAGAGCTCAAGCCCAACGTGAAGATGGGGGACCGGCCGGACCGGATGGCCCCGCACCGGGGCGACTACCTGGTCGCGCACCGGATCGACGGGCGCCTCGACCCGGGATCCTGCTTCCGGTGCCACGGCAACAAGAACGACGTGAAGTGCAAGCAGTGCCACAAGTAAGGAGGAACGGATGATATCGGTATCCCGGAAGAACCGGCCCTCGAGGCCCTTCACTTGGCTGCTGCTCCTGGGGGCCGTCGCGTTCGCCGCCGGGTGCTCCACCGCCCAATCCCCCAACGGGGCAGGCACGAACACGAACCACATCCTCCCCTCCGGAAGTTCCGTTGCGGGGTGGATGGTCGCTCCCGCCGGCGGGTCGCACGCGAGCACCGCCACGCTGGACTACATCGCCGGCGGCGGTTCCAGCGGTTGCATGGAGTGCCACGGATCGGACCTCACGGGCGGGATCGCCAGGGTCTCCTGTTTCGGCAACCCGGCCGGGTGCCACCACGACCCGGTCGCGAACTGGGCCGCCCCCGCGGTGCACGGGGCGACCGCCAAGCAGGCCCCGGGCAGCTCCGGGTTCGCCTCCTGCCAGATCTGCCACGCGAGGAACTTCTCCGGCGGCGGGGCGGGGATCGCCTGCGCGGACTGCCACGGCGTCCCGGCGCCGCACCCGGCGCGGCCCTGGCGCGGTGGCACCTTAACCCACACAAACACGAACGTCTCGAACGCGCCGGTCTGCGCGCAGTGCCACTTCCCGGGGTCGCCGAACAACCCGGCGAACCACCCGGCAACGCCCGCCCCGGCGGGAACGCCGCCCGGATGCTTCAACAGCACGCTGTGCCACGGTACGGACACGACTCCGCACCCGGTGCCCTTCAACGACCCGGTCCACGACAACACGACCTCCGCCACGTTCACGGGCGCGACGTTCCCACCGGGTTGCATCACCTGCCACGACGTCTCCGCCCCGTCGACGAAAGTGGGGCCGGTTTGCCAGACCTGCCATGTCGCGGCGTCGCCGCTGACGTCCCTGAATTGCACCTCCTGCCACGCGCTCCCGCCGGACAGCGGCGCTCCCGCGGGGGCGGCGTATCCGAACGTCGAGGGCGCGCATGCCGAGCATATCGCCCTGACCGGCGCGGGGAACCCGATCTCCTGCGACACCTGCCACAACGGGCTGGGTCCCAGCCTCCTGAACCTGAACCATTACGACCGCGCCAAATCCCGGGTTCCGCCCGGGGACGTGGCGTTCCTCGCGACGTACAACGCGGAATCCGGAGCGTCGTCGTTCAGCTCCGCCGGGCTCAGTTGTTCGAACGTGAGCTGCCACGGCGGGCAGGCCACCCCCGCCTGGCAGACCGGTGCGATCAACGTGGATACCCAGTGCTCGAACTGCCACGCGCAGGGGACGGCGCAATTCAATAGCTATAATTCGGGCGAGCACCAGGTTCATGTTGCTGGTCAGGGGCTCTTATGCACCTTCTGCCACAACACCACCACGCTCGCGGTGAACCATTTCACCACGCTCTCCACCTCGGCGATGGAAGGTCCGGCGTCGGCGACCATCGGAGGGGGGGGCACGCTCATCCCCGCCGGAAACTATGATCCCGCCACGCAGTCGTGCTCCCCGGATACGGGAATCTGCCACGGAACCAGAACCTGGTAGGTTAAGGGGGCTTCACACGGAAGGGCGTTCCGGCCCCGGGGGACCCAGGTTCCCCGGGGCTTTCTTTATATTTCGCCTCTCCGGTGCGGTAACGTCCGCCGGGTATAGACTGCGGGGATGACGACTCCTGCCGAAGATTCCCCGCCGCACCCGCACGGGCGCGTCTACGCGGGGCTCGTCCTCACCATGTTCTTCTGGGGGAGCGCGTTCGCGACCTCGAAGATGCTCGTGCTCGAAGTGCCGCCGGAGGTGGGGGCGGTCCTCCGGTTCGGCTTCGGATCCCTGCTGATGATGGCGATCCTCTTCCGCCGGTCGGCGAAGCCCGTCCCCGCGCGGGCCGACTGGGGGCGCCTCGCCGTCGTCGCGCTGGTCGGCGTCACGGGGTTCAACACCCTCTTCTTCCGCGGGCTCTCCCTGGCGCCCGCCTCCGACGCGGGGATGATCATCCCCACCTTGTCCCCGGTCTTCACCGCGATGGCCGGCATGCTCTTCCTCGGCGAGGGGGTTCGCGTCGGCCGGGTCGCGGGGCTCGCCGTTTCGCTGGCGGGGACGGCTCTTTTCTTCGGAGACGTCCTCTTTCACACGGCGGGGCAGGGCGGCCGGGTGTGGGGGGACGCGGCGCTCGTCGGGGCCGCGATCTGCTGGGCGGCGGCCTCCATCCTGTCGCGTCCGCTCTCGGTCCGGATCGGCGCGATGCCCGCGGCCGCGTGGACGATCTTCCTCGGGAGCGTCGTCCTGCTGCTGGTCTCCTCCCCCAAGCTCGCCGCCGTGCCGTGGGGCCAGCTCACAAGCCGCTTCTGGATCGTGCTGGCGTACGTGGTGATCTTCCCCACGGTGCTCGCGTACATCCTTTGGATGGAGGGGATCCGGACGATCGGGTCGGGGCCGACGACGTCGTTCATGTTCCTGGCGCCCGTCTTCGCCCTGCTGATCGCCGCGGCGCTGCTGGGCGAGCGTCCCACGGCGCTGCAGGGAGGGGGCGGCGCGCTGATGCTGCTCGGTGTGGTGCTGGTGAACCGTCCCTGAGATCGGGGGGCGGCGCTCAGGAGGCGAGGATCGCCCGCAATCCCGCGATCAGCCGGTCGATCCCCTCGACGGCGGTCCTCTCCCGCAAGCTTCCGTAGGCGATCCGCAGCCAGCACCCCCGCGTCACGCCGAACGTCTCCCCGGGGATGACGGCCACCTTGTGCTCCCGCACGAGCCGTTCCGACAGGGCGAGAGCGCTCATCCCGGTGGTCACCTTCGCGAACAGGTAGAAGGCGCCCCCCGCGGGGGGGACTTCCACGAGTTCCGGAGCGGCGGAAAGGCGCGCCAGGACCTCTTTCCGCACGTTCGCCAGGGAAGGGAGGTGCGAGGCGCAATAACCGCGCCCTTCGCGCATCGCGCGCAGCCCCACGAATTGCGAGATCGCCGCCCCGCTGACGACGACCGTGTCCTGGATCTTCATGAGGTCGCGGTGCAGGTGCTCCGGCGCCACGAGGAACCCGACCCGCCAGCTCGCCATTCCGTACGCCTTGGAGAGGCTGTAGAGGGAGATCACGTGCTCCCCGCCGAGGGAGCCGGGGGAGAAGTGCCGGGCGCCGTCGTAGGTGAAATATTCGTACGCCTCGTCGCTGACGTGGTAGATCCTACGCTTCGCGCAGAGCCGGTGGATCGCCGCCAGCGTCTCCCGCGGGTAGACCGCCCCGGTCGGGTTGTTCGGCGACACGGTGACGATCGCGCGCGTCCTTTCCGTGATCGCCGCGGCGATCGCGGGAAGGTCCGGCTGAAGGCGCTCGTCGACGGGGACGGGCACGGGAACCGCGGAGGCGAGGGTGATCGCCATCTCGTGATTGAAATAGTACGGCGAGAGGAGGATCACCTCGTCCCCCGGGTCGCAGATCGCGAGGACCGCGTTGTGGAACGCCTGGTTCGCGCCGGCGGTCACGTAGATCCGGCGCTCGAAGGGGGCATCGATCCCGTTCTCGGCGCGCAACTTTCCTTCGAACGCCTTCCGCAGCTCGGGGAGGCCGGCGTCGGGGATGTACTGGTGATGGGGGACGGTCGCGAGGAACTCCGGGATCGCCGCGAGCGCCTCCGGCGGCGGCCCGTAATGGACCACCCCCTGTCCCAGCGAGATCGTCCCCGGCGTCTCCGCGATCCACTCCGCCACGATCGGGATGATCGGAAGCTGGACGCCCGCCGCGCGGTCCGAGGGGGCTAAGTGCTGCGTTTCATGAATACGGTTGCATTCGAGGCCCGCTGCATCCGCCCCGGCTTCGTTGCGCTTCCTCACCGTACTTGCCCAGTACGCCTCGGTCGCGACGCCTTGCCGGATGCGGCGCATCGACCCTCTCGGTGCGACACCGTATTCATGAAACGCAACACTCTGCGGCCCCGCGTCATTCGGGATCCCCCGGGGCGGAACGCACGATGTCCACGACGGTGATCTCCGGGGGGGCGAGGAACCGCATCGGGGGTCCCCACGTTCCCGTGCCCCGGCTCACGTGCAGGGTCCCGCCGCCGGGGACGGGGTGGTCCCCCCCGAGAAGCGGGTAGACCAGCCGGGTGAGGAGGCGGAACGGGAAGATCTGCCCGTGGTGGGTATGCCCCGAGAGCTGCAGATCGAATTTCCCCCCCGTGGCCGGGTCCAGGTGAGGGCGGTGCTTGAGGAGGAGCGTGAACCGTCCATCCGGGCGATTCCCCAGGAGGGCGGCCTCGGAGGCCCCGCCGGATCGCCCGAACTGTGCGCCGGCGGGATCGTCGACGCCCGCGATGCGCAACACGTCGTCGATCGTCACGGATTCGTCCCGAAGGAGCGTGAAGCCCGATTTCCGGGTGAAAGCGATCGACCGGCCGATCCCGGCGTAATATTCGTGGTTCCCGAGGACCGCGATCTTCCCGCGCGGCGCGGGGATCCCCCGCAGGATCTCCGCCAGCTCCTCGACGCCGTCCAGCTGCCCGTCCACGAGGTCCCCCGTCGATACGAAGATGTCCGGGCGTTCCCCGGCGACGATCGCCGCGACCTCCCTGGCCTTGCCGATCCGGTGGATGAGGCCGAGATGGAGGTCGGTGATCTGCGCGATCCGCAGCGAGGGGACGGACGCCGGGAGCCGGTCCGTGACGATGCGCACCCGGACCACTTCGATACGGGACGCCTCGACGACCGCGTACGCCGTCAGCGCGGCGGCGACGCCGGCGATGCAGAGAAACGCGGAGCGTCCCGCGAGTCCCCTCGCCGCGTTCGCGGCGATCCCGCCGCCCCCCAGGCCCGCCAGGGGAAGGCGGAGGAGGCCGGCGGAGAGATTCAGGCAGGTGAAGAAGAAGAGGAACCCCATCCAGAGGTAGCCGGCGTGCGCGACGATCCTCGCCGCGTCCTCGTAGCCGTGGCGGCCCAGCAGCCGCGTGGCGATCGGCGCGCAGAGAAGAAGGAGAAGGAGCGGGAGAAGCGCGAGCGTCGTCCAGGGACCGAAGGCCAGCGCCGTTCTCGCCCTGAAAAGGGCGTAGGCGTGCATGGAACCGTAGACCAGGAGGAACGAAAGGAGGAACAGGCTCATGGCGAATGTGCGATAATCGACGGGAACGAGGATCGGCCCTGACGGAGGAGCGCGTGCCCACCTACGAGTACAAATGCCCCGGGTGCGGGGAGTTCGAGAAGGAGCAGCGGATGTCCGACCCGCCGCTGAAAAAATGCCCCCATTGCGGCAAGGCGGTCACCCGGCTGGTCGGCGGCGGCGGCGGTTTCGTGCTGAAGGGCGGGAACTGGGTCTCCAAGATGTCCTCTCCGGGGGAATCCGCCAGGAAGAAATCCGACCGGTTCATGAAGCAGACCGTGGGCGAAGTCGCCGAGGACATCGCGAAGCACACCCGTACGCATTAGGCGGGCAGGGGGAGCAGTACGGAGCGGGGCCGCTCCCGCGAAAGTTCGACCAGCTCTCCGTTCGCGAGGAGGCGCCACCCGTCCTCCGCGTCGAGCGGCTCGCTCGCGACGACCGCAAGCCCGTCCCCGGTGTTCAGGTACAACGTGTAATATTCCCCGTTCCGCCGGAACCTCCGGAACGCGAAGAGGTCGTCGCCGGTGGCGATCAGCAGGTTCGCCGCCGAATACTCCCCCACCAGTTCATGGTCCGAGAGAATCCCCCGGAGCGTTTCGGATAACCCCGCCAGCGTCCGCTCGGTCCACCGGTCCTCGAGGAGTTCGAGGAAGACCACGGTATCGCTGACCTTGCGGGCATCCCCCTCCGCGCCGATCTTCCCGTAGAAGGTCCCGTTATGGGCGAGGGTCACTCCCAGCACCTGGAACGGGTGCGCGTTCGCCGCGCACACGGTTTCCGGATTCGATGCGTACCGGACGTGGCCGATACACCGGTCGGTCACGGCGCTCATGCCGGAAAGAAGCGGGTCGGACGCGGCGGGATTCCCGCTTTTCACCATCCGGATCTCGTCCCCCGCGCGCCAGGCGACCCCCCACCCGTCCGGGTGGTTCCCTCCCGGGCGCCGCTCCCAGCCGGCGACGAGGTTCCCCGACGTGCAGAACCGGGCGAGGGAGGCGAGGTACGGGGCGACGTCCCGCGGCTCCCCGGATGCGAAACCGACCATGCGGCACATGCCTATATGATAACCGCTTCCGGTGCTACTTCAGCGTGCGAAGGTACGCGACGACCTCCCACCGCTCCTTCGCGGTGAGTTCGGAGCGGAAGGGGGGCATCCCGCCCCGGCCGTGGGTGAGGACGGCGAACAGGTCGCCGTCGGGGTGGTGGGCCCCTTGGCCGGCGGCGGAGATGTCGGCGGGCGCAGGGACGAACTTCTTCGCGACGGGCCCGTCCCCCTTCCCCGATTCGCCGTGGCACGGCGTGCAGAAGATGCCGTAGAGCTCCTTCCCCGCGAGAAGGGAGGACCCGGTCGTCTTCTCCGGATTCTTGAGGGCCGCGGCCTCCGGGGTTCCCGGCGTCGGAGTGCGCTCCAATCCTTTCGTCGGTACGGAACCTTCCGGGGGGTGCCGGACCGGCGCCTCCTGCGGCCGAAACGCCGGGTTCTCCCACATGTTCCGGTCGATCTTCTCGCATGCGGTGAAGGACGTCACGGCTACGATCGCCGCGAACAGGATGCCGGGCAGACGGACCGGGAGGCTCACAGCTCCCCCTCCTCGGCCCGAACCGCGTCGCCGCCGGACGCGTTCATGGCCTCGATGGCGAGCCGCTCCTGGTCCCCGGTGTCCACCCTGGCGCACAGCGCGATCCTCCCCTCGTGGATGCGCCGGTCGAACACCTTCCTCCCGGACCGGAACGGCCCGAGGCCGATCGAACGGAACCCGAGGACGAGGGTGGCGATCAGCGCCGCGAACATCCCCCCCTCGAAGCTGACGATGATGGCGGGCGGCACCGTGTTGATCGGTTTCCCGGCCGTGATCATCGGGTAGACCTGGTAGGTGACGAGCGTGAGGGCAAGGCCTCCCAGCGCTCCGGCGAGCCAGAAGACGACCACGATCCAGGGGAACCGGATGGGGCGGCGGTCCCTGGTCACGGCCCCGTCGGGCAACGGGACGGAGGAGATCGTCGTGACGTTCTCTTCCGGGAGGGGGAGGGACAGGAGCGCGTGCGCGGCTTGCGACGCCTTCTCCACGCTGTCGAACAACCCGATGACGACCCGCGGTTCCCCGGCCATCACGTTTCTCTCCCTCCTTCCTTCCTTTCCCCGCTGACGACGGTGGAGAAGTTCGCTCCCCCGATGGTCCGGTCGGTCGTATGGAAGAGCTGCTCCTTCACGTCGCTGATCGCCACCACGGGGAACAGCTTGGCAAAGATAACGTAGATCAGGGCGAACATCGCGATCGACCCGACGATGAAGGAGATCTCCACCCACGTGGGGAAGTAGGTCCCCCAGATGGAGGGATCGTTCCTCCGCGCGAGGGAGGGAACCACGATCTGGACCCGTTCCGTGAACATCCCCACGTTCACGACGAGGGAGACGGCGAACATGGCCGGGATCGACCGGCGGACCCGCTTCAGGCAGAGCAGCGGAAAGGGGATGAGAAAGTTGCACGCCACCAGCAACGAAAAGAGCGGCAGGTAGTGCCCGGAGTAGGAGCGGATCACTTCCCAATCCTCGGGGAAC
>Ga0210377_10002738_pt1 | contig 15288 bp, 14 predicted proteins | sample PLM4_65_b1redo_FD_155480 | JGI IMG/M metagenome (GOLD analysis project Ga0210377, IMG submission 155480) | Groundwater sediment microbial communities from an aquifer in East River, Colorado, USA - PLM4_65_b1 redo | ecosystem: Environmental > Terrestrial > Soil > Riparian zone | place: USA: East... | reverse complement strand
GCTCGGGGCGGTCGGCTGGGCGGGTGGTGTCTGGTCCGTTGCGGCGGACGGCGTGACCGGTTCGGTCTGCTCCGGCGCCTCCGACGGAGGAGGGATAGGAAGAGTCTGATCTTCCGCGGCGGTGATGGAAGCGCTCAAGACTGTTGCGGTGAGTCCGAGGACGAATACTAAATGGGAGAGCCGATGTATCAAGAGATTAGACGGACCGTGTGTCCGCGTAAACGGCGCGAGGAGTGTGTCCGAGTAATGGGGTATTGGAGCCTGTTCAGGGATGGCCAGATGCAAGGCGGAAGGAGGCCTTGCGCGCGGAGCGTACTGAGTCGTACGTGAGCACGCAAGGCCGACTGACAACGCAGCAGATGGCCATTCATGGACAGGCTCCCAGATTAGCATGAATCATCCGACGGAGACAACGTGCCACGATCGCTTCCGAGCGAGACCACGAGTTGCGTCGGCCTGTGCGTTCGGAGGATAATCGCCGACAACGCGTCTCTGGTGAGCTCGATGGATCAACACGTCTCCTCAAGGGCCACCCACCGCCCTCGATTTCGGATCGTGCTGGCGCTCGGCCTGCTGGCGTCGGTGGCCGTCGCGTCGCCCGCCCGGGCCGAGTCCGACGCGGTCCTGACGATCGCCGCTTTTTCCTCGGCGCCCGAGGGCGCGGCCCCGCCGCCCGGCTGGGCGCCCCTCACCTTCAAGAAGATCCCCACGCGCACCGAGTACGCCGTCGTCAAAGACGGAGAGGTGACGGTGGTGCGGGCCGAGAGCCGGGCCGGCGCCTCCGGCCTGACGCGGCGGGTGTCGGTCGATCTCCGCGAGTACCCCCTCATCGAGTGGCGCTGGAAGGTCTCCAACGTGATCGCCAAGGGGGACGTGCGCACCAGGGCGGGCGACGACTATGCGGCGCGGATCTACATCACGTTCGCCTACGATCCCGACAAGGTGAGCTTCTCCAGGAAACTCAGGTACAAGGCCGGGCGGCTGCTGTTCGGCGACGTCCCGATCAGCGCGATCACCTACATCTGGGAGCGCGCCGTGCCGGAGGGGACGATCGTGGACAACGCGTACACCGACGTCGTGAAGATGATCGTGGTCGAAAGCGGGAAGGGCCACGTAGGGCGCTGGATGACCGAGGAGCGGAACCTCGACGATGATTACCGGAAGGCCTTCAGCGAGGACCCCCCGCTGGTCAACGGCGTGGCGATCATGACCGACACGGACAACACCGGCGAGACCGTGACGGCGTACTACGGGGACATCGTCTTCAAGAAGGCCCGGTAACGGGCGAATGACCGGGATCGTCGGGAGGGCCGGGTGGGGCGTCATGGTGGGATTGCTGATCGTCGGGGCGTGCCTCGCGTTCCTCGTCTGGGGGTTGGCCGCGATGTTCTGGATGCCGGGCACCAGTCCCTCCGGCCCGCTTCCGCCCCTGACCGACACTGAGGCGATGCTCGCCGATGCGCTCCGCGCCGACGTGAATGCCCTGGCGGCCGGCATCGGCGAGCGCAACGTGGGCCGGTACGAAGCCCTGCAGGCGGCGGCCGATTACATCGACGCGTCGTTCGAGGCGGCCGGCTACGTGGTGTCGCGGCAGCGCTACGTCATGGACGGCCGCCCCTACGACAACATCGAGGTCGAACGGCGGGGCGTCGCGCAGGCCGACGAGGTCATCGTCGTGGGCGCGCACTACGACACCGTGCCCGGATCGCCCGGCGCCAACGACAACGCCACCGGGGTGGCGGCCACGCTCGCCCTCGCCCGGGCGTTCGCGGGTCTGGATCTCCAGCGGACGGTGCGGTTCGTCGCGTTTGTGAACGAGGAGGCCCCGTATGCCCACACCGAGCGGATGGGGAGCGTGGTCTACGCGACCCGCGCCCGCGAACGGGGCGAGCGCGTCGCGGCGATGGTCAGCCTGGAGACGATGGGCTATTTCGCCGACGAACCCGGGAGCCAGCGATACCCCTCCGTCCTCCGCTGGATCTATCCCGACGCCGGCAATTTCATCGCGTTCGTGAGCAACCTGCCGTCGCGGCGCCTGCTCAAGGATGCCGTCGAGGTCTTCCGCCGTCACGCCTCGGTCCCGTCCGAGGGCGGCGCGCTGCTCGAGCGTCTGCCCGGCGTGGGATGGTCCGACCACTGGGCGTTCTGGCGGCAGGGCTACCCCGCGATCATGGTCACCGACACCGCGCCCTTCCGCTACCCGGCATACCACAGTGCCCAGGACACCACGGACAAGGTGGATTTCGGGCGGCTGGCGCGGGTCGTCGCGGGACTGGAACACGTCGTGGCCGACCTCGGCGGCGCAAGGACGCGAACGCCGGCCCGGGATCGAGTCGACTTTCGGACGGACGGACTGCATCCAACGGACCGGTCGACGTGACGCCATGGCCCTGACCGCCACGATTTTTAAAGTCACGCTGCAGATCGCCGACATGGACCGCCACTACTACCACGATCACGCCCTCACGATCGCGCGCCACCCCTCCGAAACCGACGAGCGCATGATGGTGAGGGTCCTGGCCTTCGCGCGACACGCGCATGAACACCTGTCGTTCGGCAGGGGACTGAGCACCGAGGACGAGCCCGATCTCTGGCAAAAGGATCTGACCGGCGCGATCGATCTGTGGATCGACGTGGGCCAGCCGGACGACAAGCACGTTCGCAAGGCCTGCGGCCGCGCGAAGCAGGTCGTCATCTACACCTATGGCGGCCGCGGTGCCGACCTGTGGTGGGAACAACACCGGGCCAAGCTCGAACGGACGGAGAACCTGACGGTCCTGAACCTCCCTGTGGAGACCACCCGCGCCCTGGCCGGGCTCGCCCAGCGCAGCGTCCACCTGCAATGCACGATTCAGGATGGCCAGATCTGGATCGGGGATCGGGATGACACGGTGCAGGTGGCGCTGGCGACGCTCAAACGCGCGTCGACCCCTTCTCGCTGACCCCGATTCCCGAACCCGGTGTCAGACGGGGAAACATGCCGAAAATAGATCTGTCCCGTGTTCTCCCCTAGCAGGCTGCTGAAAAAGTCCATCTGCTGCGTTCTCGGTCGTCGGAAATCCTCACGTACGACCCAGTACGCTCCGGTTTCCTCCTCCCTGCGGCCTTGCATCTGGAGCTTTTTGAGCAGCCTCCAGGCTTTACCGAGTTTTTCAGCACCCTGCTAGCCCGGAGTATTCATGAAGGTTCGTCGCGAAACCGGGCTCGATTACGACCGGGCGCGCGACGGGTGTCGTTGCAACCGGGCTTCGGCCAGGTCGATGTCCCGCTGGATCCGCCGCAAGGCCTCGTCGTTGATGACGTGTTCGTTCCGCAGTTGCAGAATCACGTTGCGCTCCACCTGCAGGACCTCGCGCGACAACGCCTCGTAGTCGGGCGCGAACAGACGACGCGGCGCGACGCCGTCCGTGGACTCGACCAACTCCAATTGGCGGATGCGATCGTCGTATTCCACGCGCATCCGCTGCACGACGTCGGTGTTGATGGCCTGGGATTGGGCCAGCTCGTTGAGCCGCACCAGAGCCGCTTGGTTGGCCTTGAGGCGGGCCTCGCGCTCCTCGATTTCATCCGTCCCATCGTCTTCGATCCGCAGCCAGCGAACGATGACAGGGAGGCTCAAGCCCTGCACCACCAGCGTGGCGACAATGACGGCAAACGTGAGAAACAGGATCAAGGATCGGCCCGGGAAGGCCGAGCCATCGGCCAGGGTAAAGGGCACCGCCAAGGCGGCGGCCAGCGACACCACGCCGCGCATGCCGGTCCAGCCGATCAGTATCAGCGGCTGCCACCCGGGATACGGATCGCGCTCGCGAATGGATTTGAACAGCCACCGCGGCAGGTAGGCCGCGGGAAAGACCCACAGCACCCGCACCAGAATCACCGCGAGGCTGATCAAGAGGGCGTACCCCGCGAGCTGAGACGGGGAATGGGCGGACACCGCGTCGAGCACGTCGGGCAATTGCAGCCCGATGAGGATGAAGATAAAGCCGTTCAAGACGAACCCGATCGTCTCCCACACCGGGCGAACCAGCAGCCGCATCCTCGCCGTCGTGATTTCAGGTGAGCGCCAGCCCAGATACACCCCGGCCGTCACCACGGCAAGGATCCCGGAGACGCCGAGTCGATCGGCCAAGACATAGGCGGCGAAAGGTGTTAACAGCGAAATCGTGACCTGAACCGGCGGGTCATCGAGCCGCTGATGAATCCACGCCACGATCTTGCCGATCGCCAAGCCGATGGCCACCCCCCCGGCGCCCACGACGACGAATCGCCAGCCTGCATCCGCCCACGAGAACGCCCCGGTCACCATGGCCGCCACGGCAAATCGATACGCCACCAACGCGGTCGCGTCGTTCACCAGGCTCTCGCCTTCCAAGATGGTGATGATGCGGCGGGGCACGCGCAACCGCTGGGTAATCGCCGTGGCCGCGACCGCGTCGGGCGGGGAGATGATGGCGCCCAACACAAACCCCGCCGCGAGCGGCAATCCGATCACGCGGTGGGCCAGCCAGGCGATCGCCGCGGTGGTGAACAACACCAACCCGACGGCCAAGAACGAGATCGGCCGCAGGTTGGCCCGAAAATCCCGCCACGACGTGAACAACGCCGCCGGATACAGCAGGGGCGGCAGAAAGAACAGAAAGACCAGGTCCGGATCGAGGTGAACCGGTGGCAGTCCGGGAATCAATCCGAACAACGCGCCGCCGATCACCAGCACGATGGCCGGCGGAACCTGGATCCGCCTCGCCAGCGCCGACAGCACCGCCACGCCGACCAGCAGACCCAGGATGAGGTGGATGACGTCAAGCATGCGCGCGCGGAATGACTCGGAGAGTCGGGTGCGAAAAGGATGGGGGGATCGGGTGTGTCATCAGAGATTCGTCGCGCAGATCAGCGCACAATCGGTCATGGCCGTAGCCTACGACCACCGGATGGTGAAAGCAAGGCGCTCGGTCACCCCACGGCGTTTGACCCGGAACCCCGCAAAGGGTTATGCTGGGCTTCACCTTCAGACAGGGGAACTGCCCGTGTCGAGGTACTCCGCCCCCAATTCTTTCTCAAGATGAACGAAGCCGACACGTGCCGGAAGTACGTCCTGCCCAAGCTCGTTCAGGCGGGTTGGGATAACGAGCCGCATTCCTTCACCGAGCAGAAGACGTTCACGGACGGGCGGATCGTGCCGGCCGGGAGCAAGGTCAGTCGCCGCCCTCAGAAGCGGGCCGATTACCTCCTCCGATACACCCGCGATTTCATGATCGCGGTCGTCGAGGCAAAACCCACCTACAAATCACCGGGCGACGGTCTCCAGCAAGCCAAGGACTACGCCGAGATCCTCGGCCTTCATTTCGCGTATTCGACGAACGGCGAGGGCATCGTCGAGTTCGATTATCTGACCGGGCGGGAGCGTCAATTGGACTTGTTTCCGCACCCCGACGAACTGTGGTCGCGTCAGCGGGCTAAGCAGGGCCTGGGCGACGACGCCGCGGCGAGCCGGTTGCTGACCCCCTCCTACCACCTTACCGGCAAGACACCGCGGTACTACCAAGAGATCGCGATCAATCGCACGGTCCAGGCGATCCTTCAAGGCAAGCGGCGCATTCTCTTAACGATGGCTACGGGAACGGGCAAGACGCTCGTGGCGTTCCAGATTTGCTGGAAGCTTTGGAACGCGCGTTGGAACCGAACGGGCGAGCACCGGAAGCCGAAAATTCTGTACCTTGCCGATCGGAATATCTTGATCGACGATCCGAAGGACAAGGACTTTCCTCCCTTTGGGGACGCGCGCTGGAAGATCGAGAACGGCGAGGCGAACAAGAGCCGGGAGATGTATTTCGCCATCTACCAGGCGATCGCGAAGGACGAACGGCGTCCCGGTCTGTACCGCGAATACGCGCCAGACTTTTTCGACCTCATTATCGTGGACGAATGCCACCGTGGCAGCGCCCGCGATGAAAGCAACTGGCGCGAGATCCTCGAATACTTCGAGCCGGCGTACCAGCTCGGCATGACGGCCACGCCGTTGCGAGAGGACAACCGGGATACTTATCGGTATTTCGGCAACCCCATCTACCAGTACAGCCTCCGGCAAGGCATCGAAGACGGCTTTCTCGCGCCGTACCGCGTCCACCGCGTGGTGACAAGCTATGATGCCGCCGGCTGGCGACCGAGCAAGGACGATCTCGACCGCTACGGCCGCGCAATTCCTGACGACGAGTATCACACGAAAGATTTCGAGCGCGTCGTCGCGCTGCGCGCCCGCACGGAGGCGATCGCCCGTCACTTGACCGAGTACCTGAAGAAAACCGACCGCTTCGCCAAGACGATTGTCTTCTGCGTCGATCAGGAGCACGCCGACGAGATGCGCCGCGCGCTGAATAATCTCAACGCCGACCTTGTGCGGCCATACCCCGACTACGTCTGCCGAGTGACATCCGAGGAGGGGGATGTTGGACGAGGCCATCTCGGGCGGTTCCAGGATGTGGAGACCGTCAGCCCGGTCATCCTGACGACGTCACAGTTATTGACGACCGGCGTGGACGCGCCCACGTGCAAGAACGTGGTCTTGGCCCGCGTCGTCGGGTCGATGACCGAGTTCAAGCAGATCATCGGGCGGGGCACGCGTGTCCGTGACGATTACAACAAGCTGTCCTTCAGCATTCTGGATTACACGGGGTCCGCAACTCGGCATTTCGCTGACCCTGAGTTCGACGGGGACCCGGTGGCGGTCAGCGAGGTTCAGATTGATGAGACCGGCATACCCGTTCCGGGTACGGAGACGACGGAGAGGGCTGAGTCGGAGCCGTATCCCAAGATGATTGGAACGACGGGTGGCCCTCTCAACCCCGTGATCTCAGACAATGTCGATGTTCAGCCGAGAAAGTACTACTTCGACGGCGGCCACGTCGACATCGCGACCCATCTCGTCTACGAACTCGATCCCGACGGCAAGCAACTTCGCGTCGTGAAGTTCACCGACTACACGGCCGAAAAAGTCCGCATGCTCTATCCATCAGCCGCGGAGATCCGCGAGCGGTGGGCCGATCCGGAACAGCGGTCCGAAATCATCTCGCGTCTCGAAGAACGCGGAATCAACTTCGACGAACTGGCCGCAGCGGCCGATCAGCCCAATGCCGACCCGTTCGATCTGCTCTGCCACGTTGCCTTCAACGCGCCACTCCGCACCCGGCGCGAGCGAGCGGATCGGATGCGTAGGGAGCAAAAGGACTTCTTCGATCGTTACGGCCCGGAAGCTAAAGCAATTCTTGAGGAGTTGCTGGAGAAATACGCCGTCCACGGCACGGCGCAATTCCTGATCCCAGACGTCTTAAAAGTTCCGCCGATTTCCGATCGAGGGAACGTCATGGAGATCGCCGGCTTGTTTGGCGGGCCGGAAAGGCTGCGGGAAGCGGTGAACGCGCTTCAGACGCTGCTGTACGCGGCATAGGGAGAATGGCGGGATGAACCGGAAGAAGCTGCTCCAGCGTCTGGCTCAAGGTGCTTTCCGCAACGTCGCGTTCCGTGATATGGTCGCTCTGGTCGAGCGCTACAACATCACGCTGGAGGACGAGCGATGAGTGATTACCACATCAATATTTTCTACAGCGACGAGGATGGGGGCTACATTGCCGATATTCCGGACCTCGATGCGTGCTCCGCGTTCGGGCGAACGCCCGAAGAAGCGCTCGCCGAGGTCGAACGCGCCAAGGCCGCCTGGCTCGATGCAGCCAAACGCGAGGGGAAGCCCATTCCCGAACCCCGTTATCGGCCCGTGATTTATCAGGCGGCGCGGTAAGTCTTCGGTCGACGTGGCGCGTCTCAAGAAACCAACCACCCCCCTCACCACCGCCCAACAACTCGGCAGTCTCATCAAGTCCGCGCGCGACGTGATGCGCAAAGATAAGGGCCTCAACGGCGATTTGGATCGCCTGCCGATGCTCACCTGGATCATGTTCCTCAAGTTCCTGGACGACATGGAACAGATCCGCAAGCAGGAAGCGACCATGGCGGGCAAGAAGTTTCGCCCGGCCATCGAATCGCCGTATCGCTGGCGGGATTGGGCAGCCAAGGAAGATGGCATCACCGGGGACGAGCTGATCGCGTTCGTGAACAACGAAGAAGCCGTACGGCCGGACGGAAAGAAAGGTCCGGGGCTCTTCGCGTACCTGCGGGGGTTGCAGGGCGCGAACGGCGGAGACCGTCGCGACGTGATCGCCACGGTCTTCAAGGGCACGATCAACCGGATGATCAACGGCTACCTGCTCCGGGACGTGATCAACAAGATCAACCGCATCCACTTCACCTCGAGCGACGAGATCCACACGCTGGGCCATCTCTACGAATCGCTGCTCAAGGAAATGCGCGACGCCGCCGGCGACTCCGGTGAGTTCTACACGCCCCGCGCGGTCGTGCGCTTCATGGTCGAAGTGACCGATCCGAGGCTTGGCGAGACCATGCTCGATCCGGCCTGCGGCACCGGCGGGTTTCTCGTCGAGGCGTATCGACATCTCGAAAAGCAGTGTAAGACGGTCCAGGATCGTAAGATACTCCAGACGCAGAGCATCCTCGGCGGCGAGGCCAAGTCACTGCCGTACTTGCTGGCACAGATGAACCTGCTCCTGCACGGCCTGGAATCGCCGCAGATCGACCCTGGCAACAGCCTCCGCGTCCCGCTCAAAGAAATCGGCGACCGAGACCGTGTGGACATCATCCTCACGAATCCGCCGTTCGGCGGGGAGGAGGAACGCGGCATCCGCTCCAACTTCCCCGAGGACAAGCAGACATCGGAGACCGCTCTCCTGTTCCTGCAACTCATCATGCGCAAACTGAAGCGCCAGCCTAAACCGGGACGCGCGGGCGTGGTCGTGCCCAACGGCACGCTGTTCGGTGATGGCGTCTGTGCGCGGATCAAAGAAGAACTGCTCAAGGACTTCAATCTCCACACCATCGTGCGACTGCCCAACGGCGTCTTCGCGCCGTACACGAGCATCCCCACGAACCTCCTGTTTTTCGACCGTTCGGGTCCGACCAAAGACGTCTGGTACTACGAGCACCGATTGCCCGAGGGCAAGAAGAATTACACCAAGACCCGGCCGTTGCAGTACGACGAGTTTGCACCGTGCTTGGTGTGGTGGAAGAAGCGGGAGGAGAACGAGCGGGTGTGGAAGGTCCCGGCGTCCGAGATCCTCGCCAATGGCTGCAACCTGGACCGTAAGAACCCGCGTGGTAAAGAGGACATCACCCATTTGCCGCCGGAGCAGTTGGTCGAGAGCATCATCGCGAAGGAACGGCGCATTTTGGAGATCATGGACGAGATCAAGCGGTTGGTAGAGAAGGGGACATGAGCGGGGCGTGGCCCAAGGTGCGGTTGGGGGATCTGCTGCGGAAAAGCGAAGAGACGATCCAGCTTCAGCCTGATTTCGAGTATCGGGAATTGACGGTGAAGCTGTGGGGGAAAGGCGTGGTCTTACGCGGGATCACTTCAGGTACGGCGGTGGCGGCACAGCGCCGTTACGTGGCTCGCGCTTCGCATCTCATCCTTTCGAGAATCGATGCGCGGAATGGCGCCCTCGGTATTGTGCCGCCCGAACTCGATGGAGCCATCGTTAGCAACGACTTCCCAACATATGATCTTGCCGCCGACCGGTTGCTGCCGGCATTCCTCGGCTGGATGTGTCGCACGGCCTCGTTCATTGAAGCATGTCAGCGAGCCAGCGAGGGAACAACGAATCGGGTACGGCTTAAAGAGGATCTCTTTTTGGACATAGAGATTCCATTGCCCCCGCTAGAAGAGCAGCGGCGGGTGGTTACGCGAATTGAGGAACTGGCCGCCAAAATCAATGAGGCCCGCGCACTTCGGCAAGAGGCAGTAAGGGATGCGGCCGCGCTTGTTCCCTGTGCGACGGCTTCACTGCTCGACGACGCGGGATGGAGGACTCAAGCTCTCGGCAATCTGCTCGCTGAACCGCCGAGAAATGGACTGTCCCCGAAGCCAGAGGTCGAAACGGGCGGCAGACCGATGCTTCGCATCAATGCCGTTTCCAGCTCTCCGAGTCGTTTCGTGGATTTGACCCCTGCTAAACAGGTCGAGGTTTCTGATGAGGAGGCGAGGCCATTTGAGCTTCAACACAACGACGTTTTTATCGTTCGCTACAACGGAGACATCAATCGTGTTGCCAAGCCCGCAATCTACAAAGCGACCAACGGATGCCGCGCGGTCTTTCCTGACAAGCTCATGCGACTTCGACCGGAGCCGAGTAGGATGCTGCCCGACTTCCTCGTCTTTGCACTTGCTACATCCAGCGTCCGCGAGCAGATCGAGGACCTAGGCAGAACGACGGCTGGGAATATTGGTATCAATGGAGAAAATGCTAAATCCTTTATCGTGCCTGTTCCTCCCGTTCCTGAGCAATATCGAATCGTGGCGGAGTTGGACGCGTTGCAAATGGAGGTGGACGCGTTGCAGTGTCTTCAAGCGGAGACCGCCGCCGCGCTCGATGCCCTCCTGCCCACCATTCTCGACCGGGCTTTCAAGGGGGATTTATGAGCACCAATGATATAAACAATGGCGTCTACTCAAATATTTAGGGATCTCGGAATAGATGGGTTTACTACAAGATCCACTCAAGGCTCTCGAACAGGCCGACTGGTATATCAAGAATTCGAATCTTGAGAAGTTTCCTGGGGCCTTTGAACTCGCCGCTGGGAACCTGTGCAGGCAAACGGCAGAACAAATTCTTTACATTCTCTGCTTCTTTTCTGGTATGCCAACAGAGAGCTATTTGAAGCGCGATCGCAGACTGCAAGTAGCTGGAAAACTATTGGAAGCCCTTGATCGTAGATCGACTACTGGTGGGCGCACATACTGGCAGCTAGCTAGAAAGCGTGGACCACGTATTCGTAAGTTTGCTCGTCAACCGCAATCCATCAAAATGTGGATACGTGAACTTAATGAACCGTCTCATTTTTCTGCAAGACATCGAAGGCTCGATTCCGGTCGTATCTCGACTTTCATCATTAGAGCAAGACGATGGTTTGATGAAAAGGACAAGTACTTGATTGTGGCCGCTCTTAATGAGATGTTCTCTCGAGGAAGGTACCGAGCTGTTTTAAGCGACGATGCGGACAATACACCTGGGGTTGAGCACACATTTGTCGTGTCAGCAGCTCTTCTTCAACGAACAAGTGATGGATCCTTAAGCATGAAGACACCGGTGGAGTGTTGTGTAATCTCCGGGACAGAAATTCCAAGAGGGCACTGGCCTAGCAAGATTGTGTTTCCCGAGCATGCCACTATGGCTCTGCGTGTTCGGTTTGTGACAAAACGAGGTGATCCCGTCAATCTTACCAATATGGCCGCTGTTCTAGAGAGCCTTGCTAAGACGCCAGGCCAGAGGCGATACCTTGTTGGGAGATTGCGAAGGCTAGGTTTTGAAGTAAGACTAACCGGCGTACAGTGAGCGGCCGTGGAAAAAATTGGGGGCCGAATGGATAAGAAAGGTGACAGGATGCGCTCGGGGTCTGACTTGACTTTGTTGACTTTAGCCAACCGCCGCTTTTTCCTGATCCAGTTGTAAAACGTGCGACGACGAGACCGAAGGCGAACCACAAATCGCAAGTACGACCCGACAGCATGACAATAAAAATCTTTCGAGAAGTCCAAGTATCTTCAAAACTCCTCGACGATCAGGGGGTTCTGGATATTTTGATAGGCTTTTGTAAGGAAACCAGGTCCTATGAGTTTCTGCATAAAGAGTCGCAAGATTACAGCGAGGGCATCCGATGCCATGCGTGTTTCATACATTCTCACAAAACATCAGCGACAGAATCAGCAGGAATAGCTTTGGCACAGCAGAGGCCGAGGACCTTCTACGTGGCGAACGTTATTCCAAGAGACAAGGCTGAACTCACAATTCGGGAGTATAACGATGTACTCGTCAGATTTGTTGCCGATCTCAGAAAATACATAAAATACATAGGGAAGAAAGAGGTTGCCATAGATGCGAAGATAACCGTAGATACAATAGGAATTAACCAGATCATTGCTAGCACAAGACCTCTTGAACTGTTCAAGAGGTACCTTGGAGCCTTTCCAAGAAGTTATCATCCATCGGACATTCGGAGACTCGACATTTTCATCTGCGCACTTTCCAGATGTCGACGCAAAGTGGATTTAGGTTACTTAGAGTGTTATCTCATACAGGATCTCAACTGGAACAAGAAGGATGCCTCTTGGTGTGTTCAGAGGATCGAGACCGGTCTCGACATATTAAAAGCGAACAGACGATGAAAAATTCCCACTGACACTGACAAAATCGGATGGGATCGGGGTGGGACTTGACTTTGTTGACTTTCGCCAACCGCCGCTGAGCCGATGCTGACACTTCGCCAATTCGCCGCAAAGCCCGAGATGGTCCCCGCGACCACGGCCTGGTATCTCGCCGATTTGGGTGAGGCGCGTGGTAAACAGGTGCTGTTCACCAAACAATCGCCGTAGCGGCTGCGCGTCTTGTGCGAGCATGCGTTGATCGAGAGCGCCGTGTCGTCCAACCGGATCGAGGGCGTGGAGGTGGACCAGGCCCGCATCGGCACCCTCGTGTTCGGGCGGCCACGATTACGCGACCGCAACGAAGAAGAGGTTCGCGGGTATCGGTTACGTTGGTCGGACCCGGGGGGGGAGCCGGTAGTTTAAAGGAGCGTTATGGCCATCGATCAGACCAAACCGAAGCGCGTCCTCGTTGTTCACGGCGTCCAATCCGGCACGGACGCCGATCAGAACCAGGATCAACTCATCGAAGCACTGATCAAGACCCGCCTCAACAACGCGCCGCTCCGTTTCGATACGGAGATGTACCGGTACGAAAATATCAACGATCAAGCCCAACGCAGTCTCAGACGAGTGATCAAGCTGTTCTTCGATAACATCGTCGCAGAGAAGGCGGTGGACCTGGGTTTGGACATCGTTTTGGATGTTCTGATTGCCTTGAAAGGTGACAGCACGGCGCAGAAGATTCGTCAGGGCCTGGTGGATCGGTTGCTGGAAATTCATGGAGAAGGGAATCCGCTGTATCTGGTCGCTCACAGCTTGGGGACGATCTATGCGTTTGATGCGGTGAATCAATTGATCGGCACGCCAGGGCTCTTTGATCGGAGCAATAGAAAGTCGTGGCCGGTGCTCGGATTGATCACTCTCGGCTCTCCCATCGGTCTCCGGATGTTCAAGCGGAATCGAGTGAAGCCGCTCGGGGTGGGCGATAAATTTCTCCGCTGGACCAACTATTGGGACCGCACCGATCCCGTGGTGAGCGGGTCGTTCTACGGAAAGCCGAATGAAGGGTATGTTATCGCCGAGCGGTTCGCGACGCAGGGCGAGGACTGCGGGTGGATCATTCAGGACAAGGTCGTGGACGTCGGGAAGGCCTGGTTGCCGGCCCACTGTGGCTATTGGGCGCATCCAGGGCTCGGGGATGATCTCGTGAGTCTCTTGGGCTGATCGCGCCTGCAGGCTGCTGAAAAAGTCCATCTGCGGCGTGCTCGGTCGTCGGAAATCCTCACGTACGACCCAGTACGCTCCGGGTTCCTCCTCCCTGCGGCCTTGCATCTGGAGCTTTTTGAGCAGCCTGTGAGTGTCCGTAAGTTTCAAGAAGTTTATCAGCACACTGCTTGTTCGATTGAGGAGGATTGAGACGATGGGAGCGATGCTGCGCGGATTGTTGCTGGTGGCCTTGATGGTCTCGGGGTGTGCCCATCGATATGTGTACTCCGGAACGTTGGAGGCGCAGGATTCTTTGGGAAACGTCGGGCAGCATCTGATCTACTGGAACAAGACAGCGCGACCACTCTGGTTCGACACCCAGGAGGGGAGTGTCCGCATCTTGCCGCAGTGTAGCCTCAATACGTTAGCCTATGACGAGCAGCCCACCGGCATCATCTTTCGCGCGCGCGACCGGGACAAGCAGGTGTTGGAACGTGCTCAGGACAAGGGCGTCTGTGGCCGGGTCCTCAGTGCCAACCGGATCGTCGATCTGCGGGACGGTCACATCGACGTCACGGTCTCTTGCCAGGACGCGCCGCAGGACGACCTCGATACTCCTCAGCCCTATCTGAAGGCCCGTGAGCAGCCCTACGAGTTTCCCGTGACGCGGAGGGAAGTGAAAGACTTCAGCGAGATTCCGAAACGGCCGGAGTGTGTTCGATAATAATCTGAGTTCATCCGGGAATTCCGTGCTGAGCTGGCTCAGAGTCCGCGAGTGGGCCCGGATCAGAACGGCCGAAGCGCGGGCCGAATCAGCGGCCCTTCTTGGCGGACTTTTCGGCGCGCTTTTCCATCAGTGTCTTGGCGGGTTTCTTCTTGGTCGCTTTCTTCTGTTGCATGCCCTTGGCCATCGCGTTTCTCCTGTGATGTCTGGCTGAAGATGAGGTGCAGCGGCGTCATCGCCCCTTCCTTCATACACCCAATCATGGCGAAAATGGAAGAGCAGACGTGATGGGCCATCAACACGGCACTACCACAACAACTCCCGCTCCGATCGAAACACCCTGTCTTGACCGGAGACGGGGTCCCGGAACCGGATCCCTTTGGCCAGGAGCTGAAGCGGCTGCTCGAAATCATCATCGCGAGCCGGTTGCAGTTCGGGATACACCCGGTCGTTGATGATCGGAAACCCCAGGCCGCTCATGTGGAGGCGCAGTTGATGGGTTTTCCCGGTGATCGGCTGCAAACTGAACAGCGCCCGGTTGCCTTTCACTTCCATGAGATGGATGTCTGTGCGGGCGTTGGCCGCACCCGGGACGGTGTGCATTCGGAACCGCGGTTCGCCTCGGACGATTCGGTTTTCCACCGTCCATCGGTGTGCTTGCGGAGGATGAGGTGCTTCGGCCAGGGCGTGATAGGTCTTTTCGACTTTTCCCTGCATGAAGAGATTCTGGTACCGGCCGCGGGTCTGTTTGTTGACGGAGAAGATGACCACCCCCGCGGTTTCACGGTCCAACCGGTGAATGGGGACCAGATCGGCGATGCCGGTGTGGGCTCGCAAGCGGTTCACTAAACATTCCTCCACATACCGGCCCCCCGGAATGACGGGCAGAAAATGCGGCTTGCAGGCCGCCAGGATCTCGTCGTTCTGAAACAGGACGTGTTCCGCGAAGGGAATGACCGGCTCGTGCTCAGTTTCCCGGAAATAGAAGAGCCGTTTGGACGGGGCATACGTCGTCTCCGCGGTGATCGGGCTGCCCGTGTCGCTCAGCACCTTGCCTTCGAGAATCCGTTCTGCCCATCGGTTCTGGGGCACA
>Ga0210377_10002737_pt1 | contig 15288 bp, 13 predicted proteins | sample PLM4_65_b1redo_FD_155480 | JGI IMG/M metagenome (GOLD analysis project Ga0210377, IMG submission 155480) | Groundwater sediment microbial communities from an aquifer in East River, Colorado, USA - PLM4_65_b1 redo | ecosystem: Environmental > Terrestrial > Soil > Riparian zone | place: USA: East... | reverse complement strand
GCCGAGGTCTTGCCGCGGCTGGAGCGGATGGGGCTGAGAAGCCTGAAAATGTAGGGGCGGGTCTCCGACCGCCCCTACGATTTACCGCGGCACCGAGTAGACGAGGTTCTCGGCGAGCCGTTGGGAGGGGTACCAATAAAAAGTGGCCGTTGGGACTGCGTTGCGGGCCGCGACCGCGCGGGCGGAAAGCGGAGCGCCGACGAGACATTATTCCATCTCGGTCGTTATCGACGTAGGCCAATTTCCTAGAGGTACGCCCATGAAGGTCGTTTCGCGTCTTGCCATCGCGGTCGGCGTGCTTCTGGCGCTCGGCATCGGGTCCAGCGCCCAGGCGCAGAAACAACAAGTGGATGGCCGTCAGGTTCAGCGACTGCAATACATCATGGTGCCGCTGATCCAGCACATGGACCACCCGATCCCGCTCGACAAGGTATCGGTGAAGATCATGGACGGTCGCTCGATCAACGCGGCCAATGGCGGCGGCGGCGATTTCTACATCACCACGGGACTTCTGAATCAGGCGAACGACGACGAGATCCGCGCCATCATGGCCCACGAGGCCGCCCACGCCGATCTCGGCCACGTCGCCAAGGCGCAGACGCTCAATACCGGTCTCAGCATCGGCGTCGCGCTCTTGAGCCAGCTCTGGCCGGAGGCGAGCGGCCTCGCGCCCGTCGCCGGACAGCTGATCTCCAACGCCTATAGCCGCTCGGAAGAAAACCAGGCCGATGCGCACGGCGTCGAGCTTCTGCGGCGCACCGGGTACACGCAACAGTCGGGCTACGACGGAAAAGAGGTGATGGCCGACACGCTCACCTGGCTCGCCAAGAGCCAGGGCAATACGGGCGGCTTCTTCGCCACCCATCCGCTGACCAGCGATCGCATCGCCGCGGTGCAACGCCTGCCCTGAGCCTGTCGAAGGACCCGCCAGGCGGTGGTAAGCTCGTCCCGGAGCCAGATCCGGAGGCGAGCATGCCCAAGGCGACGATTTCGGACCCGCGTCCGTCGGTTGCGATCGGCCATGTCGAGCATCACGTCGTCGACGTTGCGAAATCGGCCACGTTTCTCGAATCCATCGGCATCCGGCCGATCGTGCGCCACCGCAACTTCGCAGTGATGGAGCTGCGCGGCGGCACCCACATCATCCTCGCCAAGGCGAAGGACGGGATAGAGAAGGGCACGCCCGCCCCATTCGATAAACAGCGATTATTCGATTTGTTGACGGGCAAACTATCGTGCCGGGTCAAGGCAGCAAATGCGCCGCGCCTGCGGGGTCGGCGCGCACATTGTGCTCGTTCGGGAACGGTGCGATGTATTGCGACCGATTCGGTTCCACGCGCCTCGCAGTGCGCGCAACTCGAATTCTACGGCACGAGCGCGTCGCGGCGCCTGACGGGAGCGGACGGATGAGGAACGGTCTCGTGATGGCAAGCGCGGCACTGGTCTTGATCGGCCTTCGGACCGATCCGGCCCTGGCGGCCGATGAGCCGGTGGCGCTCGTGGAAGACGTCATCGGCGCGCCCGATGGAATCGATCCGATGGATTACCTTGCAATGGGACGGGTTCTTCACTTCAAGGCCAAGGAAGGGGTGATCATCAGCTATCTGGGCAGTTGCGTTCGCGAGCGGATCATCGGCGGCAGGGCAACGATCGGCACCCAGGAAAGCGCCGTCGCGGGCGGCACTGTGCAGCGCGACAAGGTCCCATGCGACGGCGGGCGACTGCGCCTTTCGACCGAGCAGGCGGCCAAGTCCGGCGTGGTGGTGTTTCGCGCGCCGCCCCGATCGCCGCAATCGAATGCCGAGCAAATCGAGCGCACGCTGTACGGCTTGAGTCCCTTGGTGGATATCCACGGAGGAGGCAAGCTGGTCATTGAACGACTCGACCAGCCGAACGAGCGGCTGGAACTCGATTTGCCGGCGGCACGCCTCGTGCGCGGCGCCTTCTACGATTTTGACAAGGCAGGCCTAAGCCTCGTCGCGGGGGCTACCTACCGTGCAAGTGCCAATGATCGCAGCGTCGTGTTCAAGGTCGACCCGTTCGCCCAACCGGGTCAAGCGCCGCTCGCCGGGCGGCTTCTGCGATTCTGATCGGACGCGGCATCCGAAAGTCTGTGCTGCGCCGCGATTGGTTGGCGGCGGCCGCAGTCGCGTTCGGTGTCGCTGTTGGCATCGGCTTCGGTGCCATGCCGCGCATCGAGGGATTTTCGGTCGATATTCTGTTTTGGTTGCGCAATCAGTTAACGCAGGTTTCGCGTGAGTCCCGCGCTTCGCATGCGGTCGTCGTCGCGATCGACGAGGAAACCTACCGCACGCCGCCGTTCAACGATCTGCCGAACGCCCTCTGGACCCGTGAAATCGGCAGTATCCTCGACGCGTTGGTCGCCGCCGATGCTGCGGTGGTCGGTTTCGACGTTATATTTCCGACTTCGATCGAACGTTTTGTCCCTCGCTTCGATCGCGACTTCCTGGTTTCGCTCCGCAATGCCGCGCAGGTGGACAAGGTGGTCCTGGGCGACGTCCAACATCAGCAGTTCCCCATCCGTCCTTTCGCGGGGCAGATTCTCGCGGTTGGCGGGCAAAAGAACGTTCGCTCGGTCAATCTGTTCAACGACGTGGACGAAGTCATCCGTCGGGTGCCGCTGACCTTCGCGAGGGAGAATGGTCGGGGCGGGGTTTCGACGGAAACGTCGATGGCGCTGGAACTCGCCGCGCGAGCGACCAAGGCAGCTCCGCTAGCGCTGCCGGGTGGTGGGATCGAATTGGCGGGCTACCTAATTCCAGGCTCCGAGCGGAATGCCGTGATGGTGAATTTCGCCGGTCCGGATGCGATCCCGACCTATTCGCTGGCCGACCTGCATGCCTGCGCGGCGCGCGGCGAGGCCGATTTCTTTCGCGCGCAATTCGCGGGTAAGGTCGTGTTTTTTGGCGCCGTTCTCGACGTCGAGGACCGTAAGCTCACGTCGCAGCGTTTCATGAATGCACCCGAGCACGTAGCCTTCGGCCCGCGCTGCGCAAATTCACCGATGAAGAACCTGTTCCGAGAAGACCTGGTCCGCGACACCACGCCTGGCGTGTACGTTCTGGCAAACGCGGTCAACAACCTCATCGAAGGCAACGCGCTGCGCGAGCTCGACAAGGCGGTCGGCTGGGCGATCGTCCTCTCTGCGGCACTTGCGACCGCCGCGGTGGCCATGCGGTTTTCCGCTCAGCTCGGCGCAACCATCGTAGTCGCCGGCACCGCAGCGTGGATCGTTGCGGCGACCCTTGCCTTCGGTCAAGGTGTCGTTGCGCCTTTGCTTGCGCCGCCGCTCGCTTCGTGGCTCGTCCTCGCCCTGTTGCTCGGCTACCGTTTCACGGTGACCGACCGCGACCGGCGGCTCCTGCGCTCGAGCTTCGCTCTTTATCTTGCACCCACGCTCGTCGACCGACTTTTGGAATCGGATCGCGTGCCGGAGCTCGGCGGCGAGCAGCGCAGCGTCACCCTGCTTTTCTCCGACGTGGCAGGCTTCACTGCGCTATCGGAAACCATGGAGCCGGCCGATCTGGTCGCCCTCATGAACGAGTATCTCACGGCGATGACCGAGATCATCGAGGCGGAGGGCGGCTTCGTCGACAAATACGTGGGCGACGGAATCGCCGCCATATTCGGTGCGCCCGTCGACGACGAGCTTCATGCGCTTCACGCCGTGCGTGCAGCGCTGGCCTGTCAAGATCGGCTCCCCGAGCTCAATCGCGACTCGTCCGCGTTTCGCGGTCATACCCTCCACGCGAGGATTGGATTGAGCACGGGCCACGCCCTTGTGGGCAACGTTGGATCGCGGCGGCGGTTCAACTACACCGCTATGGGGGATGTGGTGAACCTCGCGTCCAGGCTCGAAGGCGCCAACAAGGTCTACGGCACCTCGATCCTCGTGAGCGAGACGACGCGCGCGTCTGCCGGCGACGCGGTGGTTTGGCGCGAGGTCGATCGCGTATATGTCGTCGGTCGCGACCAGCCGGTCTCTTTGTTCGAACCGGTAGCGCAGGGCGAGGCTTCGAGACCAGAATTCGCGAAAATCCGCGCGGTCTACGCTTCGGCACTCGCCGAATATCGCGCGGAACGTTTCGGCGCGGCGGTGAAATTGCTCGAGACCATCGCCTCTGTCGATGGACCGGCCCGGGCGCTTTGCGAGCGCGCGCGGCGCTGGCTCGCGGCGCCGCCGCCCGATCCGTGGGACGCGGTGACGCCGCTGGAAACGAAGTAGGCGATCAGCCTCCGCCGTCGCCGACCAGGCTGAAGGGGGCCCAGAAGATAGGATGGGCGTACGAGAACACGGTCGCCTTGCTCTCTGGATCCACATAGCCGGCGCCCTCGATCAACGCCAGTTCGGTCTGTCGCAGCGCCTCGGCTCGGGTGAGGGATGGGGCTTGTGCCTGGCGGCGGAACAGGTTGGTGGTGAGAGCCCGCGCCGAGGTTGTTTCCACTGGCCAATTGGAAACCAGCAACGCGCGCGTGCCGGCGTAGAAGAAGGCGCGGCCGAGGCCCGACACGGCTTCGGCGCCCGCGCCGTCGCCGGTCGCGGTGTTGCAGGCAGACAGCACGACCCAATCGGCATTGATCTTGAGGGCCAGGATCTCGTCGAGGGTCAACAAGCCGTCGCCGTCGATGTCGGCGACGTTGGGCGCCGAGAGGGCAAGCGCTGGTTGCGTCAAACCGTTGAGATCGCCCGGCACGAGGCCATGGGTCGCGAACATCACCACCTTGCGGTTCGACAGATCCATCGTCCGCACGACGCGTTCGTTGGCGTCGCGGCCGGTAAACACATCCTTCGTCGCGTCGGCGTTGAGGGCGGTCGCCACCGACCGGACCTCCTCGGCCGTATCCGGCAGCCGCGGCAGCTGCGCGAGCTCGGCACTATCGAATGTCTCGGTGGCCGGCGCGCTGCGCCGCACCAGGCGGAGACCGCGAGTCTGGACCAAGGTCCGCGCGCCGCGCGTCTGCAGCTGCGCCATCTGCGTCTCGCGCACGGCCTCCGCCGCCTGCTCGGGGCTGAACCACGGGTCGCCGAAGCCGACGAAGGCCTGCCGTTCGCCCTGTGGCCGAGGCAGCGCCCGCAGCGAACCGAGCGAAGCCACCGACGGGAGTTGCGTGATGGATGCGCTCCGCACCAGGAATGGCACCGACTTGTAGTTGGCGAACAGCGCCTGGCCCTCGCGATCGGGTTGAAGCTGCGTCGGCGCGGTCACCAGCACCGCGAAGGGAATCTGCCCGAGCGGCCCATGCGGCACGACCAAGAGACTTTTGGCATCCTTCCAGCCGGCCTCGACCGGCGCGAGCAGCGCCGCGTACAGCCGGTGCGCGAGGCCGACGTCGAACGCCGGGATGTCACCCAGCGTTCCCGCATTGGGGTCGAGCGCCCGGCGCAGCTCGGTCACCAGACGATTCATCTCGCGCCGGGTGAGATTCACGGCTGCAAAGGCCAGCGGCCCCGAGGCCGGGACCGCCCAGACGAAGCTGCGATCCTGGCCGACATAGGTTGCGATCAGCGCCTCGCCCGGCCGCAAATCCTTGCGCGCCTGATCGACCGTCGCCGGGCGCGGGTCGATCAGGTTCACGTAATCGGGGAACCTGCGCTCGATGTCCTGACGGATCACGGCCCGCGCCCCGCGCAGCGCATCGATTTGGGTGCGCAGTGCCAGAAGGGCGCCGGCGTCCTGCTGATCGGGCGAAGAGGCGAGCGCATTGGTCAAGATGCCTTGCAGCGACGCGATCTGCTTCTGCGTGTCCTGCTCTTGGCGCACGAGTTCGGCGAGCGCCGGATCGAATGCTGCCGCCCGCGTGGCCGATGCCGCGAGCGCCCGCTGCACCGAGCGGCCCCGGATCGCGTCTGCGAGGCGGAACGACTCCGCGCCGACGTCGATTCCGGACGAGTCTGGCGTGCCTTGGATATCCGCGAGCACCCCGATGTAGGACTCGAGGATGATCTGCAAACGTTGGTCCTTGCCGGCGCTGCCGCCTTCCTCGTCGGCGACCTCGCGCGACGGCGCGAGCAGGATCGGCACGGCAGCGCGGAATTCCGCAAGGGCCGCCGCGCGTTCGCCCTTGCGCGCCAGCGCCAAGCCAAGGAAGCCGCGCGCCTCCGCGGTGGCGTAGTTGCGCTCGCCCAGCGTGCGCGTCCTCTCCTCCGTCGCCGTGCGGAACACCGCGAAGGCGGCATCGGTGCGGCCGTTGCGGTCGAGCGCGATCCCGTACGCGAGGTTGCCGCCCAGAACCTTGCGGCGGAACTCGGCGCCAAGGCCGGCCGTGTCGCGGTCGATACGGTCGAAGGTGGCCAGCGCGTCCTCGAACCGGCCGCCGCTCAACTGCGCGCGGGCGAGATCTAGGCGGGCGTGAGCGAGCTGGGTCGAGTCCGGTCCGTGACCGATATTCTCGTATATCTCGATGTTGGCGGCGGCGAGCTTCGCGGCTTCGGCGTATCGGCCCTGCTCGAGCAAGACATTGGTCAGCGCGAGAATAGCCTCGGCGGTTTCGGAAGAATAGCGCCCACGCAGCTTCAGCAACGCGAGCAGGCCGCGCCGCGCCTCCACCTCGGCCTCGACGACTCGTCCCTGGCCGATGAGCGGACGGGACATATGGGCATACATTAGCGGTTCGCCCGTCGACCAGCTGCCGGGCGGCGGCGGCGACAAGCTTGACGGGACCTGCGGGAGCTTGCGTTCGGCGATCACCCAATTCGCCGCGGCTTGGCGGAACAGCTGCTCTGCGTCAGTCATGCGACCGGTGTCGCGCGCCAGGATCGCTTTCGCGCTGAACACGGTGGCCTGATAAAATTCGCCGTAATAATTCCACATCAGACCGCGCCGCCACTGGCGGGCGTCGAGCAGCAATCGTTCGCCGCGCCGGACCCATTGACCGGCGGCATCGATGTCGCCCAGACCACTCGCGGCCGACGTCAAGAACATGTAGGTCGAGAACAGTTGACCCGTGTTGGACTGTCGTTTTTCGATGACGGCGATGTGCTCTTGCCGGATCGTCAGCGAATCCTTCAACCTGCCGCCGCGCAGCAACGCTTTGGCATAGAAATTCAGGTAAATCGGCAGGTACACATCATCGATCGGCCGGGCGATCTCGACGGCCTTCCCAAGGTCGGCCATCCATTGGTCGGCGCGGCCAATGTCCCCTGCCGCGATTCCGCGGTCGTAGTAGAACTTCGCGAGCTCCGTGGGGGCAAGACCCGATGAGGGCTGGGAATCGGCCTTCGCGCGCGCGGCCGCGGCTGCCGCCGCGTCCGGCTTGTGCTGATCGAGGATCGCGGTGATGTCCGAGATCGTGCGCGGCGGCGGCGTGAAACCCTGGCCCTTGAACTGCGCGGTGAGCTGTTTCGCTTGCTCGAGCGAAACCGTCGGCTGATCACCCTTGCACGCTGCGCATAGCAAAACGATGGCGGTCAGCGGCCAAATCGTTCGATGTAGCATCCGAATCCCCTGGCATCGGCCATGGAGGGCCAAAGAAAATTCGGCACGATTATGTTCGACGTAAGCTTTATGGTTGTTTAATGAAACTATAATCAGCGCGATCATTCACGTCTTGATCTCTGAATGTCGGTGGAAGGATTGCCGATGTCGGCCATTCGGACGGCCTTGGCGGACGATGAACTGAATTTCGGCCGGTTTGATACGCATCGAGCCGTCATACGCCGGTATGATTTCGTCTCGTTAAGGCCTTTGCGCGCGGCGGTATTGCGAGTGGTAGAAACGAGTTCTTCTTTCGAGAAAAAGGGCCTAGCTCCAAGCGAGCGCCGTAAAATTCTCACCGCCAAGTACGGCAAGGCGCGCTGACGCCGAGTACGAATTATGACGCGGGCGAAGACCCCTATTGCTATCGGGGCACGACCGTACTCAAGAACATCCCTAATATTCGAGATGCACCGACCCTAGCCCGCTTCGAAGCAGTGATCTCGGCGCAACGCGCCGACGAGCCGTTGCCAAACGGCCGCCTGAGCATCCAGCATTATCGTGCGATCCACCGCCATCTGTTCCGTGACGTCTATCGCTGGGCGGGCCGCTACCGTGTCAGTAGGATCAGCAAGGGCAACAACACGTTCTGTTACCCGGAGCACATTCCACGCGAAATGCGCAAATTGTTCAGGGGTCTCGCAACCCAGCAATTTTTGCGTCATCTTTCGCGCGGGCTCGCTGCGGCCAGGACGCGCGGACGGCGCAACGTGCTGATCGCGATTCTCGCCATTTTCCTGATTCACGTCGTGGAGATCGGCCTCTACGCGCTCGTCTACTGGTTCGCCGACCGCATCTTCGGCATCGGCGGCTTCGCCGGCGCGCGCGAGCTCGGGTCGTTCGACTATTTCTATTTCTCGGCGGAGACGTTCACGACGCTCGGCCTGGGCGACATCTATCCCATCGGGCCGCTGCGGCTGATCGCCAGCATAGAGCCGATCAACGGGCTGCTTCTGCTCGGCTGGTCCACGTCGTTCACGTTCTACGAAATGCAGCGCTACTGGTCGGTCAGCCCGACCGACAAGCGGTGAACGCGAACGCGCGGAGCCAGGCGAAGGAAGACCGCTGCGGCTAAGCCGCGGTCTTCTTCTTCATTACATACGCCATCGTCAGGTGCTCGGCGCAGTAATGCCGGCCCGGCTGGCAGGTCTTGCCGCAGATAAAAAGACCGAAGCGACCGGCATCGTGCATTTGCCACCGGCACATCCAGGTCTTGAAATCCGCGCGCGGTTCCGGGATCGGCTCGATATGGATCACCGGCGGCGGCGGCGGTTCGATCACGACGCCGCGCTCGGCGCCTCGGCTCAGATTGAGCCGATGAGCCTTGCCGATGACGGCGTTGCGGGTGATACCACCGAGCTTTTCGGCGATCTGGCGGGCGGAATATCCCTCGGCCCATAGCCGGGTGAGGGTCTCGACTCGTTCGTGAGTCCACTCCATCAGCGCTACCCCCTCCATGTCCCTGCCCTTTTTGGGCGCTATATATAGTGCGTCAGCCCGCCATATCTGGCGGAAGGACTGGCACCGTCTACTATATATAGGGACGGTCAGGTTTCAACCTAAAAATCGGTCGAAATCCACATTTCCGGGGGAGCGTTGGCGTTTGTTCTCTGTAAGTGCTGTTGATAAGGCCTGTCACTTCGGATTGAGCGGTGCGACGCACTCCGGATCGTCGTTGCGGGCGCTGTTGACGCGCGGACCGACGCGATAGAACGCCATTTTTTCCGGCGGATAGGAACGCAACAGGTTGAGTGCTGCGCCAAAATCCGGTGCGTCGACGTCGAGCCAAGCCGCGTAGGACTCGGGCGTCAAGATCACGGGCATACGATCGTGGATCGGGCGCAGCTTGTCGTTCGCGCTCGTGGTGACGATGGTGAAGCTGTCGTCCTGCCAAATCCCCGCGAAGGCAAAAGCCGCGCCACCCTTGAGGCCGATGCGGAACGGCTGGTTGTTCTCCTCCTTGCGCCACTCGTAGAACCCGTCGGCGGGAACGAGGCAGCGACGCAGGCGAAACGAGTCGCGGAAGCTGGGCAGCCGCATCACGGTCTCGCCGCGTGCGTTGATCAAAGGCCGATTTTCCGGCCCGCCGGGAATGCCCCAGCGCAGCTGTGCGAGCTCCCGCGTGCCGTCGGAGGCCGGTCGCACGATGGGCGCCGTCTGGGTCGGGCAGATGTTGTAGCGCGGCGCCAGGTTCGGAAGCGCCATGAATGCGAACAACCGACGCATGGCGTCGACGTCGGCCGTCAGGCTATAGCGGCCGCACATGGCAAATGCTAAGAGGCCGCATGCTGCGCCGTTGGGCCCGCGTCATAGGAATCAATTTCGGCATCCTCATCGGCGGCATCGTGATCGCCGAGTTGATCTTCGGCAACTGGATCTTCGGTCCGGACCTCGGCTATTTCCTGGTGCCGCGAAATGTCGAGATCCGTCACGACCTTTCCGCCATCTATCCTGGCGGCGGCATCGCCGTCTACACGCGCGACAAGTACGGGCTGCGCGGGGATTACGGCGGCGATCCGCGCAATATCGATATTCTCGTCATCGGCGGCTCGACCACCAACGAGCTCTACGTGTCCGACGCGGATTCGTGGGTCGCGCGACTCGACCGCATGCTGGCGCAGGGCGGCTATGGGCTCAAGGCCATCAACGCGGGAATCGACGGTCACTCCACATACGGGCATCTGCAGGCGTTCGATTCCTGGTTTCCCTATATTCCCGGCCTCAAGCCCAAATACGTATTGTATTACATCGGCATCAACGAGCCCCTCGTGCGCGCATGGGCATACGAGCTCATGATCGAGCGTTCGCCATCTGCGCGGCTCTGGCGATCCGTCAAGAACGAGAGCGCCGTCTATAACCTGTACCGCGTGGTCGCCGGGGTGCTGCGCGCTCATCACGCGCGCATCGCGCACGGGCATGGCAATTACTCGGCCGCCTTGATGACGCACCAATGGGACAAGGACGAGGACCCAGCCCGGCAACAACGCATCGCGGAAACCCAGAAGGAATTGCTGGAGGCCTATGAGACCCGTTTGCGCCAAATCGAAAAGCGCACGCGCGAATGGGGCGCGACGCCGATCTTCGTGACGCAGGTGCGCGGTGACAGCCGCTGGCACGGCAAGCGGCTCATCGGCGCCGACGAGGGCGCGATCGACCAGGCCCTCGTGCAGCGTTTGTTCAACGGCATCACCTTGCGCGTCTGCCGCGAGCGCGGCGACATCTGCATCGACCTCGAGCGCGCGTTCCGCGCCGACGACGGCGACTTTTACGACCATGTACATGTGGTCGCGACAGGGTCGCACAAGGTCGCCGCGATCATCTACGATGGGTTGCGTTCCCACTTGCAGCCGAAGAAATGATGCCTCGTCGAATAGCGCGTGTCGTCGCCATCAATCTCGCCATCCTGCTTGCCGGCGTGATCGTGCTGGAGCTCGCCTTCGGCAACTGGATATTCGGACCGCACCTCGGTTATCTCACGATCACCCGCGACGTGATGATCCGCCGCGACATCAATCCGGTCGAGCCCGGCGGGGGCATCGCCGTCTACACCCGGGACAAGTACGGATTGCGGGGCGACTACGGCGGCGATCCGGCCAACATCGACATCTTCGTCATGGGCGGCTCAACGACGAACGAGCTGTACGTGACCGACGAAAAGACATGGGTCGCGCAGCTCGACCGGTTGCTGGCCGAGGGCGGCACCGGGCTCAAAGCCGTCAATGCCGGCGTCGACGGGCATTCCTCCATCGCCCATATCCGCAGCTTCGACGTGTGGCTGCCCGAGATTCCGCGGCTGCATCCGAAATATTTCATGTTCTACATCGGCATCAACGAGCCGATCGCGGACGACCTCGAAAAATACGATCTGATCGAGGAAAAGCGGTTCTGGGCCAAGGTGTCGCGCACCTTCCGGAACAACAGCGCGCTCAACAACCTCTACCGCGTGGTGCGCGGCTACCTGCGCGCGCGCCAGGTGCGCATCGTGCACGAACGGATGGAATTCAAAGAGGCGCTCATGACCGCCCGCTGGAACGGCGATCCGGCCCTTAGGCGCAAGGTCGCAGAACAGTGGCGGAAGCAACTCGAGGCCTATGAAAGCCGCGCGCGCCGCCTCGTGCAGCTTGTCCGCGCGCGCAACGCAACGCCTATATTCGTGACGCAGACCCGCGGCGACTACCGCTGGCACCGCGAAGCGCTCATCGGTATGAACGAAGGAGCCTTGGAACAGGCCATGATCCATCGCCTGTTCAACGAGGTGACGATGCGGGTCTGCCGCGAGGCCGACGGAATCTGCATCGACCTCGAACGCGAGATCCAATTCTCCGACGGCGATTTCTACGACCACGCCCACGTGGTCGCCTCCGGCTCGCGCAAGATCGCCGAGGTGATCTATCGAGGTTTGAGAGATCAGCTTCCGAAGGCGGCAGCGGCGGGCGCGCGATGATCAATGCCACGTTCCTGCTGCGCTACTACGCGGGCAAGCGGCTTCCGCAACTGGCGACCCAAAACGCCGCCGCCGCTCAGGAAGCGGTTCTGCGGTCTCTGCTCGCCATGGCCGCCGGCACGCGGTTCGGCCGCGATCACGGCTTCGCGACGATCACCACGATCGAAGAGTATCGCCGCCGCGTGCCGCTCCGGCGCTACGAGGATTTCTGGGCCGAGTATTGGAAAGACTCGTTTCCGCGGCTCTACGATTGCACCTGGCCGGGGTTGATCCGGTATTTCTGCGTGACCTCCGGCACCACGACCGGTGTCACCAAATACATTCCCTGTTCGGACAAGATGGTGGCGGCCAATATCCGCGCCGGGAGCGATATGCTGGTGCACCACCTCGCCAACCGGCCGAACACGCGCATCCTCGCCGGGCGGAACCTCATGCTCGGCGGTTCGACGGATCTCAAGGAGCACACGCCCAAGGTCCATTCCGGCGATCTCTCTGGCATCGCCGCCGCCAACGTGCCGTGGTGGGCCCGGCCCCGCTACTTTCCGCCGCGCGAAATCGCCCTGCTGCCCGACTGGGAGGAGAAGATCGAGCGGATGGCGCGGCTGTCGCTGAAGGCGAACATCACCTCCATTTCGGGCACGCCGAGCTGGCTGCTGCTGTTCTTCGATCGGGTCGCGGCGCTGAAGGGCGGCACGTCGCACCGCCTCGTGGACCTCTATCCGAACCTCGAACTGATCGCGCATGGCGGCGTCAATTTTGCGCCCTACCGCACGCGTTTCGATTCCTGGCTGGAAGGCAGCCACGCCGAAACGCGCGAAGCCTACGCCGCGAGCGAAGGCTTCATCGCCATGGCCGATCGCGGTTCCGGCGAGGGGTTGCGCCTCCTCGTCGACAACGGGCTGTTCCTGGAATTCGTGCCGGTCGACGAGCTCGGCACGCCCAACCCGACACGCCACAGCGTCGCAGAGGCGGAGCTCGGCGTGAACTATGCCGTGGTGCTGTCGAACTGCGCGGGCGCCTGGTCCTACATCATCGGCGACACCGTCAAGTTCGTCTCGCGCGACCCGCCGCGCGTCCTCGTCACCGGCCGCACCACCTATTCGCTGTCCGCCTTCGGCGAGCATCTCATCGACGCCGAGATCGAAGAGTCGGTCACCGCCGCGGCGCAGGAGATCGGCGCAAATGTCACCGACTATTCCGTCGGCCCCGTTTTTCCCACGGGTCCGGGAACGCGGGGACGGCATTTCTACATCGTGGAGTTCGAGCGCGCGGTCGCGGATCGCGGCCGGCTCGAGCGTTTCGCGGCAAGGCTCGACAAGGCGCTCGCGGAAACCAACGAGGACTACGCCACCCATCGCGCGGGCGGCTTCGGACTCGATCCGCCCCAGGTGATGGAAATCGCGCCGGGCAGCTTCGCAGAATGGATGAAGCGGCGCGGGCGGCTGGGCGGGCAGAACAAGGTGCCGCGCATCATCAACGACGCCACGCTGCTCGCAAACCTTCGGGAATTCGCCGAAACGGCGAAGACGCTCTAAACCGCAATATCGCGGATACGGACGAAGACACCGCCGTAGTTGAGCCCTTGGAACGCGTCGGGGTCGGTGGCGTAGCGTTCGATGCGCAGCACGAGGCGGATGTTGGAACCCCCGATCCGGACCTTCGGATCGTGGACAAAAACCTCGAGCGCGCCGTCGTCCTGCATCAGGGCATAAAGCTCCTCGTCCGACGCGAAGCCGACCAGCTCCACGTTGCGCGCGACGAGGCGATCGACCGTGAGCGCGCTGCCGGCATGCACCCGATAAGGCGCATCCGCGGTCGCTACCCCCGCATAGCCTGCGGAAGGCGCAATCGCCGCAAGCGAGGCGACCTGGACCGGCGCCGGTTCGTCGCGACAAATCGATTCACCCTTGATGAAACGAAAAAGAGCGCAGTCGCTGTCGGCGACGACCGAGAGCGCGTTGTCCGAAGGACTCTTGTCGGTGAGCGCGTAGCTCACGCCGGTTACCGCGAACGAAGCCGCCGTAAGGGCGATCTCGCATCCCGACAATGCGACGATGAGCCCGAGCGCCGCAACGGGCGCCGCAATGCGCGCAATCCCCCTACCCATGCCGCCATCGTGACGCGGCTTGGTTAATCCGCCGTTAACTACGACGAGGGGTCAGCGAATATTTCCGGTGCACGTGGTCGAGCACCAATGCGACGGACTGGTCGATCGACAGCTTCGCCGTGTCGACCACCAGCTCGCAGGTGTCCGGCGCCTCGTAAGGCGCCGAGATGCCGGTGAAGTCGCGGATCTCGCCCAAGCGCGCCTTGGCATAAAGCCCCTTGGGATCGCGCGATTCGCATGTGGCGAGATCGGCCTTCACGTAGATCTCCTCGAAATGACCCTGCGAGGCTTGGCGCGCGCGTCCGCGGTCGGCGCGGTACGGCGAGATCAACGACGTCACGACGATGAAGCCCTGCTTGGCGAACAGCGCCGCCACCTCGCCCACGCGTCGAATGTTTTCGGCGCGATCTTGTGGCGAGAAGCCGAGATTGGCGTTGAGCCCATGCCGCAGATCGTCGCCATCGAGCGTCACGATCTGGTAGCCCTCGTCGAACAGCCGGCGCTCGATCTCGACCGCGATGGTGGTCTTGCCGGCGCCGGACAATCCGGTGAACCAAAGAACCCCGCCGCGATGCCCGTTGCGCTCCGCGCGCATGTCGACGTTGATGCGGTGCACCACCTCGGTGACGTTGGTCGCCTTCTGCGTGATCATGTCACGCTGGTCGGGGTAGCCTTCCATGTCGATCAGGCCGCCACCGACGACGTCGTAGCCGTCCACCAGCACGAAGCGACCGGTTCGTGGATTGTCGCTCGCGCGGTCGACGGCGAGCATCCTGCTCGTGCGCAGCACCACGTCGGCGACGGCGTGCTGCGGCACGTCCTCGCGTTCCTCCGGCGCCATGCGCGCGGTGTCGATGACGCGTTCGACCGCGGCGACCTCGACCGCCGTCTCGACCGTATTGAGCTTCAGCGTGTAGCCCTTGCCCGCGATGAGCGAAGAAGCGCCGAGCCAGAACAGTCGGGCTCGGAACACGTTGGATTCGATCGGCGGCGTGGCGACGTGACTCACCATCTCGCCGCGCTCGACGAAGATCTGCTCATCGAGCGTGAAGCCGGTGGACCGTCCCGCTTCGGCCTCGAGCACCGGCGAGTCGGAGCCGAAGGCCTCGATCGACCGCACCTTGACGCGACGGTTGGACGGCGAGAACATGACCTCGTCGCCGACCCGCAACCGGCCGGTCTCGATACGCCCGGCGACGATGCGGCGGTCGTCGAACTTGTAAATGTCCTGCACGGGCATG
>Ga0210377_10002736_pt1 | contig 15290 bp, 14 predicted proteins | sample PLM4_65_b1redo_FD_155480 | JGI IMG/M metagenome (GOLD analysis project Ga0210377, IMG submission 155480) | Groundwater sediment microbial communities from an aquifer in East River, Colorado, USA - PLM4_65_b1 redo | ecosystem: Environmental > Terrestrial > Soil > Riparian zone | place: USA: East... | reverse complement strand
GCTGCAAGCGTCATCATGACGATCGATATTGCGGTTACAACTAAAAGGTCAAGCGAGAGAGAAAATTCCGGGCCAAGAGGTGGGGTCCCGTTCCGGAGAAGGATGTGTTTGAATGAGTCAACACCATACGTGAGGGGGTTGACCAGGGTAAGATGCCGGAGCGCGGGCGGCATGGAGGTGACCGGGTACATTGCGCCGGAAAGGAACAGCATGGGCATAACGAGAAAGTTCATGATGATATTGAATCCGTCAAAGGACGTGAGGCGTACTGCAATCAGGATCCCTATCGAAGTGATGCAGAATGAGACGAGCAGGGCCACGGCAACGACCTCGATGAACTGCATGAAGGTAATATGAATGCCGAGGAAAGGAATGAGGACCAGAATGATGACGGCCTGGGCGACCGAGATGAGCGTTCCCGAGATGGCCTTGCCGATGACGATCGAAAGCCGCGAGATGGGCGCGACAAGCATCTCCTTCATGAACCCGAACTCCCGGTCCCATACGATCGAGATGGACGAGAAGATCGATGAGAACAGAATGGTCATGCCGATCATGCCGGGGAAGATGAACTGGAGGTATGAAAAACCGGCCTGCGGCTTGATGAGCGAGCCCATGCCGTTCCCGACCACGAAAAGCCAGAGCACGGGCCGTGCGAGTGTGCCGAGGAGGCGGCTTTTTTCCCGGAAGAACTTTTTGAACTCCCGCAAACAGATGACGTATACGGGCCGCCACTGAATCATCGCTGCGCCCTCCGGTGGCTGCGCACGAACTCGCGCGTAACCTCCTTGTCGTCCTGAAGAACGCCGTCCCTGATAGTCCTGCCGGTGAGCTTTAGAAACACATCATTCAGCGTCGGTTTCTTGAGGCTGACGGATATGGTCTGCATGGGAAGGGAACGAAGCAGCCTCGGTATGAACTCATCCCCTTTCTCTGTTTCGAGCACCAGCCCGCCGTTCTCCTCCCGTGCCGTAATGGCAAAGACCCTTCGGATCTCCTCTATGGCCCGCCTGTTGTCAGCGGTCACGAGATGGATCACATCGCCATGCACCATCGCCTTGAGCCGGGCCGGGGTATCCAGCGCGATGATCTTCCCGTGGTCGATGATGGCGATGCGGTCGCAGTTCTCAGCTTCCTCCATGTAGTGAGTGGTCATGAACACGGTGATCATTTCTTTTTTTCTCAGCGTGTTGATGAAGTCCCAGATGGTATTCCGTGTCTGCGGGTCGAGGCCGAGGGTCGGCTCATCCAGGAACAGCACCCGGGGATAGTGGAGAAGCCCCCGGGCGATCTCGAGGCGGCGCTTCATGCCGCCGGAATAGTTTTTGATCAGGTCGTGCTTGCGGGTCTGAAGCTCCACGACATCGAGCATCTCATCGATCCGCTTCTCTGTAAGCTTACGGTCAAGGTTGTAGAGGTACGCGTGGAACTTCAGGTTCTCGTAGGCAGTCAGTCCTACATCGAGCGTTGTATCCTGAAAGATGAGGCCAATGGATGCCCGGACTTCATCGGAATTTTTTGAACAGTCATATCCGGCGATCTCGGCGGCTCCGCTGGAGGGTGTCAGAAGTGTGCAGAGAATGTTGATGGTCGTGGTCTTGCCCGCGCCGTTCGGGCCGAGAAAACCGAAGACCTCCCCTTCGTTCACGGAGAAGGATATCCCGTCGACGGCGGTGAGTGACTTGAATTGCTTGGATAGATTTTGGACGGCAATGATAGTCATAGGGCTAAGCGCGTGACGAACACCTGGGGGAACAAAGAAAGCAAAAACTATTGTGAGCGGATCCACTGAGAACCTGCGGATAAAAACGACGCAGCGTGGTAAAAGCAGTGATCGGATCGAATGTTCGGACAATGAAGGTCAAAGGATTCGGGCTTCATTTCTTTGTAACATACTTCTCGATCGCGGCTTTGTCCTGCGGAGTGATGTCCGTAAATCGAATTCCATATCGGCAAACATGGAGGCGGGCGCCTGCTTCATGAGTCTCACAATTTCGCCGCGCACCCTGACCCGAAGGCCGCCGGGGAGAAAGAACGAGAAATAAATCTGATCGCCGGTCGTGAAGATGTCCTCGGTCTTCATAAACATCCCGTTGGCGCTGATGTTTTCCCCGTGGCCGAAGAACGCCCGGTCTCCGAATTTGCCCTCGATATCCACGATATGAAGAACCTCACGGTAGCCTGTCTCGGAGCAATATTCAGAAGCTGGCAAATCTTATCATGGAGCAGATCAATATCAACGGGTTTGGTAAAAAACGCGTTGACGCTGCTTTTTTTGCTTCGTTCACGATGCTCCGGGGTGTCCTCGCAAATCATGATGATCGAGACCTTCTTTGATTCCTCATTTTGTCTGATCAGGTCAAAAAGCTTCTCGCTTGTAATGCTGCCGTGCATGTCAAGCCGTGTTACGATGGGATCGACTTTTTCCTTCTCGTGCGTCTTCAAAAAGGCATCATTCGACGCCGCTGTCAGGACTTGTCGGCACGCTCGAGAAAGCCTTCTTTCTTCATGTAAAGGGTTATCAGATCAATTGCTATCAGTGCTTTTTTCATGCTTAGTCACCTTGGTCGGGTCGTAGATCACCGCGCGTTCTCTTCTTACTCCGTCTGGAATGGCGTTTCGACCGATCTGCAAACTTAATAAGATCCGTTCGCAGGAAATCGGTCAGGTCTGGTTCGTAAATGGAACAGGGACGAAAAACTACAAAAAAGTATAAGGCCCTTTCCGTGAAAAATCAACAGAATTTTCCTGCAGAATTTTTCTGCAAAACTTGGATGGCGTCATATCCGACCTTCTCGACGACGAGTTAGGCCGCCTTTTGGATCCCTTTGCCTCGTACTCCGGAAACGAAATACACCTTCTTCCTCAAGTTGACTCACGAACAGGTCCGATATCTTTATGTAGGTCTCCCGATAACAAAGCGATGGACGATGGACGCCCGTTCGCTTCGCTCACTCGGAAAACGGACGAATAATGGCCCACCTTCGTCCTTCGTCTCTCGTCCTCCGTCTCCCGCTTCTTCCGTTACTCCCAAATCACCGGCAGAGCTTAGAACAAGACTCAATTACCGCCACAAATGACTTCACGAGGATAGAGGAATTATCGCTGCGCCAAACAACGGCAAGTTTTACCGCCGGAGGCGATCCAGACAAGGGTATATACTTCACACCCGGCCGTCTGATATTTTTTATAAAATCCGGAAGGAGACAAGCTCCCAGTCCGGAAGCAACGAGACCCAAAACTGTTTGTACAGAGCCTGCCTCCTGCTCGATCCTGGGGCTGAACCCGGCAGAATGGCACAAGCTGATAAAGGCATCGCGAACAACCGGCTCTGACGATCGTGTATTCGCTATGAAAGGCTCCTGGGCCAGCTCCCTGATATTCAGCGTTTTGCGGCCCGCAAGAGCGTGTTTTTTAGGCAGTACAACCATCAAGGGCGCTTGCGTGAGCGGTTGCGATGCAAGCATGGTATCCTGAACGTCCGGATAGAGGAACCCAACGTCGATGTTTTTGGCATACAGTGCCTTTCTCTGTTCTGCTGTATTAAGTTCCTGCAGTACAAGTTCTACATCCGGGAAGCGTTCACGGAATAATCGCAACCCTTCGGGCAAAACAGTATGGACCACTGACCCCACAAATCCTACGATGAGACGTCCGGCCTGTCCATGGTAAATCCTTCTGGCAGTTTCAGCGGCCTGTTCAACGTGTACAAGGACTTGCTGTGCTTCTTTAAGGAAATACATACCGGCATCAGTCATCTGGATGGTCCGCCTGGTCCTGTCAAAGAGCTTTACGCCAAGCTCCTCTTCCAGATTCATGATTTGTTGACTCAACGGCGGCTGGGCAATATGAAGCCTTTTGGCAGCCCTGCCAAAATGCAGTTCCTCAGCCACAGCGACAAAATATTTAAGGTGTCTTAATTCCATATTTATTATGTATGGAATACATAGTATCAATATATTGGACGTATGTCAACTTCACGGGTAAAATATTATCAGAAATGAATTTCATGGCCTGAGAGGAGGCACATATGGCACTCGATAAAGGGACAGTCGAAGCTGCAAAATATTTCAAAGAGGAAGTCCTCGAAATTATGCCCGATATTCCGCGTGAGGAGCTCTCGGACATGGTAGGTGCATACATCTATTATCAACGAGCGGATGTCGGCAAAGACGCAGCGCACAAGGTCGTTGAAGAGACCTGCTTTAAGAAAGAACTCATCATGGAGGCTGCGTGACGATAAGCCCGGTAGTTGGGTTACGCTTCAGGGCTTGGCATCTTTAGAATCTGTTGGGCAATATAATCGTTTGCCCGACCCACAGTCTCACTCCTCATTTGAAAGTATCGAATGAGCCCGATAATGATGGGAACGGAAAGAAAGGTCCCGCCTGCAATCTTTAACTTTGCACCCGGTGTCTCCTGGGTTATTTGCGGTTTGCTGAAACCGATGAAGCCGGCATGTATACCCCCCCATTGCTTCACCAACCCACATGCATGCGATCGGCAAGAAAATAAAAAGTTGCAGAGCGAGTTCTCCTCCGCCCCCAGCGCTGGCAGCAATTAGGGATATGGATGCAAGAGACCCGAAAGAGTTTTGCTTTTCTTTTTTATGCTGATTTAGAGAAACCAGGAAGTAAATTTTCAAGGTTCAGCATGGAAAATCCCGCTGCGCAGTTCTCCTCTTTCCGCACACTGAACTCGGAACTGCTATAACGCTACCACTCCATCCTGTTCTGAGGCACATACCATTCCCGGAAGTTATAGAAGATGCCGAGCGGCGCGGGAACGATGCCCTTGAACCGCTTGTGCACGATCGGCGTTGCGTCGGGAACATAGAGGAACGCATAGGGCTGTTCCTCTGCAAGGATCGCGTGGATGCGGTAATAGATCTTCTTGCGCTTTTCAACATCAAAAATGCGTCGTCCTTTCACGAGCAAACGGTCTACCTCGGCGTTCTTATAGCCGATGAAGTTGTATTCGCCTTTCCTGGTCTTGCTCGAATGCCAGATGTCGTAGAGGTCCGGGTCTCGGCTCATGCTCCAGCCGAGGATCATGGCATCGAAGGACCGTTTATCGATCTGCTCAAGGAACGCCTGCCATTCCATCACGCGGATATTGACATCGATGCCGACAGCCTTCAGGTTCTGCTGGATGATCTCCGCGGCGCGTATGCGCTCGCTGTTCCCCTGGTTCGTCATAACCGTAAAGCGGAAGGGTTTGCCATTTTTCTCAAGAATGCCGTCATTGTTCACATCTTCCCATCCGGCTTCAGCGAGCATCCTGCGCGCCCGCCCGGGGTCGTATTCGTAGCTCCTCGCGTGCGGGTTATAGGCCCAGGAAATATCGGAGTAGGGACCGGTGCATGGCCTGCCGATGCCGAGGAGCACGCCGTCAATTATGTTTCCCCTGTTGATCGCATACGAGAGTGCCTGGCGAACATGGATATCGCTGAAAAGCGGGTTCTTCAGATTGTATCCCAGGTAGGTAAAGGCATTGGCCGGATAGCGGAACTTGACATAGTTCTCCTTGATCCTGCGGGTCTCGCTCTTTCGCAGATACTGAAGCGGGTTCAGGCCCATCATGTCCACACCGCCGAAGAGCAGCTCCTGGAACATGGTGGAGCTGTCGGGGATGATGCGGAAGACGAACTGGTCTATCTTCGGTTTGCCCTCGAAAGAGTCGTCATTTGCCTCGAGCACGATCTTCTGCCCGGCGATCCATTCCTTGAATTTGTACGGGCCGGTGCCGACAGGTTTCCGGTTGAATGCATCGGTGTTGATGTCCTTGCCGGCCAGCAGATGCTTCGGTATCATGCCGATCGCCCAGCTTTCAAGGGCCGGCGAGAAAGGCTCCTTGTAGGTTACCCGAAAGACATACTTGCCTTTAGCCTCTGCCTTCAGCACGTCCATGTACGAGCTGCTGTATGGCGTGACAACCTTCGGATCGATGAGCCGTTGGTAGGTGAATAAGCAATCCTCGGCCGTGAACTCCACCCCGTCGTGCCATTTGACGCCTTTGCGGAGGAAGAAGGTGATGGTCTTGCCGCTGCGCGTGACCTCCCATTTCTCCGCGAGGTCGCCGATGAGCCTGATGTCCTTGTCGTACTTCACCAGGCCGTTGAAGATCTGATCGTTGATCGTGCCGGATGCCGCATCGTTCGCGATGACCGGGTTCAGCCTCCGCGCATCGCCGATGGAGCTCTCGACAAAGGTGTTCGGATTCCGCTCGACCTTCTGACCGCAGGCGGAAAGAAGAAAAACCAAGACAAGAATGGACAAGTGCAACCACAGAGAGCACAGAGAAGATCCAGAACTGGTAGACGACCATACCAGAGATCTGATATATTTCCTCTGCGTCCTCTGCCTGCACCCAGCGCCTACGAGTGGAAACGCGAGTGCAGGGCGTGGTGAATAGAGTTGTTTCTTCAATATGTTTTTCATAGCAAAAAAAGAAAGGGTAGGCAAGGCCTACCCCGTGATAGTGAATCAGTCAGAAATACTGGTGAGGCTATTTTGCCGGCGAAGGCTCGGCTGGTGCAGACGGCGTGAGCGGCACTGCTGGTGCAGTAGTCTGCGTCGGCTGCTTCACGCCTTCCATGATCGAGCTCCGCTTGGCCGTTGTAAACGCCAGGGTGAGCGAGGTAAGCATGAAAATAATAGCCGCTCCGGTGGTGAGCTTGGACAGAAAGCTCTGCGCGCCCCGGGGGCCGAAGACGGTATTGGAAGCGCCTCCAAAAGCGGCTCCGATGTCGGCGCCCTTCCCTTTCTGCAGAAGAACCATGGATATTAAAATGGCCGAAACGGTTACATGAAGCGAAATCAAAAATACTCGTAACATTACTACCTCCCTCAAAGTTCGAATACAGAAATCCTAAATCCCAAACAATGTCAAATTTTCAAAATGGTCAATTTGCTGTTTCCATCCTTCGAATTTGTTTAGATTTTAGATATTCGTGTTAGTGCTTTTACTTAAAATTCACCAGCGCAGCAAAGGACTCCGGTTTCAGGCTTGCGCCGCCCACAAGCGCACCATCGATGTCCGGCTTGGCCATGAGCGTCGATACATTCTCGGGCGTCACGCTGCCGCCGTATTGGATGCGGAGCGAGTCGGCGACGTCACCGTTGTACATCGATTTGATCTTCTGCCGGATGAAGGCGTGGATCTCATTCGCCTGGTCCGGTGTAGCGGTCTTGCCGGTGCCGATGGCCCAAACCGGTTCATACGCAATGACGATCTTCCGCATCTCGGCCGCAGCCACGCCCTTGAGTGCGCCGACCACCTGGCGTTCGATCACCTCGTTCGCCTTACCGGCCTCACGCTCGCTCAGGAGTTCTCCCACGCAGACGATAGGCAGCAGCCCCTTGTTCAGGGCCTGCCGGACCTTCTTGTTCACCGTCTCGTCCGTTTCGCCGAAGAACTGCCGGCGTTCACTGTGGCCTATAATAACATACTTGCAGCCCAAATCCAACAGCATTTCTGCGGATATTTCGCCGGTAAACGCCCCCTTCTCCTCCCAGAACAGGTCCTGGGCAGAGAGTGCCATATTCGTTCCTTTGATGGTCTCGGCAACCGCCGGGATCGAAGTGAACGGCGGGGCAAGCACGATGTCACGGTCTTTAACGCCGGACACGAGCGGAATGAGCTTGCTCGCCAGATCACGCGCCTCGGTCGAGGTCTTGTTCATCTTCCAGTTGCCAGCTATGATCGGTCTTCTTTTCGGATTCATAGAAACCCCTTGTCTCTCGCAGAGGCGCAGAGGGCGCTGAGAAAAGCTTGAAGATATAAATCCCGTCTTAACTCTCTGCGAACTCTGCGCCTCCGCGAGAAAATATTTTTTTAATCTTTATCGTCCGTCAGGGCCGCGAGGCCCGGCAGTTCCTTGCCTTCCAGCAACTCGAGCGATGCACCGCCGCCGGTGGAAATAAACGTGATGCTGTCGGACACGCCTGCCCGGTGCACCGCCACATCCGTATCGCCGCCGCCCACAATGGTGGTCGCGTATGCGTCTGCAACCGAGCGGGCGATCGCGAAGGTGCCGCGTGAGTAGGCGTCCTTCTCGAACATGCCCATGGGACCGTTCCAGATAATGGTCTTGGCGTCCTGGATCGCCTCTGCGAAGAGCCGGGTCGTTGCCGGACCGATGTCAAGGCCGACCCATCCCTTGGGAATCTCCTGGGACGTCACGATCTTGGTCGCGGCCCCTTCCTCCATACTCTCCGCGACAACGAAGTCGACAGGCAGGTAAAATTTGACGCCCTTGTCACGAACGCCCTTTCTGAGGCGCTGTGCCATTTCGAGCATGTCTTCTTCCACCAGGGAGTTGCCCACCTCCTGGCCCCGGGCCTTGCTGAAGGTAAATGCCATGGCGCCACCGACGATGATCTTGTCCGCCTTGTTCTGAAGATTTTCGATCACGCCGATCTTGCCCGAGACCTTTGCCCCGCCGAGAATGACCACGAAGGGCCGGACGGGATTGGCAACGGTCTTCTGAAGATAATCGATCTCCTTCTTCATGAGAAAGCCGGCCACTGACTGCTTTACAAACTTGGTGATGCCGTAGGTGGATGCATGGGCGCGATGGGCCGTGCCGAAGGCATCGTTCACGTAGACGTCGGTGAACGCGGCGAGGGCCCTGGAGAATCCCTCGTCGTTCTTCTCTTCCTCGGCATGGAACCGGAGGTTCTCCAGCAGCAGCACGTCGCCGGGCCGCATACCCTGGACCAGATGCTCAACATCGGGACCGATGCAGTCCTTGGCGAATTTCACCTCTTTATTGAGAAGACGGTTCAGCCGCAGGGCAACCGGCGCAAGGCTATATTTTGCTGCTGGCTTGCCCTTGGGCCGGCCAAGGTGCGAAGCCAGGATCACCTTGGCGCCGGCATCGAGCGCGAAGTTGATCGTCGGGAGTGTCGAGCGGATCCTGGTGTCGTCGGTGATATTGCCGTTCTCGTCGAGCGGCACGTTGAAATCCGCGCGAATGAATACCCGTTTGCCCTTCAGATCGACCTTCTCGATGGTTTTCTTATCCATAACACCTCATGGGGAAATTCCAAATTTCAAATCACAAATTACAAATAATATCCAATTGCCAAATTCCAATAGCCAAACGGTTTCGTTTGGGATCTGGTGCCTTGTGCCTGGAATTTATTTGGCATTTGATGCTTGTCATTTGAAATTTTTCGTTTACTAGAATCCTTTCTTCGCCACCAGGATCGCCAGGTCACGCAGCCGGTTCGAGTAGCCCCACTCGTTGTCGTACCAGGAGATCACTTTCACCATGGTGCCTTCCATGACGCTGGTGAGCGCCGCGTCGACGATGGAGGAGTGCGGGTTGCCCTTGAAGTCGATGGAGACAAGCGGCCTTTCCTCGAACTGGAGGATGCCTTTGAGTTTGCCTTCTGCTGCGGACTTGAACGCAGCATTGACCTCTTCCCTGGTGGTCTTCTTCGAGACCTCGAACACGACGTCCACCACCGAAACATCCGGCGTGGGCACACGGAGCGACATGCCGTCGAGCTTGCCCTTCAGTTCCGGAAGTACGAGTGACACGGCCTTGGCTGCGCCGGTCGAGGTCGGGATAATGGACATGCACGCGGCGCGGGCCCTGCGAAGGTCCTTGTGCGGCAGATCGAGGAGCTTCTGGTCATTGGTGTACGAGTGGATCGTGTTCATGAGGCCGTGCACGATGCCGAAATTCTCATGGATCACCTTGGTGAACGGCGCAAGGCAGTTCGTGGTGCAGGAGGCATTCGAGATGATGTGGTGCGCCTTGGGATCATAGGTGTGCTCGTTCACACCGATCACGAAGGTCGCGTCCGGGTCCTTGGCTGGTGCCGAGATCAGGACCTTCTTGGCGCCGGCGGTGATGTGCTTGCCCGCGCTCGCCTTGTCCAGGAATAGGCCGGTGCATTCCAGCGCGATGTCGACCTTGAGGTCTTTCCACGGGAGCTCCGCGGGGTCTTTCTTTGCCGCGACAATAATGTCCCTGCCGTTGACGATTATCTTCCCGTCACCCGCTTTAACATCAGCTGCGAACTCGCCGAAAATGGAGTCCCATTTCAAAAGGTGCGCCAGCGTCTTTGCGTCGGTGAGGTCGTTGATCGCCACGATCTCGATGTCCTTGTTGCCCTGTGAAGCGCGAAAAACGTTCCTGCCGATACGTCCGAAACCGTTAATTGCAACTCTGACTGCCATAGTAGCCTCCTTGAGGATCAAATTTAAAAATCACGGGCAGGGGCCGGGGTACAGGGTAGAGGAAAACCGATCTTCGGCATTTTCTGACCCCTGAACCCTGGACCCCGGACCCTATTCAATCTTATGCATCACCAGCCCCGTCAGGAGCTTGGGGAAAAAGTACGTGGCCTTCTGGGGCATGCGCTCGCCCGCTGTTGCCACATCCTTCACCTCCTGCACCTTTGTGGGATTCATGAAAAAGACGATCTCTGCTGCGTTATCATGGACCCGCATGTCAGCCTCGCCGGCATCCTTTATATATTCTATATTAAGACCCTGCTTGTGGGTCTCCATCCTGATCCCGAGCAGTTTGTCGATGATCAAATGGTGCAGGATCGAGACGTCGAGCATCCGGTACGCCGGCGACTTGGCCGGCAGCAGAACATCCATGTCCGCTTCGTTCCGCAGGGTCAGCAAATAGTAGCTGTGCTCTCCTTTTACCCGCATCCCGAACACATGCGCATGGTCCGCGCGGTGAGCCATGGTTTCCAGGACCGTCAGCAGATCCTTGGACTCGGACCTCCTGTCGAAATCAATGCGCTCGATATTGAAGTACTTGTTCAGGTCATCCTCAAACTTCTGTGCATTGAAGTCTGTGAGATTGAAGAGGGCACGGTGCGCCGGCAGTATGGTAAGCGCCGGATCTTCCATTCGTGCCAGGAACATGGCGACATAATTGAACCCCTCCTCGCCCGTGAAGGAGCCTGCTGCCTTGCGTCGTTCATTTCTGTAATTCAGGGCCGTGTCGTAACGGTGATGGCCGTCGGCAATGAAAATGTGCTTGTCCGCAAGCTCGCGGGCAATGGCCGCGATATCGTTCTTGTCGTTCAAAGACCAGATGCGGTGGGTCACCCCGTCGCTGTGCTTCGCTTCCATCTCGGGTGTGCGAGTGACCTTCACGAGGATGCCTGCCACGTTCCCCGGGGAATCAGAAAAAAGCGAGAATATCTGGCTGAAGGTCGCCTTGCACGAGCGCAGCAGGTTCAGCCGGTCGGTCTTGGGACCCGAGAGCGTTGTCTCGTGGGGCTTTATGATGCCCGAATCGTAATCCTCAAGCCTGACCAGGCAGATAATGCCGCGCAGCCTTTTGACGCCCTTCCCGGCCTTATATTCCATTTCATAAATAAAGAAGGCCGGCTCTCTGACTTCTTGCAGAACTTCTGACCGAGACCATTCTTCCAGAACAGCAGCCGCCCGGGCGTACCGGTTGTCCTCGTCGCCATCAGCAGGGCTCGTCAAGCCGTATTCGAGCCGGATTACGTTATAGGGACTTTTTCGGTAAAGTTCCTGTTGTTCAGCCGGCGAGATGATATCATAAGGCGGACAGACCAGAGTATCGATCGCGCCTGCCTTGCCCTGATTATATATAATTCCCCGGAAGGGGACTATTTTCGCCATCGAGTACATCCTGACCGGCAAATTCCCTAGGTGAATTGATCTTAAAAGACTTCTTTTATATCACACCGCCTGTTTTAATGTCAATACATTTTGCAGGCTGAACGACAGAAACCCGCGCAATTTCAAGAGAAAATATATTTTTTCTGCAATGTTTGCCTGTTCCCGTCTCTTATGGCAGCATGTATCAGAAATCGTTGATGGCATCGATCAGGATTCGGAGGCGTCCAAAATCCCGGCGGTTGAAATCCACAACGAGCCTCGGCAGATGAGCAATCTCCGTCTCATCCTTTTCCTCAGGCAGCGGGCCGGAAAGAACAATGTCCCCCGCGGGCGCCAGGATGTCCTGAAACATTTCCTTGAGCTTCTGAATATGGCGCGGAGCAAGAACCGATGTCATACGGAACACGAGATGGCCATTCACGTATCTCATGCTGTGGTAGCGACTGTAAAAACGGTTGATGTGCTTGACCGCGGCGTCCACAGAGTTGACCCGCTCAAAGAGCGAAAAATCCGTATCACTGATATACCCCTGGGCATGAAGCTCATCCTCGAAGAACTTGATCCAGTTTGTCCAGTAGGTGCGTCCCGGCCCGTCCACGAGCACAAGCGGCATTGGATTGCGCTTCCCCGTCTGGACCAGTGTGAGTGTCTCCATGGCCTCGTCGAGAGTGCCGAAGCCGCCGGGAAAGAGCGCCACTGCGTCAGCTTCTTTGAGAAAGGCCACCTTGCGGTTAAAAAAATATTTGTAGGTGATGAGCCGAGGGTTGCCCTCGAGCACGGGATTCACTCTCTGTTCAAAGGGAAGGCGGATATTCACGCCAAAGGAGTGCTCCGGCCCCGCGCCTTCGTTCACCGCCTGCATGATACCTGCACCGCCGCCGGTGATGACCATATATCCGGACTCGGCGAGAACCCTGCCGAAGTCACGTGCCATAGCGTACACCGGTTCATCAGGCTTTGTACGAGCGGAACCGAAGACCGTCACCTTGCGCACATTCCGGTATGGGCCGAACACTTTGGACGTGAACCTCATCTCCTTGAGGGTAGTGTTCATGAATTTAAGGTCTGCGCGCTGGTCGTCCTCCTGGCCTGCCTTGAGCGCGGCGATGATCATCTCGCGCACGTATTCCGGCCGATGAATGCCGTCAGCGGTTCCCATCAATTGGTCAATGATCTTGTCCACCGTGCCATTGGTTTTGGTGAAATGCAGTTTCATCGTGTTTGCACGCTCCTTGCAATGTTAAGTAAGGATTGCATCATAAACTTTCTTGAGTTTTTTGTCGAGTGGGAATAACACCTCCGGAGGGAAACGGTTCAGCCCTGCCCGAGACGTTACGAAAGCATGAATTTCATCGATTTCGAGAAATTCTCCGCGTGATTTTTGGGGATATAATATACTTGTAGTATTTCGAGCTATCAAGTCATAACCTTTTGTTTGTCAATTGCCATTCCTCAGCGAGGGATATTATGATTACGCGTCCTCACGTGATTCTTCAAGTATCCTTTCTTCTCCTCGCGTGGAGCATCATCGGTTGTGGTTCGCTTCCAAATGGACGCGGCTGGGGACAGGACGCGACCCTGACGCCAGGCTGGGGACGTATCAGTCAGGCAGCATGGAATGCGGCGGCCTCACCCGCAACCTGGGGGCCTGCTGCAGGTGCGCTTGCTTTTCAGGTGGGCAGTGCCGATCGGAACCTTGCAATGTGGGCAATGGATCACACGCCCCTGTACGGATCACAGGAGAATGCCGCTCATGCCAGCGACATAATCTCAAACGTCATTTCAGCGGCATATGTCGGGACTGCACTCGCAACACCAAGCGGCGAAGAGCCGGATGAATGGGCGCTCTCAAAAGCAAAGGGATTTGCGGTCGGTTATTCGGCTGTGGCAATCAACAGCCAACTGACAGGTCTACTGAAGGATGAGACGGCAAGAACCCGCCCAAATGGGCAAGATACCCAAAGCTTTCCCTCCAATCACGCGTCGAAAACGGGTGTTTACGCTACGCTTGCTGACCGGAACGTGGAAAACATGGCTGTTCCCGAAGAAGTGGTTATTGCATCCCGGATCTTCCTCGTTACTCTCATAACAGGAGTTTCATGGGCACGCGTGGAAGCGGGCAGTCATTATCCATCTGATGTGCTTGCCGGTGTGGCAATGGGGCATTTCATTGGTGCCTTTATTAATGACGCCTTTCTCGGAATTGAAAAATCGTCTCCCATAGCGCCCATTATAGGACCGTCTCAGGGTGGCGTCCTGATCGGCATTACCATTCAGTATTGATGACCGAAGGTTCAACTTCAAGGCCCAAGGTTCAAATCATCGAGCTTCATTCGTCCCGTTTAGCGACTGGCCTTAGACCGTGCTTGATTTGCTGAGGGCTACCGACCGACTGAGTCGAACGGAAGGTGTCGCGGAGATCATAAAACCCGTGTCCAGCGCACAAGAAAGTATTTCTTCAAAGCGGGCTCGGGTGACATGCATTTTGGGTTCAGCGATAAGAAACGTCCCGGTAGGCTTGAGGATAGTGTAGACCTGCAAGAAGAATTTACGTGTATCAGTCACCTCATGGACCATCCAGAATGCGAGGGCAAAATCCACCTGACCAGTGAAACCGATATCGTCGTCTTTCGCGAGCAGGAATCGAATACGCCGGGCCACTCCGTCTTTTTCCGCGCGCTTTCTCGTAATGGCCAGCATTTCCTTCTGGAGATCAACTGATATTACGGTACCTGCGTCTCCCACGATCTTCGCCATGGCCCTTGAAAAATATCCCATACCGCACCCAAGGTCTATCGTCGTCATTCCTTCACGAAGATAGGGTCTCAGGATGGCGTACGGATCATGCAGAAACCAGCGCAAGGGATTATCAAATGTATATGCCAGCCACCAAGGACAGATGTGATTATTTCGCATGGACAGACCGTCTCGCCAACCGCAGTTATTGGTACAGACCGCTAAAAACAATAAAAAAACCCATCATCGATAGATGATGGGTTTAAAAATATTCCCGGCAACGTCCTACTTTCCCATGACCTCGCGATCATAGTATCATCAGCCCTGGAGAGCTTAACTTCCGTGTTCGGGATGGGAACGGGTGTGACCCCTCCGGTATAGCCACCGAGAAACCTTATGACAATAAACTACGCAAAGAACAGAGCATGTGGTGTATGACCCTATGCCCACTGCGATTTACATTGACACTGAATATGCAAGGATTACTTCGAAAAGCCGAACTTGTCAGAAGCAAAAAATTAGTGGTTAAGCCTCACGACCTATTAGTACTGGTTAGCTTAGGATGTTACCACCCTTACACGCCCAGCCTATCAACCCGGTGGTCTACCGGGGGTCTTCAGGGGGATTGCTCCCCGGGAGATCTAGTCTTGAGGTGGGTTTCCCACTTAGATGCTTTCAGCGGTTATCCCGACCGAACATAGCTACCCAGCGCTGCCCCTGGCGGGACAACTGGCACACTAGAGGTTCGTCCATCCCGGTCCTCTCGTACTAGGGACAGATCCTCTCAAATCTCCTACGCCCACAACAGATAGGGACCAAACTGTCTCACGACGTTTTGAACCCAGCTCTCGTACCGCTTTAATTGGCGAACAGCCAAACCCTTGGGACCTACTTCAGCCCCAGGATGCGATGAGCCGACATCG
>Ga0210377_10002735_pt1 | contig 15301 bp, 15 predicted proteins | sample PLM4_65_b1redo_FD_155480 | JGI IMG/M metagenome (GOLD analysis project Ga0210377, IMG submission 155480) | Groundwater sediment microbial communities from an aquifer in East River, Colorado, USA - PLM4_65_b1 redo | ecosystem: Environmental > Terrestrial > Soil > Riparian zone | place: USA: East... | reverse complement strand
CGCGGCAAACCCACCGTGCTCGGCGCCGCGAGCGGCGCCGTTGCGGGTCTCGTCGCGATCACCCCGGCCTCGGGATTCGTCGGTCCGATCTCGTCGATCTGGATCGGGATCGGAGCCGGCGTCCTGTGTTTCTACGCCTGTATCATCAAAGGCAAGCTCGGCTATGACGACGCGCTCGACGTGGTGGGCGTGCACGGGGTGGGCGGCACCTGGGGCGCGTTGGCCACGGGTCTCTTCGCGTCCAAGGCGATCAACTCCGCGGGCGCCGACGGCCTTTTCTTCGGCAACCCGGGCCAGCTTCTCATCCAGATCAAGGCGGTCCTGATCACCTGGGGCTTCGTCTTCGTTGCGACGTTCATCATCTTGAAGATCGTCGATGTGTTGGTGGGCTTGCGGATCAGCGACGAGGAAGAGAAGATGGGGCTCGACTTGGCCGAACACCACGAGAGCGCATACAACTAAGAGCGGGGAGATCCATGAAGAAAATCGAGGCGATCATTAAACCATTTAAGCTGGACGAAGTGAAAGAAGCGCTGACTGAGCTGGGCGTGCAGGGTATGACGGTCACCGAGGTCAAAGGCTTCGGCAGACAGAAGGGGCACAAGGAAGTGTATCGCGGCGCGGAATACGTCGTGGAGTTCGTCCCGAAGGTGAAGGTCGAGGTCGTGGTGGCCGACGCCCTGGCTCAGCGCGCGGTGGACACCATCATGCGGATGGCCAAGACCGGCACGATCGGCGACGGCAAAATTTTCGTGACGCCCGTCAGCGAGGTCATCCGCATCCGAACCGGCGAAACCGGCGAAGGGGCGTTGTAACGGTCGAGGGTGTGATTTGACCGGTGTCTGAAGAGGGGCGAGGCACGCCTCGCCCCTCTTCGATCCTATTTCCGAACCGCCGGCCGACCGGCCGATCGTCCCTGTCCCTCGAAGATCACCCCTTTCCTCGATCCACGCCTTGCCATTCTGGGTCGCATCGTCGCTTGACAAGCTCGAAAGGCCCGTGATAGAAGAGGGGCTCTTTTCTTCTGAGGCTGCGCCCGTCGAGGGGCTGTGTGCGGCCGCTCAGCGAGTGCATTGAAGGAAGTGACGAAACACGGTTTCCATGTTGCTCGCTTACCCCGCAGCAAGCTGCGGGGTAAGCGCTCGCAATGTACTTTCACATACACGCAAGGAGGGGACCATGGCAGCAGAGATCCAGGTGGGGGCGACAGCTCCCGACTTCACGCTCAAGGATCAGGACCAGAAGGAGTTCAAGCTCAGCGAGTTGAAGGGTAAGAGGAACGTGGTGCTGGCGTTCTACCCGCTTGACTGGAGCCCCGTCTGCACGAAGGAGAACAAGTGCCTGACGGATGACTTCCCGAAATTTTCGTCCGCCGATACGGAGATCTTCGGCATCAGCATCGACAGCGTCTATTCCCACAAGGCCTGGTCCGATTCGATGGGCCTCAAGCACCGGTTGCTGTCCGATATGGGCGGCAACGTCGCCAAGCAGTATGGGATGTATCTCGAGGACAAGTTCATCACCAAGCGCGCGACCGTGATCGTGGACAAGCAAGGCACGGTCCGCTATGTGAAAGTCCAAGAGATCTTGACGGCACGAGACGACCAAGACATTCTGAACGCGTTGAAGGCCCTCAAGTAACCTTTCGACACGGCGGGAAACGGGTAGGGGCGCACGGCCGTGCGCCCCTACGGTTTTCGGCCGGACCAGACGCCATGGACACGTCTCACGCAGAGCCCGTCGAACTTCCGCGCGTCAACGACGAGAATTATGAGGAGTATCACGACGCCCCCGCGGCGGTGGTCTTCTTCAAGATTGCCAACTGTCACGGCTGCGAGGAGTACGAACCCGCGATCCAATACACCGTCAGAACGTTCTCGCCCAAGGTGAGGTTCGGGCGGGCGCTCATGCACGTCCCGGGGTGTCGAGACATCAAGAAGCGCTACGAGTTCGAAAGTTTCCCCACGACCCATCTGTACAAGCGCGGGCGCCTGGTCTTCTCCGCATCGGAGCGTCTCGAAGCCGAGGCGTTGGTGAACGCGATCCGCGAGCATTTAATCGGGTAACCAGTGGGTGCGGTCCGGTTGAGGGGGCCGCCCCGAGCAGAAGAGAACTCATGGTGTCAGAAACCGTTGAGTTGCGCGGTCACATCATCGATTCGCTGATCCTGCCCAAAGTGCTCGACGAGATCATGACGCTCGGCGGGACGTTCGAGATTCTCCACCTGGCCGTGGGCCAGCGCCGCGAAGATCCCAGTCGCGCGGAGGTTCGGGTCACCGCACCCGATGCCCAACACCTGGACGCGATCCTCGGTCGCATCGGACAGCACGGCGCGATCTCGCTGGCCGGCGACGAGGCGTGCCTGGTGCCGGCGGACGTCGACGGCGCATTCCCCGACGGGTTCTACTGTTCCACGCACTTTGAAACCTGGATCAAGCGGCACGGGCAGTGGATCGCGGTGGAGCGGCCGGAAATGGATTGCGGGATCCGCTTCGATCCGGCGACCGGACGGGCGACCACCGTGCCGATGCACCGCGTACGGCGCGGAGACCTGATCGTGATCGGCCACGCCGGGGTCAAGGTTGCGCCCATCGACCGCTCGTCGGAACGCAACGTCTTCGAATTCATGGCGAGCAACGTGTCCTCCGAAAAACCCGAAAAACCCAAGGCGGTCGTCATCCGCGAGATGGCCGCGCACATCAAGACCGCGCGCGCCGCGGGAGGCAAGGTCCTGGTGGTGGCGGGTCCGGCCGTCATCCACACCGGTGCGGGGGAACACCTTGAACGATTGATCGCCGGGGGCTACGTACAGGTGCTGTTCGCGGGCAACGCGCTCGCGGCCCACGACATCGAACAGGCCTTGTATGGGACGTCGCTGGGCATGTCGCTCGATGCCGGGATGCCGGTGGATGAAGGCCACGAGCACCACCTCCGCGCGATCAACGCGATTCGGCGCATCGGGGGGATCCGCCGAGCGGTCGAAGAGGGGATGTTGAAACGCGGGATCATGCACGCGTGCGTCGCGCACGGCGTCGACTACGTCCTCGCGGGCTCGATCCGCGACGACGGCCCGCTGCCCGACGTGATCACCGATGCCGTCAAGGCCCAGGACGCGATGCGCGAGAAGATCCAAGGCGTGACGGTGGGGATCATGATCGCGACGACCCTGCACTCGATTGCGACCGGCAACATCCTGCCCGCGTCGGTGAAGCTGATCTGCGTCGACATCAACCCCGCGGTGGTGACCAAGCTCGCCGACCGTGGCAGCTTCCAGGCGATGGGGCTGGTGACCGACGTGGAACCGTTCCTGCGCGCGCTGGCGGAACACCTGGTCCCGGCGGTAACATCACGCGGCGTATTGTAGGGGCGGGTTGCTGCGCCACGCACACCCCGCGTTTCAAACCCGCCCCGACGTGACGATCATGCGACCGCAGACGTCCCTCCTGATGTGTCCTCCCGATTTCTACGGGATCGAGTACGAGATCAACCCGTGGATGGACCTCCGGCGGCCGGCCGACCCTGAACGCGCCCGCGCGCAGTGGCGCGCGCTGTATGAGACACTCACCGAGACGCTGGGCGTCCGCGTCGAGCTGCTGACCCCCGTCAAAGGCCTGCCGGATCTGGTCTTCACGGCCAACGCCGGCCTCGTCGTGCCAGGCCGATTCGTCGCGAGCCGCTTCCTCCATCCCGAACGCCAGAAGGAGCAGCCGACCTACGAGGCATGGTTCCGGGCGCGGGGCTACGCGATCGAGACGCTCCCCGAGGGAACGTGCTTTGAGGGCGAGGGTGACGCGCTGTGGCTGGGCGACGCCCTCTTCGCCGGCTACCGTATCCGCTCGGACATCCGCTCGCACCAGGGCCTCGCCGCGATGCTCGGTTGTGAGGTCTTGTCCCTCGATCTGGTCGATCCGCGCTTCTACCACCTCGACACGTGCTTCTGCCCGCTCGATAATCGCCGCGCGCTGTATTACCCCCCGGCGTTCGACGACTACGGCCGCCGCGTGATCCACGAGTTCGTTCCGGAGCCCATCGCGGTCGGCGACGTGGACGCGCTGCGGTTCGCGTGCAACGCCATCGTGGTGGGGCGGGATGTCGTCGTGCAGTCGGGCTGCGACGCGGTCGAGAAGACGTTGCGTGCGCACGGCTTCACACCCCGTCCGGTGGACCTCTCAGAGTTTCACAAGGCGGGCGGGAGCGCGAAGTGCTTGGGGCTGTGGGTTCCGTCGTGTGAGGACAAGAAGGCGGGATAAGGGGCGCTCACGTTGGAGAGCGATTCTTGAAAGGAGTCAGGGCGTATGGCGACGATGGGTCCGTATCTGTTCCTCGGGCTGGTGGCCGGAGTGATGAGTGGTCTGATCGGGATTGGCGGGGGGATCGTGATCGTGCCGGTTCTGGTCTTTCTGTTCGGATTTTCGCAACATCAGGCTCAGGGCACCACGCTGGCGATGATGGTGCCGCCGATCGGCATTCTGGCCGCGTGGACGTATTTTAAACAGGGCTACGTCGATCTGGGCGTGGCCGCGGTGCTCTGCGTCGGTTTTTTCTTCGGGGGGTTGCTCGGGGCCAAGATGGCGACAAGCCTTCCCAATGCGGTGTTGGAAAAAGTCTTCGGGGTGGCTCTCTTCGTGGTGTCGCTCAAGATGATCTTCGGTAGGTGACGTGCCATCATGAATGTCCCGATGAGCGACATGACCGCGTCCGCGGTTCTTCATTGACAGCCCCCGGTCGAACGCTAGACTTCAACTGTCTGTTTTTCTTGGGAGATCCTTAAATCCGGACGGGCAAGAGAGTCGGAGGCCAGGGACATGGCCCGATGGTCGTTCCAGAGTTTGCGAACCCTCTTGGTGCTGCTCGTACTGTTGGCGGTCACGCCCGCCTTGGTCCTGATCATCTACACCGCTTCGGAACAGCGGCGGGTCGCCGCGGCGCAGGTGCAGGACGAGGCGCTGCGGCTCGCGCGGATGGCCTCCTCCCAGCAACAACGCTATATTGAGGGAGCGCGCCAGCTCCTCATGGCCTTGGCGAAGCGGCCCGACGTGCGTCACGCCCAGGCCGGCGCGTGCACGGCGGCTTTTGCCGACCTGTTGAGCAGCTACCCCTTCTATGCCAACTTGGGTGCCATTCGAGCGGATGGGACGATTTTTTGCAGCGCCCTGCCCTTCAGCGGTGTTCTGAGTGCGTCTGATCGAGCCTACTTTCAGCGGGCCGTGGCCACGCGCGAGTTTGCAGTCGGCGACTATCAAGTCGGCCGTATTACCAAGAGAGCCACCGTCAATTTCGGCTACCCCGTGCTCGATGCCGCGGATACCGTCCAGGGCGTCGTATTCGCCGCCCTGGATTTGGCGTGGTTGAATCGTCTGGCGGTCGAGGCCCAACTGCCCGCGGGTTCCACCCTCACCGTGATCGACCGTCACGGCATGATCACGGTTCGCTACCCCGACGCGGAGAGCTGGGTGGGACGACCAGCATCGGAAACGGGCCTCCTTCAGACGGTGCTGGCACGGGGCGAGGGAGTCACCGAGGCTCGGGGGCCGGACGGGGTCGAGCGCCTCGTGGCGTTTACGCCGCTCTCGGAGGTCCCCGCGGCCGGGTACGCGTATGTCAGCATCGGGATCCCGAGCAAGACCGCTTTTGCCAACGCCAATTGGATGCTGGGCCGCAACCTCGCCGGGCTGGGTCTCGTCGGGGCGTTGGCGCTGGTCGCCGCGTGGGTGGGAGGCGACGTGTTCCTTCTCCGCCGCGTGAATGCCCTCGTCAAGGCCACCCAACGCTTGAGCGCCGGAGACTTAGGGGCGCGCACGGGCCTCCCCTCCGACGAGAGTGAACTGGGGCAACTCGCCCGGGCGTTCGATGACATGGCGACGTCGCTCCAACAACAGACCGACTTCATGGTCTTCCAGGCCACGCACGATCTCTTGACGCAGTTGCCGAATCGGACGCTCTTGCGCGAGCATCTCGAACAGGCCATTCGCGTGGCCCAGCGCGGGCAGACCGCGGTCGCCCTCCTGCTTTTTGATATCAATCACTTCAAGGAGATCAATAATACGTTGAGCCACCGCAACGGCGACATCCTCTTGCGGCAAGTCGGTCCTCGTCTGCGGCGGGTGCTCCGCGAGCCCGATCTCATCGCCAACCTCGGGGGCGATGAGTTTGGCGTGCTCCTCCCGGACACTGACGGTCGCGGTGCCGCCCTGGTCGCCCAAAAAGTTCTGGATGTGTTTGAGGAGTCTTTTGTCCTCGAGGGTGCGATCGTTACGGTCGGCGCCGGCATCGGCATTGCCGTCTATCCCGGCCACGGCGATGACACCGATCTGCTCATGCAACGGGCCGATGTGGCCATGCACGTGGCCAAGGAGGCCGGCAATGAGTATTTTGTGTACGCGTCAGACCGCGATCACTATCACCCGGACCGCCTCGCACTCATGGGCGCGCTTCGCCACGCCATCGACGACAACCAACTGTTTCTGCTCTATCAGCCCCAGGTCTGCGTCAAGACGGGTCGCGTGGTTGGCGTGGAGGCCCTGGTCCGGTGGCGCCATCCCGAGCGGGGCGTCATCCCGCCGGATCAGTTCATTCTCCTCGCCGAACATGCGGGGTTGATCAAACCCCTCACGCTCTGGGTGTTGACCACCGCTCTGCATCAGTGCCGGGGATGGCACGACCTGGGCATCGCCATCAGCGTGGCCGTGAACCTCTCCGCGCGAAGCCTCAAGGATGCCGGGCTTCCGGCCCAGGTCGCGGCGATCCTTCACCACGCGGGGGTGGCTCCCAGTTCATTGGAGCTGGAAATCACCGAGAGCGTCATCATGGCGGACCCGGCGCGGGCCCTCGAGATCCTGACCCGCCTGAACACCATGGGGGTCCGATTGTCGATCGACGACTTCGGCACCGGCTACTCGTCATTGAGCTATCTCAAAAAACTCCCCGTCGAGTCGATCAAGATCGACAAGTCATTCGTGATCTCGATGGTCACGGACCAGGACGACGCGGTGATCGTGCGTTCCACGATCGAGTTGGCCCACACGTTGGGGCTCAAGGTGGTGGCCGAGGGCGTGGAACAACGGGAGACCTGGGACCGGCTCGCGGCGCTCGGCTGCGACTTCGCACAGGGCTACTATCTGAGCCGCCCGCAGCCGGCCGACGACCTGACGCCCCGGTTGACCGAGTCGCCGTGGGGGGCGCTCCGGGTCTCGACGTGAACGCATAAAAGTGCATTGCGAGCGCATTCTCCGCAGCTTGCTGCGGGGTAAGCGAGCAAAATGGAAATTGTGCTTCTTCACTTCCTTACACTTCGAAGATTCCCTGCAGCTTGCTGCAGGGAGCTTCAACAATCGTCCGGCACACGTGAACTCTACCGATCGTAGGTCTGCATCCAAGGCAGGAGACGTTTTCCCCTATCGCCATGAACGAGTCGCCATCTCAGCACGAGTCGATGTCCATCTCGAGTGAAGCGAGCAGCAATGAATTCCAGAGCTCGTTAGTCCGCGCCATTCGCGAGGCGTCGCCGGACGGTATCCTAGTGGTTGACGACAAGGGGAACGTCGTCTCCCTGAATCAACGGTTTCTCGACGTGTGGCGGATCCCGAGTAGCCGCATCCACGGTGGTCAAACTGACTCAGTCGTCGGCACCCCGGATCAGCCCATCTTGGCGATGGCGATTGAGCGGGTGAAGGATTCGGAGGCGTTCCTCAGGCGGGTGCGAGAGCTCTACGACGACCCCACCCAAGACGACCATTGCGAGATCGAATTGAAGGACGGCAGGACCCTCGAGCGCCACTCCACCGTCCTTTGGGGCGAGCAGGGGAGGTGCCTCGGGCGCGTCTGGTTTTTTCGGGATATCACGGCGCACAAACAGACGGAAATTATCTTGCGGGAGATGGCCCTCAGCGATCCCCTCACCGGCGTGGCGAACAGACGCCATTTCTTCGGACGGGCCAAGGAGGAGTTCGGTCGAGCGCGACGCCACACCTGCCCTCTGTCTATTGTGACGATGGACCTGGACCATTTCAAGCGCATCAACGACCGATACGGACACGCGAGGGGTGACCAGGTGCTCGAGACCCTGTGCGATGGGTGTAAGACGCTGCTGAGGGATGTGGATCTGTTTGCCCGTATCGGCGGCGAGGAGTTCGCCGTCTTGTTGCCGGATACCGACCTTGCGGGGGCCCGCGTGGTCGCCGAACGGATCCGCCAATTCGTGGCTGGGCAGAAAGTCGTGACGGAGGGAGCGGAGATCACATGGACGATCAGCGCCGGCGTGGCGACCCTGAATCCGACCGACGCCAACATCGACGATTGTCTGCGAAGAGCCGACAACGCCCTCTATCGAGCAAAGGGAAGCGGCAGAAACCGCGTTGAGGCCGACACCTGACCGTGCACAGGGCGGCGGCGGGCACCCCGCCTAGCCGGCTGCTGAAAAAGTCTTACTGTGTCATTCCCGAATATTTCATCGGGAATCCAGTGTGTGCAAAATCAACAAGTAATCAACAAGTAATAGATTCCCGCTTTCGCGGGGATGACGACCTGGCGCGCAAAGATCGACTGTTTCAGCACCATGCTAGACGTTGGTAGCGGCATCTATGATGCGCACATACCGAAGCTGGGTCACCCCGTTCGGATAGGACTTCGAATCGGCGAGTTTCAAATTCTCCTTGGGGCCGGGCGACGCGAACAGAGGCACTCCTGCGCCAAGAATCATCGGGATGATGGAGACGATGTACTCGGTGATGAGCCCGTGCGCTCGAAACGAAGCGGCCAGCTCCCCTCCGCCAACCAGCCACGCTCGCCGGAGGTTGCGCGCACGTAACTCTGCCGTCACGTGAAGAGGGTTCTGAGTCGTCAGGGTCACCCCCGGCTGGGCCACCTCGATCTGCTGCCGTGAGAACACCCAACACGGCTTTCCCGGATACGGCCACTCACCGAACGTGAGACACTGCCTGTAGGTCCGGCTGCCGAGGAGCACCGCGTCGACCGACGCGTAGAACTTCGCATAGCCATAGTCCTCACCCGCTGACTCAAACGTAGAGAGCCATGCCACTCCGCCGTCTGGTGTGGCGATGTAAGCATCGAGGCTGGCTGCGACGTAGTAGATGATCTTGGGCATGATGGTGCTCAGTGATGCCTAACACCTTGCCGTTAGGCCGCCCCTCGTCGGACAACGTCCTCGGATAGTCCATAATACGAATTGGTTTCCTTCTCGTCGTTCCAAAGCTTTCGGAAAGGCTCCCGTTCAAAGTACCAGAGCATTCCAGCGCACCAAGACCGCCAAGCCTCAGTATGAATGTAGCCTTCTGAGAAGAAGAGATACTCTTCACCGCAAAGGTTGAAGTAATCGATAATGGCCTCTCGATCCACCGGTTGGGGTGCCTGGCCAGCTTCGGCGATCCGGGCCAAACGGTCGTTCAGATCATCATAGCGTTTGTTGAATTCGGTGAATAGGTCCTTGAAGAGGGTTATCTCGGCGAGCTTCTATTGCTGAACGAAGTAACAAAATGCGAGAGTCGCCGCGACGATGGAACCCACCAACGGGATTCTATCGTTGGGGTCATACATCACAACAGTTGCCACGCCGATGGAGCCACCCACCAGCGCGATCCACCAGTAATGCTTGAAAAGGATTTGCCGACTCATCGCATCTTTGTCAGCCTAACTTTGTCAGCCCAACATATACTAGCCGTCCGAAAAGGACGTGTTTTCTTACGACACGGGCTCAGGTATAATCCGATTCCCCTTCGGAGTCAACAGACTATGAAAACGATCGATACGCAGACGTGTTTAAAGACGTCTTCTGGAGACAATGGCGGCATGGACTCATTTTCTTGATTGGAGTCAAACCCATCCCCGATCCACCCAGTTCGAACACTGTCCCCTGGTTTGGTGCCGATCACACGCTCCCGGCGTATCGATTCGTCCCCGGTCTTCACCCTCACCCCACTCGCAGTCCCCAAGGCCACAGCTTCGGACAGCCAAGCCCCGCCGCGCATCCGCCGTGGACGCCCGAGCAGTGGCTGGTGCTTCAGTCCTATCTTCGCGGTGTCGATCTATTCAACCGCTGGTATTTCTGGGAGGCGCACGAGGCGTGGGAGCCGTTGTGGCGGGCCCAGCCGGCTGATTCGGAGCCTGCGCGGTTCATCCAGGGGTTGATTGGTGTGGCGGCCGCGCTGTTGAAGCTTCACATGCGGGAAGCGACGGCGGCCCACACACTTTGGCGGGCTGCATTGGATCGGTTGAATGCGTTTCGAGGGACGGTGTGGATGGGGCTCGACGTTGATCGGTTCTTGGACGACTTGGAACGGTACTTGGCGCCGCTGGCGACGGGGAGTGTCCAGTTGCTCAGTCCGGAGACGCCGTCGCTTCGGTTGGTTCGATGAACGAATAGGGCGACGCTAGCAGGATGTTGTAAGACTCGGTAAAGCCCGCAGGCTGCTCAAAAAGCTCCAGATGCAAGGCCGCAGGGAGGAGGAACCCGGAGCGTACTGGGTCGTACGTGAGGAGTTGCCGAAGCCGGCGAACCGGGCGGTCAACCCGGAGCGTACTGGGTCGTACGTGAGGAGTTGCCGAAGCCGGCGAACCGGGCGGTCGCGTCTCCGACGCAGATTGCATTCCGTGTCCCTGCGGGCCACGGTTCGGTTTCCGACGACCGAGCACACAGCAGATGGACTTTTTCAGCAGCCTGCTACGCGGCCTCGCGCCGATTTGCGAAGTTAAGAGCCACATCCTGGGTCTCCGCTTTGGGGATTTCCAGAAGTGGCCGCGGGCTGTAGTTGAGGATTTGGGCGACGAAGGCATCGGGGATTTGTTGGATGCGCGTGTTGAAGAGCGTGACGCTGTCGTTGAAGAACTCCGCCGATCCGCGATCTGACTTTCGATCGCCGAGACTCGCTGCTGTAACTGGATGAAGTTCTGATTGGCCTGCAACTGGGGGTATGATTCGGCCACGGCGAAGAGATGTCCCAGGGCCGCGGTGATCTGGTTTTCCGCCTGGGTCTTGTCGCCGATCCCGCGGCCGCCGAGCGAGGCCGAGCGCGCGGCAGTGACGGCTTCCAGCGTCTCACGCTCGTGCGTCATGTAGGCGTTGCAGACTTCGACCAGCTTAGGCAATTCGTCGTGGCGCTGTTTGAGAATCACGTCGATGTTGGCCCAGGACTGATCAACGGCGTTGCGCATCCGCACGAGTTCGTTGTAGAGGCTGACGACCCAGATCGCCAGACCGGCGACCGCGAACGTGAAGAGCGTGAAGACGATCAGCGTGGTGGACATCGTGTTCTCCCGTTTGTCGTGGCGTCTCGCGATACGCCCGCCTCTTTAAATACCACGCATGGCCCAGAACGCAAGCGAGAGCGCCGTGAGGAGCGGCCCCCCATACAGACAGGCCGCGGCGATCAGCCGGAGACGGGCCAGCAGGGCCTTTTCGCTCCGGTCGGAAATCAGGTAACGCGGGTTGTCGGGGTGCGATCCGATGTAGATCCGCGCGGCGTTGTCTGCCGCTCCCGCCACCGATACCGACGGATTCTCCTGCGCGGTGCCCAACACGTACAACGGATCGCCGGGGGCGATGTAGGCTTCGCGGCATCGCAGCGTGCGCGGTCCCAGCCAGCTTGCGGTCGGCTCGCCGATCGTACGAAGGGTTCGGGCCACGTGATCGGGCAGCGCTCCAGGCCACCGGTCGGAAAACACCCGTTCCCTGGACAGCCGCGCGTCGGCGCCCATCGGCACGATCAGGACGCGGCCGGTCGAGTCCTCCAGGTAGAACGGTTCGCTGGAGCGATTCTCGGCGACCGTGACCCAGCGGCGGGAGTTTCGGCTGCCACGCTGCTCCTCGATGCGATAGCGGTAGAAGACGCAGGGTTGATTGGTGAGGGGGCTGAGGAGGAGGGCCTCGCCGTCGGGCAGGGCCGTTCCCGCGACCTCGACGAATCCCAGCGGGAGTGAACGGACAGTCGACGTGGGCGTGTTTTCGATCACCCGTCGCATCGCGCGGACCTTAAATCCGTAGAGGAAGAGACCCACCCCACCTGCCGCGAGGAGGAAGAGCCAGAACGTCGACCCCTCCGCAAGCGCGGGGCGCAGCGGCGCGTGAGAGGCTTTTCGTATCAGGTCCGCCGCGATCAGGACCGCGACCAGACCCGCCACCCCGAGCACGGCCAACCACGCCACGACCGCCGTTCGACCGTGGTCATTCGGCGGCGGAGCGGGGGAGGCGGGGACGCGTTGCGGGGCGGCTTCTCCCATCCGGTTACGGTATGGGCTTGACGACGTCGCCCGATTGGAACCCTTGTCCCGACACGACCGACGCTTGGGAGAGCCGCTCGTTGGTGGTGCGTGGCGGGGTCATGTCCGATCCGAACGGCACGACCTTCATGGGGGCCGCACATCCTTTGATAAGGACGAGGGTGAGGAGGCCCGAGAGACGTCGAAACGTGGAAAACGGCCGCATCGTGCCCTCTATCATAACGACCGAGATGATTTTGGTAAAGACTCCAATCGTGTTCACGAGCCATTGACAGCGTCAGACGAACCTGGGTAGAATCGGCGCGTCATATGCGCTAGGGGAGCCCTTGGGGCTGAGAGTCCGTGTGGAGTTGCGGGCAACCCTCTGAACCTGATCTGGATCATGCCAGCGAAGGGAAGCGGTCAAGGCGTCCACTGGACCGCACCCCGTTGGGGTCGCGGTTTTTTTTCGTCTAATCCGGCCGTGCACGGTGCGCCGCGCCAGCACGCCATCACAGGGGTGGGGTGAACGATGAGCATGAACGGCAACGGCACCGGGAAGACCGATCAGAATGGGAATGGGGCGAACGCGCTGACCACCGCCCCGTTTCCCGCGTCGCGAAAAATTTACGTCGAGGGGACTCAACCGGGCGTGCGGGTCGCCATGCGCGAAGTCAGCCTCTCGCCCACCCGCCACGCGAGGGACGGGGCGATAGAGCAGAACGAGCCGGTCGTGGCGTACGACACGTCGGGTCCGTACACCGACCCGCAGGCGACCATCGATATTCGCAAAGGGTTGGCCCCGCTTCGCCGATCCTGGATCCTCGGACGCGGCGACGTCGACGAGTTGTCCGGCGTCTCGTCCGAGTACGGCCGTCAGCGGGCCGGGGATCTCCGGTTGGCCGGACTCCGCTTCGAGCATCTGAGCAAGCCGCTCCGCGCCAAGAGGGGCATGAACGTCAGTCAGATGCACTACGCGCGCCGGGGCATGGTGACGCCTGAAATGGAGTACATCGCGATCCGCGAAAACCAGATGCTGGCGCTCGTCCACGCACACAATGGGAACGGCAAGGCAGGGGCCTCGAGCCTCGCCCACCAGCATCCCGGCCAGGCGTGGGGCGCGAGCATCCCGGACGTGATCACGCCCGAGTTCGTGCGCGACGAGGTCGCGCGGGGGCGCGCGATCATCCCGGCCAACGTCAACCACCCCGAGTTGGAGCCGATGATCATCGGCCGCAACTTCCTCGTGAAGATCAACGCCAACATCGGGAACTCGGCGGTGGCGTCCTCGATCGAGGAAGAGGTCGAGAAGATGATCTGGGCCACACGTTGGGGCGCCGACACGGTGATGGATCTCTCCACCGGCAAGAACATCCACGAGACGCGGGAGTGGATCATCCGCAACGCCCCCGTGCCGATCGGGACCGTCCCCATCTATCAGGCGTTGGAAAAGGTCGACGGGAAGGTGGAAGAGCTGACCTGGGAGATGTATCGCGACACGTTGATCGAGCAGGCCGAGCAGGGGGTGGATTACTTCACGATCCACGCGGGGGTGCTGCTCCGCTACGTGCCGCTCACGGCGGCGCGCGCCGCGGGCATCGTCTCGCGCGGGGGCGCGATCATGGCCAAGTGGTGTTTGGCGCACCATCAAGAGAATTTCCTGTACACGCACTTCGAAGAGATCTGCGAGATCATGAAGGCCTACGACGTCTCCTTCAGCCTGGGCGACGGCCTGCGTCCCGGCGCGATCGCCGACGCGAACGACGAGGCGCAGTTCGGGGAGCTCGAAACTCTCGGCGAGCTGACCAAGATTGCCTGGCGCCACGAGGTCCAGACGATGATCGAGGGGCCCGGTCACGTGCCCATGCACTTGGTCCAGGTGAACATGGAGAAGCAGCTCAAGGAGTGTCAGGAAGCGCCGTTCTACACGTTGGGGCCGCTGACCACCGATATCGCGCCGGGGTACGACCACATCACCTCGGGTATCGGGGCGGCGATGATCGGGTGGTTCGGGTGCGCGATGCTCTGTTACGTGACGCCCAAGGAGCACCTCGGCCTGCCCAACAAAGAGGACGTCAAAACGGGCGTGATCACGTACAAGATCGCCGCCCACGCCGCGGATCTGGCGAAGGGACACCCCGGCGCGCAGTGGCGGGACAACGCGTTGTCGAAGGCGCGGTTCGAGTTCCGGTGGGACGACCAGTTCAATCTCTCGCTCGACCCGGAGACCGCCCGCGCGTTCCACGACGAGACGCTCCCGACCGACGGCGCGAAGGTCGCGCACTTCTGCTCGATGTGCGGGCCGCGCTTCTGTTCGATGAAGATCACCCAGGATGTCCGCGACTACGCCGCGCAGAAGGCGCTGGATGAGACGAAGGCGCTGGAGGCGGGATTATCCGAGAAGGCTGAAGAGTTCAAGAAAACGGGATTGGAAATTTACCGGTAACGGCTTGCAGGGGCACGGCATGCCGTGCCCCTGCAATGGACAAGGACACGACATGGACACGACACGCGCAATCGCACCAACCCGCGAGCGGGACATCACCCGGGCGATCGCCCGCGAATACTTCCGCCAGTTCGACGAGATGATCGAATCGGACGCGCTCATCATCGGCTCGGGGCCTTCCGGCTTGGTCTGCGCGCGGGATCTGGCTCTGGCCGGTTTCAAGGTCGTGATCGTCGAGCAGATGAATCACCTCGGCGGCGGATTCTGGAACGGCGGCTATCTGATGACGAAGGCCACGATCGCCTCGCCCGCCCAGACGGTGCTTGAAGAAGTGGGTGTGCCCTGCGTCGAGGTGGGACCGGACATGTACATCGTCGATCCGCCGCACGCGACCGCGAAATTGATCGGGTCGGCCTACGATGCCGGGGTGAAGGTGCTCAACTTCACCAAGGTCGTGGATCTGGTCTATCGGGCGAATCGGCTGGAAGGCGTCGTGGTTAACTGGACGCCTTTGGAAATGCTGGGCCACGACGTCGCGCACGTCGATCCCATCGCGCTCGAGTCGCGCGTGGTGGTGGACGCCACCGGCCACGACGCCGCGGCCGTCGCGCTGCTGGCCAAGCGCGGCTTGCACGCCCCCGTGCC
>Ga0210377_10002734_pt1 | contig 15304 bp, 11 predicted proteins | sample PLM4_65_b1redo_FD_155480 | JGI IMG/M metagenome (GOLD analysis project Ga0210377, IMG submission 155480) | Groundwater sediment microbial communities from an aquifer in East River, Colorado, USA - PLM4_65_b1 redo | ecosystem: Environmental > Terrestrial > Soil > Riparian zone | place: USA: East... | reverse complement strand
CCGCGTGGTCTGGCTCTTGCCGGCGCCGGTGCGCACGGCGCAGACCGACACCACCGGGCGGGTCGATCGCAGCGCCGTGGCGTCGAAGCCCAGCAGGACGAAATCGGCCCCCGCCGCCACCACGAGCGAGGCCTTGTGCATGACGTAGGTGTGCGACACATCGGAGTAGGCGAACACGACGAGGTCGGCCTTGAGCGTGCCGATGAGCTCGCGCAGACGCTCTTCCTCGTAGATCGGGATCCCGTCGGGATAGCGCGACCCCGCCAGCTCCCTGGGATAACGCCGATCGGTGATGTTCGGGATCTGGGTGGCGGTGAAGCCGACCACCTCGTAGGCCGGGTTGTCGCGATAGACGACGTTGAAGTTGTGGAAGTCCCGTCCCGCGGCGCCCATGATGAGGACACGTCGTGCGCTCATGACCTCTCTCCGGTCCTGGAGGACCCAGGCGCAGGACCAGTCGAGAATGACGGGCCAAGGGGATTCCGGCCCGCGCCCGGCGGCCTCTCCCGGAGGCGGGCCCGAAGGCCCGTCCGCGGCGCCGGGCCGGGCAGGACGCGTGACTATATCAGACCGTGCGCGGGGCTGAAAAGGAGCCCGGACAGGGCGTTGCCGGGGAACCCGGGGCTGAGCTCAGGAGGCCTTCTGGCGGCTGTCGCCGAAGCCCCCCGGAAGATGCAGGTGCTCGGGCGTGATCCCGTCGTCCTCGGAGAGGATGAGGCCCCGCTCGATGGCGTTCTGGAGCTCGCGGACATTCCCCGGCCAGTGGTAGCCCTCGAGCGCCGCGAGGGCGGCGGGGGTCAGCGTCACCGGCCCGCGGCGCTTCTGCTCGGCGGCGAAGCGGGCGGCGAAATGGCGCGCCAGCGTGGGGATGTCCTCGCGCCGCTCGCGCAGCGGCGGCACCGTGATCGGGAAGACCGACAGGCGGAAGAAGAGGTCCTGCCGGAAGGTCCCCGCCGCCACCAGCGCCCGGAGATCCTTGTTGGTCGCCGCCACCAGCCGGATGTCCACCGTGCGGGTCTCGTTGCCGCCGACACGCTCGAACTGTTTCTGCTCGATGACCCGCAGGACCTTTCCCTGCAGCGCCGGTGACAGGTCGCCGATCTCGTCGAGGAACAACGTGCCGCGGTCGGCGATTTCGAACTTGCCGCGCTTGACGGCGACCGCCCCGGTGAACGCCCCCTTCTCGTGACCGAACAGCTCGCTCTCGAGCAGGTTCTCCGGGATGGCGGCGCAGTTGAGCGCCAGGAAGGCCTGCCGGCGCCGCCCGCTCTGCTGATGCAGCGCATGGGCGAACAACTCCTTGCCGGTACCGCTCTCGCCACTCAGAAGCACCGTGGCGTCGGTCGGTGCGACGCGGCGGACCTGGTCGAGGGCGGCGCGCAGCGCGGCGCTGTCGCCGATGATCTCCGGGCCCTCGAGCTCGCGCGAGAAACGCTCCTTGAGCTGCACGTTCTCGCGCAGGATGCTGCGGTGCTTCAGGGCGCGCCGCACCAGGGCGATGAGGTGGTCGCCGTCGACCGGCTTTTCGAGGTAGTCGTAGGCCCCCTCGCGCATGGCATCGACGGCATCACGGATGGTGCCGTAGGCGGTCATCATGATGACCGGCATCTCCGGGTCGGCCGCGGCCGCGGCGCGCAGGACCTCGTGCCCGTCCCCCTTCGGCAGCCGGAGATCGGTCAGGACCATGGCGAAGCGGTCGCGCCGCAGGCGCCCGAGAGCGGCGCGCCCGTCCCCCGCCTCCTCGACCGCGAACCCCTCCGCCTCGAGGGTCTGGCGCAGCACCTCGCGCAGGGCTTCCTTGTCTTCGACGACGAGAATCGGCTCGGGTCCCTTCAAGGCTGGCCGCTTTCCATGGCGAAGCGGGTCTCGACGGTGATCAGGTCGGCCTTCGCCTGCGTCAGGTCGGACTCGGCGGTCTCGATCTCCTTGTCGACCGACGCGAGCAGGTCGCGCGAGCCCTTCCCCTTGTCGGCGGTGCGATCGTCGTCGGTCTGCGGCATCGGCATGATCCGCGTCGGGTCGAGGACCGACAGGCGCTTCAGGTTCAGGTATTCGAGACGCGACTCGAGACCCGAAATGCGCGCGCGCAGCGTCCGCAGCTGGTCCTCGCGGAAGCTCTCGAGCTCCTCGCGGTCTTTCCATGGCTTGAGCGGATCCGGGGCGGGAGGTTTCGGCCGCGTCGGCGCCGTGGCGGCGGGGATCGGGGCCGTGGCCGCGGCGGGACGTAGCGGGGCGGCGGGTGGCGCCAGGGTGCTCGGGGTCGCGCCGGGCGCCGGCCGGGGGACGGGCGCCAGGGTCGCGGACGGCGCCGGCTTGGCGCCGGGTGCGCCATTGGCCGTGGCCGGGACCGGCTTGCGGTACTTCTCGAGATCCTCGTCGGAGAAGCTCAACGGCTTGTCGCCGGTCGCGGGTTTCTTGTCGTCGTCGGCGGGCGGTGGATCGGCCGCCAGAACCACCGGCAAGGAAGCACCGGCCAGGGCGGCGCCGAGCCAGGCCGCCAGCGCCGTCCCTGCCATGGCGAGCGCTACGCCGCAGCCGTACCGTGAAAGACGGGTTCGGAATCGGAACATCGGCCCTCCCCCCGCGCGCGGCCAGACCCGTCCCGGCGCGGTAACGGAAATGTAGGTTCCGGGGCGGCTTCAGGCAAGCAGGCGGCCGGTCGCCGCCCCCCGCGCGGGGGGCGGCGACCGCTCACAGGTCGGTCTGCCAGGAGGTGATCACGACGCGCGGGATGGCCATCCCCTTCGGCGGCCACTGCCCCTTGACCAGGCGCTCGTCGAACCAGAAGGCCGGGTTGCCGGCGCCATCGATAACGCCGCGCTGCGCCACCACCGACCCGAAGTAGTCGGCATTCCCCTGGGTCTCGAAGGTGCCGGCGACATACATGACCCCGTCGACGACGACGTCATCCTGGAACGGCAGGCCGAGAGTGTCCTTGACCGGGGAGCCGGCGGGTGTCCGCGAGGCGCTCGTGCAGGTGGTGGCGTCGGTGCAATACCAGTCGCCGGTCACGGGGTCCTGGAAGGTCTCGAAATTCACCGTGCCCTGTTTGATGGTGGCGCCACCGAGCGCCGAGGGGTAGTCGAAATTCACGAAGCCGGAGCCATCCCCGGGCTCCCCCGGCGGGACGATCGTGCGCATCCTGCCCGCGAGACCGGTGGTGCGGAAGTTCGCGACATTCAGGTACAGGAACCCCTGCGTGCCATAGGTGCCGCCGTTCATGTCGATCAGTGGCGTCAGGTTGGTCCCGGCGACGTTCGGCGCGAGGCCGTCCTGGGTGTCGAAGAAGAAAATCCCGGCCTTGTCGTCGGTAATCGTCCTGTAGTCCGTCGACGGTCCCGTTCCGTCGAGGGAGAAGTTCGTGCCGCTCACCCACTTGTAGTAGTAGTTGTTCTTGAGACCGCTCTGGGCGATCCACTTCCACTGGTTGTAGTCGAACGTCGGGCAGTTCACCACCGTGTTCTGGAACATGTTGCTGTGTTCCGCATCCAGTGCGGTCGCGGCGTTCCACGGCCATGGCTGCACGTTTGTGTTGGGAGCCTCGTCGATCGTGCCACCCGCGACGTACTTGAACCACGGGTCCTCGATGACCTGGTTGTTGTGGGTCGTGGCCCAGGAGGCCAGGGTCGTGCCGCCGTTGATGTAGGTGAACGGGTCGTTCAGGGCGTACGGCAGGCCGCTGGGGATCTTCCCATCGATGTTGCTGGGAACGTCGGCGCTGGTCATCGTGGTCCCCGCGCCCCAGTGGATCTCGAAGGCGCCGTTGTAGCCCGTGCTCGTGCACGACTGAATGGGCCCGACCGGCCCCGGCACCGGGACCTCGTTGACGACCACCTTGGCGATGCGGGTGGCGATCTGGCGCTCGGACGCGGTGCCGGGGTAGATGAAGATGCCGGCGGTCACCTTGACGGTCGCGACCCCCATCCGGGTCAGGGTGGTGCCGATGGTGAGCATCGGCGGGCCATAGACCTCGATGCGCGTGATCCGCGCCCTCAGGGTTGGCGACGGGAAGTTCGGGAACAGGGCGTTGTTGATGGTGTCGAGGTGTGACTGGTTGACGATCATATCCGGCCCCTTGTCGGCGAAGCTCGCGTCCGGGTCGGTGCCGGTCTCGATCCCCATGAAGGTCTCGGCCAGCGCCGATCGGTACGGGCGGTCGAACAGGCCGGTGGTGGTGAACGACCCGTCCTTGTAGATCGGCTTGCTCGAGGTCGCCGCCACACCCAGCACTCTGGCGGTGGCGGTGTTGAGGTCATGGTCGAGGACACGCTTCGCCCGGTCGACGCTGCCCGTGCCGGGGACCAGATAGCCGGTCGAGGTCGGGTCGTTGAACCAGCCGACGACGAGACGCGCCCCGGCCTCGGCGGCGTACAGGGCCGTGGCCGAGTTGCGCTCGTTCTCGGCGATGGTGTTCTCGGTCTGGGCCATCATGGTGTACGACAGGCCCAGCAGGCTCAGGATCACCGTCACCAGGGCGGCCAGGATCAGCGCCGACCCTTCCTCGCGCTTCGTTGTCATGACGTTCTCCCTGGCGCTCATGTTATGGCCCCACCGCAATGGTCAGGTCCGGGTAGACCGTGAACTGGCAGGTGCCGTTCGCCCCGGAGATGTCGGTGAAGCGGTACTGGACAGTGATGAGCTCGCCGGCGCCGGTACCCGGGTCGACCATCTGGGTGTCGAAGCCGAGCGTCATCGGGATCTTGCAGGTGCCGCACGAGCCGTTGGCGGTCATCGGCAGAACCAGCGGGAAGAGCGAATGGTCCGACGTGGCCATCGACACCGCGCCGGTGCCGAAGGTGGTCACCGTCACCCCGGTCGGGAACTGCACCGTCAGCAGCTTATGGGTGCCGATGTTCGCGCCCCACGAGACGTTGATCCGGTCGATCGACAGGTCCTTGCCGGAGTTGTTGATGATGTCCCAGGCCAGGTTCTTGTTCTGGTTGCTCGGCTTGCCGTTGGTCGGCGACAGGTTCGGGTTGGTCGGCGTGATCTGGCAGGCCAGGTTGGCGACGACGGTGAACCGGGTATAGACAATCTCGCTGCAGCCGGAGGAGTTCTCGACCTCCCAGATCAGCGTGTAGTCGCCCGGGCCCGAAGCGGCGGCGTTCCAGGCCGGGAAGGTCCAGGGCTGGTTCATGTTCTGGTGGTCGTAGGCGTCGCCGGTGCCGCTCAGGTTCGGGATGCGCAGACGGGCGCGGGTGTAGGTGTCGGGACCCGTGACCGCCAGGGCGAGGCCGACCATCCCGGCCCCCGAGTCGCCGTCGGCGGGCGTCGTGTTGAAGGTGCCGGTGAAGACGCAGGTCACCGACGACGGGTCCGACTTGAGGCTCTCGTTGCCGCACAGGTCGGCCGCGGTCACGCTGTAGAAGAACGAATACCCGGGCAGGAGCAGCGCGAGGTCGGTCGAGGTCAGTGTCTGGGTGTAGGAGTTGGTCGTCGAGGTGGCGATGAGCGAGTAGGCGCCCGACGAGATCGATGCCGGGTCTGTGGTCGCCGGCAGGGTGACGCGGTAAATGCGGTAGAGATTGATGTAGGTCGCCGTACCGTTGGTCTTGGTGGTCACCGCCTGCCAGGTGAGATTGACCGTGTTCGATGTCGGCCGGCTGGCCGCGAGACCCAGCGGCTTGCTGGGCGCCACGTTGGTCTGCGCCTGCCCCGAGACGCTGGCGGCGGTGCCGCCGAGGTCGCAGGTGTCGGTGGTCTTCAGCTTGTAGTAATAGGTCTGGCAGTTGGCCACCGCGGTGTCGGTGTAGGTGGTCACCCCCGACCCGAGCGTCGACACGCCGGCGACCAGGTTGGTGGCGTCGTTCGGCGTGAAGCCGGCCGTGGTGTCCTTGTACAGCTTGTATCCGGCCGCGTCGCGCAGGATGGTGTTGCCGCCGATGGCGTCGGGGTCGCCGGTCACGGTGCCGGTGTTGGTCCTGACCTCCGTCCAGTTCAGGACGACCTGGCTGTCGGCCGCGGCGGTCGTGCCGTCGCCGGTGGCGGTGAGGCCGGTCGGCTGCGCCGGTGTCGACGAGTTGCTCACCGTGGCGCAGGGCGGCGACGACGACGGCGACCAGCCGCTCTGGTTGCCGACGAGATCGCGCGCCTGCGCCTGGAAGCAGTACGACGTTCCCATGGTGAGGCCGGCGACGAAGCCGTGCCCGTCATAGTCGATCGTGCCGTACTCCTGGTGCGGGTAGGTGACGGCGGTCGTTGAGAAGGACGACGGGGCGCCGTTGACCCAGTACTTTATTGTGTAGCTCGCGATGCCCGACTCGGCGGTCGGGGTGTCCCACTTGACCAGGATCCCCTGGCAGTGCCCGGCGACGAGCGCCACGTTGGTGGGCGCCGGCGGCGGGGTGACGTCGATGTCCTTGATCCCGGTGCGCCCGAGATTCTCGGCGTTGACGTCCGACGCCAGGTCGAGCTTGCGGTAATGGGTCGTCGCCGAGGCGTCGCTCGCGTCGGTGTAGTCGAGGTCTTCGTCCTGCGTCATGCCGACGAGGTTGACGGTGATGCGCCGGATCTTCGAGCGATTGAGGCTCTGAGCATCGAGGCCGCCGATATCGTCGCCGCCGCTCGCAGGCGTATTGGGGCCGAGCATCGCCCCGGAATCGGGCCAGTACTGCACCTGCATGCTGCGGATGTTGTCGGCCACCGGCTCGAAGACAAACGCCGACGAGGCCTGCGGCGATGACGGGTAGGCGCCGTTGACGTCCGCCAGTGTCACCCGGTACAGGGTGTAGGGCGGGTCGTTCTGCACCAGCGCCACGTTCGGGATGGTCACCGTCTTCGTGGTGCGGGTGCGCGGCCGGTCGGTGTCGAGTTGCAGCGTCAGCGTATCCGGGCCGGTCGGGCCCGGCTTGGCCAGCACGTAGGTGACGATCTCGTCGTTGCCGGTCGGGACGACGTTGTAGACCGTGCCCGGCAGCGACGATTCGGGGGTGACCCGGGCCGTCGGATCCTCGAAGTCGTAGTCGGCGCGCACCGTCACCGCCGTGTCCCAGGCCCCCTCCACCTGCTCGTCGACGCGCGCGGCGTCGCCGTCGGGGTTGGTGTTGTACCCCGCCAGACGCAGGTCGGCGATCATGCGGTCGAACGCCACGCGTGTCGCCTGCTGCTGGTCGCTGGAGTTGCCACCCGCCTTGTACGACTTCTGGGCCGCGGTGTAGAAGATGAAGACCACCGCCGCCACGATCGCGAAGATCGCCGAGGCGAGCAGCATCTCGATCAGCGTGTAGCCCGCCGTGCTTCCGTCACCACCGTTCCGTTTGTTGCCCACGACTGCCTCCGATCCGCCGCGGCACGGGGCCGCGGCTGGGTCATTGCTCAGAATCTCACCGTCGACAGCCGCACCGTCTGCGGCCGTCCGAGTTCGCTCCAGGCGATGTTGACCGTCAGGCGGATGCCCGCCGCGGCGCCGAAGTTGGGAGTCCCCGCGCCGACCGCGTCGACCGTGACGCTCGCCGAGCCGTTCGCCAGCTTGCGGCCGATCTCTGTCTGCCACCCGGCGATGGGGCTCCCGGTCGTGGTGCTCACGACCGTGCGCGTCGTGTCGGTCGCGGCCGCCCCGAGCGTGGTGTACAGAGAGGTGAACGACGCCCGGTCGAACTCCTCCATCATGTCCTGGGCCAGGGTGGTCGCCTCGGTGATGGTCTTTCCCGCCTTCACCTGGCGCCCGCCGAGGATGAACATCGACGCGACCGACAGCAGCAGGCCGGCCAGGACGCCGATGGCGATGATCACTTCGACCAGGCTGAATCCGCCGTCGCGCTTCGCAGCCGTGCCCGTCCGTCTCCCCGCGCTCAGGTTGCTCATGACCGTTCTCCTCTGCGATTCCGCGCCCTTCATGGCGTGTAGGTGCTGTAGGCGGCCGACACGGTGCCGCTCGGGGTCACCGAGATGGTGTACCGATCGCCGCGAACGTCGCTTATCGGCATGCTGACGACGAAGGTCTGGCTCGACGACAGGCCGGTGGCCCCCATGGCGCTGAACGTGATGGACGCGTCGCTCGAGGTCTCGATGCTCACCCCGGACTCGAGGCGCCGGGTCACCGGGTCGCCTTTGAAGTTCGTGAAGCTGTACTGGTTGGGCGCCGTCGAGTCGGCCTGGTCGTTGACAGTCATCGTCAGGCTGGCGCGCCCCGCGACCGCGGCGTAGCGCAGGGCGCGCACATCGGTCGACAGGATGTCGGCCGCCGACCGCACCTTGTACGATCGGAAGGCGTCGGCCATCGCCGGGCCGCCGAACAGAATCAGCAGGCCCATCAGGGCAAGCACCGTCAGCAGCTCGGAGATCGAGAAGCCGGCGATCCGTTTCCGTTGCGTTGCGGCCTGTTGTGTCGTCATCGGCTCTCCTTCGCTCACGCCGAACCATCGAGCAAGCCGGGTGCCACGGGGTGCGGTGACCGCCTGCTGCATTGAAACCCATGCCTGACAGGCGTTTGCGCGAGAGAGACGATCGCGTGATCGATCACGCGATGGTGATCGCGCGGGGTGCGGGTTACGAAAGGTAACGTGTACGGATCAGGCGACCAGGTCGATGGCCGACGGAGTTCCTGGCCGCGCCGGGAGGACGAGGGCGATGCGCGTCCGCTGCCCGGGGATGCTGTGCGCCTCGACCTGGCCGTCGTGCAGCGCCGCCACCTTCTGCACCAGCGCCAGGCCCAGCCCGGTGCCACCCACCTTGGTGGTGAAGAAGGGGGTGAAGATGTGCGGCAGGCGGTCCTCGGGAATCCCGGCGCCGTTGTCCTCGACCTCGAGGCGGACCATCCCCTGCTGGCCAGGGCTCGCGACCGCACGCAGGATGACCATCCGCCCCACGGCCGGCGCCGCCGCACCGGCCGGCGTCACCGCGCCCGCGCCGCTCGAAGCGCCGGCATCGCGGGCATCACCAGCATCGCCGGCGTCGCCCGCCTCGTCCGGCCCCGCGAACGACTCGGCGGCATTGCGTAGCAGGTTGTACAGCGCCTGCCGCAGCAGCGCCTCGTCGGCGACGAGGGCGGGCATGTCGCCTTCGACCGCCAGCGTGATCCCCGCGTGACGCGGATCGGCGCGGAACGCCGCGGCCAGATCGGCGGCGAGCGCCCCCAGGTCGATCCCCTGAAGGTCCGGATTCTCGTGACGCGCGAAGCGCAGGAAGTCGTTCACGACAGCCTGAAGCCGGCCGACCTCCCGCTGGATGGCGGCGCCGTGCGCCGTGGTCGCCGCCGCCTTGCCGGCGGAGTGGATCGCCAGCCGCGCGTATCCCTGGATGACCGCGAGCGAGTTCCTGAACTCGTGGGCGATCCCGGCCGACATCTCCCCGAGCGCCGCCAGGCTCTCCTTGAGCCGGGCGCGCTCCCGCAGGGCGCGGATCTCCGTGAGATCGGTCAGCAGGCAGACGACTCCATCGATGACGGCCACGTCCGGCCCGGCCACGTCCGGTCCCCCGGCCGCCGTGCTGTCACCGCCGAACGGAGAGATCATCGCGCCGATGTGGCAGACGCGGCCGTCGCGCCCCGACAGGGTGATCACCTCGCGTGATCGTCCTTCGCCGCTGCGCAGAGCGGCGCGCACCAGCTCCGCCAGCCGCGGATGGGGCGCCAGCACCTCGTCGCCCGACCGGCCGGCCGCCGCCCGGCGGTCGATGCCGAGCAGCGTCTCGGCGGCGGCGTTGATGGTCACCAGGCGGCCATCGGCGGCGAACACCAGTGCCGCGCTCGACATGCCCGAGAGGAGCCGCTCCCCCGCCACCGGCGCCATCCCCGCCGCCCCGGCGGCGCGCCGCTTCAACCCGGCGAGCTCGCTCTCCTGCGCCCTGAGCTTGTCGATGACGCCGCGGAAGGCGCCGACCAGCGCTTCGGCGTCGTCAGTCGCGGCGGCCACCGCCGGGTCGGTCCCGGCCGCCTCCACCGCGGCGCGCTGCAGGGTGCGATAGGGTCGCAGCAGCCAGCGCGCGAACAGGATCACCAGCACCAGGACGAACGCGAGACCGGCCGCCTGGATTGTGGCGATGGTGCGCAGGTTGAAATCGACCGCCGCCAGGGCCGGCACCTCGCGCTCGACCCGGATGAAACCGGTCGTCGCCCGGCTGCGGTCGCGTATCGGCCGATAGGCGGCCAGCGTGGCGTGGCGCGCCGCCGCCGGCCGATCGAGCGGAGTCACGACGGTGTACCCCGCCAGCAGGCGGCGGCGCCTACCCCCGCCGTCGGCGGAAAGGTACAGGTCCCCGGCCCCGACCCGCTGCGGATCCGACGACGAGACCACCCGGCCCTCGAGGGCGATGATGTCGAGCCGCTCGAGCCCCCGCAGGCGCCGCATCCGATCGAGATAGCTCGGCGGGATGTACGGCGCCCCGGCAGCGGGCGCCGTCAGGCCGCGCAGCATCTGGTCGCGCTCGATCTCCGCCCGCGCCAGGTCGGCCTCGACACCGAGCCGCTCGCCGGTCTCGTCGAGAATGGCGTTGCGCGCCAGCCCCAGCAGGTGGACATCGAAGTAGATCGCCACCGCCAGGAAAACGACCAATAGAAAGAGGAAGGTCTTGATCTGCCCCGCGTAGCCGCCGAGGAAGGCCCGCTTCACGGCGCCATCCCGATCGTGCGCAGGTAGGCCTCGACGAGCCTCTCGCCCGCAAACAGCGCCACCAGCGCGGCGCCGCCGAGGAAAACGCCGAACGGCAGCTTCGATTTCCAGCCGTAGCCACGCGTCGCCATCAACGTCAGCCCCCATGCGGCGCCGCTCACCGCCCCGCCGAGCAGCGTGAAGAGCAGGAGCCGCGCGCCCAGAAAGGCGCCGATCATCGCCAGCAGCTTGAAGTCCCCCCGGCCGATGCCGTCCTCGCGCGCCGGCGTCGCGACACCGCGCAGCGCCTGCCAGCCGCGGTAGGCGCCGTTGAGGGCCCACGGGATCGCGTATCCGAGCGCCGCGGCGGCGATCGAATAAGCGAGCGCCGTAGCCGGTCGCTCGGCGGCCACCGGCGACAGGGCGGCGCGCAGCGGGGCGAGCCCGATGCCGGCGGCGATCCCCGGCAGCGTGATGGCGTCCGGAAGAAGCTGGTGCTCGGCATCGATCAGGATGAGGGCCAGGAGCGCGGCGCCGAAGCCGGCCGTCACCGCCGCCTCGAGGGTCGGCCCCTCGACCCCGAGAGCCGCCACGAAGAGGGCCCCCGTCGCGGCCTCGACGAGCGGGTAGCGGACGGCGATTGGGGCGCCGCACGCGCGGCAGCGCCCGCGCAGGATCAGCCAGGAGAGGAGCGGGATGTTGTCATACCAGGCGATCAGTCCCCGGCACCCCGGGCAGGCCGACCGCGGCCTGACGACCGACAGACCGCGCGGCAGACGGTGGATGCAGACATTGAGGAACGACCCGATGCACAGGCCGAGGCCCGCCGCCAGCAGATACGGGACCAGTCCCATCCCCTCGCCCATGGATCAGCGCCCGAGGACCCGGCTGCCGTGGTAGGCCGCCTCGCCGCGCGCCGGATCGTAGGCGTAGGCGCCGCCCTCCGGATCGTCGGGAAGCGCGTCGACAATGCCGGCGGCGACCAGGTCCTCGAGACGGGCCGGCCGGCGGCCGCGCGCCGCGATGAACCGGGCGATGGCCTCGCGCAGCGTGGTGAGGTCCACCTCGACGCGGAGATCGTGCACGTGGTTCCAGGCGACCGTGCGGACGTACGGATCGTCGGTGCTCTGCCAGATGGAGCCCCATTCCCGCAGCGAGGTGCGCGCATCGCCGGCGCGGTTGTACATCTCGGCGTGGAACCGGCGCACCGCCGGGTGGACGTCCGGGGAGCGCAGCGCCATCTCGAAGTAGCGCGCGGCGCGCGCGTAATCCTTGATGCCGCTGTAGCACAGATATCCGGCCTCGAACGGCAGGATCCAGTCGCCGGGGTTCTGCGCGATTCCCTTGTCGAGGAGCCGCAGCGCCATCTCGGGCTCGTGCGCCTCCGCCGTCATGATCATCGACCCGATCAGGTAGGGGTCGATGTAGTGCGGATCGAGCTCGGTGATCACGTCGCGGTAGATGTGCTCGAGGTAGCGGTAGCGGTCCTGGACGCGGTAGTTCGAGTAGTACTGGATCGACCACAGGTAGAGGGCGTCGGCCAGGATGGGGTCGAAACCGAGCGCGGCGGCCTTCAGGTAGCGCCCCGACGGCAGGTAGAGAAGCGGCGAGATCCGCTCGTCCGCGCGCCGCGCCGCCGCCGCCCCCGCCGACGCGAGCCCCGCCGCGGCGAGCAGCCCCAGGGCCGCCGCCACGAGCGGCAGCCGCCGCGGCCGGGGGTACGCGGCCGCGCTCACTGCATCTCCCGGCGCTGGAAGACGGCGCAGGCCAGCAACAAGACAGCCGCGCCGTACAGCGCCAGGTACCCGAAGGCGAACGCCATCTCGCCGCCGCCCACCGGCAGTCCATGCACCACCTGCCCCTTGACATCGAAGTGCGACAGGTTCGGCAGGACCGCCTGGAGGACCGTGCAGACCGCGCGCGCGGCGGCGGAGGGCAGCCGCGCCTTCAACAGGTCGAACGACCACAGCAGGTGGCCGATGACGTAGAGCGCCAGGGTCAGGATGCAGGAGACGATCGGGTTGCTCATGCATGAGAACAGGATGGCGAGCGCGGTGATCAGCAGGAACTGCAGGAAGAGCAGGACGATCGCCTTGGCAAGGCCAATGTCGGCGATCCCCTTGGCGAGCAGGACCCCGAAGAACCAGGCGGTCATCACCGCGGTGTTCACCAGGAGCGTCAGCACCAGCCCGAAGTACTTGCCGAGAACGAACTCGGCGCGGTGGATCGGCTTGGCGAGCAGGACGTACACCGTGCGGCGCTCGATCTCGCGGCTCACCAGCCCGATCCCCAGCAGGACCGAGGTCAGCACGCCGAAGATGTCGATGGTGGCCAGGCCGAAGTCCTTGATGATCTTCTCCTCGCTGCCGACGGTCATGAGCGAGACCGCCTGGGCGCACAGGATCAGCGCCACGGCGAACACGAGCAGTAAATAGAGGATGCGGTTGCGGATCGCCTCGCGGAAGGTGTTCAGCGCGATGGCGAGGATCCTACCCGGCATTGGCGGCCCTCCCCGCGCCGGTCGCGTCGGTCGCGTCGGCTTCCTCCGCGTCGGCCTCCCCCTCGCCGTCGGCGCGACGCACCTCGCGCACCAGCAGGTCCTCGAGCGACTGGCGCGCCGGCGTCACCGACAGGAGGCGCGCGCCGCCGCCGTTGAGGGTCGAGACCAGGCGGTGCAGATCGTGCTGCGACTCGACCCGCACCAGGATCTCGTCCTCGTGGCGCGACACCACGCGGCCGCACGGCGGCGGCCCGTCCGAGGGCCAGCGCAGCGTCACCTCCCAGAACGGCGTCTCGCCGCGCACCAGGTCCTCCACCCGGCCCACCGCCTTCAGACACCCCTTCACCAGCATGCCGACGCGGTCGCAGAGCAGCTCGGTGTCCGACAGGATATGGGTCGAGAAAAAGACCGTGCTGCCGCGCGCCTTGAGATCGAGGATCAGGTCGCGCACGTCGCGGCGGCCGATCGGGTCGAGCCCCGACATCGGCTCGTCGAGGATCACCAGCGCCGGCTCGTCGATCAGCGCCTGGGCCAGGCCGATGCGCTGCAACATCCCCTTGGAGAAGTGCCGCAGCTGCCGGTCGCCGCGGTTGCCGAGGCCGACCCGCTCGAGCATCGCGGTGACCCGGCGGCGCCGCCCGGCCGCGGCGATGCCGTGCAGGCGGGCGTGGAAGTCGAGGAACTCGTAGCCGGTCAGGTAATCGTAGAAGTAGGGATTCTCCGGCAGGAATCCGACCCGGCGCCGCGCCGCCGGCCGCGCCGCGTCGGCGCCGAAGAGCCGGATGGTCCCGGAATCCGGGAACAACAGGCCGAGCGCCAGCTTTATCGTCGTGGTCTTGCCGGCGCCGTTGGTGCCGATGAAACCGAAGATCTCCCCTTCGCGGACCGCGAACGACAGGTCGCGCAGGATCCAGTACTTCCTGAGCGACAGGTGGGTCCGGTAGCTTTTCGATACGGAGTCGAGCTCGAGGACCGCCATGGACTCCCCATCCCCCACGTCACGACGCCACCGGGCAGACCGGCGGCGGTGTCAATATAGCGTCGCGCCCTTTACTGTCAAGTCACTCACCCGCAAGGGTTTGTGCCCGGAGGCCGGCAGCGTCCTTTATATAGGCCCCGGCTCAGGCGGCCCGACCGAGGCTGGCGGCCCGGGCATCGAGAAGGCGGCCGTAGAGATCCTCCTGGGCCCGGACCATGGCGTCGATGTCGAACTCCGCCAGGAGGGGGCGGGCCCTCTCCACCAGGGCCTCCCCAAGCGCCGGCTCCCCCAGCAGCCGCACGACGCGCGCGGCGATCCCGGACGGATCGGACGGACCGGTCACCAGCGCGTTGACGCCGTCGGCGAGGATCTCGCCGGTGCCGTCGACCGCGGTGGCGACGATCGGCCGGCCGGCGGCGATCGCCTCCGGGACGACGCGCGGCAGACCTTCCCAGAGCGAGGTCAGGACGACGACATCGAGCGCCGCCATGAACTGAGGCATGTCGCGCCGCCAGCCGAGCAGGTGGAAACGACCGCCGAGGCCCAGGTCGGCAATCCGCGTCTCGACCTGCGATCGCATCTCGCCGTCGCCAGCGACCAGGAAATGGGCGTCGGGTCGCGCCGCCGCCACGCGCTCCGCGGCGGCGACGAAATCGAGCGGCGCCTTTTGCGCCTTCAGGCAGGCGACCATGCCGACCAGCGGCGCCGACGGCGGGGCGCCGATCGCCGCCGCGAGAGCGGCGCGCGCCGCCGCGCGGTCGCCGGCCGCGGCGCGGAACGCGTCGATCCGCACGCCGCTGCGGATGACCGTGGCGCGGCGCGGGTCGACGATGCCGAGGGCGGCGCCGCGCTCGAGGTTGGCGCGCGACACGGCGATGAAGTGGGTCGTCAGCGGCAGGGCGGCGCGCTCGAGCCCGATCAGGGCGGCGCGCAGCCAGGACGGCTGTCCGTCGTGGAACCCGTAGCCGTGGATCGAATGGACGACGATGCCGACCCCGGCGGCGCGGGCCGCGGCGCGGCCGACGATCCCGGCCTTCGACGAGTGGGTGTGGACGATGTCGGGTCGCAGCCGCCGCAGCAGGCGCGCCAGACCGGTGATCGCCCGGACATCGCTCCACGGCCGGATTGGCCGCACGAGGGCGGGCAGGAAGTGGACCTCGACCCCGGCGCTGGCGCGCGCCTCGTCGTCGAGCAGTCCCCCGGGCCCGGTCACGAGACCGGCGCGGTAGGGCGGCCGCAGCGTGCGCACCGTGTGCAGGGTGTTCTCCTGCGCGCCGCCGAGATCGAGCCGCGTGATGA
>Ga0210377_10002733_pt1 | contig 15307 bp, 19 predicted proteins | sample PLM4_65_b1redo_FD_155480 | JGI IMG/M metagenome (GOLD analysis project Ga0210377, IMG submission 155480) | Groundwater sediment microbial communities from an aquifer in East River, Colorado, USA - PLM4_65_b1 redo | ecosystem: Environmental > Terrestrial > Soil > Riparian zone | place: USA: East... | reverse complement strand
GGCGATGCCGCAGAGGAGGGGCTCGCGCTACTCCTTAAGAGCGGCCAGACCACTTCGGGCACCGGCGGCACGACGGTGACGCCGGTGCCGTTGTCGCTCGGCGATGCGGCCTTCGGCGGCACCGCCGAGGCGAACAACACCACCAAGGCGTCGACCGGCACCATCGTGACCCACAAGGCGTGGAACTGGAACATCCGCGTGCCGTTTGATGTGATCTTCACGCCGGAGACCTGCAAGCCGCTGTCACCATCGGCGCGGTTGACGCTGGAACTCGCGACCACGCCGGCCGATTCGATCACGGTCTCAGGCTATATGACGGTCAAGGAAATCGGCGGCTGATCGGGAGTATAGCCGATGGCCGTCTTCCGGGCGCCATTCCGCGCGCCGCCGCCCTCGCAAGCACCGGCGCTGGCGACGCTGAGTGTTGCGGTTGGGGGAGTGACGTCGGCAGTCGGTGATGCCGCCGGCGCGGCCACAGCGACCGGCATCGGCGCATCGATCGCCGCGGCGGTTGGTGATGTTGTCGCGGCGGCGACCTCGACCGCTGTCGGTGCCGCCATCGCGACGGCGACCGGCGGCGCCGATGGCATCGCGACCGTGTCGGGTATCGGTGCCGCGATCGCGTCTGCCACTGGCGCCGCTGCCGGCCAGGCGGCGGCGACTGCGGTCGGATCATTGATCGCCGCCTCCGTGGGGTCTTCGGCCGGCGTCGCCGATGTCGCCGCGATCGGTTCCTCGATCGCCGAGGCGGTAGGCAGCGCGGTCGCATTGGCGACATCGACCGCGATCGGCGCCGCGATCGCCGCGGCGCAGGGCGCGGTTGTGGCCGGTGCCGATGCCGCTGGCGTCGGTGCGGCGATCGCGGCGGCGGTCGGCAGCGCCGCCGGATCGGCGACCGCAACCGGGATATCGCCCGGCATCACGACGGGCGCCGGCACGGCGGAGGGCTCCGCCACGGCGACCGGCATCGGCGCCGCGATTTTTTCCGCCGCGGGCGCGGCCGCCGGCGTTGCGGATGTGTTGGCGCAGGCGACCGCGATCATCTCCGCCGCCGCTGGCGCGGCGGGCGAAGCGGCCGTTGCCGCGGTCGGCGCCGCCATTGCAACCGCCACCGGCCTGGCGACGGCTGCGGCGAGCGCTGCGGGCGCGGCCGGCGATCAGGTGTTGCCGACGCCGCCGCGCGCGGCAAGCCTGCGACGCTTTGTTCCAAACGATGTGCGTACTGGTTTTCAGCCCCGTGACGTGAGGCGCCATGCCGCTCAAACTTATCAGCGCCCCCGCAACCGAACCCATTAGCATCACCGAAGCCAGGGCGCACTTACGTGTGACCGATAGTGACAACGATTCTCTGATCGCGATCTTCATCAAGGCGGCGACTCAAAATGTGGAGGGCCCCGATGGGTTCCTCGGGCGCGCGCTGGTAACCCAGACATGGGAACTTGTCATCGACGGGTTTCCAGACAGCGAGATCAAGATCCCGTTGCCGCCGCTGCAGCAGATTGTAAGCATCAAATACGACGATGCCGCCGGCGCCGAGCAGACGCTCGCTCCATCTGGTTACACGGTCGATGCCGTGAGTCAGCCCGGGTGGGTGGTGCCGGGGACGGCGGGATGGCCCAGCACGATCGATGCCATCAATGCGGTTAGGATCAGGTTCATCTGCGGCTATGCGCCGACGGCGGACTCGCCGCCCGATCCCGCCGGCAACGTTCCGTTTCCGATCAAAGCCGCGATCCTGCTGCATCTGGGTTCGCTCTATGCCCATCGGGAGGATGTGATCGTAGGAAATATAGTATCGGAAATGCCGCGGTCCTCAGAGATGCTGCTGCGGCCGCATCGTGTCCAGATCGGTATGGCTTGAGGTTTGCTTGGTCAATGCGAACAAGGCGGCAGAGCTCGGCCAGTCTCGCTTCAAGTGGTGGAAGGACTGGCGCGGTGAATGCGTCGCCATCATCGCCTCCGGTCCATCAACCAAGGGTGCCAAACTCGATCTGCTGCGCGACCGCATCCACGTCATCGCGATCAAGGAGAACGTCAATCTCTGTCCGTGGGCCGATGTCGTCTACGGTTGCGACGAGGCGTGGTGGATTCATCGGCGGGGGCTGCCGGAATACAAGGGCGTAAAAATCTCCTACGCCGCGCGCGCGTGCTCCACGTTCCGAGACATCCATAAGATCGAGATCAGGGATCCGCGTTGCGACAGGCTCTTGGTCGACGAGCCCGGCGCGATCGGCTCCGGCGCCAACTCCGGCTTCCAGGCATTAAACCTCGCGGTTCAGTTCGGCGTCAACGGCGTGATCCTGGTCGGCTACGACATGCACCGCAGGAACGGCGAGCACTGGTATGGCCGCAACATGGGCTACGGCATGAACAATCCGAGCGAGGATAATTTTCAGCGCTGGGTGAGGGGTTTTGATGCGATCGCCGGCGAGCTTAAAGGCCGCGGCATCGACGTGGTCAACACCTCGCCGTCGAGCGCGTTGAAATGTTTCCGTTTCAGCGGCATCGAACAAACCTTGGACGCGTGGGGATTGTGATGGGTCCGGCGCGTTCGGTCTGGATCGGTTATGATCAGCGGGAAGCGGCTGCCTTTGCGGTTGCGATGTATTCGATCCGGCGTTTTGATCCCTATATCCCGATCAAGGGCATGGTGCTGGCCGATCTACAGGCGCGCGGGCTCTACACGCGGCCGACGATCGAGAGAATGAACATCGATCACCAGCGTCAACTGATCGACGTATTGTCCGCTCGCGATGACTACGCCGGCGCTATATCGACCGAGCACGCCAATGCGCGGTTTCTGGTGCCGCATCTGGCCAAATTCGGCTGGGCGCTATTCATCGATTGCGACGTGATGGTGCTCGAAAACATCGACCGTCTTTTTTCGTTGGCCGATCAGTCGAAGGCGTTGATGTGCGTCCAGCACGATCATCGTCCGGCCGAATCGACCAAGATGGATGGCCAGGCGCAGACGCAGTACCCACGCAAGAATCAATCGAGCGTAATGCTGTTCAACTGCGATCACCCGGCGAATCGTAGGCTCACGCTCGATCTGATCAACACTCGGCCCGGCCGTGACCTGCACGCGTTCTGTTGGTTGGACGACAGCGAGATCGGCGCGCTGCCGGCGGAATGGAATTACCTGGTCGGTTACTCCAAGAGCGCCGGCCGACCGAAGCTCGTGCATTTCACCCGGGGTCTGCCTGACATGCCGGGGTACGAGCGGCAGGAATTCGCCGATGAATGGCGGGCCATGGTGCCGCGCGCCATCGGTGCGCTGTGAAGACCGTGCGGCTCGATGTCGCGGTGTCCTGCGACGACGACGTGACCCCCGCGATGGTGCGGGACATCGTGCTCAATCACTTGTGGTGGGCTCTAGCGGATACGCATGGCGGACGCATCGACTGGAAGAAGACGCTTCGGATCCGCGCGCTTCATGATCTCATCGATCAACCTACCATCTCGCCCCATTGACGCCAGCGGCCTGCCGGCGCGTTTCATGTTTCCGGGTGAATTGGAAAAACTCATAGCGATTGTCGAGATGTTGGATCAACCAAAGGCGATGCTCGAAATCGGCTGTCACGAAGGCCGCACCGCAACGGCGTGCTTGCGGGAGATTTCATCCTTGCAGCGGTATGTCGGAATTGACGTCGAGTAAGGCTATCGGCCGGCGCTGGAGGCACAGCAAGGGGAAATACCGCAGCGTCCCGGCCATTACGCTCTGCATGATTCCAGATTTCGTTTACTAATCTCCCATGGAGGTTCGTTCGACATCGGGCCGGGGGATGTTGGTCCTATGGATGCGGTCTTTATCGACGGCGATCATGGTGCAGAGGTGGTATGGCACGATACCGGACTTGCGCGCGCGATCGTGCGCCCTGGCAGCGTCATCATCTGGCACAATTATTCGAATCCGAAAGCGCACGTGACTGATGTTCCCGATGAAGAGATTCAGCGCGGACATGGAATCCGGCACGTCAAAAAAACCTGGCTGGCATTCGAAAAAATAGAGGCATAGGCATGGTTCGCGCTCCAGGGTGGCGTTGGCAAGACGAGGCGGCCGGCGGCGGTTTGATGGATGAGGTCCACCCGCAACGGCGCGTGGTGGGAATTCACGATATCCGCTTCGATGGCCTGGGCGATCTCTTGCTGCGTGCGCACGGCTGTTCGGTTCTGGATATCGGCTGCAACCGCGGGCACATTGGCTATGAGTTTGCGGTCAATGGCGCCCGGGCGGTTCACGGCTGCGATATCTACGGGCCGGGAATTCATGCCGCGCGCCAGTGGTTTTCCGAATTGCCGCATGTGCAGAGCAAATTCGAGGTGGTCAATCTGGAGGAGGGACCCGTCGGCTTGACTAAGGCGTTCGGCGCAGAGAACTACGACATCGTGCTCTTCATCGGCGTCCTGCACAAACTCAAGCGTGTGATGGAGTTGGAACGTCTGTCGGAATTGGTGAGTCATCTTGGCACTAGGGCGCTGACTTATTTCGCTTGGAACGGCTACGCCGAGGATCTGGAGCGCATGGACGGCGATCTCAAATCCGCCGGCCTGCACCGCATCCATACTTCGGAACTGGCGCTCCACGGCCGGCCGGCGGCGATCTGGCGGCGCTGATCCGTGGGCCACGGCGACGATCTCATGGCGACCGGCATGGCGCGCGGCGCTGCCGCGCGCGGCAAGCGTATCGCCTTCGGTGACGGCAAGACCATCAAGTGGGGGCCGTGGTCGGCCGCTATCTTCCGTGGCAATCCCAACATCGCGCCGCCCGGTTCTGAGCATGACAAGGGCATCGAGTGGATCCACTATTACAAGGGCAAGCGGATCTATAACGAGCACGATCGCGCCGGTAATCGCTGGGTATGGAATCTGAAATTTCATCCCGTGCGGGGAGAGATGTTCTTCAGCGAGAAGGAGTGCCGCGAGGCGTCGCGGCACGGTGGCGGCTTCGTTCTGATGGAGCCCAACGTGCCGGCGGCCAAGAACTACGCCCCGAACAAGGATTGGGGTTCCGCGAATTATCAGAAGGTCGCCGACGGCTTACGCGCCGCCGGATTGGACGTTGCGCAGTTTGCCTACCCCAACAGCGGCCGGATACTGGATGGAGCAAGATCGGTCGCGACCGAGTCGTTCCGCCAGGCGCTCGCCGTGCTCGCCAATGCGGTGCTTTACGTGGGGCCCGAGGGTGGGCTGCATCACGGCGCCGCCGCGGTCGGTATCCCCGCTGTCGTGTTGTTCGGCGGATTCATTCCGCCGCAGGTCACCGGCTATGAGATGCACACCAATTTGACCGGCGGGGCACCGTCGGCCTGTGGATTGCTGCGGCCCTGCGAGCACTGTCGCGCGGCGCTCGCCGCCATCGGCGTCGACGAAGTTCTCGGTTCCGCAATGAGGTATTTGAAGCCGTGAAATATGAAACCGCAATGCTGCAGAACGCGATGGAGTTCGATCGCTTCATCACCCTGATGTGGGGAGAGAATATCCGCAGCTATCTGGAGATCGGATCGAAGCACGGCGGTTCGCTGTGGCGCATCGCGAATTTGCTGCCCGCGGGCTCGCGCATCGTGTCTGTCGACCTGCCGCACGGCGATCGTTCATTCAAGGAATCGCAGCCTCACCTCGAGGGCTGTGTCGCTGAATTGCGCCGTCTTGGCTACGATTCCCATCTTTTCCTCGGTGACAGCACGGATCCGGCGATCGTCGCCGGCGTCGGGCTACTGGCGCCGTTCGATCTCTGCTTCATCGACGCCAATCACACCGAGCCATTCGTGCGCGCCGACTGGGCGAATTATGGCTCGCTCGCCCGCATCGTGGCCTTCCACGATATCGGCTGGATCGCGCGGCCGGAACCGAGTAAGAAAATGCCGATCGAGGTCCCGAAGGTCTGGAACGAGATCAAGCGGGGTTTCCGCCATCAGGAAATCCGCGCCTGCGAGCGCGACAACGGTATCGGGGTTCTATGGCGGACGACGAGCTGATCGCCGCCGCCGCGCCCTACACGAAATCAGGGCCCGAGCGGTTGGCCGCAATGATCGAAGCGCTCAGGCGCATCGATCGCGGCACCATCGCCGGCGATATCGGCGAATGCGGCGTCTGGCGCGGCGGCAATATCGTCCTGGCGAGAAAACTTTCGCCGGCGCGCGTCTGCTGGCTTTACGACACATTCACCGGAATGACCTTGCCGGAAGATATCGATGTCACGCGATCGGGTAAGCGCGCGATCGATTCCTATCTCGGCAAAAAAAAGCCTGGCGGCAAATGGTCTGCGGTCACGGTTGAGGAGGTCCGCGCCAATCTGCAGGAGACCGGCACACTGGACGACAGTCGCCTGCGGTTTGTCAGAGGGGCGGTCGAGACGACGCTGCGCGACGCCGGTAATCTCCCGGATCGGATCGCACTGCTTCGGCTCGATACCGACTGGCACGCCAGTACGAAGATCGAGCTCGAAGTGCTCTATCCGCTGCTGCAGCCGGGCGGCGTTCTAATCGTCGACGACTACGGCCATTGGGTAGGCGCGCGCAAGGCCGTGGATGAATATTTCGGCGACCGCATGCCGCAGATCCAGAATATCGATTACACCGCCGTGATGATTGTCAAGACATGCTGACGCTGTGTACATGGCTGTGGGGCGATAAGTATGGCGACGACGATGTTGCCAAGCTTGTGTCTGGTGTCCGGCGCCATCTGAGACAACCGCATCGCTTCATATGTTTTTCGGAGCGCGCGCTGCGAATGGATGGGGTGGAATGCGGGGTCATCCCTGATCTGGAATTGACAAAAACCCCAGGGTGTTTCGCGCGGCTTCGCCTGTTCGATCCATTCTGGCAGGATATGTGGTTTTCGGATCGTGTCGTCAACATGGACCTCGATACGGTCATCACGGGCCCGCTCGATCCGCTGTTCGATCGGCCCGAACCGTTCGTAATCCTGCAGGGCGCCAACGCGAGCAATCCTTGCCCCTACAACGGATCGCTGATGATGCTGCGCCCGGGCGCGCATCCGGAAGTATGGATGGATTTCAGTCTCGAAAAGGCAAGCAAGCTCCCGTTCTACGAATTTCCCGACGATCAAGGTTGGATCGCGCACAAGATTCACAAAGCGGCTAGCTGGAAGTGTGGCCCCAAGAGCGGCGTGTACGCGTTCGAAAAACCATGCTGGCCGCACGACGGCGGGCTTCCGGATGACGCCAGGATGGTCGTGTTTCCGGGATGGCGCTCGCCGGCGAAGTTCTCCGATCTGCCTTGGATCAAGCAGCATTGGGTTTTATAATGATCGATCCCGCCAAGGTTTGCCTGTTCATTCCGCCCGAACTCAAAAAATTCAAACTCAACTTGTTCGAACGTATCGGGGCGAAGATTGGGCGCGTCGCCCGGGACGATCCGAAGAAGTTGTTGGAACTTCCAGACGAGATAATTCCGATAGTGGGCTGCACTCCGGCGCTGCGGCCCTTGATTGACGGATGGCAGCAGCGCGGGCGTCCGTGGATATATTGGGACAGGGGCTATTGCAGGAGAATTTTTGCGACGGACTTGCCGGTCGGCGAGCATGGTGGGCAATACCGATGGCACCTGAATTCCTTTCAGATGCAGGTAATCCGCGACGTCCCGGATGATAGGTGGCGCGCACTTGACACGCCGATCTGGCCGTGGAGCCGCAACGGCGAGCACGTCGTGGTGGCGGAGCCGTCGCCAACCTATCGGCGGTTCCACAAGATAGAGGGCTGGACTGAGCGCGCGATCGCGGCGCTCAAGCAGTTGACCGATCGGCCGATTGTCACGCGCGACAAGGAAATGCAGCGGTTCGGACGGAAGCTGCATGAGGATATCAAAGGCGCGCATGCGTTGGTCACCCATGGATCAAACGCCGCCGTCGAGGCGGTGATCATGGGGTGCCCGGTGTTCGTCGATCAGAGTTCGGCGGCGGCGTTGGTTGGGGCGACTGACTTAGCGAAGATCGAAGTGCCAATCTATCCGGAGCGCGAGAGGTGGTGTCACTCCTTAAGCTACAGCCAATTTAACGAACAAGAACTCGTCGACGGCACCTTGTGGTCCTTGATCACATGAGGAGGCATAGTTCATGCGCGCGGGCCCGCTCTACCGACTGATCACGATCCAGCGTAAGTCCGTGACCTATTCGGATTCCGGCCACCCGCGGGAAGCATGGGCCGCACTGGTTGAGCGATGGCCCGCATCGGTCGCGCCGGTGCGGGGCGATGAGCGATTCAGCGGCGAGCAATACGTCGCAAAGGAGCAGACCGAATTTCGCATCAGGTGGGCGCAGATCGTGTCGGATCTTTCGCCGCTCGATCGGATCGTTTATCCGGCGCCGGCGGCCGGAGATACGGCGGAGCCGGCAACCCGATCGATTTATGACGTAATGTCGGTGCAGGAGATCGGTCGCAACGAGGGCTTGCAGATCCTGGCGGCGCGCCAGGTGGACGTCACCACATGAAGGACATTCGGCCCGCATTACGGGCGCTGCTGTTGGGTGATGCGACGGTCAGCGGGCTGGTTGGAGGCGTACGCATCCACGTCGTTCGTTTGCCACAAGGACAGAGGGCGGCGAGCATCGTCCTGAGCCGGATATCCGAGGGCGCCGACTATCACATGGCGGGCGCCTCCGGGCTGGCGCAGACGCGCATGCAGGTTGATTCTTGGGCCGAAGATCCGGATGACGCGGCGACGCTGGGGAATGCGGTCTATGATCGCCTGTCGGGGTTCAGGGGGCCGGTCAGTTGGGGATCGAACTCGCCGCAAGATGAAATCCAGATCGGCGGCATATTTTTCGATCAGGGCCGCGAGGATTTCGATGATGTGTCGGAACTCTACCGAATGAGCAGGGACTATCTCATCTGGTACGCGGAGCGGTGAGGGCGTGGCCCGGACGTTCAAGATCGAAGGGCTGCGCGAGCTCGAAGATGCGCTGAAGGAATTGCCGCGGGCGACTGGCAAGAACACCCTGATGCGCGCCTTGATCAAGGCTGGCGGCCCGGTCGCGGCCGATGCCGCCAGCGCCGCACGGCGGCTGTCGGGAAAGCTGCAGCGATCGTTCGGCGTCAGTCAGAAACTGTCACGCCGGCAGAAATCGCAGCATCGCAAGGAATCGACCGTCGAGGTCTTCGCCGGCCCGGGCGCGCTTGCACAGGCCATCACGGAAGAATTCGGCACTGCACATAGCGGGCCGCATCCGACCCTCCGTCCATCATGGGACGCCAACAGAATGAAGGTGTTGGAATCGATCAGGGACGATCTCGCCGCCGAGATCGAAAAGGCGCGCGCCCGGCTTGCCCGCAAGGCCGCAAAGCAACTGGCTTTGATGAGTAAATGAATCCCCGGCCCGCGGGGTAGCCAGCGGGAATTTTCTGACACCGAAGGAGAATCCCAATGCCGGAGACCCAGGCTTCCATTGGCTATGGATCGACGTTCGAGATCGAGAGCGAGAATTCACCAAACGTGTATGAGGCTCTGGCGGAAGTGTTCAACATCACACCGCCCAGCATGACCGTCGACATGATCGACGCGACGCACATGCAGAGCCCCGATCGCCGGCGCGAATTCATTTCCGGGTTGATCGACCCCGGCGAGTGCTCGTTCGAGATGAATTACGTGCCGGGCTCAGCGTCCGACGCCAGACTGAACGCGATCCTGGATCTGCCCGCCGGCGTGTCGCGGCGCCGCAACTGCCGCATCGTCTATCCCAATCACGTGACGCATCTGTTTGCCGCCGAGCTGCAGACCTATGAGCCGCAAGTCCCGACGGACGACAAGATGACCGCAAGTGTCACGTTCAAGGTCACCGGCCCGGTCACGCGCGGCATCACGTAAGGATAATCCATGGCCAATCCCCACAAGGGAGAATTGTCGTTCGAGGCGGACGGCGTGACCTACACGCTGCTATATTCCAACAACGCGCTGGTCGCGCTCGAGGACAAGATCGATCGCGGCATCGTCGATATCAGTTCCGAGATGGGTTCGTGGGCGCAAAATCCGAACAAGATCAGGTTGGGATTGATCCGCGCCTTGCTCTGGGCCGGGCTGATCGAACATCATCCCGACGTTAATCTGACGGCGGCCGGTGAGTTGATCACCAAGGCGGGCGGCGTCGCGAAAGTCACGGAATTGGTGGGCGAGGCCTTCACGCGCGCGTTCCCGGCGCCGGAGACGAAGGATGTGGGCCCTCGGAAGGCCAGTCCAGCGAGTGGGACTGGCCAGCGCTCCTGACACATTATCTCAGCCTCTACCCGGACGAGCGAGAGTTCTGGAGACTGACACCGCGCGGGTTGAAGAGGCAGTTGGACGCGGCTGCCCGTCGCCTCGAGCGCGAACATAACGACCGCGCCTGGCTCGCCTGGCACATCGTCGCCATGGATCGCGCCAAAAGATTGCCGAAGCTCAAGACGCTGCTCGCCAAGAGCACGACGCGGTCCCGTCAGTCATGGCAGGAGCAGCTCCGCATAATGGATATGTGGGTCGCCGTGACGCAGCGCATGAATTTTCCAACACGCAAGGAAACCTAGATGGCTGGCGCGGCAGTTATCGGCGCATTGCGGGTGGTCCTGGGCGCGGACACCGCCGCCTTCGACAAGGGGCTGAAGGACGCCGAGTCGACGCTCGGTAAATTCGGTGCCAATATGGGTAAGGCCGCCGCCGCGATCGGCGTCGCGATGGCGAGCGCCGCGGCGGCGCTCGGGGTCTCAATCAAGGGTGCCATCAATGAAGCCGACAATCTTGGCAAGATGGCGCAGAAGATCGGCATCCCGGTCGAGGAATTATCAGCGCTCAAGCACGCCGCCGATCTCGCCGATGTGAGTCTAGATACGCTCGGCAAGGGCGTCGGGATTCTGTCGAAGAACATGAGCGCGGTCGCCGGCGGGGCAATCAATACGTCGGCGGCGGCTTTCAGCGCGCTCGGGATATCGGTCAAGAATTCCGACGGCACGCTCAAGTCGTCCAGCGCGGTCATGACGGAACTGGCGGCGAAGTTCGCCTCAATGCAAGACGGCGCCGGCAAGACCGCGCTCGCGATGGCGATCTTCGGCAAGTCGGGCGCCGAGATGATCCCGTTGCTCAATGCCGGCGCGACCGGATTGGCCGAGATGGTCAAGGAGGCGAACACGCTCGGCATCGTGATCGACAGCAAGACCGCGAAGGCGGCGGAGGGCTTTAATGATAACCTGACTCGACTCGGCGCGGTCAAGCGCGGCATAACGATCCAGGTGATGGCGCAGCTCGTGCCGGCGCTGGAACGTATGTCGGGTACGCTAATCGATGCGGCGAAGAATTCCAACATCGTCAAGATCGCATCGGACGGACTGGCGCGCGCGATCGTGTTCGTGTTCGACAACGTCAAGCTGCTTGGCCAGGCCTTCGCGGTTCTGATCGGTATCAAAGTCGCAGCGGCCGTGGTCGGCATGGCGGTCGCCTTCGTCGGGCTGGCGCGCGCGCTTGTCGCGGCCGGAATCGCCACGACGCTGCTCAATGCGGCAAAGACGCTGACGATCGCCAAGGTGGCGGCGTTCGGCGCCATCGTGCTGTGGGCGAGCGGAAATCTGCCGGCCTTCACCGAGGCGCTCAAGAAGGTCGGCGACGCGGTCGCCGACATGCTGCCGGCGGATACCGGGGCCAAGACGCTCGCCCTCATGCAAAAGCTGGGCGTCGATATCTCGGCGCTGACCGGGGATCTGAAAGGCCTGGGCGAGGCCGGCAAGTCGACCGACGACGCGCTGAAGAATCTCAAAGCTCCGCCGATCATTTCAGAAGACGGGCTTTCGAAGGCCAGGCGGCTTCAAGAGGAGATCGTCAAGCTTTCGCTGCAGGCGCGAGTCCTCAGAGGAGATTTCAATGCGCTGGCGCAGGGATTTGTCGAGGCTGCGACGTCATTGAAACTGGTCGGCGAAAACGGCGCGGCGATCGCCACGACTGTCTCGCAGTTGAGTCCTGGACTACAACTACTCAATGATGCGTTGCTGCGATTCCGGGGTGAACAGCTTACTGAAGAAATGTTGTTGCCATGGCAGAAGTACGAACTGCAGTTGATGCGGATCAACCAGCTCGCCGACGCTGGTAGGATCAGCCACGAAACTTACGGTCGTGCGATCAGGGCCGCGGCGGAGAGCGCCGGGACAAGTTGGACCAGCGCCGGCGCGACTATTGCAACAAGCTTTGCCACCATCGCCGACAGTTTCGGCAAGGAGAACAGCGCCATGGCGACGGCCGCCAAGGCGTTCGCGATCGTGGCGGCGATCCTGTCGGCCTATGAAGGTGCGGCGAAGGCGCTGACCTTGCCGTTCCCGGCGAATCTCGCGGCTGCGGCCGTGGTGCTCGCCAAAGGCTTTGCCTTCGTCGCCGCCATCAAATCGCAGAACGTGCCGAAGTTCGCCACCGGCGGTTCGTTCAAGGTCGGCGGCGTTGGGGGAGCCGACTCGAAGCTGGTTCAGATGCGCCTTTCTCCCGGCGAGATGGTCGACATCCGGAAGGGTGATCAGACCATCGGCGTGCCATTGGTAAACGTCACCATCAACGGTGACCGCATCAGCCGCGATCAGATGCGCGAATTGTTTGAAACTCTCAACGACGGCATGCGCGACGGCTATAAGCTCAATCTCAAGGCGGCGTAGACAATGCTGGTCATCGCCACCAACCTCGTACTCTCCGCCACCGAGGCGCTGAATGTCAATAACCCGGTCATCGGCTGGCGCAACATCGTCACGGCGGGCAACATCGCGTCGACCACGGCAGCGGCCGGTTTTCCGGTGACCAATCTCGCCAACCCGGCGACCCATCTCAAGTGGACCGCCGGCGTCAATACCGGCGATGAATATGTTACCGTCACCACCAGTACGTTGGACGAGATCGATTATCTAGCGGTCGCCAAGCACAATTTCGGAAGCGGCCAGCTGGTGGTTTCGGTCGAGGGTGATGTCGCCGGCAACTCGCCGGATCTGGGCTTCGAGGAGTTGGTCCAGGAAACCATGCTGGCCGACGACACGCCGGTGCTGTTCCGCTTCACGCCGCGATCACTGACGCAGGTTCGGTTGCGCATCCAGGCCGGGCTGTTGGTTCCAGAAGCGGCGGTGCTCTATGTCGGCAAGCTCCTGGTGATGGAGCGCAGCATCAAGATCGACGTCGATCATACGCCGATCACCATGGGGCGCGTCGCGAAGGTGGTGAATGGCAAGAGTACGAGCGGTAATTTTCTCGGCCGCATCATGCTGGGCGAGACGCGAGAATCGACGGCGGACTTCAATCACATCACGCCGGCGTGGTATCGCTCCGAGTTCGATCCATTCGTGATCGCGAGCCAGGAGGCGCCATTCTTCTGGGCGTGGAATCCCACCGAATATCCGCGCGAGGTTGGCTACTGCTGGACCGTTGACGATCCGATGCCCGAGATCGATCCGGTCACCCGCCGCGCGGCGGTGCGGTTGAAGCTGCAGGGCGTCGCCTGATGAGGTCGCTCACTTTCGTCGAAATCGACATTCCGGCGTTCGTACAGAACTCGCCGCCGGATTCGCCGATGCCGGAAGTGACGATGCGGTTCGCGATCGACGCCGCCTACCTGCCGAGTGACATTGAGGCGATTCCGAGCATCAAGGACGTCGCGCTCTCGCCTGCGATCATCAGCCTGGGCGAGAACCTCGGGCAGCGCGCCACGCTCACGACCACCTTCATCGATCACAAGCATGTCTTCGCCGGGGAATCTTATGACAGTGGAACCTTCTGGGGCAAGTTCCGGGCCCGCTATGGGCTCAAGCTGCGCGGGCGCCCGATCCGGTTGATCCGCGGGCTCGTCGGCGACGCGCTCGCCGACATGGAAAACCGTCATTATGTGATCGAGAGCACGGACGGTCCGACCCCGCAGGGCGAATACAAGATCGTCGCCAAGGATGCGCTCAAGCTTGCCGACGGCGACCGCGCCCAGGCGCCGGTGCTGAGTAATGGGTTCCTGGTCGCCGATATCACAGCCATCGCCACGTCGGCGACGCTGTCCCCAGCCGGGATCGGCAATGCGGAATATCCAGCATCCGGCCATGTCGCGATCGGCGGCTCGGAGATCTGTTCGTTCACCCGTTCGGGCGATGTGCTCACGCTCACTCGCGGCCTGCTCGGCACGGCAGCGACCACGCATAACGCGCAAGACCGCGTCCAGCTCGTGCTGCGCTATGTCGGGCAGAACGTCGCGGATATCGTCCGCGATCTCCTGGTCAGCTATGCGGGCGTGGATACGGGCTTGATCCCGCTCGAGGCGTGGTTGACCGAGACCGAGAGCTTCCTGGGCGTGCTCTACACGGCAACGATCGCGGAACCGACATCGGTCAACACGCTGATCTCGGAACTGGTCGAACAGGCGGCGCTGGCGATCTGGTGGGACGATAGCCAGCAATTGATCAGGCTGCAAGTGCTGCGCGCGATCAGTATCTTGGCCGATCGCTACACGGAAGAGAATACGCTGGAGGATACGCTCGATGTCCGCGAGCAACCCGACAAGCGCATCTCGCAAATCTATACCTATTTTGCCAAGATCAATCCGCTGCTCAAGGAAGACCAGATCGAGAATTACCGCTCGACCGCGCGGATCATCGACGCGGCGGCGGAGGCCGATTACGGCGGGGCGGCGATCAAGAAGATATTCTCGCGTTGGATTCCGGCCGGCGGCCGCTCGATCGCCGATCGGCTGAACGAGATCCAGCTTGGGCGCTATGTTGATCCGCCGCGGCGCTTCAACTTCAACCTGATGCGCTATGCCGGGTCCGATCCACTCTTGGGCACCGGCTATCTCTTGGAGGCGTGGCCGTTCCAGGATCAGGCCGGCGCCGCCGCGCAGGTGCCGATCCAGATCACGAGGCTCAACCCAGAGGCGGACCGCTTCGAGATCGAAGCGGAGGAAATGCTGTTCACGGCAGCGGACCCAAATCCCGGCACCCGCACCATCATCTTCGATTCCAACATCAACAATGTCAATCTGCGCGACACCCATGATTCGCTCTATCCGGCGCCGGTCAGCGGCAACACGATCAATTGTTATGTCAATGCGGGCGTCATCGTAGGATCAAACTCTACGACGCTCCGTGCGTTCGACGTCGGAAGTTGGCCGGCCGGCGTTACGCTCAATCTCACAATCAGGGGACGGGCTCAGGGATGTGCTGGTAATGGCGGCGATGGGGCCGTTGGCGCTAATGTTGGCCAGCCCGGCCAGCCCGGCGGTATTGCGCTTTATACGCGCTATGCGATCAATCTGGCGGTTGCGAGCGGCGAAATATTTGCCGGTGCAGGCGGTGGCGGCGGCGGTGGTGGCGGCGGCAGTGGTG
>Ga0210377_10002732_pt1 | contig 15307 bp, 14 predicted proteins | sample PLM4_65_b1redo_FD_155480 | JGI IMG/M metagenome (GOLD analysis project Ga0210377, IMG submission 155480) | Groundwater sediment microbial communities from an aquifer in East River, Colorado, USA - PLM4_65_b1 redo | ecosystem: Environmental > Terrestrial > Soil > Riparian zone | place: USA: East... | reverse complement strand
GACCTCGTTCTTCAGGCCTTCGGGCCCGGGCACGTCCGGCATCTCGATCTGGTGCTCGAGACCGGGCTCGTCGACCTGGAACGACGCCGAGAGCGCGAAGATCGCGCGGCCGTGCTGGATCGCGACCACGCGCCGCGTGGTGAAGCTCGTGCCGTCGCGGATCCTGTCGACGTCGTACAGGATCGGCACCTTCGGATCGCCCGGCCGCAGGAAGTACGAATGGAACGAGTGCGCGCTGCGTCCCTCGACCGTGCGAGCCGCCGCGACCATCGCCTGTCCCAGCACCTGCCCGCCGAACACGCGCTGCCAACCCTCCTTCGGGCTGGTGCCGCGGAACAAGTTCACCTCGATCTGCTCGAGGTCGAGCAGGTCGATCAGGGCCTGGAGAGCTCTCTGCATGCCGCAAGCATTGCACAGGCCGCGAGCGCGACGAGGCCAGCGCCCGCCGGCTCTGGCACGAGATGAGTGACGGAGCCCGCAACTCTCACCTGCAGGTTGTCGCCATTCTGGAAGAACAGCGCGGCCGACGTGAGCGGGAAGCTCTCGAGGTCCCATGGGATGGAGTGCAAGGATGTCCCGTGAAGGGGCGATCCGGAGCTCTCACCCGATGCGTAGAACTGGAGCCACGTGAGCGCGATCGAATCTCCGGACGCCGGCGGGCTACTCAGACCCGCAGAGACGAAAAGCGAGCTCGGATGGGCGCCGTCCAGATGCACCTCGTTGTCATACACATCGATTCCGGCGCTACCGCCCTGGCCCACCTGGCCGTCGCCCACGAAGCTGCCGATTTCGCCGTGCGCGGCGAAGGGCGGGCCCACGCCTGGCCCGGGAAACATCCCGTTGGGGAAGGAGTAGTAGGCGAAAGCCTGGGTCGGAAACCCGGGGATGCCCTCGGACTCCTGAGCGCCGCTGCTCTGGATCGCCGAATCGTCGTACACGAAGAACCCCGAGAAGGGCGTCCCGACGTGAATCGAGCCGCCAAGCGCAGCTTCGGCCTCGGCGGAGGAGACCGGGATCGGAGGGCCGGCATCCTGGTGGATCTGACCGCTGATTTCCTCGACCGACCCGGCGAAATCCACGCGAATCAAGGCTCCGGTGGCCGGCTGACTCGCGAAGGACGCGAGCATCGCCAGCGCGAGAAGCGCCGCGCGAACGAGTCTTGGTCTCATGAGTCCTTCGTAACTAGAGTAGCTCGAACCGAGTGTGGGTGGTGAGGAGTTTCGCTGGAGGTGGACTCTAAGCCGGGTTCTGTGCGTCGGCCGCGTTGCCGCGACCGAGCGAGGATCATTCGTCTAGGCCCGCCGTTGCCGACGGGCTCGAGCACTCAGACCCGGACACTCCAAGACGCGCGTCTCCGCGCGAACCTGTTCAGACGGGCCGTCTTCGACAGTGTCCCTATTCGAGCTTGCTCCGGGAGGGGTTTGCCTCGCCGCCGGTCACCCGGCTGTCGCGCGTGGGCTCTTACCCCACGATTTCAACCTTACCGCTGTGCGCCTTTACCCGTGCGCACGAAGACGCGCGGGTGGGCGGACAGGTTGGCGGTGTCATTTCTGTTGCACTTTCCCTGAGGTCACCCTCGGTGGCCGTTAGCCATCTCCCTGCCCTGTGGAGCCCGGACTTTCCTCTCCCTGTGTGCACCCGAAGGCGCGTGCAGGCAGCGATCCTCCGTCCACCTCCAGCAGCACGAGTATAGTCACGCCCCTGGAGGAGCGCCGGAATGCGCCGAGTCTTGATCGGGATCGGGGTCGGCATCGCGTTGGTCGTCCTCGCCTGCACGGCGTTCTGGCCGGAACGCCTTGCGGTGAACACGCCCGTGGTCGGGACGCTCTTCGGCGCGGCGGCGCCCCCTGCGTCCGAGGTCGAGAAGCGCATGAAGGCGCCAGCCGGCTTCGAGGTCGGCATGTTCGCCGACGGCGTCCGCAACGCCCGCTTCATGCGCTTCACCGCAGCGGGCGACCTCCTGGTCTCGTCGCCGCGCGAAGGCGCGGTCTTCCTGCTCGAGCGCGACGCGAACGCCGACGGGCGATCGGACGGCGTGCGCAAGCTCGTCGAAGGGCTCGACAGCCCGCACGGCCTCGAATTCGTCGGCGAGTGGCTCTACATCGCCGAGACGGGCGCGATCAAGCGCGTGCGCTTCGATCCCGCGACCCGCGCGGTCGCGGGCGCGCCCGAGACGGTGCTCGCCGGGCTTCCGATCGGCGGCAATCACTGGACGAAGTCGATCGGCCTCGGCCCCGACGGCTGGCTGTACGTGTCGATCGGCTCGACCTGCAACGTGTGCATCGAGGAGGACGCGCGCCGCGCGACGATCGCGCGGCTGCACCCCGACGGCACGGGCCTCGAGACGTACGCCACCGGCCTGCGCAACGCGGTGGGCTTCGACTGGCGTCCGGCCGACGGCGCGCTCTACGCCACGGACAACGGCCGAGACCTGCTCGGCGACGACATCCCGCCCTGCGAGCTCGACCGGGTCGAGCAGGGCGGCTTCTACGGCTGGCCGTTCGTCCACGGAATGGGTCTGCCGGACCCGGACTTCGGCGCGCAAGGCGGCGAGCTCGCGGCCCGCGCGATCCCGCCCGCGCACGCCTTCGGTGCCCACACCGCCCCGCTCGGCATGACCTTCTACCGCGGCAACGCGTTCCCGGATCGCTACCGCGGACAGGCGTTCGTCGCTCTGCACGGTTCGTGGAACCGGACGAGGAAGAACGGCTACAAGGTGGTGCTGCTCGAGTGGCCCGAAGGCGGCGGGCCGATCGCGGAGTCGGACTTCCTGACCGGCTTCGAGGTCGACGAGAACGTGATCGGCCGCCCGGTCGACGTGCAGGTCGGCCCGGACGGCGCGCTCTACGTCTCGGACGACTTCGGGGGCACGGTCTACCGCGTGGCCTACACCGGCGCGCGCGGCTCGAAGTAGAATCGCGCCCCGAGGAGCAGCGATGAACGACGCGCGAGGACGGACCCAATTGCGAGCGGACGAGGCGGCCGCGAAGGGCATGACGATCGCGGTCGCCGCGCGCGAGGCGCCGGAGCGGATGGCGATCCTCTCCGACGCGGGGTCGCTCACGTACGGGGAGCTGAACGCACGCGCGAACCAGCTCGTGCGCGCGCTCGTCCGGGGCGGGGTCGGTCCGGGCGACGCGGTCGCGCTGCTCTGCTCGAACCGCCCGGAGTTCGCGGTGGCGTACGCGGCGGCGCTGCGCGGCGGGCTGCGCCTCACCTGCATCAACTGGCACCTGCAGCGCGACGAGATCGCGTACATCGTGGAGAACTGCGAGGCGCGGGCGTTCCTGGCGGACGCGCGCTTCGCCGCCACCGCCGCGGACGTCGCGCGCGAGGCCGCCAAGGTGCAGGTCAGGCTCGCGATCGGCGGGCCGATCGAAGGCTTCGCCGACTTCGACACGGCGCTCGCCGCGGAGAGCGCGGACGACGTCGAGGAGCCGCGTCTGGGCGCGACCATGCTGTACACCTCCGGCACGACCGGACGACCCAAAGGTGTGTACCGGCGGCAGACGCCGCCTGTGGGCGGCCTCGCGCGCGAGATCGGGAAGATCGCGAAGTACCGGCCCGAGAGCGACCGCATGCTGTGTACGGGGCCGCTCTACCACGCGGCGCCGCTGGCGTTCAATCTCGCGGCGCCGCTCGCGGCGAGCATCGGCACGGTGCTCATGGACCGCTGGGACGCGGTCGACGCGCTGCGGCTGATCGAGAAGCACCGGGTCACGCACACGCACATGGTCGCGACCATGTTCCACCGCCTGCTCGCGCTCCCCGACGACGTGAAGGCGAGCCACGATCTCTCGTCGCTGCGCGTGCTCCTGCACGGCGCGGCGCCCACGCCGGTGCATGTCAAGAAGGCGCTGATCGACTGGCTCGGGCCGATCGTCTACGAGTACTACGCGGCCACCGAGGGCGGCGGCACGTTCGTCACGAGCGAGGAGTGGCTCGCGAAGCCGGGCTCGGTCGGCAAGCCCGCCGACGAGGGCAACCTCGAGGTGCGCGACGACGACGGGCGCAAGGTGCCGAGCGGGACGGTCGGCACGATCTGGTTCCGCGCGCCGCCGGTCGGGCGCTTCGAGTACTTCGGCGACGAGAAGAAGACCCAGTCGAGCTACGACGGCGACTGGTTCACGATGCGCGACATGGGCTATCAGGACGAGGACGGCTACGTCTTCCTGACCGGCCGCACCTCGGAGCTGATCATCTCGGGCGGCGTGAACATCTACCCGGCTGAGATCGACGCCGTGCTGCTCATGCACCCGGCGGTCGCGGACGCCGCCGCGGTGGGCGTGCCGAACGAGGAGTTCGGCGAAGAGGTGAAGGCGGTGGTGCAGCTGAAGCCCGACGCGGTCGCGAGCGAGTCACTCGTGCGCGAGCTCATGGAGCACTGCCGCGCGCGGCTCGCGCACTTCAAGTGCCCGCGCGGCGTCGACTTCGATCCGGCGCTGCCGCGCAGCGAGGCCGGCAAGGTGCAGCGCCGCCTGATCCGCGAACGCTACTGGCAGGGCCTCGGCCGGCAGATCTAGAGGGACGCGACGAACGTGATCCGCCGCGCGCTCCTCGTCCTGCTGGTACTCGTCTGCGCGCCTCAGCGCGCGCGGAGCGCCGAGGTCCCGCCCGATCGCTGGACGATCGTGCAGTGCGGCTCGGTCCTGCTCGTGCCCGGCCAGCCCGCGCGCGGCGAGACGACCCTGGTGGTGCACGACGGACGCATCGGCGAGATCCTGCCCGGCATCGTCGCGCCCGAGACGATCATGGCGGGGAAGAGCGGCGAATCCGAAGTCGTCGATCTGCGCGAGGACTTCGTCATGCCGGGGCTCATCGACGCCCACGTGCACCTGACGTTCGAGTCCGACGCGGAAGCCCGCTTGCGCCGCGTGACCGAGGACGACGCCGACGCGGCGCTACGCGGCTCGGTGTACGCGCGGCGCACGCTCGAGGCGGGCTTCACGTCGGTCCGCGACCTCGGCGGCGGGCCGGCGGTCTTCGCGCTGCGCGACGCGATCGCGAACGGCACGGTCCCCGGACCGCGCATGCTCGTCGCGGGCAATTCGATCACGCCCACCGGCGGCCACGGCGACCGCACCAACGGCTACCGCGAGGACGTCTTCGACGAGCCGGGCGCCTACCTCGGCGTGGCGGACGGCCCGTACGAGGCGCGCAAGGCGGTGCGCGCGCAGGTGAAACGCGGCGCCGACCTGATCAAGCTGACCGCGACCGGGGGCGTGCTCTCCAACACGAACGCGGGCACAGAGGTGCAGTTCAAGGACGACGAGCTCCAGGAGATCGTCAGCACCGCTCACATGCTCGGCCGCAAGGTGGCGGCGCACGCGCACGGCGCGAAGGGCGTGAACGCCGCGCTGCAGGCGGGGGTCGACTCGATCGAGCACGGCACGTTCCTCGATTCCGCGTCGATCGAGCTCTTCAAGCGGACGGGGGCGTGGTACGTGCCGACCGTGATCGCGGGGAAGACCGTCGAGGAGCGCGCGAAGATCCCCGGCTTCTATCCGCCGGCCGTGGCGGAGAAGGCGCGCCAGGTCGGCCCGCAGATCCTCGACGCGCTGCGCCGCGCGCAGGCGGGCGGCGTGAAGATCGCCTTCGGCACCGACGCGGGCGTGTTCGCGCACGGTGAGAATGCGCGCGAGTTCGGCTACATGGTCGAGGCGGGACTCTCGCCGATGGACGCGCTGCGCGCGGCCACCGTCGGCTCCGCGAGCCTGCTCGGTATCGACGCGGAGGTCGGCACGCTCGAGGTCGGCAAGCGCGCCGACCTGATCGCGACGCGCCGCAACCCGCTGGTCGACGTCACCGAGCTCATGCGCGTCGTGTTCGTGATGCGCGGCGGCACCATCTACAAGCGCGGTTAGCAGGAGAGGGACTTGATCGTCGCGTGTCTCGACCTCGAGGGCGTGCTCGTGCCCGAAATCTGGATCAACGTGGCCGAGCGCACCGGCATCGCCGAGCTGCGCCGCACCACGCGCGACGAGCCCGACTACGACAAGCTCATGCGCGCGCGGCTCGAGATCCTGGACCGGAACGCGCTCGGGCTGCGCGAGATCCAGGCGGTGATCGAGACGCTCGAGCCGCTGCCCGGCGCGCTCGACTTCCTGAACGTCCTGCGCGAGCGCCATCAGGTCGTGATCCTGTCCGACACGTTCTACGACTTCGCGAAGCCGCTCATGCGCAAGCTCGGCTTTCCCGCTCTGTTCGCGCACGACCTCGTGATCGAGCCGTCCGGCCGCATCGCGGGCTATCGGCTGCGCATGCCGGACCAGAAACGCCAGAGCGTCGAGTCGCTGCGCGCGCTGCGCTTCCAGGTGATCGCAGCGGGCGACAGCTACAACGACACCAGCATGCTCTCGGCCGCGCACGCGGGGATCCTCTTCCGGCCGCCCGCGAACGTGATCGCCGAGTTCCCGCAGTTCCCCGTCACGCGCGAGTACGCCGAGCTCGAGCGCGCGTTCGCCGACGCCGCGCGGCGAATTGCGACCGTCGCGAGCTAGCGCCTATACTCCGCCGCGCCGAGGAGGACTCCCCGATGGCCGATGCCCCGCTGGTGCGCCAGCCCGGCTCCTTGATCAAGAAGCGCCGTGACGGAACGCTCGAGGTTCCCGACAACCCGACGATCGCCTACGTCGAGGGCGACGGCACCGGGCGCGACATCTGGAAGGCCTCGGTCCGCGTTTTCGACGCGGCGGTCGCGAAGGCGTTCTCCGGCCGGCGCAAGATCGGCTGGCACGAGGTGCTCGCGGGGCAGAAGGCCTTCGATCGCACCAAGACCTGGCTGCCCGACGAGACGGTCGACACGTTCCGCAAGTGCCTGGTCGGCATCAAGGGCCCGCTCACGACGCCGATCGGCGGCGGCATCCGCAGCCTGAACGTCGCCCTGCGCCAGATCCTCGACCTGTACGTCTGCCTGCGGCCGGTGCGCTGGTACGAGGGCGTGCCGAGCCCCGTGAAGCACCCCGAGCTCGTCGACATGGTGATCTTCCGCGAGAACACGGAGGACATCTACGCGGGCATCGAATGGAAGGCCGGCTCGGCGGAAGCCAAGAAGGTGATCTCGTTCCTGCAGAAGCAGATGAAGGTGAAGAACATCCGCTTCCCCGCGACCAGCGGCATCGGCATCAAGCCCGTGTCCCGCCAGGGCACGGAGCGGCTGGTGCGCGCGGCCCTCGACTATGCCCTCGAGCACAAGCGCAAGTCGCTCACCCTGGTGCACAAGGGCAACATCATGAAGTACACCGAGGGCGCGTTCCGCGACTGGGGGTACAAGCTGGTGAAGAAGGAATACGCCGGCCGCGCGATCGGCTGGGACGACTGCGACGGCAAGCCGCCGAGCGGACAGCTCCTGGTCAAGGACTCGATCGCGGACATCACGTTGCAGCAGGTGCTGACCCGGCCGGACGAGTTCGACGTGATCGCCACCTTGAACCTGAACGGCGACTACCTCTCCGACGCGCTGGCCGCGCAGGTCGGCGGGATCGGCATCGCGCCCGGCGCGAACATCAACTACAAGACGGGACACGGCATCTTCGAGGCGACCCACGGCACCGCGCCGAAGTACGCCGACCAGGACAAGGTGAACCCGAGCTCGGTGATCCTGTCCGGCGTCATGATGCTGGACCACCTCGGCTGGGGCGCCGCGGCCCGGCTGATCGATCGCGGCATCTCGCGCTCGATCCTGCAGAAGCGCGTGACCTACGATTTCCACCGTCTGATGGAAGGCGCCACCCTCCTGAAGTGCTCGGAGTTCGGCGACGCCATCATCGAGAACATGGAGTGACTCCGTGAAGCGACCGAAAATCTCGCTGATCGGCGCGGGCCAGATCGGCGGCGTTCAGGCGCAGCTCATCGCGCAGCGCAGGATCGCCGACGTGGTGCTGTACGACGTCGTCGAGGGGGTGCCGCAGGGCAAGGCGCTCGACATCTGCCACGCGCTCTCCGGCTGGGGCAGCGACGTCCGGGTGACCGGCACCAACGACTACAAGGACACGGCCGGTTCCGACCTCTACGTCGTGACCGCCGGCGTGCCGCGCAAGCCGGGCATGAGCCGCGACGACCTGCTCACGGTGAACCTCGGCATCATCAAGTCCGTGGCGGCGGGCATCAAGGCGCACTCGCCCGACGCCATCGTGATCGTGGTCTCGAACCCGCTCGACGTCATGGTGCTGGCGATGAAGCAGCTCACCGGCTTCCCGAAGGAGCGCGTGTTCGGCCAGGCTGGCGTGCTCGACTCCTCGCGCTTCCGCTTCTTCGTCGCACAGGAGCTCGGCGTCTCGGTTCGCGACGTGCACGCGGTGGTGCTCGGAGGGCATGGCGACACGATGGTCCCGCTGCCGCGCTACTGCAGTGTCGGCGGCGTGCCGCTGCGCAAGCTGATGGACGACGCGACCATCGCCAAGATCAGCAAGCGCACGCAGGACGCGGGTGGAGAGGTCGTGGCGTTGCTCAAGACCGGCTCCGCGTTCGTCTCGCCCGCGGAGGCATCGATCGAGATGGCCGAGGCGGTGCTGTTCGACCAGAAGCGCGTGCTGCCCGCGGCGGCGTACCTCGAAGGCGAGTACGGACAGAAGGGCATCTACTTCGGCGTGCCGGTCGTGATCGGCGGGAAGGGCGTCGAGCGCGTGCTCGAGCTCGAGCTCGACGCGGGAGAGCGCGCTCTTCTCGACAAGAGTGCAGAAGCCGTCAAGGCGCTCGTCGCCGCGGCGAAGCTGTGAGGCAGCGATGAACGTCCACGAGTATCAAGCGAAGGCGCTCCTGCGCGAGTACGGCATCGAGGTTCCGCCCGGCCGGCTCGCACTCACCGCCGACGAGGCCGAGCAGGCCGCGCGCGACATCGGCGGCGTCGTCGTCGTGAAGGCGCAGGTGCACGCCGGCGGCCGCGGCAAGGGCGGCGGGATCAAGGTCGTGAAGTCGCCCGAGCAGGCGAAGCAGACCGCCGCAGACATGCTCGGCATGCGCCTCGTGACCAAGCAGACGGGCGACGAGGGCAAGATCGTGAAGCGGCTCTACGTCGAGGGCGGCTCGAAGATCGACCGCGAGCTCTACCTCGCGTTCCTCGTCGATCGCGCCACGCACAACGTCGCGATCCTCGGCTCGACCGAGGGCGGAATGGACATCGAGGAGGTCGCCGCGAACCGGCCCGACAAGATCCTCACGGTGCAGATCGACCCGCTGGTCGGCATCTGCGACTTCCAGGCGCGCGATCTCGGCATCGATCTCGGCCTCACCGCGAAGCAGTGCGAGGCGTTCGTGCCGCTCGTCCGGAACATGTACCGGCTGTTCATGGAGAAGGACGTCTCGCTGGCCGAGATCAATCCGCTCGTGATCTCCGGCGACGCGGTCATCCCGCTCGACTGCAAGCTGAACTTCGATTCGAACGCGCTCTACCGCCACAAGGAGATCGTGGCGCTGCGCGATCCGGACGAGGAGGATCCGCGCGAGTCCGAGGCCGCGAAGTACGACCTGAACTGGGTCTCGCTCGACGGCAACATCGGCTGCATGGTGAACGGCGCAGGGCTCGCGATGGCGACGATGGACATCATCCAGTACGCGGGCGGGAAGCCGGCCAACTTCCTCGACGTCGGCGGAGGTGCCGACGCGGAGCGCGTCGCGCACGCGTTCCGCCTGATCCTCGCGGACAAGAACGTGAAGGGAATCCTGGTCAACATCTTCGGCGGGATCGTGCTCTGCGACAAAGTGGCCGAGGGCATCATCACCGCGGCGAAGACCGTGGGCGTGACGGTGCCGCTGGTCGTGCGGCTCGACGGAACGAACGCCGAGAAGGGACGCGAGATGCTGGCGAAGTCGGGTCTGAACATCGTCCCCGCCCAAGGCATGAAGGACGCGGCGGAGAAGATCGTCGCGGCGGTGCGCGCATCATGAGCATCCTGGTGAACGCGGACACGAAGCTCGTCGTCCAGGGCATGGGGAAGACCGGCCAGCTACACACGAATCTGTCGCTCGAGTTCGGCACGACCGTCGTCGGCGGCGTCACGCCGGGCCGCGGCGGATCGGAGGCCTGCGGGCTGCCGGTCTGGAACACGATGCGCGAAGCCGTGCGCGAGACCGGCGCGAACGCGTCGGTCGTGTTCGTGCCCGCGCCGGGCGCGGCGGACGCGATCCTCGAGGCCGCGGACGCGGGCATCGAGGTGATCTGCGCGATCACCGAGGGCATTCCGGTGCGCGACATGCTGCGCGTGAAGGCGGCGCTGCGCGGCTGGACCGGCCGGCTGATCGGTCCCAACTGCCCCGGGCTGCTCGATCCGGGCCTGAAGGTCCGCATCGGCATCGCGCCGTACTCGATCTTCAAGCCGGGCAGCGTCGGCGTGGTCTCGCGCTCGGGCACGCTCACCTATGAGGCCGTGCACCAGCTCTCGCAGCTCGGCATCGGCCAGTCGACGTGCGTCGGCATCGGCGGCGATCCGATCCCGGGCACGAGCTTCGTCGACGTGCTGCGGCTCTACCAGAAGGACCGCGCGACCAAGGCGGTGGTGATGATCGGCGAGATCGGCGGCAGCGCCGAGGAGGAAGCCGCCGAGTACGTCGCCGCGGAGATGACCAAGCCCGTGGTCGCGTTCATCGCGGGTGTGACCGCTCCGTCGGGGAAGCGCATGGGCCACGCGGGCGCGATCATCTCGGGCGGAAAGGGCACCGCCGAGGGCAAGCGCAAGGCGCTCGAGAAGGCCGGCATCCCGGTGGTCCCCTCGCCCGCGCTGATCGGAGAGACGCTCGCCCAGGCGGCGCGCGGCGTTCGCTAGATGAGCCTGCTGGTCGTCGGATCCGTCGCGCTCGACGACATCGAGGCGCCCGCGGGAAGCGTGAAGTCGGTGCTCGGCGGCGCCGCGTGCTACTGCTCGGTCGCGTCGAGCTACTTCGTGCGCACGCAGATCGTCGGCGTGACCGGCGACGACTTCCCGCAGCAGCACCTCGACTTCCTGGCGTCGCGCGGGATCGATCTCGCGGGCGTGACGCGCGCGGCCGGCCGCACCTTCCGCTGGGGCGGGCGCTACCACGCGTCGCTGAACCAGCGCGACACGCTCTTCACCGAGCTCGGCGTCTTCGAGCACTTCGACCCGGTGCTTCCGCCCGCGTACCGCGACGCCGAGTGGGTGTTCCTCGCGAACATCCACCCGTCGCTGCAGCGCAACGTGCTCGAGCAGGCGCGCGCGCCGCGCTTCTCCGCGATGGATTCGATGAACTTCTGGATCGAGGGCGCGCGGCCGGAGCTCGAGAAGACACTCTCCCGTGTCGGGGGGCTGGTGATCAACGACGAGGAGGCGCGCCAGCTCACGGGCCAGTCGAACCTGCTCCGTGCGGCGGACGCCATCCGCGCGCTCGGACCGTCGACCGTGATCGTGAAGCGCGGCGAGCACGGCGCGCTGCTCTTCGACCAGGGGGGCGTCTTCGCCGCGCCGGCGTTCCCGCTGCGCGACGTGGTGGATCCGACCGGCGCGGGCGACAGCTTCGCCGGCGGCTTCATGGGATCGCTCGCGGAGGCCGGGTCGCTCTCGGAGGACTCCGTGCGACGCGCGGTGATCTACGGGTCCGTGCTCGCCTCGTTCTGCGTCGAGGACTTCAGCCTCGACCGCTTCCGCGCACTGCAGCGCGACGAGATCGACCGGCGTTTCGAAGAGTTCCGCCGGCTGACCAGGTTTTAACTACGCTCGGCGGGTCTTTCTTGACTGCGCTCGGCTGCGCCTCGCTGCGCGCGCCTTCGGCGCTTGCGTCCGAGCGCGAGGACGGCCTCGCGCTCGGACGTCTTCGCAACAGGAGCCGCAGGACCCGTTCGGGAACAAGCAGCTACCACTCCGAGATCCATCAAGGACGGTCGCTTTCGTCCCGATAGATCTCGCATGTTCTCGAAGACGGATGGCCCCACGGCTCTGCGCGCCGATCTCGTGCGCGCGCTCTCGTTCTCGCACGATCCGATCGAGCGCCTCTCGGGCGGCGCGAGCGTGGCGTCGGTGGCGGCGCTGGCGGGCGTGTGGAACGGACGCAAGGGCCACGTGGCGCTGCTCATCCGCGACATCGAGCCTTCGGGACTCGAGCGTTACGTCGGCGACGCGCCGATCACGAACGAAGCCTCGCTCGACGCCGCCGTCGAGGAGGGGCTCGCGTTCGCCGAGACGCTCGGCTTCTCGATGGACGCGCCGGAGTTCGCGTCGCTCACGAGCGACGCGCGCGACGAGCGCATCTACCGCTGGAACAAGCTGCGCAAGCTGCGGCGGTCTTCGACGACGCAACAGGGTCTGGAGGCGCCCTCCGTGCCCGACCTCGACCTGCCCGAGCCACGCGCCGTCCCGAGCGGCTACGAGATCGGTCCGAACGATCTCTCGGTTCCCGCGCCGTCGCTGGTGCCCGATCTTCCGGTCGATCTCTACGAATCCGATCGGCCCGCCGAGCCCGAGCTCGCGTCTCCGTCGCAGGTCGGGAACGCCGCGAGCACGGTGCTCGGCCGCATCTCGCTCGTTCGCAAGGGCGGCGCCGACGCGCGCCGTCTCGAAGTTCTCGCGCGACTGCTCGCCTTCTACTAGCCGGAGGACTCATGCACAGCTCGATCCGTCTCATGGCCGCGCTGCTGGTGGCCGTGCTCGCGAGCGCCTGCCACACCGTGACGCCGGAGGAGGTCGGACTCTCCGATTCGCACCGCGATCTCGCCGAGGTGAAGCTCTCCATGGGCGAGCCCGAGCTCGCCATCAAGGAGTACCAGGCGGCGATCAAGCTGAACCCCGACGACACGGAGACCCACTTCGGTCTCTCCGAGGCCTACCGGCGCAAGGGCATGCTGCCCGAGACCGAGCGCGAGCTGCGCGAGGTGCTGCGCATCGACCCGGAGCACGGCGAGGCGCGGCTCGCGCTGGGCGTCACGTATCTGCAGATGGAGCGCTGGAACGACGCGGCCGCCGAGTTCGAGCGCCTGGCGAACGATCCGACGTTCGTCCGCCCGGCGCGCGCTCTTGTCAACCTGGGCTGGGCTCACTACAAATCCGGCGACCTCGAGCGGGCAAAGGCCGACTTCGAGCGCGCGCTCAAGGTGGACCGCTTCAATCACGTCGCACACCTCGACCTGGGGATCGTGTACTACGACAGGGGAGAGCTGGTCGAGGCCGTCAAACACTTCGAGGAATCTGCGAAGATCGTGTCGGAGCGGCCGGCGCAAGTCTACGGATCGGTCGAGGCGGAGGCGCGTTATCGCATGGCCCAGGCGTACGTGCGGCTGGGCAAGCGAGATCGGGCCGTCGACTCGCTGAAGGTCGCGGTGGCTCGAGGGGGTGAGAGCGAGTGGGCGCGCAAGTCGACCGACTACCTGAAGGTGTTGGAGTAGCCGCCAGCGCCGATGCGCCCGTCTTCGGCGCCTGGTATCGGCGCCAACGCGAGCTGCGCGGCATCTCGGTCTTCTACGTCGCTGCGCGCACCAAGCTCACGCCCGAGCGCGTCCGCGAGATCGAGGAATCGCGCGAGACGCTCGAGACCGACGGCATCGGCCGTGGCACTGCGCGTGCGCTCGCGCTCGCGATCGGCGCGGATCCGGAGGAGGCCGCGTCGCTGGTCGGCGAGCGGCGGATGGTCCGCGCCGCGCGCGGCCTGGGCGTGTCCTGGCTGCGCGGTCTGGTCTGGACCTGGGGCCGAAGGGTCAGCCTTGCCGTCGTGATCGCGCTCGGACTCTGGCTGCTCGGTCTCTGGCTCGGCGCCACCGGAGCGAACACGCCCACGCTCGTCTACAAGCCGGACTACGTCGAGAAGCTTCTCCATCCGAATTGAGTAAGAGTGCGCACCGCGGGGTGGCGCGCTGATGGAGACGAGATGGAGCAAAGCCGAGGGAGCCTTCTACAGGCGAGCCTGCTCCGCTTCGTGCGCCGAGGCGCATGGAGCCACGCGGGGCGGCTGCTCGAGAAGAGCCACCCCGCCGACGTCGCCTACGTGCTGGACCGCGTCGCGCCCGCCGACCGCCAGGCCGTGTTCGCGCTGATCCGCACACCGGAGCTCCGCGCGGAGGTCCTGTCCCTGCTCCAGTTCGCGACACGGGCCGATCTGCTCGGCGCGCTCGAGCCGGAAGCCGCCGGCCAGATCGTGCGGCACATGTCGCCCGACGACGCGGCCGAGGCGCTGCGCGAGCTTCCGCACGATCGCAGCGAGGAGATCCTGTCGAGCCTCGGCGAGGGCGCCGAGGAGCTCGAGAGCCTGCTCGAGTACGCCGAGCGCACCGCGGGCGCGATCATGTCGCCGAACTTCGTCGCGCTTCCGGAGGAGCTGGCCACGCAGTCGGCGATCGAGCACGTGCGCCGCTACGGCGACGCGGACGCGAGCTTCTACATCTACGTCGTCGACGAGCGGCACTACCTCGTCGGCGTGGTCTCGCTGCGGCAGCTCATCCTGCAGCCGCCGGACAAGTGCCTGCGCGATTTCATGACGCCCGACCCGATCCGCGTCTCGACCGACACCGACCAGGAAGAGGTCGCGCGCGTGGTCGGGCGCTACGACATCCTCGCCGTGCCCGTCGTCGATCCCACGAATCGGCTGGTCGGCGTCGTCACCGTCGACGACGTCATCGACGTCATGCGTCAGGAGGCGACCGAGGACATCCTGAAGCTCGCCGGCACCACCACGGAGGAGACCACCGCGCCCGGTCCGCTGCGCGGCGCGTGGATCCGCTTCCCGTGGCTCGTCTCGAGCTTCGTCGGCGGCTTCGCCGGCGTGGCGCTGCTCTCGTTCTTCGCCGACGCGCTCTCGCGCACGGTGCAGATCGCGTTCTTCCTGCCGATCATCCTCGGCATGGGCGGGAACGTCGGCAACCAGTGCTCGACGGTCATCGTGCGCGGGCTCGCGACCGGCCGGCTCGACGTGCGCCAGCTTCCGCGCATCCTCGCGCACGAGGCAGGCACGAGCGTGCTGCTCGCGCTCACCTTCGCGGTCGCGCTGGCGGGCTTCGCGGGGCTCGTCGGCTTCGGGCCGCCGCTGTTCCCGGTGGCGGTCGCCCTCGGGATCTTCTGCTCGATCATGATCGCGGCCAGCGTCGGCACGTTCCTGCCGCTCTTCTTCAGCCGCATCGGCGTCGATCCGGCGGTCGCCTCGGGCCCGCTCGTCACGACCTCGACCGACGTGATGGGAATTCTCGCCTTCTCCCTGATCGCCGTCTCGATTCTTTAGGGGCCGGCGCGGCGCAGCCGCGCCACCCTTCTTCGCTCGGCTACGCCTCGCTGCGCGCTTCGCTTGCGGTAACCTCGCCTCATGCCCGTCGAGTACCGAACGCGCGGCCTGGTCCTGCGTACGTTCGACCAGGGCGAATCGGACCGGGTGATCCACC
>Ga0210377_10002730_pt1 | contig 15314 bp, 12 predicted proteins | sample PLM4_65_b1redo_FD_155480 | JGI IMG/M metagenome (GOLD analysis project Ga0210377, IMG submission 155480) | Groundwater sediment microbial communities from an aquifer in East River, Colorado, USA - PLM4_65_b1 redo | ecosystem: Environmental > Terrestrial > Soil > Riparian zone | place: USA: East... | reverse complement strand
CTTTTGTCTTTTCAGCATCGGTCAGATATTGTTTTGCCGGGAAGATGGATATTTCTTTTGGCTCATCGAAGATTTCACCCGTGACCGGACCAAACTGCGTAATACGCTCCACCTCATCGCCAAAGAACGCAATCCGATAGCCACGTTTATCTTCATAGGCAGGGATGATCTCCAACGTGTCGCCGCGCACGCGGAACGTACCTGAACGCAACTCCATGTCATTGCGCTGATACTGAGACTCGATCAGTCGTCTCAGCAGGGCATTACGCCGATACAACTCGCCCACCTTCAAATTGACAGAGCCTTTATTGAACTCCTCCGGATTTCCCAAACCGTAGATGCAGGAAACAGACGCGACAATGATCACATCACGGCGGGACATCAACGACGTGGTCGCGGCAAGACGCAGGCGTTCGATCTCTTCATTGATCTCGGTCTCTTTTTCGATGTAGAGATCGTGGCGCGGCACGTACGCTTCCGGTTGATAGTAATCGTAATAGGAAACGAAATAGGAAACCGCGTTCTGCGGGAAGAACTCCTTGAATTCAGCATATAGCTGCGCGGCGAGGGTCTTATTATGCGCCATGATGAGCGCTGGCATCTGCAATTCCTGGATCACGGACGCGATGGTAAATGTCTTGCCGGTGCCGGTTGCACCGAGCAGGACCTGGTGTTTCATTCCATTCTGTACTCCACTCACGAGTCCTTGAATGGCTTCGGGCTGGTCGCCCATGGGCATGAAGGGTGCTTGAAGTTTGAATTCCATAGGTTTGTTTTATAACGTATTCTGAACGGGTGTTCTATTATAACACGTGTTTGGAAAGGCTAAACAAGAGGAGGCGCTTAAGAAAACGGAGGCAGGGTTCGGCTGAGTCAGAGGTGGATGAATATATCCGGCAGGTATAATCGCTACAACCAAAGTCGTCGAGAGCAGCAAACGTATTGAGGAGAGATATCCATGATAACAGCTTTGAAAGTGATCGGTGTGTTGGTTTTCCTGGCAGGCGGGGTTTGGTTCCTTCAGGGAATTAATATCCTGCCTGGTAGTTCTATGACCGGTGACCCGCAATGGGCGATCAACGGTGCCATTGCCATGGTCGTTGGCGGCGGGACGTTTTGGTTCGTAAATCGGCGCAGGTAGTGTTTTCAAGAGGGCATATGGCAGAGAATCAAAAGAAATTGGAAAGCAAGGCAAAGCGACTCATCAAACAGGAATACGTCATCTGGTTGACGACGGTGGATTCGACGAACACGCCTCAGCCGCGACCGGTCTGGTTCATTTGGGATAAGGACTCATTCCTCCTCTTCAGCCAGCCCCATGCACACAAGGTGGCACACATCAAACACAACTCAGCGGTGTCGTTGCATTTTAATACGGATGAAACAGGTGACCAGAATGTGATCGTCTACGTTGGCGCGGCAACCATTGATGAAAAGGTCAAGCCTGCGCACAAGGTCCCTGCCTATTTCAAGAAATACAAGACCGGCATCAAGGATATTGGCATGACACCGGAACAATTCAGCAGTGAATATTCGGTCGCGATCCGCGTCAAGCCATTCTCTCTGCGCGGGTGGTGATGACGTCCGATGGAAGAAACTATCCATATCGGTGACAGGGTCAGGGTCCGGCTGGATGCGAAAGTGGCAAAGAGCGAAGGCTGGTTCGAGGGAATCATCATCCGCATCGATCCCTATTCCGAGCATCGCAGTTTTTACTGGGTGGAGTTCGATGAGGAGGTGCGTGCCATTTTAGGTTTGAGCCAGATATCCGTGTTCAATCCCAAAAACATTAAGAAGGCATGAATATCACCGCCAACGCCGGATTAAGTGTGTACAATGCGCACAAGTTTTACTGTAAGGATAAACCGAATCAAACCGTCCATCAAATAAGTAAGGGGAATGGGATCGTCCGGAAAAATATATTATCTTAGAGGCAATCGTATGAAAAGAAAAACACCGTTTCTTTTGCCCGCAGTTTTGATCATGAGTTTTGTATTGTCTGCCTGTGCCGGTTTGCTCCCGCAGGACAATGACCCAGTGACAGGTGATTTTGGCTCGCTCTACACCCCCCAGGAACATCAGACTCGGACCTTCGATGCTTTGTGGAAAAATATACAGGATAACTATATCTATTTCGACAGCGCGGACATGGATTGGGACGCCCTCTATACAAAATACACATCTCGCATCGATGGCGGGCTGACAGACGACCAATTCACGACCCTGCTCCACGAATTGGAGGACGAACTGCCGGCAGGCACGATTACGTACCAATCCCGCGAGGAACGTATCGAAACGGATATCGGGATCAACTCCTCGTATGGAGGCATTGGGGCTTTTATCGGATTTCAGGCTGAGCCAATACCTCACATCGTCATTCTTGCGGTCATGGAAGGGTCACCGGCAGAGAAGGCAGGGATCAAGGCACATGACAGTCTGCTGGAAATTGATGGCACGCCCATTCTCCTCGAAGAGGGCATTATGGCAGTGCAACGCGTACGCGGACCCGCAGGGACGAACGTTGAATTGACCATCCGCTCTCCGGGTAAGGCAGAGCGCGCCGTCAATGTAACACGCGCACAACTCTCCAGCACCGGTAGATTGGAGGCCTACGAGATCCAGGATACGCAATATGGCTACATCCTCATCCCGCCGATCGTCTACGAGGGATTGGTCGATGAGTTGATCGCAAACCTGCGGATATTCACCACCAACAAAACACTCAAAGGATTGATCCTCGACCTGCGCGTGGCAGGCTCGTCTCGTGGCTGGCCCCTCGAAGAACTCTTCACGATGTTCCACGATGGTGAGATCGGCGAATTCTACAACCGGTCAGACCAACAGACGGCGACCATTACCGGGCAGGATCTGTTCGGTACACAGGAAGTCCCTTTGATTATTTTGGTCGGCGAAAACACAACCGGATTCCCGGAGATCCTGGCAGGAAGCCTGCAGGCATACGAGAGGGCAACCATCATCGGCGGGACCACACCGGGTACGATCGAAACCACCACCACCTATCACCTGCCGGACGGTTCCCGCGTTTTCATCGCGACGACATCCTTCAGACTCCCAAATGGCGGAGATATTGGAAATAACGGGGTCAGGCCCAACTTCCAGATCGAAGCGGGCTGGGATGACATCCTGCCGAATAACGACCCCGTCCTTGATAAAGCCATTGAGGTTCTGGAGGCGCAAAAATGAAGAAGCTTTACATTTTTATTGTTCTCGCACTGCTGCTCACTTCCTGCCTGCCACAGAATTTTCAGGTGCCACAGAATCCGTTGCTGAGCAAACTCGAACGAAAATCCGGGTTGATCGCTTATGTGGGCATTGATGGAAACATTTACGTGGCAGACCAGGGCGGCGGTAACAAGGTGGCGCTCACCAGTGATGCCAACATTCCCGAAACACAAGCCGGAGCATTCCTGTATTATCAATATCCGACCTGGTCGGCAGATGGCAACCACCTGGCATTTGTCGGCATCAGCGGCGAGGGCAGTACCTCTGCGGGGACAAGTATGCATATTGCGAACATCGAAGAGGAGAAAGCGGAAAAAATGTACTCGAGTAAGACCGAGAATCCCTTTTACCTTTACTGGTCTCCTGACGATGAAACGCTTGTTTATCTCAGTACGACCTCATCTGCACAATCCATGATGCTGCAAAGCATCTCGGTCAATGGCGGTGAACGTGTGGTGCTCGATACCGGAGCGCCGTATTACTGGTCGTGGGCACCCGATGGAAGCGCGATGATCGTTCATGCAGGCAGTGAGACATCCTCCATGCCTGTGCATCTTTCCTTTCTCAAAATGGGAAACGATATTATCGAAGATCGATTGGATACGGTCCCCGCCTCTTTCCAAGCCCCAGCCTGGTCGCCGGATGGACAGCATATCCTGCTCTCGCGCGTCAACGAGCAGAACAAGAACGAGATCATTCTCACCGACTCGCGCGGAATTTTCGAAAAAACCGTCAGCACCTACGAGGGAGTCAACACCTCATTTGCCTGGTCCAATGACAGTGAGCTCGTCGCCTACATTGACGGCGATACCCCGATGACTGCCGGTTCACTGGGGAAGCTCCACGTTCTCGACCTGACCAATTCTGAGGACTTCTTTCAGGATGATGATGTTACAGCGGTTTTCTGGTCACCCAACAGTAAAAAATTGGCGTACTTCAAACCGGTTCTCATTGACCCATCCACCGGGGAGTTGGCAACATCGGAATCCACCTCGCAAGCCCTCGTACTTGTACTCTTCATGCTGGATGTGAACAGCGGCGAAAGCAAGGAATTATTCCAGTTCCAACCGACCAATCAGTTCGCCTCCCTGCTCCCCTACTTTGACCAATACCACCAATCTGTCACCATCTGGTCACCGGACAGCACAAATCTTGTGCTGTCCTTCCTGACCACTGACGGCGCTCCGGGTATTGCCATCGTTGCGGCTTCGGGACAATTGCAGCCACGACTTCTCGATCAAGGCTATATCGCCTTCTGGTCATGGAAATAACATTGTAGAGTAGCGAAAACCGGCTGGAGGATATCCTCCAGCCGGTTTTCGTTTTAGTTATTCCTTTATTTTTATCACCGGCTTGCGTTTTGCCACGGTTGGCTTCTTTCCAGACTTTCCGTTCTTCCCATTCTTTCCATTCTTCCCGTCGATAATGGTCTCCTCCACCAGTGCTTTAAGCATTACCTCACCATCAAATGGTGGAGCTTCAACAGCCGCCGACCGGATGATCTCAATGCATTGTTTTCCTGTGAGATCGTTCCTCTCCAACAACGCCTGAGCAACAGCATGGACTTCAGCCGAATGAGCGAGTAGAACCTCCTCGGTTTGCTCCTCAAGTTTCACCCAGAATTCCTCAATGATCTTGACTTTTTCAGGGTCCATTCTCACATCTTCCCTGGCCCAATCAAGTGGCGGTCCGAAATAACTATAATGTCCCAACTGCCATAAGCGTGAGCGGACCTTTTGAAAATCTCCGGTAGCACCCGTCCAGTATTCGCCAAGAAACACCTTGGTCGCGACATGCCCAGCCATGGATACAAGGATATCCGCGATAAATCTTCGTAATGGTCTGGAATACACGTCATAGTTCGAAACCGGAAGTACGTACCCCAACGCGTCTGAACGGCGGACGATGCTCACCCGCACAATTCGTTCATCCGGGCGGAGATGATACATTACAACCGCATGACCGGCTTCATGATATGCCACCTGCTGGCGTTGATCCTCCTCCATCTCCTCAATCGGATTCTCCAAGCCCATTGCCTGTTCCTGGAAGGCAAGTTCTATATCGCGTTGAGACACACGATCTCTGTTATCGAATAATGCAAGGCGCACGGCATCTTTCGTAATGGCAGACATGATCCGTGCAGGTGTAGCCCACGCCGTGTCACTGACAATCGCTTCGATATCCACCGTATCATCGGCCTGGATCTTATTCAAATAATATTTCACCATCTCGCGGCGTCCAGTCCGGTCTGGCTTGTTTACCACCACAGTCCGGTCAAAGCGACCAGGGCGTGTCAACGCGGGATCAAGAACATCAGGCCGGTTCGTGGAACCCATAAAAAGGATATGCCAATCGCGCGGTGGGACAGGTTTCCTGATCAATTGATACCAGCGCGCACGCAATTTTTCCCAGCGCGTTAATTCATTGATACCATCCATCTCATAAAGAAGCCGGGTGAGTGCCCCTCTTCCGCCCATCATGCCGCCCATCATGCCACCCATCCCGCCGCCCATCATGCCACCGCCCATGACGTTACCACGGGAAGCGCCGACTGCATCGATCTCGTCAATATAGGCAATGCACGCACCATATTCACGGGCAAGTTTACGGGCATTGCTGATAAACCGGATCATCTTTAAAACATCCACACCCATATACATGGCTTGAAAGCCTGAGCCCTCGATCGAGATGAACGCGATCCCTGCTTCACCAGCCATCGCTTTTGCCAAAAGAGTTTTGCCTGTGCCGGGTTCACCATAGAGCAACAATCCATTTATGAATTGTCCACCCATTTTCTGGAATTTCGTGCGGTCGGAAAGAAGGGAGATCCATTGACGGACCATCTTCACGAGATTTGGTTGACCTTTGTAATCGTCAAATGTCACCTGCTTCGGGTCACCTGGGCGGATGGTCTCCACGCGCGAACGCGCCATAAACCAGAAAACACCCACGAACTGAATCACGATGAAAAAGAAAAGGAACGCGATCTGACCGAGTCCCGCTAATAGCGTAAGGACTAAATTCAGCACTTCTGAATTGACGAAAGACCAATAGATCAATCCATGGAATGCCGCCCAAAGGGTGAGAATTAAAAAGAAACGTCCCGGCTTTCCGGAAGCCGCCGAGGCAAATACACTTAATTCAATGTAAAGAAGAAATAGCCCGAGCACTACAAAAAACAGGATCATCAAGCCAGAGGTCACCAGACCACGCGCCGTCTCGGATGCAATGGAAATTGAAACTAACCCATTCACAAATCCCCAAACGAAAAGGGCGGCGATGGTCCGGAAGCGCCAGGCGCGCGCGTTGCTGAAAATATACCCCAGCGCGCCAAGCGAAAGCGGATTCAGCCACCAGGCAAGAGCAGTGCCGATGACCAGGGTCAGTTCACGGGTCGAGCGCGATGCATTGCTGACCAAAAACCAAATAACCGGGATGGAAACAAAAAGAGTAAGGACCAATCCAATGATCCAGCCGACCGAAGCATAAAAATCACTGGAAGACTTGGCGCTAAACTCTACCCGGGTTTGCTTTGCCTTTTCCCCACTTATCTTCCCGGGAACATTCGAACCTTGTGGAGCCAGTTCATTGCCAGACATGGGTCACCTCATTCACTGCTACTCAAAATTTTCTGAAGTCTACCCTAAAAAAGTTAAGGGTACAATCTGGTTGCAGATCTCACATTCATCCCTAATCGACTTGATATGAATTATGGATTGGACGACCTCACTTGTAAATTCTTACGGGAAGACGGAGGCACGCCTCCGGTACAAGCCGAAACCTGATTCCGTTTGTGAAATTTTTCCACCTGAAGATAAGGCACCATGGTTTCCGCCAAAATGGCAAAAAGTGGACTATGGTCGTCCGAGGATGAAGTCCTGAACGACCTGAACGACAATCAGTTCCGCATAATCCTTCCGCCCGGCATAACATTCTGCATTTGAATGAAGCCTTGCGAATCAAGCAAAAGATCAAAAAAGAAATGTGAATATGACAGCCATAAAATTATCGTTACATCATCTTGTGCAATATCCTTCCGTCCCGCAAAGCATAGACTCTAAACACCCGACCATTCTTGCGCTACATGGTCGCGGCAGCAATGAACAGGACTTGATCGGTCTTGCGCCCCACCTGCCCAAGAGCCTGCTTTGGGTCAGCCCGCGCGGCACGTTCGAACTGGGCACTGGCTCCTACGAATGGTTCCAGATCACACAGGTCGGCAAACCCGACCCAACCCGTTTAGCCAACGCGCTTCGCACCATCGATCACTTCATTGACGAAATTCTGGAATCCTACCCGATCGATGCCAGCAAGCTTTACCTGCTCGGTTTCAGCCAGGGAAGCATCGTGTCCATGTCTTATGCATTGACCAAGCCACATCGCATCGCAGGCGTGATCGCGCAATCAGGATACATTCCGCATGAATCAGGTTTGCAGATCGACGAAGCAGGTGTCAAGCAAAAACCGTTCCTCCTGACACACGGTATACAAGACCCCATGCTCCCCGTTGATTGGGCACGGCGCAGCCGCGATACCCTGCAAAATCTTGGCACAGATCTCGAGTACCATGAATTCAACATGGGGCACAACATCTCAGCGGATTCGCTTGCTGTTGTCAACGCCTGGATGGAAAAGCGGATCGCATGATCACTTCCCTGCTCGAAAAAGCCATCGCCTCACGAGTGACCATGTTCGACTCACGTCATGAGTCAGCCTTCCGCCTCTTCAATGGTTTCACTGAAGGCGACCATGATCTTGCCCTGGATGTTTACAGCGGCACGCTCGTCGTCTACAACTACGCCAATGACCCATCCCAAAATCAACATCTTATTCAAGAAGCAGTAGATTACTTAAGAAACTCCCTAACCTGGCTACGCGCTGGAATTTTAAAGACGCGCAATGGCGAAACGCAGGAAGAGAAAAAAGGACAACTGATCTTCGGCGAAAGACCTGATACCAGGATCAAAGAGCATGGAGTCTGGTATGCCATCAACCTGACCATGAACCGCGATGCAAGTTTCTACCTCGACACGCGCGAATTGCGGAAATGGCTTATTGAAAATATACGCGGCAAAACCGTGTTGAACACATTTGCCTACACTGGCAGTCTGGGAGTTGCCGCGCTGGCAGGAGGTGCAAGCCGGGTCATTCAAACCGATCTTAACCGTCAATCCCTCAACGTGGCAAAAGACTCGTATTCGTTCAATGGCTTCCCCATCCACAAAATGGACTTTATCGCGCAGGACTTCTTCCCGGCTGTCGCGCGATTCAAAAGCACAAAACAACTTTTCGATTGCGTCATCATCGATCCTCCCTTCTTCTCCACCACCTCCAGAGGCAAAGTGGATCTGGAGAACGATAGTGCGCGGCTCATCAACAAAGTCCGTCCGCTCATCAACGATGGCGGTCAACTCATTGCTATCAACAACGCCCTCTACGTCAGTGGGCGGGAATATATGCAAACTCTTGAAGGCTTATGCAAAGATGGTTATATGAGCATCCGGGAATTGATTCCCGTGCCGATGGATTTTATTGGGAATGCACAAGGCAGTCCAATCACTGACCCCGCACCGTTCAATCACTCCACAAAGATCGCCGTCCTGGATGTGAGACGAAAGTAGTTTACGCTTACGAATCCCGGATGGGGGAGGCGTAGCATATATGTTCCACTGCGAGGAAGTCGAATACCATTTCTGATCAAGGGGATCTCTCTCACGAGGCTAGAACCTTCCAGTCCAAAAATATTATGCTATACTCATTTTGATAACATGGTTTCCGGGTGGCAATAATAGTACCAGACTGAATTGTTTGCGCGCGGTGGTTATTCTTCTTTATGAGTGAGGACCAAATGAATCCCAGGTATATTGTTAAACCGCCAACAATTTCGGAAAACGGGGAGCGAGATTACTTCATCAAACAAAAGGGATGAGAGGGGCTGAGATGAAGTTCCAGGCAGATCTACGTGTTCTATTCCTTTTACGATTTTGCGTGAATATCGCAAGCATTGTTGTATTTGTCATCGGAGCGACAGCACTACTCGGATGGATCCTCGATGTCTCCATCCTCAAGAGTTTCGTATCCGGCTTGCCAGCCATGAGATTCAATACAGCCATGTGCCTCCTCCTTCTGGGTGGTTCACTATGGCTTCTACGAAACGAGAGTTCAGGTGTTGCAAGCAGGCGTACAGGACAAATACTGGCCGGTCTTGTTCTCGTGATCAGTCTATTGACCATCAGTGAGTATTTATTGGGGTGGAATCTGGGGATCGATGAACTATTCTTCAAGGATTTGGAAAGCTCGTCGAATCTATTCCCAGGCAGGATGTCGCCGATCGCAGCGCTTTGTTGTTGGCTGGGCAGTATATCCCTTCTCATGCTTGGTTCCAGGATCTCCCAATTTTTCTCCCTTGGTGTATTGTTTCTGTCGCTGGCGGGAGTGATGAACTATCTGTTCGACCTTCAGGTATTCTTCCGCAACCCGGAATATACCTATGTTACAGTGCATACCAGTGCGGCTCTTTTGATCTTTTCGTTTGCCATTTTCGCGGCTCGGCCGCCAGGTGGCTTGATGAGAATCCTCTCGTCAGACCTGCCGGGAAGCAGGGCAATGCGTATTCTGCTCCCGGCAATGGTGATCCTCAACATCCTTATGGCATGGTTGGTTGAATGGATCGAAAGCGTCGGAGGGCTCGACACCAGCAGGGAATCCATCTTCCTGGTCATCTTGTTGATCTTTGTATATTCCCCCTTGATTTATTTCGTTGCTGGGAATATCAACCAGGTGGAGGAAAAACTGTTGGTTTCCGATCAAATCCTCGAGCGGGTGAATGCCCTGGTTCTCGTTGCAAACGCCCAGGGATCCATTACCTATGTTAGTCCTTCGGTAAAAACGATTCTGGGATTTGAGCCCGAGGAACTGCTGGGAGAAGGTTGGTGGAAAACAAGCCGCTCCAGCCCGGAGGCGGGAGGAGCCGAAAGGGAACATATCCTTTCGAGTTCGAATCAGAATAGTCCGATAAACCCTGAACCCTACGAACGTGAAATACTGGACCGCTGGGGGAACAAACATTGGCTCATATGGATGGATGCCCTCGGACCCGATGCATCGGTGATCGGTGTCGGTCACGATATCACCGAGCGTAAACACGCCGAACAGAAATTGATCGAAAATGAATCGCGCTATCGGCAGGCGATCATGGCGGCAAACGCCATCCCTTATAGTCTGGATTACGCCACAAACCAATACACGTTCATCGGTGCGGGGATCGCCGAACTCACCGGGATACCGCTCAAGGAATTTACACCGGCATTGCTTGATTCTTTGATCCAGGAATCAACCATGATGGGAGAGTTCAAAGGCGTTTCCCTCGAAAAGGCTGTCGAGCTGGTGCGCCTCGGTGGGAGCGGACTCTTATGGCAGTGCGATCATCGTATCCACACACGTTCAGGAGAAGAACGCTGGATCTCCGATGCCTCCATTCAGGTTCTTGGGGATAACGGCATTCCCAAAGGTTCCATTGGCATTTTTCAGGATATTACCGAACGCAAACACAGTGAACAGGCACTGCGCGAGAGTGAGAGGGAACTGCGCGTTCTTTCTGAAGCGCTGGAACAACGCGTGGTCGAACGCACGGCAGATTTGCACCGTGTCAATGCAGAATTGGAAAAAGCCGCCAGCGCCAAGGATGAGTTCCTGGCTGTCATGAGTCACGAACTGCGCACCCCACTCACCAGCATCCTGGGGATGTCAGAATCCTTGATGGAGCAGACCCGCGGACCCATCAACGAACGCCAGGAGAAATCACTGCAGATCATTCAGTCCAGCGGCAGGCATTTGCTCGAATTGATCAACGATATCCTCGATTTATCCAAGATCGAGGCGGGCAAGCTGGAACTTCATCCTGAATCAGTGGGGGTGTCAGCACTATGTGAGGCCAGCCTGGCATTTGTCCTGGAACAAGCCAAAAGGAAATCCATTTCTCTCGAGTTTTACCCCGAACGAGCCCAATATAAGCTGGTTGGCGATCCCCGCTATCTGAAACAAGTACTGGTAAATCTGCTGAACAATGCCGTCAAATTTACCCCGGAAAAGGGACGCGTAGTCTTGAATGTGACTGCCGATGCAGAGAAGGAACTGATGCAATTCTCGGTCATTGACAACGGCATCGGGATCGCTCCCGAAAACTTGAGCCGGCTCTTCCAGCCGTTCGTGCAGGTGGATAGCAGGCTCAGCCGGCACTATGAAGGCACGGGGCTGGGGCTGGCTCTGGTCCAAAAACTGACCGATCTCCACGGCGGTAGTGTGTATGTTGAAAGTGAAGCCAACGTGGGGAGTCGCTTTACGATTAATCTGCCGTGGCGGTCCGATACGCTCGCGCCCGAGACTGCGGTGCAGCAAGTTGCAATCGCGACCAGGGAGCCGGGCGGAACAAATGAGGCGTTATTAAAAGGATCAGCCTACCTCGGGCTTGTTCTGCTGGCGGAGGATAACCTGGCAAACATCCTGACGATCGTTGAATATTTGGAAGGGAAAAATTTTCAGGTGGTGGTTGCACATGACGGGCTGGAGGCAATTGCCCGGGCGTCCGAGACCAATCCGGATATCATCCTGATGGATATTCAAATGCCCAGCATGGATGGGTTGGAAGCCACCCAGCGTCTGCGTGCCGATGATCGTTTCAAATCGACTCCGATCATTGCGCTGACCGCTCTCGCCATGCCCGGTGACCGCGAACGCTGTCTGCGCGCCGGAGCCAGCGAATATCTAAGCAAACCCGTTAGCCTGAGGCAACTGGTTGAAATGATAAATGACTTGATCAGGTAAAAGAATAGACTTCTTGATATTTGGCACTCCCGAGATGACTGTCACTAATAATCTGGGGGTACGATTACCCACCCGTTCACCAACCCAGTCTCATTCGATCACTCCACAAAAACCACAGTGTTGGATATGAAGCGAAAATAAACCGCATGCCTTGCCCTGCACCATCTCTGATCTGCCAGACGGATCACGGGAGGCGCGGGAGGAGTTGCAAATATGAACGCTGGAAAGAAAACCAAATTGCAGTTGATCGAGGAAAATAATACCCTGCGCGAAGCGATCAGGCTCAGAAGCAATGCCTCCGAGATCCAGTTCATCGAATCCCAGTTGATCACATCTGCCATGGATGCCATCATCACGATTGATGGGGCGCAGAACATCGTTCAATTCAATGCGGGAGCAGAACGCATCTTTGGGTATGAATCACAGGAGATGATCGGAAGATCGGTCCATGACCTGTTGCCAGAACATTTCCGGAAAAGCCACCATAAGCATATTCAAAGTTTTAGGGAGACGGGTGCCACGTTAAGAAACACCTGGGATCTGGGAATACTGACAGAGTTGCGTGCGAACGGGGAAATTTTTCCACTGGAGATATCGATCTCGAGTGTGACCATCGGTGATAAAAAATTCCATTTTGCCATCATCCGTGATGTAAGCGAGCGGGTAAAACTGGAAGGGCCGCTGGTACACAGCCACACCCAAAACCAAAAAGCTCTTGAATTGAACCTGCTTTTGTTATATAGTATTTACATGTCTTCATGTCATCAGGAAAGGGAGATGAAATATGACCACACCAGAGACGCCCTCGTTCGAAACCCTCATCACGGCACTGCAGGAAAATAAATCTATTGCGCGGGTAAACGCCGCCCAGGCATTGGGCGAATTGCATGACCCACGCGCTATTGAACCGCTTGCCGCCCTACTCAAACATCTCGATAAGAATAGCCAGATTGCCGCCGCCCGTGCACTTGGTGAGATCAACGATCCGCGTGCCATCGAGGTGCTCTCGAATGCCTTGAAACACACATATTACGAAACCTTCGATGCCGTCAAAGAGTCACTGGAAAAACTCGGCGCAGGCGATGTGGCGAACAAGGTGAGCGCGGAACGCCTGCAAGTGGAAACCGTGCTGGAGAATAAGGAAGCCGGACGCTCTTTGCTCCTTTGGGGCGTAGGCTTGCTCGGTTTTGGATTATTATGTTCGCTTGGTTCGTATGGACTGGCATCGGTCAATGCTTCGGCGCAAGCGGCTTCAAAGGGATTTGGTACTGCGCAATATTTTGTCTTTTCCGGTCCCATGCTTATCGGTGGTGTCCTGCTGGCAATCGGCTTTTTTAGGAGCCAGGGCGCGGTGCATGTTGGCAAGATCATTGCATCCATTGCGGCGGGCTTTTTTGCCTTCTTCGATTTCGTGGGGATCTTTGTGGCAGTGAACGACTCCATAGGTATTCCAGACGCCGTGGCGATCCCGCTTGTGTTGGGCGTGCTGATTGCAGCATTATTGCTGGCGATCCGGTTGTCGGTTCGCTCGTGGCGTGTGATCGTCATTGCCGGAGCTGCCACTCTGATATTCTTCTGCATCATCTCGTCTGTCTTTTCTTCCCAATAAATAGGGTAAGGCATGGGGGATTGGGTGACAGTCACTTTGCTCCGAAAAAGTGACTCTCACCTGCCTTATAATCAGGCAAAGGGATTTCACGATATGCCACTCACACCGCAGGATTTCGTCAGCAAGTGGAAGCGTGCCGAGGCACGCGAGCGTCAATCGGTTCAGGAACATTTTATTGACCTATGCACGCTCGTGGGGCATGAAACACCCATGCAGCAAGACCCATCGGGCACGCGCTTTGCGTTTGAAATGGGCGCGGCAAAGACCAGCGGCGGTTCAGGCTGGGCGGATGTGGCAAAACTGGGTTATTTTGGGTGGGAATACAAAGGCAAAGATTCTGATCTCGATAAAGCGTATGAGCAACTTCTGCGGTATCGCGATGCACTTCAAAACCCTCCTCTTCTGATCGTCTCCGATATCAATAACATCGTCATCCGCACGAACTATACCAACCTCCCCACACGGACGATCACCCTCACCCTCGATGACCTGCTCACCCCGGAGGGACTCAAAACCCTCAAGACCGTCTTCTTCAATCCCGAACAACTCAAACCACAAGAGACCATCGAAAGCGTCACGCAGGAAGCTGCCCGGCAATTCTCAACGCTGGCGAATGTCTTACGCAAGTTCGGCGAAGAGCCTCAGGCGGTGGCGCATTTCCTGATCCGTTTGTTGTTCTGTTTGTTTGCAGAAGATATCGGTTTACTGCCTGAAAAATTATTCCCAAAATTACTGGCGCAGACCCGCCGCAACTCCAAAGACTTTGCCGAAGTACTGCGACAGTTATTCCGCGCCATGAACACGGGCGGATATTTCGGCGCGGATAAGATCTTGCATTTCAACGGCGGACTGTTCGACGATGACCACGTCCTGCAATTGGACAGTGACGCCATGGACATCATCGGCAGGATCGACGGGCTCGATTGGGGCGCCATCAAACCATCCATTTTCGGCACACTCTTCGAACGCGGACTGGACCCCAGTAAACGGTCACAACTCGGTGCGCATTACACGGGGGAAGAAGATATTCTTTTGATCGTGGAACCTGTGCTCATGGCTCCGCTGCGTCGCGAATGGGAGAGGGTCAAGGATGAAGTCAGGGGGATGAAGGATGAAGAGGGGAAAGAAAAAGGAAAGACATCGTCCCCGAAGGGGAAGAAAGAAGTTATTCGGAAGAAGATCAGCAAAACTTTGCTCGATTTTGCCGATAAGATCGCATCAGTAAAGGTGCTTGACCCTGCCTGTGGAAGCGCCAACTTCCTGTACGTGGCTTTACGCTTGCTGTTGGATCTACAAAATGAAGTGTTGAACTTCTCCGATGAGATAGGCGCGGGCAGACCGTACATCACTGTAACACCCGCCCAACTCTACGGCATCGAGACCAACGAGTACGCCCACGAACTCGCGCAGATGACCATCCAGATCGGCTACATTCAATGGCTGAGGGATAATGGTTATGGCTTCCCCAGTGAACCCATTCTCAAACAGACCAGGAATATTTTGAACATGGATGCGATCATGACCCCCTCCGCCTACGGCACCTCCCCCAAATCCGCAGGTGAGGAGTCTTCACGACAAAATAGTAGTGCGGATTTGGGGGAGGCTGGGAGCTTTCAGGGGTAGGTTTTTGAAAAATAGC